>Ga0187884_10002860_pt1 | contig 13899 bp, 10 predicted proteins | sample June2016WEW_20_4_FD_132983 | JGI IMG/M metagenome (GOLD analysis project Ga0187884, IMG submission 132983) | Peatland microbial communities from SPRUCE experiment site at the Marcell Experimental Forest, Minnesota, USA - June2016WEW_20_40 | ecosystem: Environmental > Terrestrial > Soil >...
CTGTGGCGTAGCTCTGTTATCGAGCGGAACATCGGGTGGCAAACACCGCAGCACCATGTCAAAGACCTCGCGCGCCGTCGCCAGGGCCTCTGTGGCCTCTTCTGCGGTTGCCTCATCGGGATCACCCGGATAGCGGAACTTCCAGGCATACTCGGTGAGCGGCGCCGCCCGGCGAAGCAACGGGTCCAAGCTGCGATCGATCTGGCAACACGCTTCTCCCAATTCGATCAGGTTGTGCGTTTTGCGGAACGGAACGCGATGCCACGACAGGAACGCTTTCAGAGATTTCTCCGCAGCCTGCTGAGCGTGAAAGACAATGTCATCGGTGAACGGCGGGTCTGCCTGCAATTCATATTGGGCGGCCGCCAGATCCTTGCCCCCCTTCGAAAGCCAGGCGCGCACCTCGGCGACGAGGGCGGGATCATGCCGCATGGAGGAGTCTTCCCTCGCGAATGACAGTGGCCGGCAGGGACGCGGCCAAATGCAAGCGGCTATCGAACTGGCTGGCGGTCCAAACCAACACGTCGGAGGCAACCCCGGTGCCCCAGAGCGCGATATAGGCGGCGCGGCTGCGCCGGCGTTCGGGCGGTGCGTCGTCGGGCACGACCACCATAATGTCGTAGTCGCTGTCCGGCCCGGCGTCTCCCCTGGCAACGGAACCGAAGAGGTAGATGCGTTCCGGACGGTACGCCTCCACCAGGCGGCGCACCACCTCGGACAAAGCGGCATCGCCGGCCGTGGGAGTCTTGAAAACAGCGGCGTGATCGAGAGCCATCGTCCGTCCCTCACCCAGTTTGCCACAACTGGCCGGCCTGCGGACCCGGGCGAAAAAACCAGCGAGACCGCCACGGCTCCGCAACGCATCGGATCTACCGCGGTCCACGAGGCCGCAAGCAAGTCTGTTATCGTGGCAGGGATGGCTAGAATTCAGCGCGTTTTGATGAGCGTGACCGATAAGACCGGCGTCCTGGAATTCGCCGCGGCGCTCCATGCCATTGGAGCGGAGATCATTTCCACCGGGGGGACGGCCCGGCTGATTCGCGATGGCGGCGTGCCGGTGAAAGACGTCGCGAAAGTGACCGGATTTCCCGAGATGCTCGACGGGCGTGTGAAGACGCTCGACCCGCATGTGGCGGGCGGCATCCTGGCCATCCGCGGCAATCCGGCGCACATGCGCGCGATCGCCGAACACGGCATTCTGCCGATCGATATGGTGGTGGTGAATCTGTACCGGTTCGAAGACGCGGCGCGGAAGGCTGGCGTGGCGCGCGCGGAGCTGATCGAGAACATCGATATCGGCGGCCCCAGCATGATCCGCGCGGCGGCGAAGAATTATCACGATGTGGCCGTGGTAGTTTCACCGGACGATTACGAAGCGATTGCGGCCGAACTGCGCGCGAGCGGCGGTGAGCTCAAGCCGGCCACGCATTGGCGCCTGGCCAAGAAGGCGTTTCGCACCACGGCGGATTACGATGCCGCCATCAGCGCGCGCCTGGAACAGGAAGATGCGGCGGGCGAACTGCCGGAAGACCTGGCGCTGCGCGCGCCCAAAGTGATGGACCTGCGCTACGGCGAGAACCCGCACCAGCCGGCGGCGCTCTACGGGCGGGCGGGGCAGGGAATTGCCGGCGCCCGGCAGTTGCAGGGCAAGGAGCTCTCGTACAACAACCTGGTGGATCTGGATGCGGCATGGCAGTTGGCGCTCGAATTCACGGAGCCCGCCGTGGCCATCATCAAACACACCAATCCGTGCGGATGCGCCGAGCAGGCGACGCTGGCGGAGGCGTGGCGCAAGGCGCTCGAATGCGATCCCGTATCGGCGTTCGGCAGCGTGGTTGGCATCAACCGGACAGTGGATGTCGGGACCGCGCGCGAAATGGCGAAGCTGTTCGTCGAGGCGGTAGCCGCGCCGGATTACGAGCCGGACGCACTCGCGGTGCTCGCCGGCAAGAAGAACCTGCGGCTGATGAAGGTGGCGCCCGGGCTGGATCGGTTCGTGGTGAAGTCGATCACGGGCGGCTTTCTGGTGCAGAAGGCGGACCGCGTCACGATGGATCGCGCGGCGGCAGTGGTGAAGACCAAGCGCACGCCGACGGAAGAAGAATGGCGCGCGATGGAGTTCGGCTGGGTGGTGGCCAAACACGTGAAGTCGAACGCGATTGTCTACGCCCGCCCAGGGCAGACCGCGGGAGTGGGAGCGGGGCAGATGAGCCGCGTTGATTCGGTGAAACTCGGTGCCATGAAAGCCGTGCTGCCACTGGCTGGAACGGTGGTCGCTTCCGACGCATTCTTTCCGTTTGCCGATGGCGTGGAAGAAGCCGTGAAGAACGGCGCAACGGCGTTCGTTCAACCGGGCGGGAGCGTGCGCGACCAGGAGGTGATCGACGCGGCCGACCGGCTGGGCGTGGCGATGGTGTTCACCGGCGTGCGGCATTTCCGGCACTGAGTGGGGCAGGTCCCCGACTATCGGCGGCCTGTCAATGGCTGGGCATGCCGCGCCCCCACTGTGGTCGCGAGCTACATCATGCCCGGTTCGTCGGCCGACGGTCCGTACATGGCCGGCACGGGGATGTCGTTGAGGCGCAGGTAGACCGAGAGCTGGCCACGGTGGTGTACGCAGTGATTAAACACAAAAGAGCGCAGCACGGCCACCTTCGGCATGGTGAAGAACACTTTGTCGCCGCTCTTGAGCGACCAGGGCTGCATAAGCTGGGCGTCCTCCGCGGCGGACAGCGCCCCGCGGGCCTTGGCGACGGACTTGTCGAATTTCTCCAAGAGCTCTGCTCGCGAGGCGACGATTCTGCGGGTGGATGGGTCAAAGCCGGCCAGGTCGAAGGAATCCTCGGTGATGGTATCCACCGCCCAGCCCGTCATCTCGCATAGATGCGTGGCCAGCGAGGCCATGTCCATGGATTTCGGGTGGGGCTTGAAGCTGAGTTTGTCGTCGGGAATCCGCTCGAGCAGGCGGCGGGTGGTGGCCGTTTCCTGATCGAACTCCGGCAGTAGCGCGTCACGAATCAACATAGGTGGTGTGTTCCTTTCCGGTATATATTCGCTTTTTCTTCGCCATCAGTCAAGTAAATTCTCAGTGAGTTTATCTGCGAGGGCGAAGCCGCGCTGGCTATAAACTTGAATGCGTGGCAATCGACCCTCGGGCGGGCGTATAATCGAGGCAGTTGGCGCATGCTCCGTGCGCCCCAGGCTACCTTCCCGAAAGCTACTCGCGTGCCCGGCCCGAGAGAAGTCGAGCGCCCATCCGCCCTCAGCGGGATATTGAAAAAGCCAGAAAACCGCTTGCTGCGGAGGTGTGGAGAAATGCGCCCGCAAGCGGGCGTTGGCAAAGTTAAATCATTGCCCCGCCCGCATTTCCAACGAAAAAATGGGGCTTGATCGGAGACGATACCCTATGGATAGGGTTGCCATGGCCATAAGTACAACATAAAGGGGTGAGGGCGCTTTACTTTGGTGCCGCACGGGTTTAGTATGGTTACAATCCCCCGATAAGCGAGCGAGGTTAAAGCTTTGCTGAAACTAAAACGCGTCGAACTGCAGGGTTTCAAGTCCTTTTGTGAACGCACCGAGCTCCGTTTCAACGGCGCCGGTATTGCCGGCATCGTCGGACCCAACGGGTGTGGCAAGTCGAACATCTCCGATGCCATCAGTTGGGTGCTGGGCGAACAATCGGCCAAGAGCCTGCGTGGTACCCGGATGGAAGACGTGATTTTTGCTGGCACGCGCGACCGCAAACCGCTGGGCATGGCCTACGTGACCATGACCCTGGTGGACCCGGAACATTATACGGGCCATGACGCCCACAAACTGCAGGCCGTGGAAGAAGGCGGTGCCAAGAAGCGCGGCGAGATCACCATTACGCGGCGTCTGTTCCGGAACGGGGAGAGCGAATACCTGATCGACGGGCGGGCGGCGCGGCTGCGCGACATCCAGGACCTGTTTATGGGCACTGGCCTCGGGCCGGAAAGCTACGCCATCATCGAGCAAGGGCGCATCGGGCAGATCTTGAGCTCGAAGCCGCAGGACCGGCGGTCGGTGATCGAAGAAGCGGCGGGCATCACCAGGTTCAAAACGCGGAAGCGGATGGCGGAGGCCAAGCTGGAAGGCGCCAAGCAGAACCTGTCGCGCGTGTACGACATTTTGGAAGAAGTGACCCGTCAGGCCAATTCGCTCAAGCGGCAGGCGCAAAGGGCGCGCAGGTATGGCGAGCTGAAGACCGAACTGGAAAGCCGGCTGAAGGTGGTGCTTTCCGGCAAGTACCGGTTGCTGGAGCGCGATGCGGCCAAAACTGCCATCGATTTGAATCTGGCGGGGGCGGAATTCAAGAGCCTGGGCGGGCAGGTGGCGGAACAGGAACAGGCGCACGAGCAGGCACAGGCAGGATGCTATGCGCTAGAAGAGCGGCTGACTGATGCGCGCATGGAGCTTTCCGAAGCCAACGTGGAAGCCGAGCGGACGCGCGGCCGGTTGGCCAGCCAGGTGAAAGAGAGCGGCGCCATCGAGCAACGGATCGCGCAGGCGGAAAGCGAATCCGAGCAGTTGGGAGCGCGGCTGGAGCAATTGGATGCCGAGATCTCGGTTCACCAGCGCACCGTCACGGTCCTGGAAGAGCAGATCGCCGCAGCGCGCGCCCGCTTACTCGGAATCAACCAGCAGCGCGACGCTTTGCAGACCCGGCTGCGCGAGCGCGAAGGAGCCATCAAAGCAGGCCACCAGGCCATCCTGCGGCTGCTCGACGAAGCGTCGCAACTGAAAAACCAACTAGCGCAGATGGAGGAATACCTGGCCAGCATCGAGCGCGAGACCGCGCGCTCGACAAGGGAAGAACAGGTGGCGGCGGCCGAAATCGAACGGCTGGAAGTGGTGCGCCAACAGCTCACCGAATCCGTGGCGGCGCGTCAGCTCGAACTGGAGTTGGTGACCGGCGAGCGGCGCCGCACCGAAGAGGACCTTGCCGCGCGCCGGCAGGCTGCGGCCGAACTGCGGCAGATCATCGACCAGGAGAAGACCGAAGTATCGCGGATTCGCGCGCGCAAGGAATCGCTCGAGCAGGTGCTGGCGCACCGCAGTTACACCACCGAATCGGTGAAGAAGCTGTTCGCATCGCTCGAGACCGGCAAGGCCGGCGACCTGAAGCCGGCCGGCGTGCTGGCGGACTACGTGGAAGTAGACCCGCAGTATGAAAAGCCGGCGGAAGAGTTTCTCCACGAAGAGCTGGAATACGTGGTGGTGGAAAGCTGGCAGCAGGCCGAGCGCGGCTTGGATTTCATCCGCGCCGAGCTGAGCGGCCGCGCCACGTTTCTGGTGCATCCGGAGCCGAACGGCAACGGCAAGGCGCATCTGCCGGAGCCGGCCATCGGCCCGGAAACGGGGATCGCGGCGCGCTTGAGCGATTCGCTGCGGCTCACCAACGGATTCCGCGATCGCGCCACGGACCTGCTGCCGCGCGTTTCGCTGTGCTTCGTGGCCGAGGACCGCGGCTCGGCGCAGCGGCTTTCAACGGCCTACCCGCACCTCTATTTTCTGCTCCCTGATGGCGTCTGCTACCACGGCTACACGGTGACCGGCGGCAAGAAAACCGGCGCCGGTCCGCTGGCCATGAAGCGCGAAGTACGCGAACTGGCGGCCGCGCTGGGCGAGCGGCAGGCGGCGCTCGACGGACAGGTAGCGCGCCTGGATGGCATCAGCGAGGAGATCGCCGCCCTGGAGACCGACGTGGAACGGCTGCGCAGTCTGCAACAGGCGCGCGAAAAGGATCGCGTGGCGCTCGATCATGACGCGCGCAAACTGGCCGAGGATTTGTCGCGCGCGAATACCAAGATTTCGGTGGCGCGGCTGGAGCTGGAGCGGCTGCGCCGCGACGCGGAGAAATCCTTGGGCGGCCGCGAACGCAACCGCGCCGCAGTGGAAGAGAAGGAGCGGCAGCGCGGGGCTCGTGAAGAAGAGCTCGAGTTGGAGCGGCAGGAAGCCGAGACGCTGGAAGCGGAAGCGGCGGCGATCGGCGAAGAGCAGGCAGCCACACGCGCCGGCCTCGCCGCCCTCGAGGAGCGCCATCGCGGCGAGCGCAACGCCATGGGACGGCTCCAGCAGCAGTTCCAGGAGACCACCGACCGGCGCAACGCGACGGCGGCGGAAATCGAGCGTCTGGGCGAGCAGCGCGCGAGTCTGCTCAAGGACAATATCGAACTCGACCGGCGCGACGCCGAGTTGGCGGCGGAGATCTCCCGTTTGGAAGCCGCTGTGAATGAGATGGCGGTTGAGGACGCGGCGGCGCGGGAAGCGCTGCGCGCCGGAGAAGAAGAGCTCAAGACACTGCGCATAACAGTGCAGGAGAGCCAGGAGCGGCGCGCGCGAATCGAAGTCGAGCTGGTGCGCAAACAGGAGGAATTGAAGTATCTGGACGAAGCCAGCCGCAAGGAGTTGAATTGTCCGGTGGAGGAACTCGTCCCCGCCGACGATCCGGTGCCGGACGCGGACTCGATCGCCGCCGCAGAGCAGGGCGCCAATGAAATCCGCCAGCGCATCGAGGGGCTCGGCGCGGTGAACCCGGCCGCCATGGAAGAGTTCCAGGAGGCGCAGCAGCGGCAGGAATTCTTGAGCGTGCAGCGCCAGGATCTGCTCGATTCCATACGCGACACGGAGAAGGCGATTCAGGAGATCGACCAGGTGTCGCGGCAGAAATTCGCCGAGGCGTTTGAGGCGATCAACGCCAATTTCCGCGGCATGTTCCAGTCGCTGTTCGGCGGCGGCACCGGCGAAATGCGGCTCACCGATCAGGAAAACCTGGCCGAATCGGGCATCGACATCGTCTGCTCTCCACCGGGCAAGCGGCTGCAAAACGTACTGCTGCTTTCGGGTGGCGAAAAAGCGCTGGCCGCGGTCGCGCTGCTGATGGCCATCTTCCGCTATCAGCCGAGCCCGTTCTGCGTGCTGGACGAAGTGGACGCGCCACTCGACGAGGCCAACATCGGCCGGCTGACGATGCTGCTGAAAGAGATGTCGCTCGAAACGCAGTTCGTGGTAATCACGCACTCTAAGCGCACCATGGAAGCCGCGGAGGCGCTGTATGGCGTGACCATGCAGGAACTCGGGGTCTCGCGCATGGTGACCGTGCGGCTCGGCCCCGCCGAAGCGGCCGCATAGCGTTTCCCGTGGGGCCTGCTTCAGCTTGCCCTCAAGTCATCGAAAAACTGAGAGGCGGCGGCGCGTGAGGGCCGGCCGGTGGTCGCTCGCCATGTGGTGGGCAAGCTGAAGCATGCCCCAGCGCTTACTGCGGCGGCAGAGTGATGGAAACGTGACGCTCGTGGTTTAGCTGCTGGGTGAGGGCGCGGTCGATCGAGCTCAGCTCTACCTGCTTCTCCTGTCGATCCAGGGTGACGTAATGCAGCGTCTGGCCAGCGATCCAATAGGAAGCCGCCGCCTGAATTTCGCCGTCTTTCTGTGCAATCAGGTAAATGGGCGAGGAATTTGTAGCGCTTCCGCCGGCAGCCGCCGTTTCCTGCCCATACTCGTCATAAGAGCGGGTTACTGGATGCGCCGCGCCACCGTAAGTACTCGGCGCGACTGCTTGGGCCGGAGGATCCGCCGGTGCGTATGTCATGGCTGGACCAGGTGAGTATGCATAGCCCGGATCACTGTAAGTGTCGGGATAAGAGTAACCATACGGATAGTAATTGTAATATCCGTAATCGGGCCAATAACCGAGACCGAAGCCGTACCAGGGGTAGCCCCAGCCATAATATGGCAGGTAGCCTCCATATCCCCAGCCACCGTAACCATAGCCACGGCCATAACCGTAGCCGCCGCGGCCATAACCATAGCCGTAGCCGCCGCGATACCCCGAGCCGCCGATGGCTCCGCCGCCGTGAAAGCCACCTCCTATCGAACTGTGAAACCCGCCGCCTCCGCCGCCGTGGAATCCGCCGCCACCTCCGCCGTGTCCGCCGCCGCGTTGCGCCATGGCGCACCACGCCAGCACACTGAACGCAAGGGTAACTCTGAATAGAGCCCTCATCCGAGTATTCCTCTACTTCGCAGCTTACCGCCGTTCGCCAAACCGCGCAAGCTGCCCGCCCGATGCCATTAGGAATCAATATGATACGATGCAGGTCCGGACGGCGGCTGGGTCCCCGGCCCAGCTCTGCTATGCCGGAACAAATTGTGCTAAATTGCACTGCGTAAGCACAGGCCGAGGGTAAATGAAACGATACCCCTTTCTCGATTGGATGCGCGGGCTGGCGGTGGTCATCATGATCCAGTGCCACGCGTTCAACGCCTTTGTGCGCATGGATACGCGCGACGGCGGCCCGTACGTGCTATCTCAGTTTATCGGTGGCATGGCGGCGCCGCTGTTCCTGTTCATGGCTGGAATGACGACTGCCTTCCAGATGGAAAGCCAGGCGCGGCGCGAATCGAGGCCGTGGCGCCGCTGGGCGGTCGCGCTGCGGCGCGCCGGTTACATCATGGTGATTGCGCTGCTGTTCCGCTTCACCAACTGGATCGGCAGTTACCCCGGCGGCAGCCTGCAAGAGCTGACCAAGGTGGATATTCTCAATTGCATGGCGGTGGGGCTGGCGGTGTTTGCGGCGGCTGCGGCGTTCGGCGCTGAAGGCCGCATGCGTTACGCCGTGCTCGGCGCGGCAGCCATCGCCATGTTGTCGCCGCTGATGGCGAACCTTTCCTGGGATGGCGCGCCGTCGCTGTTGCGCGAGTACTTGGTGCCGGGCGCTGGGCGCGGCCGCTTTCCGTTTTTCCCCTGCGCCTCGTATGTGGGATTCGGCATTGCGGCGGGCCTCGCGGTGAAGCGCACGGCCGAAGTCCGCATGGACCGGCTGATGCAATGGTCGCTCTTGATCGGCTTCGCGCTGATCTTCACCAACCAGTACTTTTCCAATCTCCCTTATTCGATTTACTCTAAGTCCAGTTTCTGGACCGATAGTCCGGCGCTGGTTTTCATTCGCACGGGCATTATTCTGGCGTTTCTGGCCGGGTCATACCTGTGGACCGAATACGGCGCGCGCCCAGTCTGGAGCTGGATGCAGACGTTGGGCAAGACCTCACTCATGGTCTATTGGGTGCACGTGGTGATTGTGTACGGCGGCTGGACAAAACTCCTGCGCCGCAACCTGACCATTCCGCAAACGGCCTTCGCCACGGTACTGTTGACCGCGATGATGGTCGGCCTATCTGCCGCCAAGCTCTGGTGGACCGCCCACCGCGCAGCGCGGCGACCGCAGCCGGTGCCCGCGGCAGTGCAGGCATGAGCGGCTCGTGGAGCAGGCGCTTTCGCCTGCCAACCGCCGTGGCCGGCGGGTTTGCCGGCAACACGGCCACGCAGCTGTCGTCACAATTCAACCATTCCCACGACTACTGGGTGGCCGACGGCAACTTCCCAAGTATTGCGCGCACAGAGGCCGCCGGGCGTGGGCTTCTCTTCGTGATCGAACGCAACCGAGGCTGCCAGCAGTGTCGAGAGATAGCGAACCACACAAACCAGCCGGTGGCCGACATTGGCCCCGCGGAAAAACAGGCTGTGCTGGGGGCGATCGCCGAGTGGGAGAAGCCTGAGTCAGGACAGGGCTCCCGCTGATCCTGCCGGCGCGTCTCCCCTACTTCTTATCCTCTTCCTCCGGGAACATCTGTTTCGTAAGGTCTTCGACCTTTCTTTCGCGAGAGGCATCCCACCAGCCGGCAGCAAACGCAGCCACGGCAAGTCCCCAGATCACCGCGTCGGTGAGATCGAGCGAATGCCGCAACGCCACCGCACCGAGGCAGACGATGGTTCGCAGCACCCAGCCGTAGAAGTACGACAGTTTCGACCGGCCCTTGCGCACGCCCACCAGGGCGCGTGCCAGCATGTGCGCGCAGCCGATGCCGATGATGCCCACCATGCCGCGCAAGAACTCGAATGACATCTCCTCTTACCATGCCCCAGCGCGCGCCCGGTTGCAAGCCGAGGCGCCGTGGACGGTTTGCCACGGGTGTGCGACGAGAAATGGGAACGCTCAGGCGGCGCGGGAACGGGATTCCCAGGGTCTTGCAGCCCGCTTCCACAACGCCCGAACCGGCGAAGGGTCCTTGGGCACGGAAAGATGAGTGACACATTCGTTCAGCGTTGCCCCCGCAGTAGTCGGCTTCATGGACTACGATTCTGCTGAGTTCCGCGTTGCCAACGGAGCAGACAGAGCAGGCATGCTCGAACTGGACCGGTACCAAGGCGGTGAGCTGGGCGCTTGAGGCGCTGATCGTGATAGCGCGCCGGTGCGCGGCAAGGCCAAGCGACGTGTGGGCGGCCAGAGAAAGGGGACGCACGGTATCTCCTATTCCGGTCATATAACAGACACATACTCAGAACTCGGGCGATCCTGGCCTGTATCCTAAGACCTCCATTTCCAAGTCACACACTCCCCGCGCCGGACTCGAAACCAAGCCGGCGGCAATCCTGCTAATGTGGAACGTCTGGGCACCCAACAGCGAAACGGGGGAAACAGCGTGCAGATAATTGCTGGAATCGATCTTGGCGGAACCGCCATCAATTACACCCTGGTGAACGGGCAGGAGCAGTTCCTCATCGAGGGGCTGTGCGAGCATCCCGCGCTGGCCAGGCAGGGGCCGGAAATCTGCCTCCGGCAGATTGAGGACGGCCTCAAGATCGCCGTCGAAAAGGCGGGCGTGGCGCTTGACAGTGTGGTCGCCGCCGGTCTGGACACTCCCGGTCCGGCCAATGCCGAGGGCGTGCTCAGTGCGCGGGGTTCGACGAATTTCGTGCATCCGGACTGGGCCGGGCTCGATATCCGCGTCGGCCTGGAGAAGAAGCTCGGCATGCCGGTGACCTATTTGAACGATGGAAATGCCGGAGCGCTGTGGGGGCACTTCAATATCTTCGGCGCTAACAGCCGGGAGACCACGCTAACGGTTGTGATCGGGACCGGCCTGGGCGGCGGCGTCATCGTCGACGGCAATGTTCTGAAAGGCCGAGTCGGATTCGGCGGAGAACTCGGCCACGTGCTGCTTCCCTATCAGAGCATCGCCGCCATCGAAGGCCTGCGGCCGGGATGCAATTGCGGACGCATTGGCTGCCTGGAATCGGTATGTTCGCTTTCGGCGATCGAAAGATCCTTCCTTCCGTTTTTTCTGCCGAAGTATCCCGGCCACCAGCTGGGTGCCATGGGCAACCTGCACAATGCGGCCAAGCTGGTGCGCGGCCTGGCAGAAAACGGCGACTCCATGTGTAAGGAGATTTTTCGCGTGCAGGCCCACGCCTTGGGACTCTTCTTCGACGAAATGGTGAATACCTTCGATCCGGACGCCTTCATCGTAGGCGGGGGCGCCCTGGAAACCAGGGAAGAATTCCAGCGCTGGTTTCTCTCGGAGATCCGCGCGGGCATGCCGCCGCAGCGGGAAGAACAGGCCGGCATTCCGATTCACATCATGCCCAACGGCGACACCGCCGGGGCCCGCGGCGTAGCCATCGAAGCCCTAAAGCGCGCCCGCCAGAGCGCCCGGTAGGGACCCCCGGCAATCCACATCCGGAGTTGCGTCTGGCACCTTACCGATTTCTCAGCCGCGATGTGCTTCGCCGCGGCTATCCGTTCAGGGGCCAGGTGAAACGCGTCAGCCTGGGGCTGGCCCGCCTTCCCCGGGGATCACGTCCGCGAACACAAATCCGTCGCGCTCGACCACGTTCCCCGGCCGGACTTCAATGGGACTCGAGAACGGCGGTGCATCGTGCACAAACGTGTGAAACTCTCCATTCTCGCCGCACGGATCGACTCCAGGCGGTAAATCGTCCAGGAAACTCCGGTCGAAATCGCGGCCGGCAAAAGACCTTGCCAGCTTGGACGGATCCACGCAGGTGACTTTCGCTTTCACGCCGACGGCAATCATCTCCGAAGCCAAATCCCCGGTTGGAATCTGCCAGAGGGGAAACAGCGGTTCCAGGCCGGTCCCTTGCAATTGCCGGACGCGGTAGTCGCGAATGTCCTGCAGAAAAAGGTCGCCGAACGCCACCGCCGTGATTCCTTCCGCGATCGCGCGTTGGCACACCACGCGCATCCGCTCTTCGTACTCCGCGTTCGAGCACGGCGAAGGCAGTTCCACCGCCCAGAGCGGGAGTCCGGTACGCTCCGCCTGGGCCTCGACCAGCGCGCGCCGGACGGCATGCATCGCCACCCGGTTCGCCGCGGAGTTGAAGCTGGTGACCAGCGCGTCCACCTGAATGTCCGCGTTCCGCCGCAGGAGATGCAACGTCCAGGCGCTGTCCTTCCCGCTGCTCCACGATAAGAGAGCCTTTTTCATTCCCGGATTGCCCCTCGGAAGATCTGAAAGACGAGCTGCTAAACTCCCGATTGTAGCTGAGCTGCATCCATCCCCGGCTTCGGCTGGCGCCCGCGCGGGGGCGATTCGGGGAAAGACAGGGACAGCGCTCGCCCCTACCCGACCAGCTCCGGCTCGCTGGCGCACGTGCCGCAGCCCTTCTTTGCCTGCACGGTCAGCCGGCGCATCTCTTCCTGGGTCTCGAACGGGATGGAGAATTCCTTCTCGATCCGTTCGCGGTAGACGGGGCCGGAATTGTAGGCGCAGAACGGATAAATGAGACCGTTGGGCGCGGCGTAGTGGATCACGCAGCGCTGCACGCGCTCTACGTCGTAGTTGTACGAATCCATGAAGTGCATGCCGGCCAGCATCAGCGTGCGGTAGGTGAACCCGCCGGCTTCGCTCGAGCCGCGGCCGTATCTCTTATCGGTCATGCCTTGCAGGGTTTGCAGAAACTTGTTGAACGTCAGGCCGGCCGGCGCCTTTTCTTCATGGAAGAACTTGCGCAGGTTGTTCCATGCTGAAATCCTGGTGAAGAATTGGATGCGGCGCTTGCCCGCCTTGCGCGCCAGATCGTCCATCTCGCGCAGCATCGGGCCGACCTCGACAAACTGTGTCACCGGCACGGCCTTGCGGTTCTGATCGACGAACAGGTAAGTGCCCAGCGAGCAATGCGGATGGCAGCTCAGCGTGGTCGTCTCATCGCCGCGCAGCGCGCTCAGCAGCTTCGAGAACGGCGTCACGCAGGAGAGAGGGAACCAGTCTTCATACATGTCGCAAATGCCGGTCTGCTGCTGGACGGCGCGGGCGAAATCGGATAGCGTGAAGCGCTTCGCCTCCAGCTCATGGCGCGCAATGCGGCCGGTGAACGCCACCGGCTGGAAGCTGATGCCGCTCGAGCATTCGATGTATTCGAGCGCCAGCCGGATGATGTCGCCGATCTGGTGATCGTTGACGCCCTTGACGATGGTGGGTACATAAACGATCTTCAGGTCGGCCCGCTTCACGTTCTCGATGGCGCGCAGCTTCTTCTCCCACAACGATTCGCCGCGCGTGCGCCGGTAAACGTCGTCGCAGACGCCGTCGAATTGCAGGTAGAGAGTGTGCAACCCGGCTTCCTTGGCGCGCTCGGCGAACTCCAGGTCCATGAACTTCAGGCCGTTGGTCGCCACCTGCGTGTGGGAGAATCCCATCTCCTTAGCCAGCCGGAGCACGTCGAGGAAGCGTGGGTAGATGGTTGGCTCGCCGCCGGAAAACTGCACGATCCGGCACGCCACCGGCTTCTGATCGCGCAAGGCCTGCAACATCTTCCGCACGGTCTCAAGATCCGGTTCGTAGAGGTAGCCGGAAGCGTTGGCGTTGGCGAAACACACCGGGCAGGTCATGTTGCACCGGTTGGTCAGATCCAGGTTTGCCAGACCCGTGTGGCTGGTGTGCAGGTTGCACAGGCCGCAATCGTTGGGGCAGCTCTTGGCGGTCGTCACCGCCGGATTGGCCAGCCCGCGGTTATCGCCGAACTCCCATTCTTCCATTTTCAGGTACAGTTTGGCGTCGGAGTAGACGATGTCGCGA
>Ga0187884_10002864_pt1 | contig 13882 bp, 14 predicted proteins | sample June2016WEW_20_4_FD_132983 | JGI IMG/M metagenome (GOLD analysis project Ga0187884, IMG submission 132983) | Peatland microbial communities from SPRUCE experiment site at the Marcell Experimental Forest, Minnesota, USA - June2016WEW_20_40 | ecosystem: Environmental > Terrestrial > Soil >...
ATGTGGGCGAAGATGTCAGCTTCGATGGCGTGCTCGATCTCATCCGACAGCTTGTAGCCGTCGGCGCCGAAGACCTTGATGCCGTTATCCTGCCAGGGATTGTGCGAGGCCGAGATTACGATGCCGGCGGAAAACTTGTCGAAGCGCGTGAGATACGCAATGCCCGGCGTGGTAATGACGCCGGCGCTGACCACGTGCACCTTTGCCGACTCAAGCCCAGCTGCCAGCGCCGCGCTGATCCATGCGCCTGACTCGCGCGTGTCCTGGCCGATGACCACACGTGGCGATTTCTCGCGTGCAGCGAGCCGTTGTCCCAAGGCGCGTCCCATGGCAACCACTGTTTTCTGATCGAGGGGATACTCGCCAGCCACACCTCGAATTCCGTCGGTTCCGAATAGTTGTCGCATTCTGTCCAAGTGTTGCCTCAACCCACTGCGCGCAGAAGCCGGCGCAAGGACGAAGAGGCAATTGTATCGCTAAGGCTGGCCCGCTCTGCCCGAGGTCTTGGCCGTGTCGACGGTCACGTGAATGGCGCCCGGCGTTTGCACGCGCACCAGCGGATCGGCCACGTACACGTGCGTGGTGAACGTTGCCGATCCGACCACGCCGGTCGCATCCACCGGATCGGTGGCGGCCGTCTGAATCGCATTCACCCTGCGCTCCGGCCCGACGATGGTAATGCTGGCCGGGTCGGTCGAAACACTCGTTATGCCATAGCCGCTCAGCAAAGTGCCAATCACGCGCGGCTGCACCGGCACCGTGCGGGTGGCGCTGCGGTCAAAGCTGATGTGGAATTGCGAAGGAACAATCTGCACGACCTTCACGTCGCGGGGCACGTGAATCTGGTTGTGCAACAAATCGAAAGTGCGCTCGCCCGGTCCCGCGCCCTGCAAGTCGAGGATGGCGTGTACCGCGGAAGCATTCAATCCTTGAATCAGGCGTTCCGGGCCGCGCAGCGTGACTCGCGCTTCGAATGGATAGTTCGAGTTGACCTCCAGGCCGGTCGGCGCATTTTGAAATTCCAGCGGCACGGTCATGGGAAGTTCGATAAGCTGATCGCGGCCCACGGCCCACCAGAGCAGAATCGCAATCGCCAGCGACACCAGCTTAAAAGCCATGTTGTTGAAGACGTATTTGCGCAGGAAGTTGCCCATGGTCAGCGCTCGCCTCCCTCCGCGTGATTCTTTTCACGGGCGAGGTGTTCAACGTCGCGTTCGTCGGGATCGGTCACCGTGGTCGGCAGCGTCGCCGTCGGCACATAGCGCCGCAACACTTCGCTCAGGCGCTCGCGCAGATATTCCACGGTGATGTCGCGTTCGATCTTGCCGCCCACGGCCAGGCTGATGGAGCCGGTCTCTTCGGAGACGACGACCGAGACCGCATCGGTTTCTTCGGTGATGCCGATAGCGGCCCGATGGCGCGTGCCGTACTGCGTCGAGAGCACGGGGTTCATCGACAGCGGCAGGAAGCAGGCGGCGGCGGCGATGCGTCCCTTCTGCACAATGACCGCGCCGTCGTGCAGCGGCGCGCTGGGTCGGAAGATGGTGATCAGCAAATCATAAGAAAGATTAGCGTCGAGCGGCACTCCGCTTTCGATGAAAGTGCGCAGGCCGATCTCGCGTTCGATAACGATCAGAGATCCGGTCGCGGTCTTGGAGAAGTGGTCGGCGGCCAGGACGATGTCCTCGTAACTGTCGGCTGCACTGAAGACGCCGCCGCGCCGGGCGGACAAGCGGCGCCCCAGGCGAGCCAGAGCGTGACGAATCTCGGCGCCGAAGACGACGATGAGCGCAAACACCGCATACGGGAACAGCGTGGTGATGAGCCAGTCGACGGTTCGCAGTTGCTCAATGTGCGCGATCCAGAAGGCGCCCACGATGAGCACGACCGCAACCAGCATGGGGATGGCGCGCGTGCCCTTGATGAGCTTGAGGAACTCGTAAATGAGGAACGCCACCACCAGGATATCGATGGCGGAGACCAGCGAGAATTGCGGGATGTGGCCGAAATTCTGCAGCATTGTTCCTCAAGACGGACGAGTGTACGCCGAAAAACCCATTCTAAAGCATAGGGAATTTGGGACGCGGAATAGTTGGTGCTACAAGGTCGGACACGCGAGCAACTCGAAAAAGGCTTCGCTTACGGCTCGCAAGATTGCAAAGCAATCGAACAAAATCCCGTTAATTGGCCCAATGCGGTTTTGCCGCAGCAAGATGGCTCGACGCGGCGTAAAGGTTCTTGGCTGCCTTCGGCCACTGGCGCGCCCGACCTGCGCTCAGGGTGACACTCGGGAGTTTGTGGTTTAGCGTCTCTGGCGAAAAGCGAAGAGCGAAGAGCGAAAAGCGAAAAGCGCTTCCGCCCTACACAATCTCGCTGCCGTCGCCGTGCAACTCACGCAGTTCCTTGGTAGCTCGCGCTGGCGTGTCCTGATTCGCGGGCACCTCGGCTCGCTCTGCTGTGGGTGCCGCGGGCGCAGCTTGGGCCAGCAGATCGTCCAGCGACTCCAGCCACAGCATCTGCGCCTGGAAGACGCGGCCAAAATTCCGTGACGCCGCCGTCGCTACCTCATCCATCGTTAACGTCTTCTGCAGCTTCTGCAACTCTCGCTGCATCGACGTCACCGGCTTGCCCGTCAGGCCACAGGGAACGATCATCGTGAAGTAATCGAGATCAATGGAAACGTTTAGCGCGAATCCATGCGTAGTTACCGCGCGCGAGATGTGCACGCCGATGGCGGCAATCTTCGCTTCCGGCTTGTTGCGCAGAGCGTACGTCCACACCCCGGTCAGCCCCTTGATGCGCTGCGTGCCGACGCCATAATCGCCGCAGGTGCGGATCAACACTTCTTCCAGGCGGCGCACGAATTCAATCGCGCCGATTTTCGGATCGAAGCTGCGCAAATCGAAGATGGGATACGCGACCAGCTGCCCGGGCCCGTGAAAAGTGACGTCGCCGCCGCGGTCAATCTCGTGCAGCTCGACGCCGCGCTGCGAGAGGAACTCGGGCGAGGCAAGCACGTTGTCCAGACTGGCGTTGCGGCCCAGCGTGATCACCGGCGGATGCTCCAGCAGGAGCAGCGTGTTCTCGATGCGGTTGGCCTTGCGCAGCTGTAGCAGCGTGCGCTGCAGTTCGAGCGCCGTCGCGTACGGGACCAGGCCGAGATGGAGAACGTGGATGACCAAAATCAGCTTTCCGCCGTCAGCTCTCAGGTTACGGCAGTTGTCGAAAACGGTGGATTGTTTTCTTCTTCCGATTGGATGATGGACGAGGTGCGCGCGACGCAGGTGCGGCGTGGTCGGTTGGCGTTGTCACGCGGGTGTAGCGTTTTCCTACAGAGCGAGTGGCATGGGACGTTCAGCCATTCCTTGAAAGCTGTTGGCTCCTTTTTCACTTTGTCATCCCGACCGGAGCGTCCGCGTGCCTTTCCGCCGCAGTATTTGCGGCGGCGAACGCGGAGTGGAGGGACCTGCTTTTAGCAGCCCGCGATGCGTGGTGTGTTGGGATAAAGACCTGTCGTCCCTGAAGGACTTTAATCCCTCCAACAACGTTCACCCCGCCCTGAAGGGCGGGGCTATCACCTGTCGCGCCTGCGGCGCTGGAATCTTGCCGGTGCGTGTTCCGCCGCAAACGAACAGCACTCCTTCGAGCCCGGCCTGTCGCAAAACCTGCAACTGCGTTCAGGATGACGACACAATTCTCGACGAAAATCGAACGGAGATGCTCCAGCGAAACTTAGAGCCACCTCTCGATAGACGCCACGGACATAAATAAGGCACCCTGCCCTAATTTGCTTTTGTCCGCATGGGAAGCTCGGCTGTTCCGGCGCATCGGTGTTGAACCCATCGATGACCGAACCCCGAAGGGGTGTTGCCGCCTCTAGCCCAGGACAAAGTCCTGGGTAAGCTCACACAAACAAGTTCGAGTCCCGTAGGGACGACAGGTGGTTGTGCCGAGGCCGCAACCATACCGGGATGCCAACAGCAGGTCCCTCCGCTACGCGTCCGCCCGCCGCAAAAGCTGCGGCGGAAAGGCATGGCGGACGCTTCGGTCGGGATGACAAAGTGTTTTGAGAGTCGACAGCAGGTCGGGATGACAAAGTGAAATAAAGGCCGCGCCTTGCCGTAATTGCCAACTGCCAACTGCCCAATGAGTCTTTTTCTCCCCCTGCTCCGTATATCCCGTTAGTATGATCGCCACCGCCTTCAGTTTGCTGGTTCCGATGGAGACCGAAGAGGCCCAAATCGCACGGGGACTTCGGCGCCGCGATCCTGATCTGCTCGACGCTTTGATCGAGCAGTACCAGCACCGGCTGCTGCGGTACCTGCTGCATCTCACCGGCAATCGCGCCGTCGCCGAAGATCTCTTCCAGGAGGTCTGGGTGCGCGTGCTGGAGAAGGGCCACCTCTACGACGGCCGCAACCGCTTCGTCACCTGGCTGATGTCGATCGGACACAACGTCGCCATCGACTATCTGCGCAAGCGCAACCCAGCTTCTCTCGACGAGATGCAGGACCCCGAGGACGGCGCGCCCTTCGAGCCGCCGGCCACCGGGCCGTCGCCGTACGAGCAGGTGGAAGCGCATCAGCGGCAGCAAATGTTCGACGAAGCTTTGGAGCGCGTGCCCCCGCTGTTTCGCGAGGTGCTGGTGCTGCGCTTTCAAGAGCAGATGAAACTCGAGGAGATTGCCAAGTTGATCCACATTCCACTGGCGACGGTGAAGACAAGAATCTATCGCGGCGTGAACGCTCTGAAGCCGCTGCTCAAAGGAGGCGCGCAATGACCGATCACGATCGCGCATTGGAACTGATCATGCGCCGCGGCACCGAAGACGTTGCCCCGCGCGATGCCGACTGGCTGAACGCGCACCTGGAAGTTTGCACCGCCTGCGCCGCCTACGCCGACGACTTTGACCAGACCGGACATCTGCTGCGCTCCGTGGCCGTGACCGCAACTCCGGCACTGGTAGCGCGTACGCAACAGCGGGTGCAGGCGCAGGCGTTGTATCTGCACGAGCAGCAGTCGCGCATGGTGCTCATCGCGATTTCGTTTTGCCTGGGCGTGCTGTCGTCGGTCACGTCGGCGTACCTGTGGTGGAAGTTCGGTGGCTGGGTCGCCGAGCGCGTTGGCTTGCCGCAGTTCATCGTGCAGCCCGGTATTTTACTTTTCCTGTTATTGCCGGCGGTCGTAATCGCCGCGTTGATGTTGGCGTTCCCCGCGCCCGTGCTGGAGGAAAGATTTATGGCCGCACTGGCCAGGGGACGCGATGGGGGTGACCAATGAACGAACAATCCAGATTTTCCCGTGAGTTTGCCATTATTCCCGGCGTCGCGAAAGTGCTCGCCGTCCTGTTCTTCCTGATCATGCAGGTCTGCCTGCTGGGGCTGCTGCCGCATTTCGAAAAGGACATACCGCCGATGGTGGCCCTTGTGCCCATCAGCATCTTCTGCGGCATCGTGATGGCCATCGTGGTGCTGATGATCGGCTACGTGAACGCCGACGCCAGGCGGCGCGGCATGAACTCGCTGCTGTGGACGCTGCTGGTGATCGTGGTGCCGAAGGCGCTGGGCTTCATCGCCTACTTCATGCTGCGCAAGCCGTTGGTGATGCCGTGTCCCAACTGCAACACGCCGGTGGGCGCGGATTTCCGCTTTTGTCCGAAGTGCGGCTACGCCATGACCCCGATATGCATGCATTGCGGCAAGAGTATCCAGCGGGATTGGGTGGTGTGCCCGTACTGCGGCAAGCCGGTAACACCACAACCGGCGGCGCCATCGACAACGGCAGTACCCACAACCATGCCGCCGTTGCCAACGTAAACGGTATGCGTTCCCAGAGAGCCCGGCTTCGGCCGGGGTTTTTGTTGAGAGGCGCGGCCAAATTGCTGCCCGATTTGTTTTGCGGATTCCGATATGCTTTGTCATCCCGACCGGAGCGTCCGCCAGGGATCTGCGGTTCGTTGGCGCTGAATCCACTGCAGGCGAGCCGCAGATCCCTCGACTGCGCTCCGACGCTGCGCGTCTTCACTCCGCTCGGGATGACAGTTCGTTTAGCTGAGCGGAAACACCCCATTCGTTCCGGTCGTCAAGTGAACGCTTTGTCTTTCGGCTTGCCTTATGCGAAAGTAGCCCGGTGCGCGCCGTTGCTCTACTGGGACCTCACGCCAAGCAACATCACCTCCTGCCCTTTGAGCTGGCGGGCGTCAATCTTTTCACTGGCAATGAACTCGACCCCACCGATCAGCCCGAAGCCGTGCTCATCTTCGGCGGCGACGGCACCGTTCACCGCCATCTCGGCGGCCTGGCACACAAGCAGATTCCCACCCTCGTCGTTCCCACCGGCAGCGCCAACGACTTTGCCCAATCCATCGGCATACCGGACGTGGCGACCGCAAAAGCCGCGTGGCAGCGTTTCACCGCTTCCGGCGACAACACCCGGCTCATCGACTTGGGGACCATTCGCACTCCGGATGACAAAGACAACGCGGCCGGCGACGCCGCTCCATGGCAAGGCGAATCGCTGGAAACCATGCACTTCGTGCCTGATGGCCCACGGCGCGATCTTCCCCAGATGGGCGCCCGCATCATGCAATCGCAGCTGCGGCACATGACGGAAGCCGAACAGGAAGTCGCGCGCACCACGTATTTCTCCTGCATCGCCGGCACCGGTCTGGATGCAGCGGTCAACCGGCGAACCCTGAAGCAGTCTCACTGGCTGCGCGGCCATGGCGGCTATGTAGTCGCGCTGCTGCAGACGCTGGGCAGCTTTCGAGCCCCGCACATCATCGTCTCGATGGACGACGGCAGAGCGTGGAAAACCGTGATCGACGAACCTGGCTACCTCATCGCCGCCGGCAACGGGCCGCAGTACGGTCATGGCATGCGGCTCACCCATCGGGCCCGCATGGATGACGGCTTGCTCGACCTCTGTTTTGTGCGCGAAATGCCGAAAGCCCGGCTGTTGCGGCTCTTCCGCGTGGTCTATAGCGGCGCGCACATCGGCATGAAAGAGGTGGAATACCTCCGCGCAGCCCGCCTGCGCATTGCGGCTGATCCGGAGATGGAGGTTTTCGCCGATGGAGAATACATCTGCACAACTCCCGTCGAATTGGGGGTGCAACGCGCAGCTCTTAAGGTGATTGTGCCGGGTTAATCCGTGAGAAAAGCCCGATCGGTACGTTATTGCAGGGGACGAAGCACGACGTTTGTGGGACCAATCCCCGTGGCTCCACTTCATTTTCTGGAACTTCTCCGAATCGGCAGGGTCTATACTGTTAGCCAAAGCAGATGTCAACCCCCGCAGCGACTAAATCGGTTCAGGAAGACGTCCCGCAGGTTGCGCCTCAGGACCAGGTCATTCCTGCGCTCTTCGGCGAGGGCAAGGGCCTCTATCCGCAACGTAAGGAAACGTTTGTCTACTCCTTCGTCATCCACATGCTGGTGGTTCTCGTGGTGATCTTTTCCGGGCATTGGGCGCTCGAACACAAAGACGAAATCAAGCAGCAGATGATCGGGGTAGTCACGGACATCAGTCCCTACCTGCCGTTACCAGCGTCCAGGACGAGAGCTGGCGGAGGCGGAGGTGGCGGCGATCGTGACAAGCTGGCCGCTCCGAAGGGCGCGCTGCCCAAGCTATCCAAAGATCAGATCGTGCCTCCTGCAATCGTCATCCGCAATGATCATCCGAAGCTGGCGGTCGACCCCAGTGTTGTGGTTCCTCCGCAATTGAAACTCCCGACCGTCGGTGCGATCGGCGACCCGTTGTCCAAGGTGCTCGGCACGCCGTCGAATGGCACGGGCTCCGGAGGCGGAATTGGCAGCGGCAGCGGCGGCGGCGTTGGTTCAGGTACCGGCCCGGGCGTTGGTCCCGGACACGGCGGCGGCTACGGCGGCGGAGCGTATCGCGTGGGCGGCGGCGTGAGCGCACCAAAAGTTGTGTACGACCCCGACCCCGAGTACTCCGAGGAAGCGCGCAAGGCGAAGTACCAGGGCACGGTGGTTTTGTGGCTCGTGGTTGCGCCGGACGGCCATCCGCAACAGATTCGCGTGCAGCGCTCGCTGGGCATGGGATTGGATGAGAAGGCCATGGAGGCGGTGCGTCAATGGCGCTTTGAGCCGGCTAAGAAAGACGGCCAGCCGGTCCCCGTCATGATCAACGTCGAAGTCAATTTCCGCTTGTATTAAGTTCCACCATCGCGAGAGATGGGAAGCGCGGCGGGGCAAGTTAGCCCGCCGCGTAGTTATTTGCGCTGGAGTCTGTGCCATAGTCGTGCGCTAAGGATTCAGGGTTAGAGCTGGCCTTCAGAACCTGCGCAAGAACTAGCTTTTGTTATTGGCGGCGGAGCAAGAGGCGGCGGAGCAAGAGGAACAGGAATCCAGCGCCGTAGGCGCGGAATAACTTAGCCCCGCACGGAGCCGAAGGCGGAGTGCTGGGTAGAGTGGGAAAAAGATCCGAGTCCGTTCAGGGACGGCACAGTTCTCACGCAGACTCTTCAGGCCAGCGCCTAAGCCGTTTAATTTAATTCCGGGCTTTGCAGGCGACAGATTTGTGAAGCGGGGCGATTCGATATCGTCAGCTCACACCGGAGGCGGTCCTGTAGGCTTGTTGCGCACCGACCCGGCCACGATGCGGATGAAGACCAGGAGGAAGATCGCCGCCAGGATACGCAGCCACCATGGCCAGTGCGTCTTCGGCTTATCTTCAGGAGGCAGCGTGTAGGCCAAAGCCACAGAGGCGAGCCTCGCTGGAACGTGTCGCGTAACGGCGGGCGCATTCAGGAATTGCGTTGTCGTCAGTGTCGAGGAACAGGCCAAGTCACAAGAGTGCTGGCGGACAGTTGGCTTCTCAGCTTGGGCGACGCACCCGCAAAGAACCAACATCAGCAAAGCAGCGTATTTGAGGCGTGAGCGCGCCATAATAGCAACCTCGAAAATTAAGCCTAAAGTTGAAACGGGTTCCAACTCTGTGTCAATGGCAAATTCGCGGGCCCGTTCGTCTCTTATCCTCACTAAAATGGTACCAACTCGTCTAGGAGCTATGCGCGATTCCTTTTACTTGGCCGCTCTGGAGGTCGCCATTCTTCGTCGCGCGGTCAAAGGCCAGTTCGAGGAGCGTTGTTATGCGGAAAGTAATCCTTGGAGCGGGAATAAGCTTGGACGGCTACGTTGCCCGGCGGGACGGCGGAATTGACTTTCTAAGCCAGCCGAAAGGTTACTCGATGAGCGCGCTATTCGCCACGCTCGACACGATCGCCTTTGGCCGCAAGACCTTCGACGAGGCATTACAGCGCAGCGGGGGATCGTACAAATCTCCGGCACAGATGCCCACTTATGTATTCTCAAAATCAAAGCCCGCCGGAGAAAGGGACGGAGTAATCTTCACCGACCAAACACCAGCGGCCTTCGTCGAAAACATTCGCATGCAGCCGGAAGGTAAGAATATTTTGGTTATGGGCGGCGGTGAACTCGCCCGATCGTTTCTGCAGGATGACGTCGTAGATGAACTCCACCTCGGCGTGTATCCCGTCCTTCTCGGCGACGGTATTCCTTTTTTCCCCAGCGGCTTCCCGCAGCGCGATTTCGAACTAGTCGAGCACAAGAGCTACGGCTCCGAAGGCTTTCTGGAACTGAGATACGCAAGGGCGCGCTGATTACTCGACTGCTGAATACAAAATCAGCGGTGCACCAAGGACTGTATTTGGACTCCCAGAAGAAATCGTTTTGGCTGCTGTTCACAATCCTCAGTTTGGGCGCATTTTTTCTACCCATCTGGTGGGGCATAGCGGAAACCTTCGCCGCTTTGTTCGCGAGCTGGTGGATCATCTATCGCAGCGGAATTTTCTGAGCGAAGTACCCGAAGACCCTCCGGGTGCCCGTCCAAGCGCAGCTTGAGCGGGTGTAACGGTGCCCTCCCCTCTTCTGTAGCCATTCATCCCGCGTTCCGTTATCTTCGTCCCAATGTAGGTTGCAATTTGCAAGTTAGTTTTGTTATTGTGTTTTTCGTGCCCGGCAAAGCCAAGAATCGTTCCGGTTGTCCGGTGAGCCGTTCGCTGGAGATCTTCGGCGATCGCTGGTCTTTGCTGATCATCCGCGACTTGATGATCCGCGGCTTGCGCAACTTCAAGGAGTTCCAGGAATCCGGCGAAGGCATCGCGAGCAACATCCTGGCCGACCGACTGCGCAAGCTGGAGCAGGACGGAATCATCTCTCGGGAAGCCGGCGAGACCGATGGCCGCAAGGTCGACTACCGGCTGACGCAAAAGGGCATCGATTTGGCGCCGGTGTTGTTCGAGCTGCTCCTGTGGGGTGGGCAGCACGACGAAGACAGCACGCCGGGCCCGGTGATCGCCAGGATGAAGAAGCATCGCGAAGCGATCGTCGCCGAGGTCCGGCGGCGCTGGCGCGATCGCGACCGAACTCCGCTGCAATCGAAGACGGGTGAGTGGCATCTGCCGTCTTGAAACTTAATTCCGCTCAGCGATGTCGATTGCGGCCAGGTCGAACGTCGAAGGAGCGAGCAGTACCTGACGCCCGCGCTTTCGTGGGGAAAGCGGGGCCGGACATTTCAACGGAACAAAAAATTCACAAGGAGCAGAATGATGGAACTGAATACCTACCTGCACTTCAACGGCAACTGCGCCGAGGCCTTCAAGTTTTATGAGAAGAGCCTGGGCGGAAAGATCCTGATGATGATGACGCATGCGGATGCACCACCGGAATTAAAGGTTCCCGACGAATGGCGCAGCAAGATCATGCACGCGCGGATGTCGTTCGGCGACCAGGTGCTGATGGGATCCGACGCGCCGCCCGATCGCTACAGCAAGCCTGCTGGATTCTCGGTCAGCATCAGCGTAAAGGGCGCGGAAGAAGCCGAGCGCTTGTACAAAGCTTTGTCGGAAGGTGGACAGATTCACATGGCGCTGGCCGAGACATTCTGGGCCATTCGCTTCGGCATGTTTGTCGACAAGTTCGGTGTGCCTTGGATGATCAACGCCGAGAAAACGCCAGCTTAACGTTTCACCAGCATAGATGGAGAATTTCATGACTACCGATCTGGCAACCATTCAAAGCATGTTCAAGGCTAACGAAGATATCTTTCGCCGAACGATCAAAGACGTTCCCGACGACAGGTGGCTGACCCAGGCAGGCGACGGCTCCAATCACCTGCTTTGGATCACCGGGCACATGCTGGTCACGCGCGCCATCGTTCCCCGGATGATGGGCCAGAGTTGGTCGGCGCCATGGGAGCCGCTGTTCGTGCGCGGAGCCAAGCCGGTTTCGCCGGAACAATATCCGTCGCCTGCCGAGATTCGTAAGGCGTGGGAGGAAGTGTCGGAGAAGATGTCGACAGCCTTCGCCAATTCCACGCCGGAGGCTCTGGCATCACCGGCGAAGCAAGGGGCGCCGACGCTGGATGGCACGCTGGCCGGTACCGTCGGGTTCCTCTGCCTTCACGAAACCTACCATGTCGGCCAATTGGGTTATCTGCACAAGTGGCTGGGATGCGGACAGGCGCTCGGGTAGGGAACATTCATGCCGGCCGAAACCACAATTTTAGTTTGAGCTGTCGATTTCCGAATACGCAAACGTCGTAAAACAGCAGGAGAGATTCGTCATGAATAACACCTCAGTGAATGAAACCGAAGGCCGTTTAGCGGGAGCAGCGATCCGCCGCACGGTCCGTAGTACAACGCTTGCAATGACAGTCGCAGTATCGGTCTTGTTGCTGGCTACTCTGAGTTCGGCGTCCGGAGCAGCGGCGCCCGATGCCAAAGCGCAGTACAGCAGCATGGCGCCGCTCCGTCTCTATCTTGACGATCGCGATACCGAGATCGCAATGGCACGCAGTGCAGCCCCCGACGCCATATCGCGTGATGCCACCATCATGGTCCTGACTGATCACGGCTACGTGACCGCGGCGGAAGGCAAGAACGGCTTCGTCTGCATGGTGGAGCGAGCGTGGATGTCGCCTGAGGATTCTCCAACCTTCTGGGATCCGCACCTCCGCGGACCAATCTGCTTCAATCCTCCCGCGGCCCGATCCATTCTGCCGGCTACCTTCGAACGAACCAAGCTGGCGATCGCCGGCAAATCGAAGTCCGAGATCGTCGCCGCTAACAAGCAAGCTTACGACGACAAGCAGTTGCCGCCGCTGGAGCCAGGCTCCATGAGCTTCATGATGTCGAAGCGCGGGTATCTGACCGCGACTGGCGGCAACCTGGCTCACGTCATGATCTACACGCCGCACTCGGATCCGCCGACGTGGGGCAATGATGTGCCCAACTCCCCCGTGATGCTGAATCCGCAGTTCAAGGATGCCGAGCCCATCGATGTCTGGGTGATCTCCGTGGGCAAGTGGTCTGACGGAACGCCGGCGCCGGTGATGTAGCGGCCGCTGTATTAGGATAAATAGCCGAAAATCAAAGGAGAGAGGATGAGTAAAGTACGCGTACTGGTCGGAACCAAGAAGGGAGCCTTCGTCCTGGAGTCAGACGGCAAACGCGAGAAGTGGAAGGTCAGCGGGCCGCACTTCGCCGGCTGGGAGATCTATCACGTCAAAGGGTCGCCGGTGGATCCGAACCGAATCTATGCGTCGCAGACCAGCGGCTGGTTCGGACAAATCATTCAGCGCTCCAACGACGGCGGCAAGTCGTGGGAAACGCCCGGCGGCGGGCCGGAGAAGTCGCCGCAAGGCTCGATGGGCGAGAGCAACAAGTTTGTCTATGACACTTCGCCGGACAGCGGCAAGACGCTCACCACGCACCAGTGGTACGACGGAACGCAGCATCCATGGGAGTTCAAGCGCGTGTGGCATCTTGAGCCATCGCTAACCGATCTCGACACGGTGTATGCGGGGGTCGAAGACGCGGCGCTGTTCCGCTCCAAAGACGGTGGCGCGAGCTGGCAGGAGCTTTCGGGTCTCCGCGGACATGGGACCGGCCCACACTGGCAGCCGGGCGCCGGCGGCATGTGCCTGCATACCGTCATTCTCGATCCCAAAGATCCCGACCGAATCTTCATTGCGATTTCGGCAGCGGGCGCTTTCCGCACCGATGACGGCGGCAAATCCTGGAAACCGATTAATCGCGGTCTGCGTTCGAACTTCATGCCCGACCAGGACGCCGAAGTCGGTCACTGCGTCCACCACATCGCGATGAACCCTTCGCGGCCGGGCGTCCTCTTCATGCAGAAGCACTGGGACGTGATGCGCAGCGACGACGCCGGCGACAACTGGCGCGAGGTCAGCGGGAATCTCCCGACGGACTTTGGCTTTGCCATCGACGTTCACGCGCATGAGCCGGAGACGATCTACGTTGTGCCCATCAAGAGCGACTCCGAGCACTATCCGCTGGACGGCAAGCTGCAGGTTTTCCGCAGCCGCAGCGGCGGCAACGAGTGGGAGCCGCTGACCAAGGGGCTGCCGCAGAGCAACTGTTACGTGAACGTTCTGCGCGACGCGATGGCGGTCGACACGCTGGATTCATGCGGCATTTACTTCGGCACCACCGGCGGGCAGGTCTATGCCTCTGCCGATGCTGGCGATAACTGGGAGCCCATCGTGCGCGACCTTCCCGCGGTGCTCTCGGTTGAGGTACAAACGTTGGCATGATGATCAGAGTGGTTCTGCCGCAACACCTGCGGACGCTGGCCAGTGTCGGCAGTGAAGTGCAACTGGAGGTCGGGGGCCCCGCGACGATCTGCACGGTCCTCGACGCTCTCGAGGCGCGTTATCCCATGCTGTGCGGTACGATTCGCGACCACGTGACCAAACAGCGCAGGCCGTTCTTGCGCTTCTTCGCGTGCGAGGAGGATTTGTCGCACGAGCCGCCGGATACGCCGTTGCCCGACGCCGTGGTCAACGGGAAGGAGCCGCTCCTGATCATCGG
>Ga0187884_10002868_pt1 | contig 13874 bp, 8 predicted proteins | sample June2016WEW_20_4_FD_132983 | JGI IMG/M metagenome (GOLD analysis project Ga0187884, IMG submission 132983) | Peatland microbial communities from SPRUCE experiment site at the Marcell Experimental Forest, Minnesota, USA - June2016WEW_20_40 | ecosystem: Environmental > Terrestrial > Soil >...
CCGGGGGTAGCGCCGACCCATCTGCCGCGGCCACCGTCAGGAACACACCTCACAAGGTGTGGTCCTGACGGTGGCCGCGGCAGATGGGTCGGCGCTACCCCCGGACAGCCCAACCATCGCCAATCTGCTGGTGTCACTACAAAACTATGGCAATCCGCTGATCCCGATAACGGTACAGTCGTTCCTGGAAACTACCTTCGGGCTTGCGGCTGACCTGCAGTACGATCCTGCCTACTCGCAGCCCGCTGTGCAGGCCCAGGTCCTGCAGACCTTGTCGCAGAAGTACAGCTTTGCGCAACGAGATTTTGGTCAAGGTGTCTCCGTTGACCAAGTCACTGCCGTCATACAAGCGGTGGACGGCGTGATTGCGGTGAACGTCAAGCAGATTTACACGCTGTACACCAGTGCCGGAGGCGATCTGGGCAGGAGCAGTTCGGTTAGTCTTGCAAGATTCTCGGCGTGGCGCTCGCGCCTGATTCCGCTTGGCCTATCGCGACCGCCTTCGGCTTCTCCGGTCCAGATCAATGCTTATCTGCCGGTGGCCAGCAGTCAAACGCTGCCGCAGCCGGCAGAAATTCTGGTGCTCGATCCAAGTCCGACCTCTGTGGTTTTGGGAGTGATGTCGTGAGTACGCAGGGACACAAACTGTTCGATCGGCTGCCTGCCGTCTACCGACTGAAGGACGCGCAGCAGTCCGGGCTCAGCGCTGCGCAATTGGCGGAGTTGAGCCAGTTGCAGGGGCTCCAGAGTTCCGGCGTAGCGCTCACGACGCAACAACAGCAGCAGTTGAACCTGCTTCTGCCGCTATCGCGTGGGCCGCTGCAATCGTTGCTCATGCTGATTGAAGAGCAGATGACGGTCGTCGATATCGATCTTGACCAGCTTTATGACGATCAGTTTATCGAAACCTGCGCTTCGTGGGCCATTCCGTATATCGGCGACCTGATCGGGTACAAGCCAGTTTACGGTGTAGCTCCTGCGGTAGCCAGTCCCCGTGCTGAGGTCGCACACACGATTTCTTTCCGGCGTCGCAAAGGTACCATCCTGGTGCTGGAACAACTCGCGCGTGATGTGACCGGTTGGGGAGCGCATGCAGTTGAGTTCTTTAAAATCCTGTCGGCAACGCAGTACATGAAGCACATCCGGTCGCAGAGTTATTACTCGCCCGACTTGCGGAGCTGGATGCCGCGCGCGTATATGGACAGCGGCTTCGATACTACCGCCCACACCATCGATGTGCGTTTCATCGCCGGCGGTGAGGGCCGCTATAACGTGCCCAACATCGGCATCTTCCTCTGGTCGCTCAACGCCTGCAGCCTTACAAACATTCCGGTGACCGCGGTGGATGCCACCGGACAATTCTTTCGCGTCAGCACGCTTGGTGCCGACATGCCTCTGTTCAACAACCCAATGTCTCAGGGTTCGCAGATTTCGCAGGCGGCACAGCCGGTGAATGTGCCCGCGCGTTTGTTGCGACGCGTACTCTGTCAGGACCTGCAGAGCGGAGCAGGCGCTTTGTATTACGGCCAAGGCAGCAGTCTCGCTCTATATCTCAACGGCACTTTGCTCAATCCTTACCAAATTCAGGTTTGTAATCTCTCCGGAGCGGACGGCCACTGGGCCAACGTTCCTTCGAGCAGCAGTCCCTATATTGTGGCTATCGATCCTGAGCTGGGACGGATCGCGTTAGCAAAACCACTCAGCTCGCCGCCGGCAGCGGGATCACCAGCGACATCGTTGCAGGCTTCGATCTACTGCGGCTTCAATGCTGAAATGGGCGGCGGGGAGTATTCGCGCTCCGAAACTTTCCTGGTGGACACTCCCTCCGCGGTACTGCCCTATCCCGACACCCAAAATCCGGCGCGCTATTCCACCTTGCAAGCAGCTTTGACTTATGCGCTGGCGAATGCCGGTGGACAGGGGCAGATGGCGGTCGAGATTACCGATAGCGGCATCTACCCGTTGAATACCGCGAGCTCCTCGGGATTGCAGCTCAACCTTCCGGCTGGGATGACGCTGGAACTGCGCGGTGCCGATAGTCATCGTCCAACGTTGATTTTGGGCAGCGAGATCACGGTACTCGGTCAAGCCGGAAGTTCGCTGTGCCTGAACGGATTGTTGTTGGCCTACGCAGCAGGCGCATCCGTCACTGCGATTCCAGTGGCGTTGATTCACGTACCCAGCACTGGAAATGCGCTGACTTCGCTGCAACTCAATCACTGCACGGTAGTACCCGGGCTAGCGCTCACTGCGCAGGGAGTAGCGCAGAACCCCAACCAGCCGGCGGTCATGGTGGAATGTCCCGGCACACAATTGAACGTTCAGAAATCCATCGTGGGAGAAGTGCTGGTGCACCAACTCGCTTCAGCCACTATCTCCGACAGCGTTGTGGACGCCTGCGCTTCTACGGGTGTTGCCTACGCTGCGTTGGATGGCACAAGCGGAGGTGGCAGCCTTAGCTTGCAGGGCTGTACGGTTATCGGCAAGGTCCACGCCGCGCTGCTCTCCCTGGTGACGAACTGTATCCTGTGGGCGAATCTGGCTGCCGGTGATAGCTGGGCCGCGCCTGTCATTGCCGATCGCAAGCAGCAGGGCTGTGTGCGCTTCACTTACCTTCCGTTCAGTGCAGAGGCGACGTCCTTACCCCGGCAATTCGAGTGCATGCAGCGCACGGCCGGGGGTCCCGAACCGGTCTTCTATTCGCTGCAGTACGGGGACCCCGGATACGCCAAGCTCTGGCCTTCCACCAACGACGGAATCCGGCGCGGAGCCGACGATGGCGGAGAGATGGGGGCATTCCACTTCGTTATGGCCCCGATGCGCGAAACCGATTTAGGCGTCCGTATACAGGAATATCTTCCCGTAGGCCTGCAGTGCGGCATTTTTTATCAAACGTAAAAAAAGGACCCGGTATGAGTTTCGACAATAGCCGTTTTACTTTTGATCCGTGGAAAAACTACCTGGGCGTAGTAATGCAGCAGGGGCGGGTGCAACTGGACTCGGACTGGAACGAGTGGGTGGCCGAGTTCCTGCGGCGCGTTCAGGCGGGTACGCTCGACATACTGGGCTTATCAGGCGTGCCCACCAGCACGCCCAACGCCTTCAAGATTACCGCCGGCCAGCAGACCAGCAACAGCACGACAACCAATCAGATCAGTATTGGCACGGGCCGAATCTACGTTGACGGTATTCTGGCCGAGAATCATGGAACCAAGGGTTCGGTGCAGTGGGACGCGGCGCTGGCGGAATGGTCCCCGACTCCGCAAGTACCGATCGACTACACTCAACAGCCCTATCTCCCCGGCGCGGCGCTTCCGGGGGCAGGCGCGACGGCGCCCAACGGTCCTTTCCTGGTGTATCTCGACGTGTGGCGGCGCGACATCGATTATGTCGCTGCTCCCGATCTGGTCGAGAGCGCCGTGGGAGTTGACACCACCGGACGATACCAGACGATTTGGCAAGTGAAGGTGGCGAATGTAAGCAGCGGAGTTTATTGCTCGACCGCCGATCCAGCCGTTTCTTCCGTTCCCGCTAATCCCGCGGTTACCGACTGGCAAAGCATGTTCCAGGTTTCGGCCAGCCAGCTGACCGTGAGCGGTGGCAGCCCGGCAGCATCACCGAATCCCTGCGCGCTTAGTCCTGTCAGCGGCTACACCGGCATGGAGAACCAGTTCTACCGTGTGCAAATTCATCAGGGCGGGGCCGGGTCGGCTAATCCCCCCACCGCCGCAAGCACGGCAACGTTTAAGTGGTCGCGCGAGAACGCATCCGTGACGACAGGAGTGTCGGCCATCGGCTCGGTGACCAACTCAATCGGCAATCCCGCCAGTCAGTTGATCGTGCAAAGCATGGGCCGCGACCAGGTGCTGGGTTTCAATCCCGGCGATTGGATCGAGGTGATTGACGACAATCTGGAACTGAACGGCCTGCCCGGCGAACTGCATCAGATCGACAGCATCAACGCCGCCGCCAAAACCATAACCCTCGATGCGGTCGTCAGCTCCACCAACTTTCCTGTAAACAGCACCAACCAGACGACTGCCAGCCGACATACCCGCATCCGGCGGTGGGATCAGTCGGGAACGATTTACCTGAGCGACGGAGTCACGCCTTGGGCCGATCTCAACGCTGTGGGTAACACGGGAATTCCAATTCCGCCGCTAGGCACGACCCTTCTTCTGGAGGACGGGATCACCCTCAGCTTCAATCTCGCCAATTCCGCTGGTGTGTTCCAGAGCGGCGACTATTGGGTCTTTGCAGCCCGCACGGCCGACGGATCAGTCGAGTCTTTGAATCAGGCTTCGCCGGCAGGTATTCATCACCATTACTGCCGCCTGGCGATTGTTGATTTCACCGCAACCCCACCGACGGTGAGCGACTGCCGCCGGTTGTTTCCGACACTGGCGAATCCCTCACTTCACATCACCAACGCCTATGTAGGCGGCACGAAGCTACTGAACAATAGTTTGGTCACAATCCAGAATCTGTTTTCCGGGATCAGCGTGGTGTGCGATGGAGCGATCGATCCGACAATCCTGTCGCAGCCCGGCGCGTCTTGGAGTTCGACGGTCAACTACACCCTCGGACAAGTCGTGATTTCCGGCGGGAACTACTACATCTGCTCGACCGCGAACTTGAATCAGACGCCGCCTAACGCTACGTATTGGAACCCGGTTCAATTCAATTCTCCCATCTGTTATGTGACGGTCGATATTCCATCGCCCACCGCCGGCGAAGGATTCAGCTCAGTCCATCTCTCCTCCGCTGTCAGCGTTTCCGGTAACACCATCAACTGGACACCCAGCACGGCCGCGCAGACGGTCTTGCAAACTCAGGTCACTTTGACCGGACAACCAGTGCTGGCTCGATTTACGTTGAAGGGCAATTTCGTATGGGCGCAAGGCAATCCGGGTGTTTACCTGAACGGAGCATGCAATCCGCTCTCGCCCGGGCCTGGCTTGCAGTTGCCCAGCGGTGATGGTCGTGCCTCCGGTAACTTCGAGATGTGGTTCTGGCTGACGTCGCAGCCGGTGGTGACGCTCACGCCCGGTTCGCTCAACTTCCCAACGCCGCAACTGGTCGGAACTCCGAGCGCTTCACAATCGATCACCCTTTCCAACAACAGCACCAAGAACACGCTCACCGTAAGCTCCATTACCGTCACCGGGGCGAACAGCAGCGACTTCGCGGAAACCAGCACTTCCAGCTCCGCAACCCCAATACCAGCAGGTGGAAGCTGCACCATCACGGTTACGTTTACTCCGGCGGCGGTGGGCGCGAGAACAGCACAGCTCAACATCACGGAGAGCGCAGACACGGCGCCGCTGGTGGTTGCCCTGAGCGGTACTGCCATCGCTCCAGAGGTCAGTGCGGCTCCAACCAGCCTGAGCTTCAACCCGCAGATTGTCGGAACAAAGAGCGCGGCACAAGTCATCACGCTCACCAACCCTGGCACCTCGCAATTGACTATCACGGGAATTACGCTTGGCGGGGACGCATCGGACTTCTCCGAGGCCAGCACGTGCCTTCCCGCCAGCGGCAGCGGCACTCTGCAACCCGGAGCAACCTGCACGATCTCGGTACAGTTCACACCGACGGCGGCCAATGCGCGCACCGCGACACTGATGATTGCTCACAATGCGGCCGGCAGTCCTCTCACCATCCCGCTCAGTGGCAACGGCATCGCCGGTGTGCCGGCGGTGACGGCGTCCCCAGCCAGCCTGGGCTTCGGATCGGTGGTGGTGGGAAGCAGCAGCTCACACAGTGTGACCTTGACCAACAGCGGCACTGGCCAGCTAGCCATCACGCAAGTGCAAGTCACCGGTACCAACGCCAGCAGCTTCTCGGCCAGCAGCGGTTGCGGATCGGGGCTGGCACCCGCAGCCACGTGTAGCATCAGTGTGACCTTTAAGCCTGCGGCCGCGGCCGCCCTCAGCGCGCAGTTGGTGATCTCGCACAATGCGGCCGGTAGTCCTTTGACCATTCCCCTGACTGGTACCGGTACGAATCCGAAGACACTTGTTCTCGACAAAATCAAAGACACTAAGCTGCTCGATAAGACGGTTGATATCACCAAGGTACCGGTAGAAGAACAGGTAGCAAGCGGCACACCTACCGAACCGGCAACCCAGAAGTCATTTGTCGCCGCCGATGAACGCCCGGCAGTCGGCAGTGTCACGGAGCCGGAAGGATAAACATGGAAGCAGCGTTTTAATGATCGTGATCATCGCAAACCGCCGCAACCATGTGGCGCAGGCCTTGGCGCAACAATGGGCTGCCTGGGACGCGGCGGTCCTCAGCGCGCAAGACCTCTCAGTGGCGGGATGGTCGCTGACCGACGGAGCCACCGATGCCGCCGTGGTAGCTCAACAACGGGTTGCCGAGCGCGACATCTCGGCGGTATTGACTCTGGCGCCGTGTATCTTCGAGCACGAGTTGGGTTACATCACTCCGGAGGACCGCAGCTACGTTGCTGCCGAGATGACCGCCGTGCTGACTTTCTGGCTCGCCCGGCTTCGTTGTCCGGTGCTGAATCGGCCCACCGCGGCCCGTCTTTCGGGCCCGGCATGGTCGCCGGAAAAGTGGGTCCGCGTAGCCTATGAAGCCGGAGTTCCGGTGGAGAGCATCTGCCGTACTGCGGTTCCGGACGACTCCAAAGTCGAACAGAAAATGTCTTCTACCGTCACGCTCACGGTAGTCGGCAATCGCGTTTTGGGTAGCGACGACTCGCGCCTGCAACAGCGCGCGCGACGTCTGGCTCGGGCGGCGGCTGTTGCGTTGCTGGCTGTAACATTCGCAACTGAGCGTTCTGAGCCGCACTTCGTGAGCGCCGACGTGTTTCCCAATCTCTCAGATGAGACTGTGGCGGACGCAGTGCTGGAGTATTTGCGAGGCCAACAAGCAGCGTGACTGAGAACCGCACAATTCTGTTGTGGGGCATTCCTGAGGACGCGCCAACGGCTGCGATGCAGGACGCCCTGCGGCGAGCCAATTCAGATTTTATCTTCCTCAACCAGCATGCAGTTTTGCAGACTACGGTTGAGCTGACCGTAGGCTCGAGCGTGGTAGGGCAGCTCAGGATCGGAGATCAGGACTTCGACCTTGCTCAGATCAAGTCCGCCTATCTGCGGCCGTACGAGCCAGCCGCCTTTCCTCAGATTGCCAGAGCAGGACCGCGCCGCCGGATTTGGCGACACGCCCACGCTGTGTATCAGGCACTGCATTCATGGTCGGAGATTACAGACGCTCTTGTAGTGAACCGGCCAGGCGCTGCGGCCGTGAACAACTCCAAGCCTTATCAGGCGGCACTGATCGAGTCGCTTGGTTTTCGAACTCCCAAGACGCTCATCACCACTGATCCCGCTCTCGCTCTGGATTTCTGGCGGCAACATGAAGTTGTCATCTATAAGTCGATCAGCGCGGTTCGCAGTATCGTTTCGCGTTTGTCGGACAGACACCGTTCCCGGCTGGCCGATATTGCCAATTGCCCGACGCAATTCCAGCATTACGTTGCAGGCATCGAATTTCGGGTGCACGTGGTGGGCGACGAAATCTTCTCTTGTGCAATTGTGTCGGCGGCAGACGACTATCGTTATTCGGATGGATCGGTTCAGATGCAGGCTTGCGAGTTGCCACCGGAGGTTGCCGAGACATGTAGAAGGTTGGCCCAGTCGATGAATCTGCATGTCGCGGGGATCGATCTGCGGTGCACGCCGCAAGGCGATTGGTATTGCTTTGAAGTCAATCCTTCGCCCGGATTTACTTTTTTCGAAGACCAAACAGGGTTGGCAATTGCAGATTCCATTGCCCGGTTCCTCATGCGCGGCCCCGGCGAAACCGACAACGTTCACCCGACCAGGCTAGACTCGGACGAATCTCTGTACCAGGCAGCCGCAGTATCCTAAGCGTCCCGCGAATCCTCTGATCACGCCGGCCGAGCCCTAAGACATCTCAACCGGCAGCCCTGCGGCTACTGCCGATGCCATGGGCGCTTATCTTGTGATAAAGCGTTCGTTCGCTGGTCTGCAACAGCTTGGCTAATTCCCGCCGGGTTTTACCCTCAATCTGCAATGCCCGGTGAAGCAATTCACCTTCAAGCCGCCGCATCAGGTCGGGGAATGGCAGGTCGCGCGCGACCATCACCGCCCACAGAATATTAGCGGCGCGCAGGATCTCGTCGCGCTGCAAGTTCGAGCCGTCGTCCGTCTCCTGCCGCAGCCAGTCCGCGCGCGACAGAATATGACCGTCGGCCTTGTTGAACAGCATGCGCTGTACCGCGTTCTCCAACTCGCGCACGTTACCGTTGAATGGATGCTCCTGCAGGTGCTGGATCAGGTCAGGTTCCAACCCCTCGATGCCGTCATGCAGATTGCTGTAGCGCTTGACAAACTCCAGGACCAAGACAGCCAAGTCATCCTCGCGGTCGCGTAATGGAGGCAGCGCAATCTGGATGACATTGAGCCGGTGATAAAGATCGGCGCGGAAGGTGCCGGCCTCCACCATAGGCTCCAGGGGGCGGTTGGCTGCGGCAATCGCACGGACGTCGATTGGTCCCTCGCGGTCTGAACCCAGCGGCCTTATGATCCCGCGTTGTAGCACATCGAGCAGTTTGGGTTGGAGCGCCAGAGGCAGGTCGTTCACGTCATCCAGAAAAATCGTGCCATGATCGGCGGCCTGAAACAGACCCGCCCGAGCGCTGACGGCGCCGGAAAACGATCCCTTGCAGTGTCCGAACAGTTCGCTTTCCGCCAGGGATTCGCTGACCACACTGCAATGCACGGTAACAAACGCGGAACGGCAACGCTTCTCGTCCAGCGAGTGGATGGCGCGTGCGAGCACCTGTTTCCCTGTGCCTGTTTCACCCTGCAGCAAAATCGTGATATCGCTAACCTGCGCCGCTTTGTAAGCACCTTGCAAGACCGGCGTCATGCGCGGGCAAGTGGTAACAAAGCCCAAGGCTGCGAAAATTTCATGAAGGCGCGCGGGTTCTGGCAGTCGTAGCGCCAAAATGTGCCTCACAGAAAACGGTTCGGTCCCGGGGAAAGCAGACGAAATTCTTACATCGTGTGCGGTTTCAAGGAAGTCGCCCCATACCTTCGAAGAAGGTTTGGAAATCCTGAGTTAGTGGCCGAAATATAAGGTTGCTCCGGAAGAATGTCAAGTAGCACAATGGCGCGATGCAAACGGATTTGCATCACTTGGCAATCAGCAACAGCAGCCCTCGGCCACAAACCCCGTATGTATTTCCCTTGTCTGCGATGGCATCTTCGCTTCCCGGCGCGCGCACCTGGTTCGGTCCCTCCGCCCAGTTGCAAGTGTCGGTCACGCGATACCAGTTCCGACCGTCTCCCGCTGACGGTAGCGTAAAGCTGACTTCATCTTTCCAGCCGTTATAGGCGACATAGATGGAGGTGCTACTATCGCCGAGCGCGGTGCCGTTGAATTGATACGCGATTGCGTGATTGTTGCCGTCACTGAAATAGTTCGCGTCCGGCGTTGTGCCTGCCGGCGTCCACCAGGATAGTTGGCTGTTGGAGTAAAAGTTGAGGGGACGCAGCGCCCCGTGTGCCTTGCGAAACGCGATCATGCCACGCACGAAAGCGTCAAAGTTATTCTGATCGGTGGTCCAACTGTAATTCAACCAATTTGCAACAGAATCGACATTGTATGCATTGTTGTTGCAACGGAGAGATCGCAGGGATTCGTCACCTCCGGTCATCAGAGGGGTACCTGCGCTGAGCATCAGCAGGGCAAAGCCGACACGAGCGGCAGCCCGCTGGTCGGCAGCAGCTCCGCCCTGGTCCCAACTGTAATTGGTGCTGTTCCCGCCGTCCGACGGACCATACGGCCACGGCTGGTTGTTGTTTGGGCCGTTACAACTGTAAAGGTCGTTCAAGGTAAATCCGTCGTGCACCACAAGCAGGTTGGTGGAGTTCCATGGTGCGCGACTGCCGAACAGGTCGGATGAACCTGCAATGCGAGTCGCCAGTTGTGCCGTCGTGATGGTGGTCACGCCCAACTGGTTTTGCACTTGGCGCACGGTGTCACGATAGCTGCCGTTCCACTCTGACCAACCCCCCGGAAATCCTCCGAGTTGGTAAGAGTTGCCGCCGATTGCCCAGGGCTCCGCATAAAGATCGACTCCGCCGCCTCCGTTGGCGGGACGCACCGTCAATTGTTGCGGGATGCGATCGACTGCGGTTTTAGGATCAGCGCCGTTGAAATTGAAACAGCCTGCTGTGCAGGTGTTACCCAGCACTGACGCCAGGTCGAAGCGGAAACCATCGACGCCCATCACGTCGCGCCAATAGATGAGCGAGTCGACGATCAGGTTTTGCGCGATTGGATTGTAGGTGTTGTAGTTTCCGCCCACGCCTGTGTTGTCGAACGAGTACTGCAGGTCCGACGTGAGCTCATAATACGTAGGATTGTCGAGCCCCCGCCACGAGAAGATGGTGTACGTGGTGGGATCGTTTCCATTCCACGCGCCGCCTTCCGCCGTGTGGTTATAAACCACATCGATGTAGACCTTCAGCCCCTGGTCGTGAAAGGCCTTCACCATCGATTGGAACTCGCGCGTTGGACCACCGGCAGTTTTATCGGAGGAGTATCGGCGGTCAGGCGAGAAATAGTTCAAAGTCGAGTAGCCCCAGTAGTTTTGCCCCGACGTTGAGTTCGGTGTGTTGTCATTGGAATCGTTTTGCGTTTCCTGCACCGGCAGGAACTCCACCGCAGTAACACCCAGGTTGGCGAGGGAAGCTGCCTTGAGGGCGGCGCCAGCGTAAGTTCCACGCAACGTTGCCGGTATGCTGGCGTCGTTCATCGTCAGGCCGCGCACATTGACCTCGTAGAGGATGTCGTCCTTTTGGGCGCGCGTTGGCTTGGTTCCCACGCCCTGCACCACCGGGGCCCACAGGATGCTCTTCGGCCCCATGTTGCCACTATCGAGGTTCCGATAGGCAGGTCCAGAGGCATAAACCGTGCCGTCGGTCCAGGTAGCATTCACCGGGTCCTGGCTGATCTCGTGAGCGTAGGGATCGATCAGCAATTTATTCGGATTGAACCGATTGCCCTGCGCATCTACATCGGCGACAAATCCCGCACTCGATCCTTTCGTCCAAGCACCGTTGAACGGCCAGTTCGGGCCCCAAGCGCGATATCCGTAGTAGACGGTGCCCTGAATGCCGGCTGCGTTCAGAGCAGTCACCGGTACGAATGCTGTAAATACATGTGTGCTTGAATTAGGGGCCATCGTGCAGCGAAGCACCTCAGCCGAGCCCATCGGCGTCGCATAAAAATCAATCTCGATTTGTGTTGCGCGTGACGAATAGACGTTAAACGTCGCCGTGCTTTGGGTTGAGTCGTAGGTTGCGCCTGGCGTCTGCACGCCTGCGGTGCCGTTCGCCACAGACCCGGGCAAAGAAGCGCACGTTTGCGCGGGGGTGCCACTTGGCGTGGATCCAGTTGTCGATGAGGCGGATGTTGTCTGTCCTGCACTTTGCGGCGCGTTGGAAGCCTGAGCCTGTGCGGGCCCGGCGGTCACAACTGCCCACCACAGAAGAATGCAGATACCCAATCGGCAGCGCATGGCGAATCTCCCTCCTCAAAAACGGTTCGCGCACAAATCGGACGCGCGGCAGTTAGTGTGGTACCGGGTGGTCGAGGAGAGCGACAGGACTGTGCGAAGTGGACGTATAGTAACGTTGTCTCTTGCGGCGCGCAATGGACTAAGGTGCCAAATTGAAATAGGTTTGAATTCTTCCCGGCGACCGAGTGTTTGGCGCAAATGATGCGTAATGCCGCTTGCCGAGCTCTGCTGAAAAGAGCGAAAAGAACTTAACGCGGTACCCTGCAGGCGCCTGAAACTCCTCGTCTGGGCACGCGTTCTATTAGCCCTTTTTTTGCGCCCTGCAATGATTTCCAGCGGGCCCGCCAGTTGCGTCTGAGTTGCGCGCTTTGCCGGAGTTTGCCGCGGCTTGCAAAGGGGAGGGCCGTAACTCCTGGCAGCCAAAAGCACCTGAAACCAAATCATAATCCGTAGGTCGTAGGTTCGAGTCCTACGCCGCCACCAATTAAATCAATAACTTTTGGAGGAATTTCCTCTCGCCGACCGAGGCTAGGTTGCGCGGCGGTTGCGGATTGTTGCGGAGTTGTTTCCGGTTTCTTGGCGGCATCTGCGGCACGCAATCAAGCCAGGGCCGCAGTCAGCAAAGGAATTCCAGTCAGACGCTTCTTCAACTCTGACTGTAATTCCTCCAGACTCCAGACCAGGGGCAGTCCCTTAACGCTCTTCACCAGTCCGGAGCAAGGCCGGAAGAGTATGCCGGCATTAGCGGCCTTCAGCATAGGCAAATCGTTATGCGAGTCGCCCACCGCGATCACTTGACATGCCAGCCGCTGGAAGTGCTCTACCACGCCTGCCTTGCCGCGCACGTGATGCGCGCGATGGCCTGCTATATAGCCTTCTTCGTCAAGGGTTAAACCGTTGCACACCATTAATGGACAGCCCAGCTTCTCCACTAACGGACCAGCCAATTCGTGATAGGTATCGGACACGATGACGGCGAGCATCCGCTCCTGCACCCAGGACAGAAATTCCACCGCGCCCGGCAGCGGCTGCATGTTCCCAACAACCTCGCGCAGTCGCGCCAGTGACAGCCCGTGTTCCCGGCAAAGTCTCATTCTCTCGCGCATCAATGTCCCGAATTCGGGGGTATCGCGCGTGGTCAATCCCAGACGCTCTACGCCGGTTGTCCGAGACACGGTTTCCCAGATCTCCGGAACCAGCACGCTTTCCAAATCGAGTGCAATTACCAGGGAGGAAGAAATACTGCGGGACCGTCGACCCGTCGTCAGTTCGGGCAAACTTGGGCAAGGACTTGAAGCCGACAACTCTGGCCGGTCGACCACCAGCGGCGGGTGATCTTTAAGACATGGAACTTCTAAAGTCTCTGTGATGCTGCTCTGCTCGTCGCCATTCCTGGTCACGGTTAGACGTCGTCTTCCTGTGCAGCCGACAAACTTCCGGTGAGCACGAGATTGCCGGCATCCGAGCCGGCGCCCGAAAACTCGATTTCGGCCGGCGCGCGCTTGGTTCGGGGTGCGCACCGAGTGTCGAGCACATTGCGTAGCGCTGTCATTAGACGCGCATTCTCTTCGCTGGTCCGCACGGCGACTCGAAAATGACGCTCGTCCAGCCCGTGAAAGCTGGTACACACCCGGATGGCAATGCCGTGAGCGAGCATTCGCTCCGCCAGCGCCGGAGCATCCATGCCGCCTTCGAGTCTGACCAACAGGAAGTTCGCTTCGCCGGGATAAACGGTCAGCTCGGGAAGCGAGCTAAGTTGGGTGAAAAGCTTCTGGCGCTCGCGGGTAACATAAGCGCGGGTCCGCCGCACATATTCCCGGTCCCGCAATGCGGCCGCACTCACAGCTTGGGCTAAGGTGTTAACGCTCCACGGCGGTTGCAACTCCAGCAGCCTTTGTATCAAGCCTCGATCCCCTATGGCACAACCAGTGCGTAATCCGGGAATAGCAAAAATCTTGGTGAGCGATAACAGCACAATCACATTGGCGGGACGCAGCCGGGTGAGACTGTCGAAATTTTCCACGAAATTGCCAAACGCCTCATCCACCATGAAGAGCGTGTCGGGATGGGCAGCCGCCAAGGTCCGCAACCGGTCGGCCCGGCAGACTGTTCCCGTTGGATTGTTCGGCCGACCGAGAAGGACCAAAGTGTCAGCCGTCAATGAATCTCTGAGCAACTCTTGATCTGCGGGTATTGTCTGAATTTGCATTTCCGCCTGGACGGCGGCCTTAGCGTAGTCTCCGTAGGAAGGAACCGGAATCAAGGCGTGGGATCTTTTCGCCGCGCG
>Ga0187884_10002876_pt1 | contig 13847 bp, 14 predicted proteins | sample June2016WEW_20_4_FD_132983 | JGI IMG/M metagenome (GOLD analysis project Ga0187884, IMG submission 132983) | Peatland microbial communities from SPRUCE experiment site at the Marcell Experimental Forest, Minnesota, USA - June2016WEW_20_40 | ecosystem: Environmental > Terrestrial > Soil >...
GTTTCTGTGCCAGAGCCATGACTCTCGCCATGCGAGTTTCCCCGCTCACACGTCCAGAGGGTGGGAGGACTTTCCTCAGCGTGTTCCACCGGCAGCCACTCATCCCCTCTCCTCTCTTTATCTTGAAGGCAAACGTAATATAAGTATTCACTAATATGTGAAGCGTGGATCTGGACGAAGCGCGTGTGGGTATGCATCTCGCACGTCTAGCCATTGAGAGCGCAGTAAGCTCCGGGGAACGGATAGAAGCACCGGAAGGCCTTTCCGCCGTTTTTGAGGAACTCGGCGGCGTTTTTGTAACCCTACATTCAGGCGGCCTGAGGGGCTGTGTTGGGTACCCTTACCCAACTATGACAATCAAGGAAACCCTGATCGACTCGGCAATCAGCGCGGCCTTACACGATTATCGATTTCCTCCCGTGCGGACAGACGAGTTGGCACAGATCACGATGGAGATTACGTTCCTGTCGAAACCGGTACGGATTTTCGGCCCCCCTGACATAGTGATCGGCAAGCACGGTCTCATTGTGAAGAAAGGGTTGCAGCAAGGATTGCTTTTGCCTCAAGTTGCGACAGATTACGGCTGGACGCCCCAGGAGTTTTTAGATCAAACATACATCAAGGCGGGCCTGACCCCCCGAGATGATGGCGCAGAAATATTTGTGTTTGAAGGCCAGGTCTTTTCCGAGCTTCGTCCCGGTGGCGACGTGGTTGAGCGTTGTCTTGAGTGACGCACGATGAGCACCACAGTCATCCGAAATGCGAAAGTGTTTCACAAGGGTCACATCGTTGTCCGTGACGTACTCGTCGAAAATGGCACTATTGCTAAGATCGGACGTGTCCACGCCGGAGAGCAAGCGATAGATGCAGGAGGCCGATTGCTTCTGCCAGGTGCAATCGATGCGCACGTTCATTTTCGCGATTTGGGCGAAGTCTACAAAGAGGACTGGTACTCCGGTTCGTGCGCGGCCGCTGCAGGAGGCGTTACCACTGTTATAGACCAACCGAACACGAAACCGGCGATATGTGGTCAAAGCTCCTATTTCGCCAAGCAGCGCGCGGCACGAAAATCCGTTGTTGATTATGGCATCAACGCGGCTATCGACAGGGTCGACCAGCTCGAAGACGTTTGGCGGCTTGGGGTCACAGCTTTTGGAGAGACATTCATTCAACGTACATCGCGCGAGGACTTACGTTGCGCGCTGCAAACTATCAAGCGCCTTGATACCGTCTTGTGCGTCCACGCGGCCACACGCGCTGATGAACTCTCGGGTGAAGCGTCAGGGATCAGAACAGTTTTCGAATGCAATAGGGGCATAGGAGCCAAGATACACGTCAGCCACCTAAGCACATCGGCAGGGCTGGATTTAGTAGAGGCTTCTGACCAGGACGTCACCTGCGAAGTCACTCCTCATCACCTTTTTCTGTCTGAGTTCGATGAGGGAAGACTTGGCCCGTTTGGGACCATGAACCCGCCGCTTAGAAGCCGGCATGACGTCGCTAGGCTGTGGTCACAACTCGACCATATTGATATGGTCGCAAGCGACCATGCGCCCCATTCAATTGCCGACAAAAAAATGCCAAACGCTCCTCCGGGGGTTCCAGGAGTTCAAACTCTACTTCCTTTGCTACTTTCGAAGCTGGATCAGATTGGTCTCGGACGTCTTGTCGACTTGGTGTGCACAGCTCCGGCAGATAGATTCAATTTTAAGAGCAAAGGAGTAATAGCTGAAGGGTTTGACGCAGATCTCATACTCGTTGATCTCAAGGATAAGAAACCGATAACGCCGAGCTTGATGTGGAGCAAGTGTGGTTGGACCCCTTTTGAAGGCTTCGAAGGCGTCTTTCCATCGCTCACGATGGTGCGCGGCGAAGTTGTTTTCAACGAGGGATCTATTGTAGCGAAGAAAGGCTGGGGCAGACAAGTTTGTGGAGCTGGTTGCCGCGGACCCGACTAGTCTTCTGCATGACGATAGACAGCCGCTTCCGAGGCATGCGTTCCAAGAGTCACCTACACGACTTTCATGTCAACAGAAACAGCTCTTGTGAGACCAGTCATCGGGTAATCAGATGATCCCGAGACTGGTTAGTCTTTCGGGAAGGTATACGTCGGTAACGTAGTCTAGGCCTCTACTTGCAAACGCCTGTTGTTCAGACTTCTTTTTCAGTTCAAGTTGAAGGTTGATCTCGTCTTTCCAGAAATCAGTACAAAAACGCGGGTCGGTGAGCTCTGATTGGAGTGCTCGAACGTCCTGATCAGACAGCTTATCGGTCGGCAAGTCGTAGTTGACGATGTCGCTCGGGCGTACGCCGATGAATTGTGCAGCCGGGGTTGCCATGTATTCCGACATGTGCGCACTCTTTATCGACCCATACGCGACGGAGGCGAATATTCGGTAGGACCACGGATCCCCGTCTGTAAAAACTACGACTGGCAGCTTTAGCCGCTCGTTCATCCTCTTTAAAAGTCGCCGTGTGCTTCGTGCTGGTTGGCCTTTCAGGTGCACGATAATTGCATCGTAATCTGTGTCGAATCCGTTTTCAATTAGTCTGTCGCGCATACCGCCGGTTTCGATCGCGATGATAAACTTAGCGTCGTGCTCGACGAAATCTAGGTTGTCGACGTTGTAAGGGATCTGGTATCCTCCCTCTCCAACGTCATCAATACAATGGATGACTCGTTCCGATACTTTCCCGCGTCTTTCAACGTTTTCTTTAATTCGAATAGGACCGAAAATCGTAGCGCCATTCTCTTCAGGCCGAACGTGAAAGTTCTCGCGTTGGAGTTCAGTTATGATTTCAAGATCCTCGATCATTCTGTCTGACTCGGGCTGCTCTCTGAATTTTGCTAGTTTCCAGCCTTCGCTAATATAGTAAAGTTCCCTGAGTGTTGATGAGCGGTTCTCATCGAGCTGTTTATTGAGGAATTCAATCGTATAACTCGACTTGAGGAGGCTATAGGCGCCTCTCACAGTCTTACAGCTTCTGGCACTCTCCCGTTCACCATAAACCCAAACCTCTGATTCTTCATTAAACGCAATATTCGATTTCGTTCTTGTTGGAATTAGAAGCTGCGGAATTTGTTCGTTGGTAAACTGATCGTAGATAGTTTTAATGATTTGGAGGAGCCTCTGCTTAGTTACACTATCCTTCTCCTTTTTTGCTTTCAATAGTTCTTCTTCAACGCTCATGCTTTGCCTCATTCATCACTCACTCGCTTCTTAGGTAGCGCGTCTGCTCCTGTAACCATCTCTGCAAGTATCCCCTCAACGAGAGGATTGGCGCCTGGGGACTGCTCAGACTTAACGGTGTATCTAACTTTTTTTTCTGCATTAGGCTTGATTGATACTTTCCAAATGTTGTCGAACTGGCCGTCAAAACTTGACACTCTTGGCTTAGGAGTTGGATCTTCGATCTCTACAGCAGAGACTTGGTGCAGCTTAAACTCTTTTTGGCTCTCAGAAAAGTTCTTGATGCGAATCGTCACGATCGACGTGTTGTCGTTCTGTTCGGCCGTCTTTTGCACGAGGACATTCCCCATAATCTTAGCAACGATGGGTTGAATATCCGGTTGCGGCCCGCCCGTTACCTCGGATACCTTCTCAGCAAGCTTCGGAAGAACTCTCTCTATTATTTCTTCTTTCTCTTTTCTCTTCGCCAGGACTTTTTGCTTCGCCAAGTAGTTCTTGAGCCCTCGCGCTACGTCTCGGACCGCAAGTTCTATCTCGTCTACTATCTCGGGGATATCCGCGATCGCTTCTTTTGACTCTGAAGTGAATGGAACGTTCGTTGACGCGACGTGTGTGAGAATGACGACTGGGCCTTGGGGAATGCCGCTCCCTCCTGGTTGCAGCAGTTCATAGTTCCTCCAGTTGATCTTCTCTACGGCGTGCGTGCTCGCGCACCCCCCTTGTTGATATAACAAAGGAACCCGGTTCGCGAATCGCAAGAGGTCCGTCTTCTCTTCCTTTGGTAAACTCCCTCCGTACGCAATGCCCGCTTCCACGATGAATGGGTTGCCTGTGTGCACAGAGGCGTCCCGCGTTGTCGTCGCGATAAAATCAACGTCGTATTCTTTTTCTAGCCCCTTTCTGATCAGCTCTTCCGTTATGGGGGAGAGGCACTCCGTCGAAGGCGCGATGATTTTGACGGTCTTGAAAGCTTCAAGCAGGCGCTTTGCTTGATCGCGTGAAAGGTCACTGGGATTTACGTCGGGATCGACTCCAGCTTTTGCGCATATCTCTTTCGCGGTTTTGTGTCCGATACGGGCAAACTCGTTTGTCAGGAATGAGGTCAGTCGCCTTCTCTCCGTGTACCGCAGCATCTTTATTAGCGTGCCGAGTTCAATGCCTTCGGGGTGCGGTAGTATTTCACATGGTTCGACCGGCAAGACTTCGGTCACACGCTCAAATACTTGCGTGTCTCCTGTCGGTTCAATCAACGTCAGTCTGGCGTGAGGATTGACTATTGCAGTCGATTTTGCATAGCCATATATCGATTGTTTGCGGGCGCGGACGTATGTACCTTCCATCTCGACTTCAATCCTGGTTCCGTGTGGCCTGTCCCACGGCACAATTTTCTCCATTAATATCTCGGGTTCGTTCGTTTTCGTGTTGATGACAAGCTCGTAGTAATGGGCTTCCTTGTTCTTTCCCGTTTTGGAGTATACTGCCGTAGGCCGTCCAGATGTCAGTTGCGCATACAATACGACCGCCGAGATTCCTATACCTTGCTGCCCTCTGCTCTGTTTCAGGGCGTGAAATCGAGAGCCGTAAAGGAGCTTTCCGAAAACTCGCGGTATCTGCTCTTTCACGATGCCAGGGCCGTTATCTTCTACTACAACGCGATAGTTGTCTTTGTCTACCTTGTGAACCTCAATAAGAATATCAGGAAGTACGCCGCTCTCTTCGCAGGCATCGAGTGCGTTATCGACCGCTTCCTTGACACTTGTTATGAGGCTTCGTGTCGATGAGTCGAAACCGAGGATATGACGGTTTTTCTCAAAGAATTCTGCTATGCTAATCTCGCGTTGTTTTTCGGCAAGCTTCTCGGCAATGTTTTCAGCCATCTGGTGTTCTCCCAATTACAGTTCAGCGCCAACGATCGTGTGAGTTGTAGTGACTCCTTTGGTATCTCGTATGTTATCAACCGAATTATTCAATGCTGTCAGTCCTTCGACTTCGATGATGACCACAAAGTCATATTCTCCAAAAACATGATATACCTCTCGTATACCACCTAACTCCAAAAGCGTTCGGTAAACATATCGTTCTTCACCCGGAACGACGTTGACCATTGTAACTCCGACAACCACGATAATCACCTACTGTATAAAAGCGAAAAGCGTATTTAGAAATTGCGATAGCTCATTATAAGTTTCTCGACAAAGCCGGTCTGCTCGAATCTCGGCAGGTTACAGCTAAGTCGCTGCCTCTTGGAGTTAATCTTAGTGCATCGCCAGTCTCTCGGTTGTCTCCTCAGGTCCGTGAACTAGGTTGCATGACGTTGTTCGACACAAAGGATACTGTAATGAGGTCCAACTTCGCAGAGAAAACAAGCCCCCACGCAGAAATTAGTTAAATAGAAATACGTCAAAACTATACTAAAAAAGAAGCGGAGGTAGCCAAGTGGTCAACGGCGGTGGGCTCAAGATCCACTCTCAAAGGAGTTCGCGGGTTCGAATCCCTCCCTCCGCATCGTGAACCGCCATCATCCTCATTCTTTTTGCGACTTTAGTCTGCCGCGCGGCCAGTGACGTTATCCGGTCTAAGGCACTGCTTGTTCTTGGAGAAAGGTGTAGGCACAGGAAGTGCTACAGGCTTCGCGGGGTATATCTATAATAGTGGGAAGGTCAATTACACTTGTGCCAATGATGTACATCGACTTCCGAGCGTCAAAGACGCAATGATGATCCCTATGAGTTCTGAGGCACTAGATAAGCAACTGGCGGAACCGCAGAAAGACGGCTTTTTTACTTTGTGGTTTGATCGGGAGAAAAACATCCACTGAGTGTTAGTGATTGCGTGTCGTTCATGAAAAAGAAAATCAGAGGCATTGCTCGTGACGCATTGAAGTTTGTCCTTGAAGTGAGCGCGTCTTCGCACCCAAAAGAATTCGCTGGGATGTTATACGAGACGGACGGGATTATCACAGACGTAGACGTTCCTATTACCCAGTCTTCAAACGTAAGCGCTGTCATGAATCTGTTTATGCTACCTGTCAACCCACATATTGTTGGATCAGTGCACAGCCACCCGTCAGGAGCGCTCCAGCCCTCGGATGCAGATATTCACCTGTTTATGCAAAGCGGTTACTGCCATATTATTGTCGGCTACCCTTATGATAGTACGAGTTGGACTTGCTACGATAGAATCGGCGACAGGAGGGAGCTTGACGTGCTAGACGTTGAAATTGAAGACAGCGCCGTGTATAGAGATATACAGGAAACCTTTGGTGGCGAAAATGACTAGAGTACTCGCTACAGGCACGTTTGATATTTTGCATCCAGGTCATATCTTGTATCTAACGAAAGCAAAGGAGCTCGGCGACGAATTATTTGTAATTGTCTCCCGCGATACCATGGTCCAGCATAAGTCAAAACCAGTAATCCCCGAACGGCAACGGCTGCAAGTGGTGAGGGCCTTGAAGGTCGTCGATCACGCTGAACTTGGGAGCGAGCACGACATATTCGAGCCCTTGATGACAATGAAACCAGACATCGTCGCTCTTGGCTTCGATCAGTACTTTGACGAGAAGAAACTCCAAGAAGATCTTGAACAAAGGCACATTCCCTCCAAAGTCATTCGGCTGCCGTTTCAAGACACCGGAGAGCTATCAGGCACTGAAAACATCATTAACGAGATCATTAAGCGTCGGGTGAAGTGCTAAGCGTGTGCCAGTAATGCTTCTATCCTGTCGACGCCATCCTCTATGTTTTGACGGCTCGTGGCGTACGACAAACGCACGTAACCCTCGCCGTTCGGTCCGAAAGCTGAGCCAGGCGTTACCGCGACAAGAGCATCCCGTAACAGTTTTTCAGTCACCTCAACAGAATTGCCGAACTCCGAGACCTTTGCGAACGCATAAAATGCACCTCTTGGGGGTGCGCATTCTATCCCCATTTTGCGTAGTCCGTCGATCATAATGTCTCTCCGCTTCTTGAATTCTACCACCATCGCACGCACCGCGCCTTGGTCACCTCTTAGCGCCTCAACGCCAGCTCTTTGAACAAAAGACGTGGCGTTGCTTACTGAGTGTTGTTGGATCTTGAGCATGCCTTGAAGGATGGGTGCTGGCGCAGTTGCATAACCGAGCCTCCACCCCGTCATAGCATAGGCCTTTGAAAATCCGTTTATCGTGATTGTCCTGTCAGGTATTAGGCTACCTATGCTGTGATGCTTAGCCCCATAAATGATCTTTTCATAGACTTCGTCTGACAGCACAAAGACACCGTGGTCTTCGGCCGCCTCAGCTGCGGCCTTGATCACATTTTTGCCGTAAACAGCTCCGGTAGGGTTGCACGGGCTGTTTAGAATTAGGAGCTTAGTATTTCTCGTCATGTGACTCTGCAAGTCAACTGGCACGTAGCCTTCCTGTTCTGAAACAGGGACCATGACGGGCTTCCCACCAGCGAACTTAACGATTGCTGAGTAGGAAACCCACGCAGGGTCAAGCAACAAAACCTCATCTCCTTCGTCGATGAGCGTGCAGATCGCTTCAAATATCGCTTGTTTGGCGCCCGTTGTTACGAGTACGTCGGCTGGACTGACGCCGAGGTTGTTGTCATTTTTCAATTTCTCTGCTATCGCTTCTCGAAGTTCGGGAATTCCACTGCCTTGCGTATAGTGCGTTTCACCGCGATCGAGGGCCGTTTTTGCTGCTCTTTTTATGTTCTCTGGGGTTTCGAAATCGGGTTCACCGAGACTGAAACTAATAATATCTTGACCCTCACTTCTGAGCTTGGCTGCGATGTCCGCAATCTTCATCGTTGCGGACTCAGGTATGTGCCGGACTCTTGAGGAAATGACCGGATTTGGCTTCATTAGAGTCGCTTAAAAAGCTTTACAGCGGCTTCTACAGCTCTTTTTGCATAGTCGACGCGTTCGTGTGCTTCAAGGCGGGACATTCTTGGACCTGATATTCCCAAGGTGATCGGCTTGTTGTACTCAAGGGCTAGATCGGTAATCTTTCGCGTCGCGTGCTGCGCGACGATTTCGTCATGCGCCGTTGCTCCTTCAATCACGCAGCCGATTGTCACCACCGCATCTACCTCGTTGTCTGTGGCCAAACTTTTGATTGCCAAGGGCATGTCAAAAACTCCAGGAACTAAAATGGTCTTCACGACATCAGCGCCTAAGAATGCAGCATGTTCTTTAGCAAGAATCTCCATTGGGTACGTAATGTCGCGATTAAATTCAGCCACGACGAATCCAAGCCTTACACGCACTTCATCTTTCTGTTCCATGATAATACTCCTGAGCAGCGCTCTAAAAATCCACTGGTTTTACGTCAGCAAAACCTTCTCTCTTGCCTTTACCGGCTTCTTCAGTCAAGCGATTGTTCAACAACTTATGCACGTTCTGGGCGTGTTCACGCGTTCGTGCGTCAGCAAGCCGCGCCAGCTCTTTGTCGCTCGGTGCTTCATCCTCAAAAACGAATACCTCTATGATGTGCTTATTGGTCATTAGCTGCGCCCTTATAAGGCCCGTCGATGCTTCGTGTGCGCACTGTCTGTCGATGGCAGCTGATCCAGGCATTCCGAGCGCCATTACAATGTCACACCCTGATTCTTCTAAGAGCTTTTTTGACGCGACTGGCAGATCTTTGATGCCTGGCACGGTATACCTATAAATCGTGCCTGGTATCCACCGTCGCAGTTCGTCTATCGCCGCTTTAGCCATATCATATCTAGCAAACGTGGTGTCGGCTATTCCTATTTTCATGCGTAGCGCTCCTAACGTTCAAGATGAGCCGAGCGTATCACAATTCCTCGAGCACGCGATCTGCCGCGAGCGTTCCTGCCCCCATCTCATCAACGATGCCGCTCTCCAGCAATATTAGCTCGAGCTTCTCTATTACCTGCAATATGTCGCCCTTGCTGAGATTGCCCATGTTGCCTATTCGGAATATACGGCCTTTGAGCCGTTCTTGGCCGCCGGCGATGACGATGCCTCGGCGGTTCATCGCCTCCTTGAGTGCCACAAATTCCATTTTAAGAGGCACATTGATTGCCGTAACCGTATTTGAATACGCGCTTGAAGGGCTGAGCTTTGGAAATAGCTCCAAGCCCATAGCCTGAACGGCTGTGCGAATCGATGTGGCATAAACGCTATACCGATCGATGCGTGCCTTAAGTCCCTCAACCTCTAACAGTTTAAGCGCCTCTTCAAGCGCGAAGAAGAGCGGCATGGCGGGCGTATAGGGTGTCTGCCCTTTTTCGGCTGATTTCCTGTGTGCGAGAAGGTCGGCGTAGTAAGGTCTTCTCTCCGCGGTTTTGATGACGTCCCACGCCCGATCACTTACTGAGACCATCGAAAGGCCTGGCGGCAAGCCGAGGCATTTCTGAGAGCCCGTAAACGCTATGTCGACACCCCATCTGTCTATTGGGGCTTGAATGCCGCCGATGGATGATACCCCATCCATAATCAGCAGAGCGTCTTGCTTTCGACAGAGAGCGCCTATCTGTTGAACGTCATTCGTCATGCCAGTGGAGGTTTCATTATGGACAAGGGTGACCACATCTGCCCCAGTTTCGAGTGCCTGTTCGACTTGTTCAACTTCGATCGACGTCCCCCAATCAGCAATGACCGCCGTTGAGCTGCCGTAAAGTGCGGTCAGCAATTTCAGTCGTTCTCCGAACTTGCCGTTTTCGATCGCAATGTATTTTTTGTCCGTGCCGAGGTTTCCGACAGCTGCTTCCATAGCACACGTCCCAGACCCATTCAGGATAAGGATCTCGTTTTCTGTATTGAAAACGCTGCGGAGTTTTTCTCGACTCTCGTCTAGGAGCCTCCTGAACTCAGGCCCCCGGTGATTGATCATCGGTTTTGACATAGCACGCAGCACTTGAGGCGCTACCGGAACGGGGCCGGGGAGCATTATCAGCGCGGTCTCAGTCGTATTGTCCATAAATGCGTCTCTCCTTCACGTTATGTGCGCAAACAGCAATCGGTCTTCGTATTAAATCGCAGCACTCTGTATTTAGAGTTTTTTCGTACTACTCTCAGCGTTGTTGCTAACTCACGGTCTTTCTCCCTTGCGGCGGCGAGCTCGATGGCCTTGCTTGGGATTTACCCTTGCTCGTTTAAGTGTGCTCCAGAAGGCTCTTCTGGCCGAGAGTAATGAGGGCTGAACGACAACAATGCATTTGTTCGTTTCCCGCCAGCCAGAGCGTTGCCTTTGTCTTCGGGATGATAAGCGATGCGAGCGCAACAACGTCACTTGCCTACGCATATTGAAAGAAGAGAAAGCTAGGGTTCAAGGATCACTGGAAACCGCCTTAGATATAGTCAAAAACAACGTTATGATCAGAAAGATGCGACTTTTTTAGATATCACGCCTTAATGCACCCGCATTCCTCCGCCGCCTGGGTTTTTAGTTCATCGGGGCACACCATTTACACCTGCTCGGCCTCACTGACGGGTGGGGCTCCTAAATATCGTGGCGCGGCTCGCGGCTCACCCACTATTCCGGTTGGATATGACAAATCATTACGCCTCGGTCAGGGGCGGGTTGTTTCAAAAGCCGCAACCGCTGAGAAGGAGTCGGTCGATGGTATTACAGTTTTTTTCAAAATGTCGGGCCAGGCATCGCATACGATGTAGATTTTGAAGTTATCAAGGATTCTGAGGCAGGCGATTTTTGGTAGACAACCACAAACCGTCGAGTCGGCACTCGCAAAAAAATCCCATGAAGACACTTGCACGAGGCCAAAAATACCCTTCGCGGTTATGAAATTTCATCAAGAGCTTTTCTAAAGAAACTATTGAGGTCTGAAGTTGCTCAGGATGTGCGGATTAGACGCAGCTGAGGCTAAAGGTTCCCGCTATAAAGCACTATATTCTAGTCTACCGGACAGCTTATTCACTGTGTCGCCGTGTGAATACGGAGGATTCAGCGCTTGAGGGGGCGTTTTCGCGTCTTTTCAGGCTGCTTTCTGACGCTGTGTCGCATAAGAGACAACGACAAGGAAGGCAAGCGCAACCACGATGGTCCGATTTGTTCGCTCAGAAGCCAATAGGGCTAGCTAATTATGAAGAAAGAAAGAGTTATGGCGAGACTCGGATCCATTTCGTCCCTTCTCTTACATCACGCGACTATTAAAAAGCTACCACGCGTTGGTTATACGCTCACGACAAAAAAATGAGCGGCTTTCGCGTGCGTGCTCTGCCTCGGTTCAGAAAGAGTTTTACAGTCCTGGGACAAGTACACCGCGATGAATAACCCCGATGTGGCAATACTGGTGGGTTCCACCTCTGATATGTACGTCGCAGAAAAAGCAATAGAGATACTCGAGGACGCGGGCGTTGCGTATGATCTGGAGGTTATCTCCGCGCATCGAGAGCCAACGCGCCTCGATGAATATCTTAGAAAAGCTCATGCTAAGGTTTATATTGCTATCGCAGGCCTCTCTGCAGCTCTTCCAGGCATTATCGCTTCAAAGACGACCGCCCCAGTGATCGGCGTCCCTGTAAGCACTAAGCTCAGCGGTCTGGACGCGCTGCTCTCCATAGTGCAAATGCCAGCGGGAGTTCCAGTGGCGTCGGTCGGAATAGATGGCGGGAAAAACGCTGCGTTATTCGCCCTGAGAATTCTGCAAGCAAATAGCAGCGCGAAAGAATAAGCCGCACTTCGCAACGACACCGAATTAGCTCTTTGAGTTGCTTAACGCCGCTTTTGCTATTTTTATCGCGCAAAGATCTCCGCACATGGAGCAAGCATCGGTCTGTCGGTTGTGGCAGTTGAATTTCGCTCTAGCTAGGTCTGGATCGACTGAAAGTCGGAATTGTTTTTCCCAGTCCAGGCTAGCCCGTGCTTTACCCATCTCTTCGTCCAGCTTGTGTGCGCGGGGCATTCCTCTCGCAAGGTCGGCGACATGAGCGGCTATCTTTGTGACGATCGCTCCTTGCTTGATGTCGTCCGGTGTCGGCAACCCGAGGTGTTCTGACGGTGTCGTCATGCACAAGAAATCGGCACCAAACATTCCAGCGAGAGATCCTCCGATTGCTCCTGTTATGTGGTCATACCCCGGCGCTATGTCTGTGACGAGTGGTCCTAGCAGGTAGAGTGGCGCACCGTCTGTCAACGATTTCATCGCTTTGACATTGGCCTCGATTTCGTTAAGTGGGACGTGACCAGGTCCTTCGACCAAGGCCTGGACACCGCTTTCGCGCGCCCGCTGTGTGAGCTCTCCGAGCTGTATATATTCCATGAATTTAGGACGGTCGCTTGCATCGTGCAAGCATCCTGACCTCATGCCGTCACCAAGGCTGATCACGAAGTCATACTCACGTGCGAGCTCAAGGAGATAATCATACTCGACGTAGAAGGGGTTGTCTTCGCCGTTATGAACCATCCACGCAATGGTGAAAGCGCCGCCTCTGCTGACGACCCCCATAATTCTCTTGCTCTTCTTCAATACTTCGAGGGATTTCAAATTGACCCCCGCGTGGATGGTCATGAAATCAATGCCGTCTTGGGCGTGCTTGCGAACCGTGTCGAACATGTCATCTGTGGTCATCGAAACAACAGCGTCTCGCCGCATTGCTGCCTGATATATTGGCACCGTGCCAATCGGAGCTTTGATCTCTCGCAGAATTTGCCGCCGAATACTATCTAGGTCCCCGCCTGTCGACAGATCCATAACAGTATCTGCACCGTAGCTCAGCGCTATTCGTGCCTTTGCGAGCTCTTCGCTTTTGTCGATGTGGTCCATCGATGTACCAATATTGGCGTTCACTTTTGTGCGCAGCGCTTCGCCTATGCCGATCGCTGCGATATCGTGAGTGGCGTTCTTAGGTATTACACTGCGTCCACTAGCGATAAGGCGCCCGAGTTTATCGCTTGATATGCCCTCTGATCTGGCAGCGTTTTTTATGTCGTCGTTTAACCCTTTTTTGGCTTCTGTTAGTAGTGTCATGGTGCTAGTTTGATCGCGGGTCCGCTCACACCTCGTACAGTGATTACGCTCTTGTTGCTTAAAAATGTGAGCAGTGCTGGCCTCGCGCAGATCGGGCCTAAGCTTTATCTTGCTGCGCGCCGAAATGTACCGAAGTGCGCGTGGATACCTTTTCGTGGCGTAATGCGAGCAACACCTTCTGGTTAAGCTCAAAACAAAACGCTGTTGTTGATTTAGGGTCCGTAATGACAGCCAAACAGCTGCCGCTGGATGAAGCGTGTTGCATCATTTTAACCCACTTGCACTACGATCACACGGCGGCCTTAGATCAGTTGAAACTTGGTGCCAAGACAGTCGTAATGATGCACGAGGCCGACGCGAAATCAATCGGGACGAGCGCTTCCGCCGCACATTTTTTTGGCGCACACGCGCCTAAGTTTCGCGTCGACACTGTGCTTACAGACGGCGATAAAATTGATCTTGGTGACTCGACACTGCGCGTGATCCACACTCCCGGACACACTCCTGGAAGCATCTGTCTTTACGAAGCCGAGTCGAAAAGCCTTTTTTCCGGAGACACAGTTTTTCCGCACGGTAGCATCGGTCGTACTGATCTACCTGGCGGAAGCTCGCGTGACCTGACACGCTCGATCTCGCGGTTGGTGAAGCTGGACGTCAGCGTGCTATATCCTGGTCACGGGGAGGTAACCGCAAACAACGTAAATGAACA
>Ga0187884_10002890_pt1 | contig 13806 bp, 13 predicted proteins | sample June2016WEW_20_4_FD_132983 | JGI IMG/M metagenome (GOLD analysis project Ga0187884, IMG submission 132983) | Peatland microbial communities from SPRUCE experiment site at the Marcell Experimental Forest, Minnesota, USA - June2016WEW_20_40 | ecosystem: Environmental > Terrestrial > Soil >...
ACTACTGAGCATCGCTGGCTGCACCAGCATGCCCCCACCGCCGATGGTGACGAAGGGCTAATTGCCGGACTGCTTGAATGGGGAGTCGGGGGAGGGCCGGTCATGGACCGGCCCTTTTTTTGACAGCCGGCGTCGCATCCCGCGGCGAACCATCGGATGCCGAGAGCCGTTTTGACCGCTCGGAGCGGCTTCAATTTTGCCAAAGAACCCGCAGATAATTCGGACGCAAATGTCGTAGGCTCGGCCGGGCAAATCCGGTTCCGGGTTGGCGCCGGCTACCATTCGCACGGTTCGGAGGTCTCATGCCTCGCGTCGTCGGTATCGACCATCTCGTCCTCAGCGTCGGCGATTTTGCGCGCTCGAAGAAATTCTACGGCAAGCTGCTCGGCTTTCTCGGCTTCAGGCTCAAATACGATTACGCCGACATGGCCGGCTGGAGCAACCGCAAGACGCTGTTCTGGATCGCCGCCGCCGACACCCAAGGCAGGAAACGGAAGTATCGCAAGGGCGATATCGGCTTCCATCACTATGCCTTCGAGCTTTCCAGCCGCGACGACGTGGACGAGCTCGGCGCCTTTCTGGAAAAGAACGGAATGACCGTGCTCGACCCGCCTGGTGAGTATTACGGCCGCAACTACTACGCCGTTTATTTCGCCGATCCTGACGGCATGAAGCTTGAGGGCATGATCTGGGCGCCGCCGAAAAAACTCAAGAAGGCGAAGCGCAAGGCGGCCGCGCGGAAGAAAACCAAGGCGCGGAAATCCTGAACCGCGTTTGTGGACTTAAAGTCCGACTTTAGGCTTGCGAACTCCGGCGGAAACTTCAGGACAAAAAAATCAGCACGCGGTGCTCAGCCGCATCGGAATATGTGCGACCACCATGTTGCGGCCGCGCCGCTTGGCGGTGTAGAGCGCGCGGTCCGCGGCCTCGACCAGATCCGCGGCCGCTTGCCTTTGATCCGGTACCAGCGATTCGACGCCGATGCTGATGGTCACCAGGCCGCAGGGCGCTTCGGCATGGGTGATGAGCAGGTCTTCGATGGCCTTGCGCGCCTCTTCGGCAAGGACGGCCGTGCGCTCGAGGTCGAGGCCCGGCAACAGCAGGGCGAATTCCTCGCCGCCGTACCGGGCAACGAGCACGGCCTCCTCCAGGGTGACCAGCGACAAGGTCTCGCCCACCGCGCGCAGGCAGGCGTCGCCCCTGACATGGCCGTAGCGGTCGTTGAACAGCTTGAAATGATCGATATCGATCATCATCAGGGCGAGCGCTTGGCGGCGTTCGGCGGCTCGGCACCACTCGCGCTCGAGCTGCCGGTCGAAGCCGCGCCGGTTGGCCAAACCGGTGAGGCCGTCGAGGCTCGCCAGCTCCTCCAGGTGTTGATTGGCGATCTGCAATTCCTCTTCGCGCGCCGCAAGCTTGCGCGCCATGTCGTCGAGCGCGGCGGCAAGCGGCTCGAATTCGGCGACCCAGGGCTTCTCCGTTGCGTGGACGTGCAAATCGCCGCGGCCGAAGCGCGCGGCCGTGCGCACCAGCGTCCGGATCGGGCGCAGGATAAGCCGCTCGCCGCCGAACCAGGCGGTTAGAAGAACGAGCAGGCCGACCAGCGCCAGCTGCAGGTAGGCGATGCGCAGCTCGCGGTCGACGCGGCTGTGGACGACGCGCTCGTCGAGGCCGACGGCGAGCCGCGCTTGCGTCCAAGGCACGCGGACATAGGAGAAGATGCGGCGGACACCGTCGAGCCCGGCAACCGTCATCGTGCCTTCGTCCTTGGCGAGCATCTCCCGCACCAAGGCATTGTTGGCGAAGTTCTTGCCGACGATCTCGCCTTCGTCGGCCGAGGCGGCCATGAGCGTACCGCCGCCATCGACCAACAGAACCGAGGTGCCGTCACGATGCGCGGCGTTTGCCGCGAGCTCGCCGATCCAATGAAGATCGATCGATGCAAGAACGACCGCATCGAGGGAGCCGTCGCCTTTCACCGCGGGGAAGGTCGCGACCAGACCGGGCGTCTGGTGGACCCGGCTGACCAGGTAGTCGCTCAAGGCGAAATCCCGCGTACGCAGCGCCTTCTGGAAATAAGGGCGGTCCGCGACGTTTAATCCGATCGCGCGCGCATCGGTGGCGCATCGAATTCGGCCGTCGGGTCCGGCGATGTCGACTCCGCGCAGCCATGGAATATTGCCGGTCAGGTCGGTGAGCGTCTGGTTGCAGTCGGCCTGATCCGGCGCCATCCTCGTGTACACGCGCGCCACGACCTGGAGCAGGGCGCGCATGGAATTGACAATCTCGCGTTGTGCCTCGACCCCGCTTTGCGCCAGATCGATGACCTGGCCGCGGGCCAGTTCGGCGTGCTCGGCGCGGGCTTGCTCGAGGCCGCGCATGCGCTCGAGCATCAGCGGGGCGAGCGCCAAAAGGGCGACAAGGATCAGCCGCGCACGAATGCTCAGGATCGGCTTGTTGCGCCGCGATGTCTTGCACGATGTCTTGGCAGACTCTGCTGGAACGTCGGACATCTCGATCCCCCACCCCGGGGTTTCACAACATAGTAGAAATGCGTAAAGACGATCTTCGAGCCGTCGTTAAAATTTGAGCCGTTCCGAGCATTGACGAAATGGAAAGCATAGATCGAGCGGATCGGCTGACGGCTGTTCGCGCCGAAATCGCGCGCGCGTGCCGCGACGCCGGACGCGATCCGGCCAACGTAACGTTGATCGCGGTCGCGAAGACATTCGGTGCCGACGCGATCGAGCCAGTGATTGCCGCCGGGCAGCGGGTGTTCGGGGAAAACCGGGTGCAGGAAGCCAAGGCCAAGTGGCCGGCACTGCGCGCCCGCTACGGCGATCTTGAACTGCATCTCGTCGGTTCGCTGCAATCGAACAAGGCCAAAGAGGCGGTAGCGCTGTTCGATGCCATCCATTCGGTCGACCGGGCGAGCCTTGCCGCGGCGCTCGCCAAGGAAATAACGGCGCAGGCGCGCCGTCCCCTCCTTTTCGTCGAGATCAATACCGGCGCCGAGCCGCAAAAGGCCGGCGTCCAGCCGCAGGATGCGGATGCGTTTCTCGCCGCCTGTCGCGATCGCTACGGTCTCACCATTGCGGGGCTCATGTGCATCCCGCCGCTGGACGAGGCGCCGGCGCCGCACTTCGCGCTGACCGCCCGGATCGCGCGCCGCAACGGCCTGGCGCTCCTCTCCATGGGCATGAGCGCCGACTTCGCAACGGCGATCGCGTTCGGCGCGACCCATGTGCGGGTCGGCACGGCAATCTTCGGAGAGCGAGGGCCATTCCGCTAGCAGTGAACAATGATTCGCGTCTTTAGCGTGATTCGGGCGATCAATGCCAAAAGGTCGTGACGGCTCAGCGCGATACAGCCGGCGGTCGGGACCAGGCCTGACCGGGCGATGTGGACAAACACGGCGCTGCCGCGGCCGGCGACACGGGGCCGCGTGTTGTGATCAAGCTCGAGAAAAACGTCGTAGAGGGCATCGTCGCGCCAGAGCCGGTCGCCTGGTTCATTGGCCGACCGCCGGAAAGGGCGGTTGTAGCGTCGATCGGTGGGATCTTCACACCAGGCGTCGGCGCGGCCGATTCGGCGAAGGGGCAGCGACGTCTGCGGACGAGGCAGGCGGTCGGCCCGCCACCACAGCCGCACCACGCGAAACCGGCCGCAGGGCGTACCCCCGTCGCCTTCGCGCTTATTGGCCCTGACGCCGGCGCGGCCGAGTGCGACGGGCACCAGCAAAGGACCGGCGCGCAGCCAGCCTTGGGACCGCCGGCCCGGTCGCGCGCGCACGTCGATCGTACCGAAAGAAACCCGTCGCATCCCCTATCACTCGCGCGCAGGCGAATTCCCAACTCACGCTTGCTCTTGTATCCTTGAATGCTTTACTTCGCGCTAGTGCCCGATTCCGAAGTCCGCAAGCGGCGCGGCAAGAGCGCAACAGAGGCATTTTGGGGCCGCGTCATTGACCGGCGGACAAGCGGCGGCGGGGGTCCGGATTGATGCCGAACACGCGTAAGATTCTCATCGTCGACGACGATCCCGAGCTGCGCGACGCGCTGACCGAGCAATTGTCGCTGCACGAGGAGTTCGAAGCCGTCGCCGTGGAGAGCGGCAGCAAGGGCGTGCAGGCCGCCAAGGCGGGGCAGATCGATCTCGTGATCATGGACGTCGGCCTGCCCGACATCGACGGCCGCGAAGCCGTGCGCATCCTGCGCAAGAACGGTTTTAAAGCGCCGATCATCATGCTCACCGGTCACGATACCGATTCTGATACCATCCTCGGCCTCGAATCGGGCGCCAACGATTACGTCACCAAGCCGTTCCGCTTTGCCGTGCTGCTGGCGCGCATTCGCGCCCAGTTACGCCAGCACGAGGCGAGCGAGGATGCGATTTTCACGATCGGCCCGTATACCTTCCGGCCGAGCTCGAAGCTTCTGCTCAACCCCAAGGGCAACAAAGTCCGCCTGACCGAGAAAGAAACCTCGATCCTGCGCTACCTCTATCGCGCCGGCCAGCGCCCGGTGTCGCGGGAAACGCTGTTGCAGGAAGTCTGGGGTTACAATTCGGGAGTGACCACTCACACGCTGGAAACTCACATTTACCGGTTACGGCAGAAGATCGAGAAGGATGCCGCCGCCCCTGCCATCCTGGTCACCGAGGCCGGGGGCTATAAACTCGTGCCCTAAGCACGGCCGTCATGACCATCGAGGATGACATCGCATACCTGGAGCGGATCCCGCTGCTGCGCCGGCTGGGCACGGGCGCGCTGCGCATCCTCGCCATCGGGGTCGAAAGCTACGACCTGCAACCCGGCCAAATCTTGTTCGCGGCCGGCGATTCCGCCGACGGCGCCTTCATCATCCAGCGGGGTTCCGTCAGCCTCAAGCCGGAACGAAGCGGCGAACCTGAAGTCATTGCCGACCCCGGCACATTGCTCGGCGAATCGGCCTTGCTCGCAGAGACGAGACGACCGGCGACCGCCACCGCGCGCGAGAGCGCGACAGTCATGCGCATCTCGCGCTCGATGTTTCTGAGAATGCTCGAAGGCTATCCGGACGCCGCGCAGCGCCTGCGCGAGATGATGGCTTCGCGCGCCGACCAATGGGCGCGCGAGATCGAGAACGTCCGCGCCACGCTGCTACCCGACGGCAAGCCGCAGTAGCCATGATCCGGAAAATGCCTACCTCGGACTTGATCCGGGGTGAAAACTGGTTTTCCAAGCCCACAACAGTTGCGAGCGCCTCATGATGATCGCCATCGAAGAACATCGTCGCCTCAAACGGCGCGACCGTCAGGTGCTGGAGCTTGAGGATTTCACGGACGCCGACGTTGCAGCCCTGGAGGAGACCCGGGCACCCGACTCCTCGAAAGCCTTCGACCGCGAACTGAAGCCGTAGTCGATGCAACGCACTCCGTCTAGTCTACAACTTCTTCCTCGATAATGTACAGTTGCCGTGCGCAATGCATTAGAAAACCGATGTCCTTGCGCCTCGCCGACGTTTGGCTTTTCTCGTACATTCTTATAATCCGCGCTTCCTGACTTTCTGAAAGATCAAGGCGCGCCTCGTAACATCTTTTAAGAAGAATTCCGACGTTGAACCCATGGAACTTGGTGATAATCTCGTAGTCGTCGCGAATCTGAAAGAGCTTTTCTGATTGCCGCGTACTGTACTCTTTTTCATCGCGAAGTTTCTTAGCCTTTTTTGATTGCGCAGCGGATTCCTGGTGATCGCGAAGTTGCAAAAGCGTTTCTGTCTGACGTGTAGTGAACTTTTGGAAGTCCGGGCCGTTGCAGACCGACTCTAGAAAAGTTCGCTCCCAATCTGTCAGTTCAACGCCAAGATTTAGCAACCGGTTTGCAAGCGCGCGGAATGCGGCCGGGTCTTTTCTAAGGCGATCAATTTCCTGCCAAGAGGCGGCCATGTGTCAGGTTCCAATGAAACGCTAACGCCACTGGACAACTGGTGGAAAACCACGCTGCTGATCAATGGAATCTACTATCTATGGGGTGTCGAAATTGGGGCAACCTAAATTTGACCTCGAAAATCTACCGAAACTAGAGTCAATAACCCAAGCAGAGTCGGCGTTCCGCGTGTAGTTGTGAATTATGGGGATAAGGGGTGCGTGTCGAATTTGTGCGACCCTAGGCGTGACGAATCAGTGAAGGAATCCTGGCCTATGGTCACCGCATGAGAAGCGGCTCAATACGTAGCCGAAACGAAGGCGCAAACGCTCATTCGGGCTACTCTTGCTTGATCTCTAGGCAAATGTTTCGCGAATATATCGTCATTGCTTTGTTTGCGTCCAAATGCGGAATCGCACTAAACATAGGCCCGGGATCACGAGGGAGATGATCGTGATAGGAAACCTCCGAAACATCATGCCGGGCTGGTACAGGCGCACTGACCTTGGCCCCTATGCTTGCCAAATCTGCAAGACCGAATCCGCACAGACTTTAGACGCCCTTCCCAAGTGCTCGCTGTGCGGGAGCACCTACTGCGAAGCTTGCCGTAACAACAAAGAGCCTTCGCTTCGGTGCGCGCGCGATCTTACGAGTTGTCCATTGGGATTGCCTACCAGAGTCATTCAAGCGGCCTGAGCTAATATTGCGAATTTGGCCATTAATCGCGAATTACGGTGACAGTGCACTCAATTGCTTGTGGCGTGCGCGCCGGACAGTCTCGGGAGATGGGTTCCCCCGCCGTTACCCCCGATGCTAGATTAAACCTCCAGCGTCGCGGTCACCGGCACGTGGTCGGAGGGGCGCGCGGCGCCGCGATAGGATTTGGCAATGGCGATGCCGGCGACGCGATCGGCGAGCGCATCCGAGGTCCAGATGTGGTCGAGGCGGCGGCCTTTGTCCACGGTCGCCCAATCGGGCGAGCGGTAACTCCACCAGGTGTAGAGTTTTTCCGGCTCCGGCGTGAGCACGCGCATGCTGTCGACCCAGCCGCCGGCACTCAGCGCATGAGTGAACTTCTCGCACTCGACCGGCGTGTGCGACACCACGCGCAGCATCTGCTTGTGGCTCCAGACGTCGTGCTCGAGCGGCGCGACGTTGAGGTCGCCGAGCAGGATCGCGCGCTCGGAAGGTGCCGGCCGGAGCGTCGCGCAGTCGCGCATCTCGTCGAGGAAGGCGAGCTTGTGGGCGAATTTCGCATTGATCTTCGGATCGGGAGTGTCGCCGCCGGCGGGCACATAGAAATTATGAATGGTGATCGGGTCGCGCAGCCCGGCGCGTTCGCCGAACGCCGCGGAGACGTGACGGCAATCGGTCTTGCCGCAGAAGCTCTGAATGTCGAAGCGCTCGAACGGCAGCCGCGAGAGCACGACGACGCCGTGATAACCCTTCTGACCGTTGAGCGCGACGTGCTCGTAGCCGAGCCGCTTAAAGCGCTTGCGCGGAAATCTGTCGTCCGGGCACTTGGTCTCCTGCAGGCACAGGATGTCGGGACGGACCGCCTTGATGAATTTGGCGACCAGATCGATGCGCAGCCGCACCGAATTGATGTTCCAGGTGGTGACCGTTAATCGCATGCGGGGAGCTGCTGGAGGGACCGGCAGATTATATGCGGCGCAACGGCCGAAGGCACAAGTTCAATCTGACGGCGCGGCAAGAGCACGCAGCGGAACTCGTCCCCTGCCCTATGTTAGCCTATGATGGCCGCCTGGGAGATGGGCATGGACAGCAAACCGCAGCGGCCGCGCGTGGTGATTGCCGGCGCCGGCTTCGCCGGGCTCGAAGCGAGCAAGGCCCTTGCCAAAGTCGATGTCGACGTGGCGCTGATCGATGCCCACAACCACCATTGCTTCCAGCCGCTGCTTTATGAGGTCGCCACCGCGGCGCTGTCGCCCGCCGACGTCGCCTGGCCGATCCGCGCCATTTTGCGCGAGCAGAAGAATGTCCGGGTGATCATGGCGCGGGTTACCGGGATCGACGTGCAAGCGCGGCGCGTGCACACCAGCGAGCTCGATCTTGCCTACGACTATCTGATCCTCGCCACGGGAGCGACGCACTCCTATTTCGGTCATGACGAATGGGCGCCATTCGCGCCGGGCTTAAAGCAAATCGCCGATGCCACCGAGATCAGGCGGCGGTTCCTGCTCGCCTTCGAGCGGGCGGAACTGGTGGAGGACGAAACCGAGCGGGCGCGGCTGCTCACTTTCGTCATTGTCGGCGGCGGCGCCACCGGCGTGGAAATGGCCGGCGCGTTCGCCGAGGTGGCGCGGCGCACCTTGCAACACGATTTCCGCCGCATCGACCCGCGCACCTCGCGCATCGTCCTGATCGAGGCCGGACCGCGGCTGTTGCCGACCTTTCCCGAGGCGTTGTCGGACTACACCGCCCGCTCGCTGCGAAGGATGCGCGTGGAAGTCGAGCTTAATCGCAAGGTCACCGGTTGCGACGCCCACGGGGTCGCCGTGGACGGCGACCGCATCGAGGCGGCAACGGTGGTCTGGGCGGCGGGCATCGTCGCTTCGCCGGCGGCCCAGTGGATCGGCGCCGAGCACGATCGCGCCGGCCGTATCAAGGTGAACGCCGACCTGAGTATTCCCGGACGACCGGAGATCTTCGCCGTCGGCGACACCGCGAGCGTTACCAACCGCGACGGCCGTCCGGTCCCCGGCATCGCGCCGGCGGCCAAGCAGATGGGCCGCTATGTCGCCGAGGTCATCGCCGCCCGCGTGCAAGACCGGCCGGCGCCGCCGCCGTTCGTCTATCGTCATATGGGCGAGCTCGCCACGATCGGCCGCAAGACGGCGGTGGTGAAGCTTGGCCCGCTTCAGCTCACCGGGTTTTTGGGTTGGCTGTTCTGGAGCGCCATCCACATCTATTTTTTAATCGGGTTGCGCAACCGCTTCGCGGTCGCGCTGAACTGGCTGTGGATCTACATGACGTTCCAGCGCGGCGCGCGGCTGATCGGAATTGCGCCGCGTTGAGCCGATCCGCTTCCGCTTATGGCCGGCCCTGTCCCGACCATACCCGTCCCGGCGTGTCGCCCTGATTGTTCTGGTAATTCTGATTGTTCTGGTAATTGATGACGAACAGATTCGGATCGGGCTTCTTGGTGGTGTCGAGGTTATACACGGCGACGGTGGTATCGAGGCCCTGCGGATCGGTGACCGTCCACTGCTTGAGCTGAAGATTCTTGGCGTCGAACATGATCATCAGCCGGCTGGTACCGGTCAAGAGCCGCGTTTCCTCGATGACCGCGGTGATGAAGGTATCGTCGGCCGAAACGCTCACCACATCGGTATCGCGCAGCAGATTGATGTGGTCGGCGAGCAGGTAGCGCAGCGGCGTCTGCGACAGCGGGTAGTAATCCGAGGTTTCCAGTGAGCGGTCGCGCACCACGACCGCGGAGCCGTCGGCGATGATGTCGATCGGGCTCGGCGGGTTGTAGGCGAAGCGGACTTTCCCCGGCTTTTGTATGGAGAACGTCCCTTCGACTCGCCGACCGTCCGGGCCGATCTGGACGAAATTTCCCACCAATGTCTGCACGCTGGACAGATAGTTGCTGATCTTGTCGAGGAGCGCGCGCTGATGGGCGTCGAAGGCGGTCGCCTGGCTCGGCACCGCGCTCTTGCCCAACGAAAACGAGAATGGAAAGAGGCCCTTTGCTCCCGGATCATTGGGCGCGGCGGGGGCAGCGGGGGCAGCGGCCGCAGCGGCGGTATTGGGCGATGCTGGGGTCGCCGTGGCAACCGGCGGTGTCGAGCCCGATTTGGGCCGCGGCGCCGGCGTCGGCAGCGGCACGCTATCGTCGGCGGCAGCAAAGCCGCCTGCCAGCATGCTGCACGCCATCGCCACGAGAACGATCCTCGCACCCCGTCGCATCATGTAACTCCCCCGCACGTCGGTGCGCGCACTCGCAACCCGATCATCGTTACGGACGCGTTATGGCGATTTCGCGACGGACGCGTTATGGCGATTTCGCGGCTGACTATCCGGCTTAAACGGCAACCGGTTGATTCTCAATAGGGATCATCCTCGGCGCCTTCGACGAGGATTTCCCGCTTGCCGGCGTGGTTGGGTTGCCCGACGATCCCTTCTTCTTCCATGCGCTCCATCAGGGAAGCGGCACGGTTGTAGCCGATCTGCAGCCGGCGCTGGATGTAGCTGGTCGACGCCTTGCGGTCGCGCACCACCACCTGCACCGCCTGCTGATAGAGGTCGCCGCCTTCGGCGGCGCCCATGGCGGTGCCGTCGAACACCGCGGCGCCGTTGTCGTCCTCGGGTTCTTCGGCGGTGACCGCTTCGAGGTATTGCGGGACACCTTGCGCCTTGAGGTGCCGGACGACTTTTTCGACCTCTTCGTCGGAGACGAACGGACCGTGCACGCGGCTGATGCGGCCGCCGCCGACCATGTAGAGCATGTCGCCCTGGCCGAGCAGTTGCTCGGCGCCCTGCTCGCCGAGGATGGTGCGGCTGTCGATCTTCGAGGTGACCTGGAAGGAGATGCGGGTCGGGAAGTTGGCCTTGATTGTGCCGGTGATGACGTCGACCGAGGGCCGCTGCGTCGCCAGGATGACGTGCAGCCCGGCCGCGCGCGCCATCTGCGCGAGACGTTGCACCGCCCCCTCGATGTCCTTGCCGGCGACCATCATCAGGTCGGCCATCTCATCGACGATGACGACGATGTAGGGCAGCGGCTCGAGATCGAGCTCCTCTTTCTCGTAGATCGCTTCGCCGGTCTCGCGGTCGTAGCCGGTGTGGACCGTGCGCGTGAGCTTCTCGCCTTTGCCGTTCGCCTCGGCGACGCGCGCGTTGTAGCCGTCGATATTGCGCACGCCGAGCTTCGACATTTTTTTGTAGCGCTCCTCCATCTCGCGCACCGCCCATTTCAGCGCCACCACCGCTTTCTTCGGATCGGTGACCACGGGCGTGAGCAGGTGGGGGATGCCGTCGTAGACCGAGAGCTCCAGCATTTTGGGATCGACCATGATCAGCCGGCACTGGTGCGGGTGCAGCCGATAGACCAGGCTGAGGATCATGGTGTTGATGGCGACCGATTTTCCCGAACCGGTGGTGCCGGCGATGAGGAGGTGCGGCATGCGCGACAGATCGACCAGCACCGCTTCGCCGCCGATCGCCTTGCCGAGGCAAAGCGGCAGCCGGGCGGTGGTCTCGGCATAATCGCGCGAGGCGAGCAGCTCGCGCAGATAGACCTTCTCGCGCGTCGGATTGGGCAGTTCGATGCCGATGACGTTGCGGCCGGATACCACGGCGACGCGCGCGGAGAGCGCGCTCATGGAACGGGCGATATCGTCGGCCAGGCTGATCACGCGCGAGGATTTGATGCCCGGGGCAGGCTCCAGCTCGTACAACGTAACCACTGGTCCCGGCCGCGCGTTGATGATCTCGCCGCGCACGCCGAAATCGGCGAGCACGCCTTCGAGCGCGGCGCCATTCTCCTCGATCAGTTCCTCGCTCAGGGTTGTTCGCTCGCTGGCGCGGGGCGCGGTCAGGAGATTGAGCGACGGCAACGTATAGCCGCCGGACAAGCGGCGCGCCGGGCGCGCGGGCGAACGCGGTCTGCGCGCGGCCGGCGCATCGGCATTCGACTCATCTTCGAAATCGGCGTCCGCGTGTGGTGCCCGCGCTCTGTCGAAGCGGGGCTCCAAGCGGGGCTCGCTATGTCGCGGCATCGCGGCGTCGCTCCGCATCGGCGGCTGCGCGCGCATGCGGCGGCGGAACGCCCGCGACAGCCGCGAGCGCAGGCTCAACAGCGCATGCATCAGGCGGCCCAGCGAAATCCATGCGCCGTCGTCTTCGCGGTCGGCGCTATCCTCCTCTTCGTCCGGCGAGCTCCGCCAGATCAAGCCGGCCGCACCGGCAAAGGCGGCGAGCGCCGCGAGGCCGAGCCCGAATGCGGCCGCCACGCGATAAATTCCCGCAAGCGGCGCGCCGAGGACTATCGCCGGCGGGCGCAGCACGGCATCGCCGATCACGCCGCCGAGCCCGGCCGGCAGCGGCCAATGGCTGCCGCGCGGCAGGCATGCCGCGAACGCGGCCGCAAGGACGGCGCCCAACAGCCAGAGCAGCACGCGCAACCGCTCGCGGCTAAGCGGCCGATGGCCGAGCAGCCGATAGCCCCACACCGCGATCGGCAACAGCAGCGCCAGCGAGCCGAGCCCCAACAATTGCATCAGCAGATCGGCGGCGATGGCGCCGGGGCGGCCGAGCAGATTGTGCACCGGCGCATCGGTGGCGTGGCTGAGCGAGGGATCGCGTACCGACCAGGTGGCGAGCGCCAGCGCCGCCATCATGGCGAGACTGATCAGCGCGATGCCGCCGAGCTCGCGCAGCCGCCGCCGCAGAATGGCGCCGAGGTGGCCGGAGAGAAAGGCCATCCCGTCAAGGCTGCGGTCGATCATCGACATCGCGTCTTCTCTACTTGTTCGGTTGGCGCATGATCTTTTCCGAAAACCGGTGTCCACTTTTCGGGATCATGCTTTTTAGTTGGCGCATGATCTTTTCCGAAAACCGGTGTCCACTTTTCGGGATCATGCGCTAGCCCAACACCGCGACGAGACGGTGCAACGCCTCGGCGGTGATGTCCTTGTTCTGCACCATGGCGACGCGGATATAGTCCGCACCCGGATTGCTGCCGTCGGCCTGCTCGCGCGCGAGGTAGCGGCCGGGCACGACGCGCACGCCGGCCTCGCGCCACAGCGCGAGCGTGGCCGCTTCGCTGCCGCCAAGCGCCGCGACGTTGAGCCAGAGGAAAAACCCGCCCGCCGGGCGGCGGTAGCCGTAGCGGTCGCCGACGATCTGATCGGCGAGATCGAATTTCTCGCGATAGAGGCGCCGGTTCTCCTCGACATGGGTCTCGTCGCCATAGGCGGCGATGGCGACGTGCTGCGCCGGCATCGCCACTTGCGGCGCGGCGACGTTGCGCAGCTCGAGATAGGCCGCGAGAAACCGCCGGTCGCCGGCGGCGAAGCCGACGCGCAACCCCGGCAGGTTAGAGCGCTTGGACAGCGAATGAAACACCACGGCGTTGGCGAAATCCGGCGCTGCGGCTTCCAGCATCCCCGGCGGCGGCCGGTCATGATAGATTTCGCAATAGCATTCGTCGCAGAGCACCAGGAATCCGAAGCGCCGCGCCAGCACGGCGAGCTTGGCGAGGTAGCTGCGGTCGGCGACCGCGCCCTGCGGGTTCGATGGCGAGGCGAGATAGCAGGCGACGGTGCGCGCCAGCACCTCCTCGCTCAGCGCATCGAGGTCGGGCAGGAAGCCCGAGGCAGCGGTCGCCGGCAGATAGACCGGCTCGCAGTCGGCCGCGATCGCGCCGGCGGCATAAGCGGCATAGAACGGATTGGGAATGAGCATGGCCGGCCGGCCGGCGCGCGGCTTCACCCAGCTCTTGGCGGCGAGCGCGGCGAGAAACAGCCCTTCGCGGGTGCCGTTGAGCACCAGCACTTCGGTTGCCGGATCGACCGGCCGCTCGAGCGCGTAGCGGCGGTTCAGCCACTTGGCGACCGCCTCGCCGAAAGCGTCGAGGCCCTTGTTCATCGGATAGCGGCCGAATTCCTCGACATGCGCCGCGATCACCGGCCCGACAAAGGGCGGAATCGGATGTTGCGGCTCGCCGACCGCCATGCTGATCGCCGGCTTGCCCGGCGGAGCGTCGCCGAGAAGGTCGCGCAGCCGCACGAACGGCGAGCGCGAATCAACCGCGCGAACGGGCAAAGGGGGAGCCTGGCGGGTCATCCTATACATCATGAACAGCGGGGCCGCCCGCCGCGTCAACGACGGGATAGCATAGGAACGGCGAGGTTAAGACCCGATTAACCATC
>Ga0187884_10002891_pt1 | contig 13804 bp, 11 predicted proteins | sample June2016WEW_20_4_FD_132983 | JGI IMG/M metagenome (GOLD analysis project Ga0187884, IMG submission 132983) | Peatland microbial communities from SPRUCE experiment site at the Marcell Experimental Forest, Minnesota, USA - June2016WEW_20_40 | ecosystem: Environmental > Terrestrial > Soil >...
AAGATGCTCTGCCGGCCGTCGGCGTTGCCGACCCATTTGTCGAACACCAGGATGGCGCGAAAGTCCTCCAGGTTGGCCACCTTGGGCAGCAGCGCATCGGGCAGGAAGTCGTAGACCGCGGTGCGCGCGGGGTCGCCGGGATAGCGCGAGCCGAAATGCCAGCCCGGCTCGACGGGAATCCGCCGGCTGCCGAGGGTCAGATGGATGGCGGGATTTTCGGCGAGGAACTGATCGCTCAGCCGCACCAAAGCGGTTTCTGGAGCCGCGACCTGGAGATAACCGAGCAGGCGGGAAACGAGCAGCTCATTGACCAGGACGCGGTGGTGCTGGGGATTATTGCGGAACTTGACGACGTACCACCGGCCGTCGTCCGCCTCCATCAGGTGAGACTGGGCGCCTCCTCGCATTTTTCGGATGTGCCGGACAGCAGTGAGCGGCATCGGCTGGAAAATCGGGTAATCTAGAGTAGTATCACACGGAGGAATAGACGACAGATGGCGGAAACAGGAGCCCCTATGAACGAATATCCAGCCGACGGCCAAGTGCCGGCGGCGGGTGGACGCACGAAAGAGGAAGTTGCGCTGGAACTGATGCGGTTCATCACCCTGCAGACCGGCTATGGCAAGTCGCCGCAATCCTCCGCCGGGTTTTCCGGAAATCCGGGCACCCATTCCGCGGAGGAGCACGCGGAGGCGCTCCTCGAACTCTTTCTGCGCTGCCGGCAGGTAGTGAACCAGGAAGTATAGCGGGAACGGCGGAACGCGTTCCCGCTGCTTATCAACGCTTCTTCTTGGCCGCAGCTTTCTTGGCGGACTTTTTCGCGGGCGCCTTCTTAGCGGCCTTCTTCACCGGCGCTTTCTTAGCGGCCTTCTTTACGGGAGCTTTCTTGGCAGCCTTCTTCACCGGGGTTTTCTTGGCAGCCTTCTTGGCGGGCGCTTTGGCCGCGACCTTTTTCGCCGGCGCCGGCTTGGGCGCAGTGGCCTTCTTCACGGGCTTCTTGGGCGGGGCTTCCACAACGGCCGCGGGTTCCGGCGGCCCCGACTCAGCCGGTGCCGGCTGGGCCGCGGGAGGAGCTGCGCCTTCCACAATATCGATTTCTTCCATGATGGCTTCCTCTTCTTCCTCTTCGTCTTCCTCGTCGTACTCGTCGAGCTTAGATTCCAAATCCTCTTGCTCTTCGTCCTCGTAGTCGTGGAAGTCTTCCATCTCTTCTTCGTCCTTAGCAACGATCAGTGAGCGATGCGACATTCACCAAGCCTCCTGCGTCTGGGCACGATCAACCCCTAGAATAACCCTTTTTACAAAAGAGGCAATAGTGAAAACAGTAAGCCGCTAGAAAAATCGAGTGCGGCTATCTCGCCGCCGAGTGTGCGACCAGCGTGGCGGGCTTCGGTGCCGTCTTCGGTGAGAGGTGTTGCGCGGCTGTCGGCGGGCTGACGGACTTCCCGACGAGCGGCGCGGCGCCGGAGCGCGGTCTGGCTGCCACCGGATGCCCTGCCGGGGCACTGTGTGAGGCTTTGGCGGATGCGGTGTGGGAAGAAGAATGCGAGCCCGCGCGGCTGGCCACAGTGTGTTTGGCCGAGGCGCGCCGTGCCGCCGGTGCGGTCCGGGCAGCGGCCGGAACCACCAGCAGGTCGCCTTCCACGGCAGCGTGCGCTGGCAGGCTGTTGGCCGCCAGCAGGCTTGCGGTAGAGACGCCAAATCGGGTGCCGATCGCGGCCAGGGTCTCGCCCGGCGCCACCCGGTGCAGGCGCCACGCGGTGCGATGTTCGACGGGGACCAGAGCCAACGCGGCCGTCAGCCGCGTGCCCGAGCCCTTGGGCACGTGCACCGCGTAGTGGGCCGGCGCCAGGTTGCTCAGCAAAGCCGGATTCAACGCGGCCAGCTCGGCAACCGACGTGTCGGTGACATCGGCTATCAAGGGGAGGGCGGTGAGGGCGTTAAGCTCGACGGTGTCGTACTCGATCGGCGGGTCCATCTGAACCTGGTTCAGGCCGTAAGCCGGCGCGTTCTTTTCCATGATCGTCATGGCTAGAATGATGGGCACGTAATTGGTGGTTTCGATGGGCAGCACGCCGCGCGAGCGCAGCTCCCAGAAATCCGCGTAACCGGTGCGTTCCACGGCCAACTGCACGGTTTGCGGGCCGCAGTTATAGGCGGCCAGCGCGAGGTACCAGTCGCCGAACTGGTTGTAGAGATCGTGCAGGTGACGGGCGGCGGCGCGGGTGGCCTTCTCCGGGTCCATTCGATCGTCGACGTATGCCGTGTGTTCGAGCCCGTATTCCCCGCCCCGCCAGACCAAGAATTGCCACATGCCGCGGGCGCGGGCCCTGGAAACGGCGCGGGGCAGGAAGCCAGACTCGGCCTGCGCCAGGTGGATCAACTCCTGCGGCACACCCTCCTCGTCCAGGATGCGCTGGATCATCGGGCGGTAGCGGCCGGAACGCTGCATGGCCACCATGATCGTTCCGTACCCCCGGTTAGAGAAGTAGTTGACGTAGCCCAGCACCGCGTCGTTGACCAACAGTGGCAACTGTGAAACCGTGGCCGCCACCTGGTCGAGCACGCGGCCCTTGATCTTAGGGTCCACCGGGAAGGTCATCTGCAGAATGTCTTCGAGCGGCGCTTTGTCGAAGCGGCCCTCTTCGCTAGTGTCGGAAGCGCCCAGACCGGACAAGTCGAAACTGTGAATGGCATCCACCATCTGGTCCATCCGCCGGTCGTACGCCTGGCGGTCAGTCGGGTTCAGATCGGAGGCGTCGAACATGGTGTCGATCGCTAGGTCGAATTCCCGACGCGCGGTGCCGAGGTCCCCCGTGGCATAGGCCTGCTTGCCCGTTGCGAAATGGCGCTCCGCTGCTTCGACCAGTTCGTCGCCGCGCGTGTGGCGGGGCACCTGCGGATCGGCAAGCAGGAAGCCGGGCACATCCTTGATCTGGATATTGGTTTCGACCAGCGGCGGCTGGTCCAGGTCAAGGTTGATTGGCCCGGAGTGGGCGTGCGGCGGTAGAAAGGCGTTTTGGAATCCGGTGTGCTGGTTAGTAGCGCAACCGGCGATGACGGAAGCCCCGGCGAGCACGATCATGGAAGCGAGAGTCTGAGTTCGCGCGTTCATTCACACACTCAGCGACAGATTCAAAAGCACTTACCTTAACCGCGCCCAGAAAGGGACGATCAAACATTACAACACTATGAGTGTGTAATGCAACTGGCGTAAGGTAAGTCCCGGACTACTGTGTCTCGGCAATACTTGCCGTTGTGTATCGGCAACACCTGCACTGTGTCGTTATTCCTCTTCCTCCTCGTCTCCCGTCTTGGCGGCTTTGGCCGCTGCAACAATCTTATCGGCCTGCAACTGGGGCACGTAATCGTAGTGATCGAACTCCATCGAGAAAGATGCCCGGCCCTGCGTCATGGCGGTCAGATCGCTTTGATAGCTCAGCATTTCGGCCATCGGTACCTGGGCGCGGATGATCTGCGTGCTGCCTTTGGTTTCGTTGCCCGAGATGCGGCCGCGGCGGCTGTTCAAATCGCCCATCAAATCGCCCGCGTACTCTCCGGGCGCCTGGATTTCCACGGTCATGATCGGTTCCAGCAGCGCGGGCTTGGCTTCCTGCATGGCGGCCTTAAAGGCCTTGCGGGCCGCCAGTTTGAACGCCAGTTCCGAGGAATCGACGTCGTGGTAGGAGCCGTCGTAGACGGTGACCTTGAAGTCGACCATGGGATAGCCTGCCAGGAATCCGTGTTCGGCGGCCTCTACAATCCCCTTTTCCACGGCGGGGATGAAATTGCGGGGGATGGCGCCGCCGAAGATTTCGTTGACGAACTCGAACTTGGCGCCGCGCGGCAGAGGGTCCATCTTGATCCAGCAATCGCCGAATTGGCCATGCCCGCCGGTCTGCTTCTTGTGGCGGCCCTGCACGTCGGCATGGCCGCGAATGGTCTCGCGGTAGGGAATCTTGGGCGCCTTGAGGGTGACGTCCACGCTGTAACGTTTTTTCAGCCGGCTGACCACGATTTCCACGTGCTGCTGGCCGGCGCCGGCGAGCAGGAACTCGCGGGTTTGCGGGTCGCGGTAAAAGCGCAGCGACTGGTCCTCTTCGAGGATGCGGTGAACGGCGTTGCCCATGCGGTCTTCGTCGTTACGCGACTTGGCTTCGATGGCGAAAGCGATGGAAGGCTCGGGCAGCTTCACGGGCGGGTAGGTGACGGTGAAGCCCTTCTCCGCCAGGGTGTCGCCGGTGAGCGTGTCCTTTAGCTTTGCCACCGCGCCCAGATCGCCGGCGCGCAACTCGGTCACCGGCTGCAGGGTCTTTCCCTGCGGGCTGCCGAGGTGCGCCAGCCGCTCAGCCGAGCTGCGCGTGAGGTTCTGCAGGGCAGCGTCGTTTTTCACCACGCCGGTGATGACCTTGAAATAGCTGATGCGCCCGGCGAAAGGATCGGCCGTGGTCTTGAAGACGAACAGGGAGCTGGGGCCGGTCTCGACGATCTTCTGCGTGGATTCCTCGCCGCCGGCCACGCTCGCGAAGCCCTCGCGCTCGGTGGGGGCGGGCAGGTTTTCCACGATGAAGTTGAGAATCAGGTCGCTGCCGGTATTGTGCAGGGCCCCGGCGCAGAGCACCGGGAAGATGCGCATCTCGCGGATGGCTTGCTTGAGGCCGGCGTCGATTTGATCTGGCGCCAGCGTGCCCTTGTCGAAGAATTCTTCCATGAGGGCGTCATTGCCCTCGGCCACCATTTCGATCAGCGCGTCGTGAGCGGCCTTGGCCGAGCCGGCAAGCTCGGAGGGAATTTCGCCCTCTTTGCCTTTGCCATCGCCGCCGGCGGTGTACGTGTACGCTTTCATACGGACGAGATCGACCACGCCGGAGAAATCGCGTTCCGCGCCGATGGGGATCTGAATGGGCACGGCAAAGCGGCCGAAAGCTTCCTGCACGCTTTCCAGGGCGCGCCCAAAGTCGGCGCGCTCGCGGTCCAGCTTGTTGACGACGATGGCACGGGGGAGCTTGAAATGGTTGGCGAAGTCCCAAACCTTCTCGGTCTGCACTTCGACGCCAGAGACGCCATCGACCAGCACCAGGGCCGAATCCGCCGCTACCAGGGAAGCGCGCGTGTCGTTAATAAAGATGTTGTAGCCCGGCGTATCCAGGATATTGATCTTGGTTTTCTTCCATTCCGCCACGGCGATGGCTGTCGAGATAGTGATTTTGCGGGAGATTTCCTCGTCGTCAAAATCGGTGATGGTATTGCCTTCATCCACGCGCAGCAACCGGTTGGCCGCGCCCGCGGTGAACAACAACCCGGCGGTGAGCGACGTCTTGCCGGAATCGCCGTGGCCCACCAATCCGACGTTCCGTATGTCCTTGCTTTCGTAAACCTTCACGCTTGGCTCCCTGTTGGCAAAACGGAATAGTAACACGGGTCCTTGGCGGCCGGCGCGGATGAAGGGAGAGGAGCGCTGGCCGGCAGGAGATAACCAGTTTCGTGGCCGGCGACCGCTCCCTTTACGCTCGCGGCACTCAAAACGGGCAGTCTCTCGGTCGTCGGACTCCGGCGCGAGAGGTTGTTGGTCTCCGCCAGAGCGCTCAGCGGTAGCGGTACAGGGTAACGTGCTGGATGCCGACGTAGCCGTCCGCCGGGATGCGATCGACCGGGTGCGTCCGCAAGGACAGATTCCCACCCTGCCCGGTTTCATCGCCGGCGAGCTGACGGCTGGGAATCCAACGGCCGTTCACGAACGTACCTTCTTCCACCGTGCCGATTCCGGCATGCTCCGGCCCCGGCGCGTTGGGAGAAAAAGTGACGCTCACGCTGCCGCCCGCGGCATAGTATTCGTCGGGCCCCGCCGCAATGAAGATTGCCGCCGAGAAGCCCTGCTGTTGCGGCGCCGAGGGCCGTGGCCTCAAGCGCGCGACCTCCAGCGTGTAATTTCCCAACTGGACCTTTTGCGGCGGGTCGTCCGGGCGCAGCAGGACGGCGGACATCGTGCCGTTGCCCTGGTGTCTCGCAATCAGGGGCGCCAATTGCGCGATGATCTCGTAACCGCTGACCATTTCCGGATCGGGAGTCTCGGCCCTTTCGACCCCCATCAGCGAGATACCGATGGCATCATGACGTCCGAAGGCGTAAAGCACCCTGGCTTCCATCTGATATCGCGTCTCGGGTATGAACAGCGGATTCCCGGATTGGGTGTACTTGGCGCAAAACGCCACGAAGTCCGGCTGGCTGTAGATGTCGGGCGAGAGGATATCGATTCGCGGCGCTCCGGCCTTCCAGACGTCCATTACGAGGTCCCAAGGACGCCCGCCGCTCGGTGTAAATCCCTTCCCAACAGCGTACAACGCCGCGTTGGCGAACATCGGCAGCGGGTATTCGGCTTTGCCCGCTTGGGCCACCCGGTCGAGGTAGCGCGCATACTGCCAGGCCATGAAGATTCCCTCCGTCGCGGCGCCCTCGCCGAACACCTCTTCCCAGCTCCCGGAGGTTTTGAAACCGGCCGCGTCCCACGCCTGGCGAAACTCCGGAATCAGGGTATCCTTGTGCTGCTGGAGATAGTCCATCAACTCCTTGGGCACCGGACCGGCGTAAGCTTTGTCGGCCAAGGGCGAATGGTCGCGGGAATCGGTATGCATTCCCACTTCGTTCTCCACCTGGACCATGACGACCGTGTGCGCGCGGCCGTCCACTTCCTTGACATGGCGCATCAGGGCCGCAAAGGCGCGCGCATCCGCGTCACGGTTGGCATCGCTGAAGGGGCTGAGCAGTTCGATGCTCTGCCCACCGGCGCTCCGGGCGCGCGGGAACCGTTCGTAGTCCTTCTTCAGCCAGTCGGGCGCGTAGCTGGACAGACTGTTCTTCCAGCTTCCGAACCAGAGAAGCACCAGACGCAGGTTGTGAACCCGCGCACCCTGGATCACCCCGTCCAGCACGCTGAAGTCGAACTTTCCTTCCTGTGGTTCGATCTGGTTCCACGAAACGCCCGCCAGGACGGTGTTGACCTTTGCCGCCACCAGCCTCGGCCATACCATCTTCATGTACTCGACGCTGGTGGCGGTGCTGTTGCTCAATTCGCCCGCCAGCGCCAGGAACGGCTTGCCGTCGACGATCAGTTGGGTGGCCGTACCCTGCTTTCGCAGGTGAGGGATGTCCGCCACGGAGGTGGTTGCAACCGGCCTGCTTTGGCCCCAACCCGCAGCGAGGGCGAGAAAGCACAGGAGTGCCAGGTAAATCGAAGTTCGCAGTCTCATAATTACCTCCCCATTTCTTAAAGATGGGTATCCTTGGCTCAGGGAGCTACATTCCTACTCCGATTGGCCCGCGGCCCCACCCGCTCATTGCAGTACGGGCAGATCCTGTCTTTGCTGGTAATGAACGCCCGGCAGTGCGGGCACATCCGGTGCGAATCCATAACAGCCTATGATACAACCCGTGCACCGGACCCCCTGTGGGCCGTGGGGCAGGATGATATCCTGCGCGCCGATTGTTCAATCGGCGCAGCCGGGCGGAAGCCCGGCAGGCCTTCGTGTCGTACCCGTAGGGGCCGGGCCCGCCCGGCCTGCTCCCGAGTCCTCGCTGGACGCCCGGATCACTGGTATAGAGGCGTCGCTTCTTCCGATCCGGATAATACAACTTCTCCCGCCATTTTCCCGGCCAATGGCCGGGCGGGAGGAACGGAAGGATTCGAGGCGTAGGTCGTGCCATCGAACCGGAGCTCTGCCTCGTAGCCGGGCCGTACACCTCCACCCCTTACCCAAACGCTGATATTGCGCCAGCCATGCGACGTGCTCCTTAACACCCGGATCGGAGGCCACGTAATTGTAGTCTTGGTGACGACTCTGTAGGATGCGCCCTGGCGGGCCAATATCAACGCTTCACAGCCGCCACCCGCACACCAGTCCCGACCGCTGACGTACACTATCACTTCCTGTTTTCCATGACCGCTAAGGTCAACGAAGGCCGCCGAGTATTGCGCGGTTTTCGCGCCCCCAGGGAACGTTCCGAGGTAACTCCGAAGAAACGTCTTCAGGGAATCCTCGGCTGCTGAAGACGGGACCGATGGCTGCTGCTGTGCTTGGGCAAGACAGGTAGCCACCAGGAACGCCAAGCAGGCCGGCCCAGCCAGCCCAGCGGCGAAGCGAAATCGACGAGCCCATTCCGGCATAGACAGTCTCCTAACCGCGTTTTGCGGGCACGTGGAATTCCACGCTCAACCCCACCGCGCGATAGGCTTCGAGCAGCGCGCCCAGATGCGGCGGGTGTTGCGGCGGGGCGAGCCGGTTCCCCGCCTCCATCTCCACCAGGATGCGGAAGCGCTCGAGCAGCATGCGGCTTGCGAACACGCCGCCGGAGTATGCCATCTCCACCGGCTCGCCCGGCTTCCACAGTTGTGCGCGCACGGCGGCGGCGAGTTGGGCCAGTTCCTGCGCGGCCTGGTTGACGATGTGCAGCGCTACGGCATCGGCCTCGCTGGCCGCACGGTCCACCATCGGCGCCAGCGCGGCCACGCGGGAGCGCTCCCATTCCGGCGTGTAGAAACGGTGCAGCAGTTGGTTGGCGCTGGCCGAGCCAGTGGCCTCGAGCAGCGCCGCGAGCAGCGCCGTTTCCGGGCCCCAGCCTTCCTCCATCCGTAAGGCAGCCCGCGCCGCCTGGCGGACCATGTCGAATGCGCCGCCCTCGTCGCCAAATACGTACCCCCAGCCGCCCGCTCTTGCCGTGCGTCCCTGCCTGTTGCGCCCCAGCGCCATCGAGCCTGTCCCGGCGATCACCACGATTCCCAGCCCGCTGCCGGTTGCGCCTACTAGCGCAACTGCCGCATCCGTCGTCACGACCAGCCGCGCCGCGCGGACAGTCCCCGAGAGAATCGCCCGCTTGTCTTCCGGCCCGCCGCTCATGCCGAAGCACGCCGATTCGAATTCCAGAGCCGCGGCATCGAGGCCCGCTTCCCCGGCGGCCTGCCCGACGCTTTCGCGCACGGCGCGCTCCAGCTTCGCGCGCCCTTCCCCGCCAGCGGCATGGTTGCCCGGTCCGGCCTCGCCCTCGCCCAGTACGCGGCCCGTCTCATCGCCGATCGCCGATGTGGTCCCGGATTGCCCGCCATCCACGCCCAAAAATAGTTTCATGGCAGTCGATAGAGCCGGCCGCCGGCGGCCGCGCCCACTTCTTGCACGCCCCACAAGTCGCGATTGCGCCGCAGGTCATCCGCCCATGCTTCATCCTGGAAGCAGAGAACGTAGTCGATACCACGCCGTTTCAGTTCTTCCGCCGCCGCCCGCCGAAACCCGAGATAGGGCGCGCCATCGCTCGCCACCGGCTGACCGGCAAGCCGCTGCCACGACGCATCGCCGGTCCCGCCCTCCAGCTCCAGCCGGATGCCGTACTGGTCCGCGGGACCCTCCAGCACCACTTCGTCGGCCTCCCGAATACCGCCGAAGTCCACCTCCACAAACATCCCGGGACGATTGGCTTCGCCGCTGCGCCAGAAAGTAACCGGGGCATTGTCGAAGGCGTCTTGAATGCTCCACGGGTACGGGTGCGCCGTCAGCCGCCAGCTCGCCTCCCGCGGCAGCTCGTGGCCGCCCAAGAAAATGCGCAGCTCGTTGATGCTCCAGACGTCGGTTCCGCTCGCCGTTTGGTTAACGCGAATCGCCCGCAGCGGCCGCGCAGGAAACGTGAAGCGCAGCCGCCCGTTGGGCTGGTCCGTGCCGATTGCGGCACTCTGAAAGATACGCGCCGCCACTTGATTCGCCGCCGACTCATAGTCCACCAAGATGCGCCGTGAAGTGTACGCATCGGGAATCGCTTTGAAAGTGAGCACGGCCGACCCCGGCGGCGCAACTCTTTCTATCAGTTCAACTGCCGGATACAAAGCCAAGTGCATCTTGTAATAGCGCTCCGGATCGCGCAGGCGGAACGCATCCCGCCACGGCGTCAGCGTCAATTGCCAGGAGCCGGGCGGCACAAGTTTTGTGACCATCGGCGGCCAGCAGAGCACGGCGTGCAACAGCACCACCGCCAACGCCATTCCCGGCAAAGTTGTCAGCGCCATCGCCATTGCCAGCGCCACGAACGGCATGGGCGGAATCAGGAATCGAGCCCCGACGTTGCTGAAGTAGTTGGCGCCAAACACGAAAGCCGCCAACCACAATTGCCGCCCCAACGGCTTGCGCAGCGCCGCCAGGCCGAGCGGCGCCAGAAGAAATACCGGCCCCAGCACACCGCCCAGGGTGCCGCGAACGGTTGCCGCCAGCGGTATCTGCCAGCGGCTGGCGAGATCGTATATCCGGAAGTAATTCTTATAATCTTCTTCAAAATCAATGGTTACGTACGGATTCGGAAAGTAGCCGTTAAAGAACGGAGCCAGCGGATTGTGCATCCACATCCAGTTCTTGACCATCCACGGCACCACCAGCAGAAACGCGAACGCGGCCACTACGGCCACCGCGCGCGCCTGCCTGCGCTTCCAGGCGACAAACCCAATCGCGTATGCCACACCCACCCACCCCGTGTACTTCAGCGCGTATCCAAAGCCGGCCAGTATCCCGATCGCCGGCAACAGGCGCGCGGTTCCCTTCTCCGCCCAACGCTCCAGCAGGCAGAACAGCGTGAACGCGACGCCGGCGAGGGCGACATCGTTATACGCGCTCGAGGCGTCCACGCCCACCATCGGGCTCAACCCGACCAGCGCGGCGCCGCAGACTCCCACCCAGGCCATACCATGGCGCACGCCCCAAATACCCATCTGCCAGACCAGCGCCACCAGAAAAGCCAGGTGAACCAGGGCTGCGGCCGAGTGCTTGCCAAAGGCGAAGCGAACAGGAACAGCATCTCCATGCCCTGCGACAGGCTGGCGTAGAGGTTCCAAGTGATGGTGTGAAACCCGTGCTCGCGCAGATAACGGGCCGTCAGGCCGAGGTGGTATGTGGAGCCATCGGGGCTGACTTCCGGAGCAAGAGCCCTCAAAAAGTAGATGTAAAAATAGGCGATAAATATGACGAATAATAGAATGTCGATAGCTGATGGCCTGGGCCAACATCGGACACCATCCCCACCTCGCCAGCGATTCCACGGCCGACAAGCGATGATCGCCGCAACACCCAAAACCGCGAAAGTGACGGGGTACACGAGGCCGGCGGCCGCCAACAAGAACACCAGGAAACTCAGCGCTCCGGCTCCCACTACGAAGCGAGCTGGCCAATCGCCGCACGCCTTGCCCACCAGCAGCGTACCGAGCGCCGCGGCCGTTGCCACCGTGAACAGCGCGCCGAACAGAATCGCCGCCACCTGCATCGGCTACTCCACGAAGCCGGCGCGGCTGAGCACGAACCCCAACCGCTCGCCGTCCGGGCCGGCCGCAGTCTTGTCGGGCTCCAGCGCAACCGTATTGACGCCGTCCAGGTGCAGCCACTCCCACGGCGTCTCCTTGGTGTACTCCTGGCTGCCCGGCTTGGCGTACCGGACGCGGTCAAATTCCCTGCCGTTGATGCGGATGGTAAGCTCCACCGGCCCGGTCTGGGCGAACGTCTGGCCGGGGAATGTCAGATCCATCAGAAAGCGGAGACGCGGCGCGCGCGGCACATAGAACTGGAGCACCGGATGCTCGTGCGTCCAGCGCCACGCCCCTTCGCTTTGATCGCGAAAGCCGCCCACGATGTACGCCCCGGCATTGGGGTCGCTCATGGCCACGAAATATCCGAAGGGAAGCGACGACGCTAGGCTGAGCGACGGGCGCTGCTCGGGCGGCGGATACCACTCGAGCCGGCTCCCGCAGCCGGACGCAGTCAGCGCCAGCACGATGCAAAGCACTCGCAGCACGAAGAAAGATTGTAGCAGCGGCGGGCGGGTGGGATTGGCGAGGAGCGGGGAAGGCGGTGGTGGGTTAGTTTGGATGGCCCACTATCGACCGCTTGCGGGTTGCCGGGGATCTGGCTGTAGCGAGGGCGGAGGCTTCCCGGACCGCCGCATCCGGGGAGCTCGGGCGGCGGGGGAGCCGGTTCCTGGGGTCGGCAACTTCTTGCTCGTGGCCTTTGACCTGGGCTGTCCAGTTTCCGGAAGTCCCGTTTTACCGCCCCGAAAGGACCGCACGCCGGGCAGGCCCGGAGCACCTCGTGATGGTACTGTAAAGTTGCCATGATTCCGTTGGCTGTCCCAGTACTCCTTCTGGCGTCGTCCGCGGCACAAACGTCTCCGGTTGTTCAGACACGCGAGGTGCATAAGGAAGAACAGCAGTATCGAGTGGATGTGAGTTATCCGGAGATTGCTGGCGCCGTGGCCTTCAACGCCGCCGTTCGACAGATCGTAGACCCCCTGTTGGCCACCCTGAAAAACGCTCATGACCTCCCGGGATACCTGAAAAGCAAGTTTACTGCCAATACATTAAAGAACGGCACCGTCAGCGTTCTGCTGGAGTGGGAGCAATACTATCGAGGTGCCGCCCATCCTGCACTTGAGATGGCTAGTGTCAACTACGACACCCACGAAGGTCGCGTGTTGGCCCTCGCTGACCTCTTCGGGCCCGGTGTCGATTACCTTCCAACCCTTTCGCGACTCGCGATCGCCAAGCTGGAGCGCCAGGGCCGCCCCCAGGAACTCACCAGTCCGGAGTGGATCCGCAAGGGCGCGGGTCCCGCGGCGAGCAATTTCAAGGTGTTCACCCTCACCGACGCGTCCCTGGTGTTGCACTTCGCCGTGTATCAGGTGGCGGCGGGGGCCGCCGGGCCGCAAAGGGTGGTCATATCGCTTGACACGCTTGGTCCGCTCCGTCGTAAATGAAAAGACTTTGGTTGGAGGTGCGAATCAGGGCCCGAAGGTACTCTCGTTTTCCACAGGAGGTTGCCTTCGCAAATTGGCCGGTTACTGGGCCAAACTCAGGGCAACCTAAAGGATGCCCCGCCAATTAGAATGTGTACAGCAGCGTGCCGGGCGCAGGCTCGGCGGGAGCGGCGCCGGCGGTGACCGCGGCTTCGCCTTCGGCGTTTACCGCTTCGGCGTTCACTACGCGGTAGAAGATGCCGGTATCGCCGAGGTAAACTTCGAGCTCGGAGGGCCGCGGCAGGGTGCCCTGGATCAGCGATTCCGAAAGCGGATCCTCGATATACTTTTGCAACGCGCGGCGCAGCGGGCGCGCGCCATAGCTGCGGTCGCCGCAGGTCTTCTCGAGGATGTAGCGGGCGGCTTCCGGCAGCAGGTGCAGTTTCACCTGCTTGGCCACCAGGTTCCCGTTCACCTGCTCGACCATCAGGCCAATGATCTTGATCAGGTCGTCGTCGGTGAGCGAGCTGAACAAGATCACTTCGTCCAGGCGGTTGAGGAATTCCGGGTTGAAGGCTTTCTTCACTTCGGCGCGCACCAGGTCCTCGACTTTCGAGGGCATGCCTTCGCCCGAGGGAGCGGAAAAGCCCAGGTTGCCGCGCTTTTCGAGGAAGCGGGCGCCCAGGTTGGAGGTCATGATGATGATGGTGTTCTTGAAATCCACCTGGTTGCCGAGGCCGTCGGTCAACTGGCCGTCTTCGAACACCTGCAGCAGGATGTTGTAAATATCCGGGTGCGCCTTCTCGATCTCGTCGAGCAGGATGATGGAGTACGGATTGCGCTTCACGCGCTCGGTGAGCTGGCCGCCCTCTTCGTAGCCCACGTATCCGGGAGGCGAGCCGATCAGCTTGGAAACCGAGTGCTTCTCCATGTACTCGGACATGTCGAAGCGCACCAGGCTCTTTTCGCTACCGAACAGGAACGCGGCCAGGGCGCGCGCCACTTCCGTCTTGCCCACGCCGGTGGGGCCCAGGAACAGGAACGATCCCGCGGGTCG
>Ga0187884_10002894_pt1 | contig 13799 bp, 12 predicted proteins | sample June2016WEW_20_4_FD_132983 | JGI IMG/M metagenome (GOLD analysis project Ga0187884, IMG submission 132983) | Peatland microbial communities from SPRUCE experiment site at the Marcell Experimental Forest, Minnesota, USA - June2016WEW_20_40 | ecosystem: Environmental > Terrestrial > Soil >...
CGTCTCCGGCTTCACCAACAAGAGCCTGAGGAGCCTCGTCGCCGGCCTGCTCGGCGCGGACTACACCGCCAATCAGATGACCTATGACCTGCGCCGCCTCCGTCTCCACGGCCTCATCGAGCGGATCCCTCACACCAACACCTACGTCACCACGCCCGAGGGGCTCCGTGTCGCGGTCTTCTATACCAAAGTCCACGACCGAGTCCTCGGTCCGCTGCTCAGCCCCGACCTACCGCCCGCACCTCAGGCGATCCGTCGCGCAATGGCGACCATTGATCACGTCATCGCGGACTACGTCACGGACGCCCGGCTCCGAGCCGCCGCTTGAAACTTGTCACAAAGTCCAACGTCTCCCACCCCTAGGAGTTCTAGGCCGCAGCTCCGGTCACTCGCTCGGGGCGCCGCTTCACGACAGGACGGACGTGATCCTTTCGGCAGCGCTCAGGAGCCGCTTTTTGTCCTGAGAGAAGTTGACGCGGAACCTGGCACGTCCGGCCGGGCCGAACTGGTAGCCGGGGCTCACCAGCACCCCTGCCGCCTTGATGGCCACGGCGATCTCATGGTCGTCAGCAGGCCCGTTCCTCGCCCACCGGAGAGACTCGACCAGTGGGAACATGTAGGAGCTGCCCGCCGGCGGGGTCACACTGACCCCGGGGATGCTCCGGAGACGCTCGACCATCAGATCACGGAGCGCTTTGTGCTCGGCGGTGCGCTGATCCAGCCACTCGGCATCGTCTTCCATCCAATGGCGGAGAACCTGCTGGCAATAGCCGGGAGCTCGCAACGAAGCCAACGACACGATCCGTTCCATGGCCTCGACGACCGGTGGCGGGCCCACCGCGGCGCCGACACGGTACCCACTCATCGACTCGGTCTTGGACGGCCCGACAAGCGTCACCGTCCGCCCGATCATGCCCGGGAGGGCACCGAGATGGGTGTATTGCGCACCTGGGTAGATCAGTCGGCAGTAGAGCTGATCGACGACGACGACGAGATCCTCCTCCACGGCCATGTCGGCCAGCGCCTGGATCGTGGATGTTTCATAGACGCCGCCCGTCGGGTTGTTGGGATGCGACAGCAACAACAGGCGGGGACGCGCCGCCCTCGCCGCGGCCAGGTGATCGGCACCGATGGAGAGCCGGCCCTTGTCGTCCTGCTCGATCGGGAGCCGCACCGGGACGGCTCCGAGGTAGGAGAGGATCCTCTCGTTCATGAAGTACTCGGGATCGGGAAGCGCCACGCGGTCGCCTGGCGATACCAGCGCCGACAAGGCCGCGAACAGGCCTCCCTGCGTGCCGGGAGTTACGATCAGCTCCCTGTCGGGATCCACGGCACGACCGAGGAGCTGCCCGAGCCGGGGGGCGATACGGGCACGCAGCCGGCTGCTGCCCCGGTAGGCGGTGTAGGCCTCCGTGTTCTCCGCGAGGGCGGAGTGGAAGTCCGCGGCTGCAACCGCAGGCGGGATGAACGCCCGCGTGTCCCCGTGGGTGAGGTCTATCAGGTCGGGCGGAGCGGGGGCTGTGGCGAGGGACCCGTCGAGCTCGAGGACCGACGCACCGTAGGTCTTGGTGTACACGTCCAAACTGGCGGCATCGAGGGACGGGGGCAGCACGAACGTGGGGCTCACGACGGTTCTCCTTGCAAACGGTGGGGTCCGGCCCGTACGACGGCGCGCACCTCGTCCACGTCGAGGTCGTACGGTCCGAGCTGGGTGAGCCACCAGGTCGCACCGGCCTTTGACCATGGTGACGGATCGTCGCCGGGACGGCCGGACACGACCACTTCGAATCCGGCCCGTGGGGCCATGGCCGCGATGGACCGGCTCCACTCGGCGAGCTGTTCGGGGCCGGGGATCCCGATCGTGAACACGCCGTCGTATCCGACCGCCCGGTGCAACGGTTTCAGGTTCGGCCAGCGGGCCGCCAGCCAGAACGGGATTCCGCCCGGCTGGGTGTGAGCCGGAAGGAAGCTCACGTCGTCCACGGTGTAGTGGGTCCCGACGTGGTGGACGGGCTTGCCGGACAGGAGGCCGGCCACCACTTCGAGGCCCTCTGTCAAGGCTTCGCCCCGTGCCGCCGGGTCGGCTAGCTCCCCGAAGCGGCTCAGCTCGCGGAGGTCGCCGTCGTCGCCGAGACCGAACCCGAGGACGAGACGACCACCCGAGAGCCGGTCGAGCGTCGCGGCTTGGCGTGTCAGCACCGTCGGGCGCCGCCGGGCCAGCGGGGTGACCATCGGTCCCAGTCGGATTCGCTCGGTGACCATGGCGATAGCCGCGAGACAGATCCACGGATCGAGGATCTCGCGCACCGGCTCGGAGTAAAGGAGGTGGTCCCAGAGGAAGATCCCGTCCCAGCCCGCCTTCTCCGCCTCCGCGCCGATGTCGGCGACGAGGCGTGGGTCGGCCAGGGCATCGAACGGCGGAAAGAACAGTCCCTGGCGCAGCACCGGGCCCGTCATGACTTCGGCGCCCTACCGCGCGTCCGGCCTCGCCTAGGCACCGGCGCATCTGTCGACGACGAGTTGGCCCCGACGCCTTGCTTGATGCTGGGAGGCGGGTCCACGTAGTGGTCCTTGATGGCCCGCTCGATCACGGAACGGCGCCGTGTGCGCAGCGCCTCCAGCAGCACCCGGTGCCGGTCCACGGCCTCGAAAAGGTCGATGTCCTGACGGTCCAGGGAGGACCGCATGAGCGAGCCCATCTGGGCGTCGAGGGCGTGCCACAGGTCCGACACCCGGGCCCGGCCTCCCGCCTCCACGATCAGGCCGTGCAGGCGGGTGTCGACCTCGATGATGGCGGCCACGTCGCCGGCCGCGGCAGCGGCCTGCATCTCGTGCAATTCCTTGTCCACCGACGACAGCAGCGACTCATCGACCTTCGACGTGGCCTCGCAGATCGCCCCGGCCTCGAGCAGGTAGCGGGCGTAACAGGCGTCTTCCACCTCGGCCTGCGACATGCGGGCGACAAAGCACCCCCGCCGGGGTGTTATCTCGACCAGGCCCTCGTTCTTGAGCTCGCGGAGGGCGGAGCGAAGCGTCGTCCGGGACACGCCGAACTCGGCCGCCAGGTTGGACTCGACGAGGCGTTCACCGGAGGTGAGCTCGTTGTTCAAGATCCGCCGTTTGAGGGTCAGGTGAACCTCATCGGGAAGGGACAGGTGTGGGATCATCGCAACCTCCATATCGGTCCTCGCCATCTCGGCGGTGCCCCGCCCTCAGCAGGCCTGCAACTGTGCCGGTCGAGTCGCGGCTGTTCACGATCGGGCACGGGCCACCTCCAGCAGCGCCTCCTCGTCCAGCCCGACATGGTGCGCGGCGTCGGCCTCGACGTCGATGCACCCGGCGGGGCCGCTCAGGATCACCGTCACCCCGGGCCCGTGACCCGGCTGGGGACTGGAGCCGTGCACGACGATTCCGATGCTCCTCCAGCCCCGCCGGTAGCCGGCGTTGTACCTGGCGTCGATGTCGTCGATAGCGACGAGGTCTCCGAGGCGCAGCTGCTCGGCCTTCCACATCGACGCCGTGGCGCGATCGATTTGCAGGTCCAAGTCCCACATCGGCGTGGGGCGCCCGATGCCGTTGCCGACCAACCGGCTCGGGACCACGGTGCGAACCTTGACGGCCAACGTGACGGCCCCGAAGGTGATCGGCAGGTGCTCCAGGAGATCGGGCTCGACGTTGCAGACGGTCACGTCCTCCGCCAGGCTCGGCGTGCCCTGGCCCCGGCTGCGCACGGCGACCTGGTCCCCTGGGCGCAGCTCGTGCAGGACCTCCTGGCGGAAGACGGCTATCACCCGGCCCCCTTCGCCGCGCTTGCCGGCGACCGCCCCGATCCCGCCGGCGGCTGCACCGGTGCGAACCTCGACCGGGTTGCCGATGCAAGCCTGAGCCACGAGGGCGTACCCGACGGCCGCATCGTCGTGGATGAGGCAGGCCCCGGGAGCCGCGTGGTCGGAGGCGTGGTCGAAGACCCCGTCGCCGAGACGCAGCCCGATCACGATGCCACCGTCGCCGATCGGGACGTACGGCACGCCCTCGCCGTCGATCCGGAAGGGGTCGGACCCCACCGATGCCTGCTCGACGAAGGCCGTCAGGTTGACGCTGACGAGACGGTCGCCCGTGGTGTCCCGAGGAGTTGTGCTCATGACTTGTCCCGTCCGCCTGCTGCGACAGGATCGGGCCGCAGCCCGTCCGTGCGACCGAGCAGCAGGGCGAGGTTGCTGGCCGGGTCGTCCACGAGCCGGAAGGCCTCGGACGGCCCGCTCATGAGTGTCGACGGCCCGGGCCCGTGCCCGAACAGTTGACAGCTGCCTGTCGACATCACCCCGATCGTGGTCCATCCTTCCCTGTAGCCACGCCCGAAGCGGTGATCCTGGTCGGCCAGCGCCACGACGTCGCCGATACGCAGGCCCTCCAGCCCGAGGGAAAGGTCCTCCCCGAGGCCCGCGTAGGCGCCCATGAGATCGGTGTTAGCGAACTCGGACACCATGCCCGAACCCGCCCCGATGGCGTCGGCGGGAACGCGGGCGGCCACATGCACCTCGAGGCGGCCGTCGCGAGCGGTTCCCCCTGCGAGAGCCGCCAGCAGCACCGGTGAGCAGTTCTTCACGACGATCTGCGGATGATCGGTCAGTCTCATGCCTTGCCCGACGGCGAAGACCGTGACCTGGTCGCCTGTCGTCACCTGTCGCATCGCGGACTCTTCCATGTCGACCAGCACGTAGGCGTGCTGGCCGATTACGACGCCCTCGGCACCTGCGGCCGGGCCCGAAGACACGACGACCGTGTTGCCCACGCACGACAGGTACTGCAAGGCGAAATTGGCAGCCGGATCACGGTGACGCACGGACAGCCCGGGTTCGACGTGGTCGCCGGCCCATCCCGTGGCCGGGTCGCCGCAGTGCACGCCGAGAGTCACACCGCCCATGCCGGGGAGCAGGAAGGGCCGGCCGTCGGGATCGACCCGGAAGCCGTGCCGGTCGGCCAACGCAGGCCACACCTCGCCGGCCAGCACCTGGGTCAACAACTCATGGGCATTGTTCTTCAGGTCCATGACGTCTCCCTCGCCGGCCCTGCGAACAGTCGCTGATCAGGCACCCGCCACCTCGTCGAAGTCGACCCAGCGGCGCTGGCGGGCGGACATCTCGAAGGCGTTGATGGTGCGCTGCACGAGCGCGCCCTGGGCGAAGTCACCCTGATTGCGTCCGCCACCCTCCAGGATCTCGTCGGTGAAGTCGCGCACGAGATTGGAGTAGAACAACGGCGCCCACTCCTCCTCGTCGCTGCCGCCGGCCGGGAAGAAGCGCTCGGGGATCTCCTGTTGCACGAACTCGACGGCGTCCTTGCGGGCGGTCTTGATCGTCTGGCAGATACCGAACTCCTGGACCAGTCGCACGATGACCGCCCCCTCGGAGCCGTAGAACCTGGCTTCGACGCCCGGGTAGTTCCCGACGGTGACATACGACGACTGCATGGAGGCGATCGCGTCCCCCTCGAACTCGCATATCCACATGTCGCCGTCGTCGATGTTCATCCGGTGCAGGCCTTCCTTGCCCCGCACGGCGCGTTCGGGGACGAAGTTGCGCATGGTGCCGACCACCGCCTGGAGGGGCTTGCCCACCCACCAGTGCATGATGTCGATGGTCGGTGCGCCGTAACCCTCGATGGACGAGACGGCCATCTCCTTGCCATCGGGGTCGGTGACCTCGGCCTGGCGGAGCGGCGTCGAGGGGTCTATCCACTGGCTGTTCTGCTCGTAGCCGTTGAACATGTAGGGTTCGCCGACGAAACCCTGGTCGATGAGCTCCTTGGCATACTGCGCGGCCGGCGCGTAGCGGAAGGTGAAGCCGAGCTTGGTCTTGAGTCCCTTGGACCGCGCCAGCACGGCGGTGCGGTTGGTCTCCCGGGCGTCGTGGTGCACTGGCTTTTCGCAAAGAACGTGTTTGCCGGCCTCGATGGAATCCCAGGAGATCTGGAAATGGGTGTCGTTGCCGGTCGCGACGTCGACCACGTCGATCGTGGCGTCGTCGAGGACCTCGCGGTAGTCCGTGACCGCCCGCGCGACGTCGAACTCCTTGGCCACCCGTTCGGCCAGGGCGCCGTTCACGTCCACGACCGCGGCCACTTCCACGCGTGGGTCGCGCTGCCAACCCGGCAGGTGGGCCCATTCGGCCCAGTGCCCGAGACCGACGACGGCCACCCGAAGTTGCTTGCTCATTTGACTTGTAGTCCTCTCTGGGCCCTTGACGGACAAGGGCCCTCTTCATGCTCTGGTGGATCTGTCTGGGTCCAGCCGCTCGCTTGCTCGATCATCGGCGGCTCAAGCGGACACGTGGGTCGATCAGGGTGTAGGTCACGTCGACGACGAAATTCATGACCACCATGAACACGGCTGCCACCAGTACCGTCCCGGTGATCATGGGGATGTCGAGGGTGTCGATGGCGTTGTAGGCCAGCTGGCCGACACCGGGCAGACCGAAGACGGATTCGATGATGAGCACCCCGCCGAGGAAGTAGCCGAGGTCCATGCCGAGCATCGTGATGACGGGCGTGAGCACGTGGCGGATGGCGTGGCGGAACAGGATGGTCCTTTCCGGCATGCCCTTGAGCCGGGCGAACTCGATGAACGAAGAGCGGAGGACCGCGTTCATGGTCGTCCTCACCATCCGCGAGTACCACGCCGCCCCGCCTATGCCGAGAGTGAAGCTGGGCAGGATCATGTACCAGATGAGCGGGTGGCCGACCCCGTTCAGGGGGAAGACCGACAGCTTGTAGGACAGGTAGTACAAGAGCATCAGGCCCAGCCAGAAGGGCGGTATCGAAAGTCCCACGAGGGCGCCGAGGGTTGTCAACCGGTCGAGGACCCCATGGGGACGGTAGGCGGCGATGATCCCCACGGGGATGCCGACGACAACCTCCCAGAGCACCCCTCCGAGCGCGAGCACCGCCGTGATCGGCAGTGCCCCCATGATCTCGGTGCTCACCGACCGTCCCTCGAGCGCGAACGACGTGCCCAGGTTGCCGTGCACGAGACGACCGAGATAGGAGACGTACTGCGATAGGACCGGGTGATCGAGGCCGAGCTGGCGGGCGATCGAGGCGACGGCCATCGGGCTGGCGTTGGGCCCGGCGACCAGCCGGGCGGGGTTGCCGGGGATGATGTAGGAGAAGAGGAAGGCCAGGGATACCACGCCGAAGATGACCACGATCATCTGCAGGAGGCGCCGTACGAGCCAGCCGGTCATCGGCCGATCTCCGTCGTCACCGGGTCGAGCAGGTCTGTCAGCCAGTCACCGGCCAGGTTGAACGCCAGCACGGTGATGATGAGGGCGATGCCCGGAGCGATCAGGAGCCACGGCGCGATCTGGAAGTACTGCTGGCCCTGGGAGATCATCTGGCCCCACGACGCCTCCGGGACGGGAACACCGATGCCGAGGTAGGAAAGTGACGCCTCGATGAGGATGGACGTGGCGATCCCGAGCGTCGAGTAGACGATGATCGTCGGCACGAGGTGCGGGAGGATGTGGCGCCTCAGGATCTTCACGTGGCCGACGCCCAGGGTGCGGGCCGCGGTGACGAACTCGCGCTCTTTGAGCGAGAGCACGAGGCTGCGGACGATCCTTGCCAGGTAGGTCCAGTACCCGAAGGCGATGACGAGCACCACGTTGCGGGTGCTGGGTCCGGTGACGGTGATGAGGGCGATGCAGAACAGCAGGATCGGGAAGGACAGCACCACGTCGGTGAGGCGCATCAGGATCGACTCCACGATGCCGCCGACATAGCCGGCGATGGCGCCCACGATGACGCCGATGACCGAGGCGAGGCCGGTTGCCACGACGCCGACGAGCAGTGACACCCGGTCGCCGTAGATCAGCCGCGACAGCACGTCGCGTCCGTTGGGGTCCGTGCCGAGCAAGAACGTCCCATCCGGATGGATGGGCGCCCCATCGGCGCTGAGCCCGTTGAGGAAGATGTGGTTCGGGTTGTAGGGCGAGAAGTAGGGGGCGAGGATCGCGACAAGGGCGAGCGCCACGACGACGAGGAGCGAGATGAGTGCCACCGGATCGTGCCAGAGGCTCACGAGGGCACGGTGGAGAAGGCGCGGCTCGGCGACGGCCAGCGGCTCGGTCGTGCCGAGCTCGTCGAGGGCCGGGTTGACAGTCGCCATCACACAGAGGCCTCCCCCGCCGGGGCGTCGGGGGCCATGTGACAGGCGGCCATCTGGCCACCCTGCTTTTGCCGCAGGGCGGGGCGGTCAGCGCGGCAGATGTCCTGGGCGAGAGGGCATCGGGGATGGAAGGCACATCCGGAAGGGAGCCTGGCGGGGTCGGGCGGCTCGCCGCTGAGTCCGATGCGCGGCCCACCGCCCCGGCCGCCGATGGTGGGCACGGCCGCGATGAGGGCCTTCGTGTAAGGGTGGCGGGAATCCCCGAAGACCTGGCTGCTCGTGCCGTACTCGACGAGCCGGCCCGCGTACATGATCGCCACCCGGTCGGCGATGAAACGGAGAGTGGAGAGGTCGTGGGAGATGAAGAGGTAGCTCACCTTCAGGTCGTCCTGGATGTCCTTCAGCACGTTGAGCACCTGCGCCCGGATGGACACGTCGAGAGCCGCCACCGCCTCGTCGCAGATGATGACCTCGGGGCTGACCGCAAGTGCCCGGGCGATGGAGACCCGTTGGCGCTGCCCACCGGAGAGCTGGTGGGGATAGCGCGAGACGAGGGATGCCGGGAGCTTGACCCGGTCCAGCAGCCGCTCGGTGTCCCGGCGGTGTGAAGCCCGGGTGACGCCGCGCACGGAAAGGCCCTCGCCGATGGCCTCGAGCACCGTCATCCGCGGGTCGAGCGAGTCGTAGGGATCCTGGTAGACCATCTGCATCCGTCGCCGGTAGCGCCTGAGGTCGTCGCGTCGCATACGCGTCGTGTCCTCACCTGCCACCGTCACCGACCCCGCCGTCGGCCGGTTGATCCGCACGAGCGTGCGGGCGATGGTGCTCTTGCCCGAACCTGACTCGCCCGCCAGCCCGAGAGTCTCGCCGGCGGCAATTGTGAACGACACCCCGTCGACCGCTTTCACGGTCTGGACCGCCCGCAGTGCCCTCCGGGACCGGAAGTGGACCTCCAGGTCCCGCACGTCGACGATCGGCGCAAAGTGGTCCCGGCCGGCCCCCGCGTACGTGGCAGCCGTACCCTTGCCCGGCGCTGTGACCGCCGGCTCTTTGTTCACGATGCCCCGAGCCCGTCGATGAGGGCGCGCCATTGCGTGTCGCCCGTCGCGTGGCATGCCGCCGCATGATCGCCTTGGTCCTGGGTCACGAGCAGCGGGTCCTCGTCCCTGCAGACCGGCCGGGCTATCGGGCACCGGGGAGCGAACGAGCAGCCCTTCGACCAGACCCCTCCGATCGGGGGACTGCCGGGTATCGACGCCAGCCGGTCGGGCAGTCGGCCGGTCATCGACGGCACCGATGCCATGAGAGCGCGCGTGTAGGGGTGCGCCGGATGGTCGATGACCTCGAATGTCGGCCCGGACTCGACGATGCGGCCGCCGTACATGACAAGGAGGCGATCGCAGAAGTCGGCCACGACCCCCAGATCGTGGCTGATCAACAGGACTCCGGTCCCGTGCTGGGCGGTCATGCGCTCGAGCAGGTCGAGCACCTGCGCCTGGATCGTGACATCGAGCGACGTCGTCGGCTCGTCGGCGATCAACAGCCGGGGATTGCAGCTGATCGCTATGGCAAGTGCCACACGCTGGCGCATCCCTCCCGACAGCACGGCCGGGAAGTAGGAAAGCGTCCGTTGCGGGTCCGGGATGCCGACCGAGGCCAGGAGCTCTACTGCACGGGCCCGTGCCTCACGGCGGCCGAGGCTCCGGTGCCGGTGGAGCATCTCGGTGACCTGCACCCCGATGCGCACCAACGGGTTGAGGCTCGAGAGTGGGTCCTGGGTGATCATCGCCATCGCGGTGCCGCGCCATGTCCCCGGGTCGGCTGTCGGGCCGGTCCCCAATTCGACGCCGTCCAAGAGGATCCGGCCCTGGCTCATGCGCCCCGGCTTCGGAATCAGTCGCATCATCGCCCGCGCGGTCAGTGACTTGCCCGACCCTGACTCCCCGACAAGGCCGACGCGTTCACCGGCGTTGATCGAGAACGAGACGTCCCTGACAACCTCGCCAGTGCCCACAGGCGACGGAAAGCTGACAGAGACGTGCTCGACTGCGACGACGAGGTCGCCGGAGCGGACGGGCGAGGCGTCCGCTCCGGCGAGGAATGGGGTCGAGCTAGCCACCCAGCCCGCTGCTCGACGACGATGTGGAGTTCTTGAGCCAGTAGTAGTCAGTTTCGAAGTCCCAGATGGGGTTGGCGAAGTATCCGCCGACCTGGCTCCCGATCACCTCGGTCGAGGTGCCGAAGTAGAGCGGGACGATCGGGTTGTCGGCGAGCATCGTCCGCGCGGCGCTCACGTAGTCCTGCGCCGCCATGGCCGGATCCGCCAGGCCCTTGGAGACCTCGGCGTCGACGGCAGGGTTGCAGTAGAAGGGGTAGTTCTGGCCGCCGGGGATGGCCGCCGCGCACGAGAGGAGAGCCTGGAAGAAGTCGCTGCCGTCGGGGTAGTCGGCTATCCAGAAGGTGATCGTCATCGGTGCCTTGTTGGGCGTGCCGGCGACCTCGAAGAACGTGCTCTCCTGCAGGGGGTCGACATTGGCCTTGATGCCGATGGCGGCGAGCTGCTGCTGCAGCACCGGGTCTAGGTTGGTCCAGGGCTGGGTGTTCCAGCTGTACAGGGTCGTCGTGAATCCGTGCGGGTAGCCGGCCTGCTTCAGGAGCGCCTTGGCCTTGGCGAGGTCTTCGCCGTGGACGAGGTTCTGCTTGGTGTACCCGAGGACACCGGGCGGGATGAACCCGGTTGCAACCGACCCCTGCCCGTTGACGGTCCGGAGGAGGAAATGGCGGTCAAAGGCGTACGAGACCGCTTCCCTGACCAACGGGTTGTTGAACGGCTTCATGTGGACATTCATCGTCAGGAAGTACGTCGACAGGCTCAACCGGTGGACTATCTGGCTCGCAAGCGACTTGTCGTTGATCACGGTCAGGTAGTCGGAGTTGGGCAGTGGGTCACCCATCAGGTCGATCTCGTTCTTCTCGAGCTCGAGGAGCTGCACTTCCGGGGTTATCCCGAGCCGTTCGGTCACGCCCGAGACGTAGGGGAGCGACTTGTTCCAGTAGTGCGGGTTGGCCTTGAGCACGGTCTCCTGGCCGGGCACGTACTTGACGAATTCGAACGGGCCGGACCCGAGCGGGTGCTGGGCCTGCTGAGGACCGGAGCCGACCGGGATGACCGACGCGTGGGGCATGGCCATCACGTAGGCGAAGGCCGCATCGGGTGCGCTCAGGGTCACCTGCAGGACGTACTTCGAGACGGCCTTGAGCCCGGACATGTAGCCGACCGGGTGCTTGGCGTATGCCGTGCATCCGACGACCACTGTCCAAAAGCCCACGACCGGTGATTTCGTGGCCGGGTTGCAAATCCGGGAGAAGGTGTAGGCGAAGTCTGCGGCCGTCACCGGCTGGCCGTTGTCGAAGGTCATGCCAGGCCTGATGTCGATCGTGTAGACCCTCCCGCCGTCGGAGATCTTCGGCATCGCCACCGCCGCCTCCGGCACGAGGTCCGTGGTGTTCGTCTTGTAGTCGTAGAGACGGTCGAACAGCATCTGCATGTTGTCCCAGCAGGTGGCGTCGTAGCAGACCTGGGGATCGAAGGTGTCAGGGTCCGACTGGTAGGCGATGATCAGGTCCCCGCCCCTGTGCGCCGTGGCGGAGAGGACCGCCGCGACCCCGGAGCCGGACGGCTTGGACGTCGAGGAGGAACTGGGCGAGGCGTTCACCGCCACGATGCCGGCCGCGATACAGATCGTCGCGGCGCATGCGCTCAGGAGTCGGAACCTGCCGAAAACTCGTCTCACGATTTTCCCCCTTCGGGTTGAAAGTGGCCGCGACGCATTCCGTCGATTGTCGACACAACTGAACCCTGTTTCGGCGGCGGCGTCAATAGGCGATTTTCGAGAACTCGCCTCACCAGGTTGAATTACCTGGTCAGGACCTCTCGTCAGTACCCGGCGGCGGGGTCGTAACGGTTGCGCAGCGGCTGGTCCTGACGGAATCGGTTCAGGTTGTCGATGAACAGCTCGACCAAGGCGGCGTTCTCGCCTACCACCGTCGAGGCCGAATGGGGCGAGACGATCACATTGTCGAGGTCCCACAGGGGGCTGTCGACCGGCAAGGGCTCCTCTGCGAACACGTCCAGGCAGGCCCCGCCGATCCGCCCGGCCTGGAGCGCCTCCAGCAGGGCGGCCTGGTCGATCACCTGGCCCCGTGAGATGTTGACGACGACGGCTCGCGGCCCCAGTCGCGCGATCTGGTCGGCCCCTATGAGGCCTTCGGTCTCCTTGGTGAGGGGGCAGCAGAGTATCAGGGCATCGATCGACGGCAGGGCCCCGTCGAGGTCGTCGCGTGTGATCACGCGGTCGACGAATGGCAGTGCACGGCTGACGCCGGCGCGCTCGAGTCCCCACACCTCCACGCCGAGCCCGGCGAACACGGCCGCCACGCGCCGGCCGATGCCACCGAGGCCGACGACGAGGACACGCAGGCCGGAAAGCTGACGGGTCGTGTAGCGCTCCCAGTGGTGCTCGCCTTGCCACCGGCCGAGGACAGGTAGCCCTTTGACGAAGTACAGCACGCCCGTCAAGGCGAACTCCGCCAGCGGTACGGCGTGGATCCCGCCGGCCGTGGTCACGACGAACCCGCTGCGGTCGAGTCCCGTTCTCTGCATGAAGGCGCCGATGCCTGCGCTCGTCGCCTGTATCCATTTCAGGTCGGGGCAACGCCGCGGCATGCCCGCGGGATCGAGCCAGTCGAAATCGAAGAAGACGTCGGCCCGGGCGACCGTTTCCTCCCAGAGCGAAAGCTGCTCAGGGCCCAATTCCCGGGACGAACCACCGTGGTCACAGGCATACCGCGGCACCGGCAGCAGCTCGGGGCGGTAGAGAACCCGCAGCTCGGGGCCGGACGCGGCGATGCGCTCGACAAGCTCGGGCTCGAGGAATGACCCGATCACGACCGTGCACGGCCGGGCCTGGCTCATACCGAGCACGCCTGGGCGACGACTTCGAGAGCGCGGGCGGTCCTGAGCGACGCCTTCGCCGCGAGGTGCGCGGGCGCCTCCTCCTCGCGGATGACGGCGTGGATGTGACGAAGGGCCGCGGTGAAGGGCCGGGCGTCCACCGTCGGGTGCTCTACCGTCACCTCCCCAGCCCGCAACAGGACAAGTGAGTCATCCGGCCCGGGATGGAACGGGTTGGTCAAGTGAATCTGTCCCTCGGTGCCGAGCACACGGGTGAAGGTGTCGAAGGCGCGCTCGAACCCGCAACCGAGCACGAGCCGCTGGCGCCCGTAATGGACTATCGCGACAGCCTCGGTCTCGACTACGCCGTTGCCGGTCGAGAACCCCACCACGTCGCCCGTCGACAGGTCACGTGCGGAGAGGACCTCCTGCGCCAGAGCGATCGGGTAGCAGCCGACGTCGGCGAGAGCGCCACCACCGAGCTCCTCCGACAGGCGGATGTCCTCGGATCGCGACAGGTTGAAATAGAACACGCTGATCAGCTCGCGGACCTCACCGACGGCCCCCGCAGCCAAGAGATCGAGAAGTCGGCGGTGCTGGGCTTGGAACGGGAAGACGAACGACTCCCACAGCAACGAACCTGTGGAGCTGGCGGTCTCCAGAACGGCCGCTGTCTGGGCC
>Ga0187884_10002900_pt1 | contig 13783 bp, 13 predicted proteins | sample June2016WEW_20_4_FD_132983 | JGI IMG/M metagenome (GOLD analysis project Ga0187884, IMG submission 132983) | Peatland microbial communities from SPRUCE experiment site at the Marcell Experimental Forest, Minnesota, USA - June2016WEW_20_40 | ecosystem: Environmental > Terrestrial > Soil >...
GCCCAGGATCGCGAACCAGACCGGCGTCTCCACGGCTGTACCGTTGCGCCGGAAGGTGGCGAGGCTGATGTACGCCTCCTTGCTGAGCTTCTTGATCGCGCGTGACTCAGGCATGTTCGGCCTCCTTTGTCCTCCGGCTGCCCTTCCCCGCTGGGGCTGCGGTCACCGATACGCGGCGCGTCTGGGTCAGGCTTGGGTTTTTCAATTGCCCGTCCACCACAATCGTTCGCTCCATCGCTCGCGGTTGCTCCGCTTGGGATCATACCCGCGCGACGGTACATTATCGAGTTCAGTGATCGGAGCATGAATACGTGACAGCGGCGTTGCCTCCAGCTAGCTTGGGCCGGCAAAAGGAGGCCAACGCATGAGCGCTGACGATGAGAGGTTGAGCAAAGGAGTGGAGGTCGCGCAACGGCTGTTCGGACAGCTCGCGGGTGGCGCGAGCCTGCCGGATGACTTTCGCCGCTATACCGTCGCACACCTGTTCGGCGATGTGTGGCAGGGCAAGGCCCTCGCCATCGAGGAGCGCTCGCTCCTGACCTGTACCGTACTGGTGGCGCTGAATCGGGAAGCCGAGCAGCGCCTCCACTTCACCGGAGCGAAGAACCTGGGAATTCCACGCGCAAAGGTCGAGGCGATGATCACGCACGTGGCTCACTACGCTGGCTGGCCCGTGGCGGTCAGCGCGTTCCGGGTGCTCGACGAAGTCTGGCCGGCTGCGGTCAAGTAGCAATACTCCGTTCCGCCCGGAGGAGACGAGAGAATGAAACCGACCAACGCCCGCACAAATCGCCAGATCCTCCTCGCACAGCGGCCCGACGGGAGGCTCGAGGCGCGTCATTTCCGCAGCGTCATGGGCACCGTGGGCGAGCCCGGCCCGGGGGAGGTGCTGTGCAGAACGATCCTGCTGTCCATTGATCCGGCGAACCGAGCCTGGATGCAAGGCCGCACGTACCGGAAGCAACTCGGCGAGGGGGAGGTCATGAGCGGTTTCACGCTGGCCGAGGTTGTGAGTGAGCACGACGCGCACATCCGCGTCGGGACCATCGTGGCGTGCGAGGCCGGTTGGCAGGAGTATGCGGTGCTCCGCGCAGATCGCGTGCGACCCGTCGCGGTCCGAGGCAAGCTGACGCACCATCTGAGCGTGCTGGGCATCACCGGGCTCACTGCCTATTTCGGGCTCCTCAATATCGGCGGCGCCAAGCACGGCGAGACGGTGGTGATTTCGGCCGCCGCTGGTGCAACGGGGAACGTGGCCGGGCAGATTGCGCGCATCCGGGGCGCACGCGTTGTCGGCATTACCGGCTCCGACGACAAGAACCGCATGCTTGAGCATGATCTTGGGTTCCAGGGCACAGTGAACCACCGAAGCCCGACGCTGCGGCAGGACCTCATTGCCCAATGTCCGGACGGGATCGACGTCTATTTCGATAACGTCGGGGGGCGCGTCCTCGAGACGGTGCTTCCGCTGATGAATCTCCACGGGCGCGTCGTGTGCTGCGGGGTAGTGTCGCAGTACGACACGGCGACCCCCGCGCCCGGTCCGCGCGCCGTGCCGGGACTTCTCGTCGTCAAACGGCTGCGCATGGAGGGCTTCATCGTCATGGACTTCCTTGACCAATGGCCAGCGGCGGAGGCGCAACTCGCATCATGGGTGAGCAGCGGCGAGCTGAAGGTACTTGAAGACGTGGTCGAGGGGCTCGAGTCGGCGCCGGCAGCGTTGCTCGGCGTGCTCGCGGGCGACAACGTGGGAAAGCGGATCGTGCGCATTGCGCCTGACCCGCGGTACGTTGCTGCGGTCGCGAGCCTCGGGTCAGGACCGGAGGGCGTGCAGAAATGAAGAACAACACTGTCACAATCCCCACCAAGGCCTGGTTCGGCGATAAGACTCTCGCGCTGAGATTCCCGAAAAACTGGGAAGTTCACGGATGCCGGATGGCAGGGCACGGGACAAGGGCAATCAGCCTGAATGTAATAACGAACTGCCGCGAGTAGCACTCCATCTTCCCGATCTCGTCGACGAGGTAGATCTCGACCTCCGGATCGAGCGCGAGGCTCTCTCTCGCCGCTTCGTCGATCGCTTTCACGTCGACCCCATAGCACCCGACACGAGGCGACCCGCGGCGTTCGACGCACGCCATGATCCGTTCAGTGCCGCGGTGAGGAACGATGCGGAAACCGACCCGGCGCTCGCCTTCGCGGATCTCCCCGGTTGTGAACCCATCGACACGGCGCTGAGGCAGCGCCGCGACAAGGCTGCCCATCAGGGTGGTCTTCCCGACACCTGGGGTGCCGGTCAGCAGGCGAATGCGCGCCATGCAAGGAGTCTCCTCGGTCTCGCCGCCAGCAACCAGCCTGAAGGTAATCGCACGCAATCAGCGCCTCACACCGCCCCAATCGGCAGTGCGGTGATTCCCCGCGTCACCGGGAATCCCTTTTGACCTCCTTGCCGCGCTGCTCCATCAGCCGCCGGGCATAACGCTCCGATGCGGCGCCGGCGCTGCCGCCCAACATGCGGGCGAGTTCGCGGAGGCGCTCGTCCGGCTGAAGCGGGCGTGCTGTGGCGGTGGTACGCCCGTGGCGCACGCGTTTTTCCACCCCGAAATGATGGTCCGCGAGCGCCGCAATTTGCGGCAGATGCGTGATGCAGAATATCTGTCGCGCCCGGCCGATGTCGTGCAAGCGCGTGCCGACGGCTTCGGCAACCGCGCCGCCGATGCCGGCGTCAACCTCATCGAAGATCACCGTGGGTACCTCACCTGCACCAGTGGCGAGAGCCTTCAACGCCAGCATGATGCGGGAGAGCTCTCCACCCGAGGCGATGCGCGCCAGCGCTTTCGGACCTTCGCCCGGATTGGCCGAGAAGTAGAACTCCACCACGTCCGCCCCGGTGCTACTCAGGCGAGCGCCGCTGGCGCCGGCCTCATCGGCCCAACCGGATTGCGGCGCATCCGATCCGGCCACCGTGAAGACGACGCGAAAGACGCTGTCGCGCATCCCGAGCGCGCGCAACTCGTCACCCATGCGCTTCTCCAGCTTGGCCGCAACCGCCTGCCGTTTACGGGACAGTTCGCGCGCTGCACTCCACGCGTCTGCGGCGCGCGCCACTACCTCTTCCCGGGTGGTGCCGGCATCCACCGTCGCGGCCTCCAGAGCCGCCAGCTCGCTCTCCAGCTCGGCTAGGCGTTGCGACAGTTCGTCCGCTGCGCAACCGTACTTGCGCTTGAGCTTCCCGAGCAAGCCCAGGCGCTCTTCGATTTGGTCGAGACGCTCAGGATCGTGCCGGATGCGCTCGCCGGCGCGCCGCAGGTCGCCGGCCGCCTCTTCCACCTGCGCCGTCGCTTGCCGCAGCAGCTCCGCGCCGGCGCCGAAGCTCGGATCGATGCGGCTCGCCTCCTGCAGTTGTGCGGCGATGCGCCCCAGCCCGGCCGCGATGGCGCCGTCGCCCGAGTAAAGCGCCTGCTCGCTGGCTTGACAGAGATGGCTGAGCTTCTCGGCGTGCCGTTGCACCTCGCGCTCTTGCTGCAGTTCCTGCTCCTCCCCCAAGGTGATGCCCGCCTGGCGTAACTCGGCAGTCTGGAAACGGAGGAGATCGACCCGCTGTCGTGCCGCCTCGCTGTTCGCGGTCAAAGCGGCCAGGCGCTCAGCCGCTCGGCGAAAGGCCTCATAGGCGCTCGCCATGCGCTCGCGCTCGTCCGCGAGTTGACCGAACTCGTCCAAAAGCTCGAGATGGCTCTCGGGCCTCAGCAACAAAGCCTGCTCGTGCTGGCCGTACACGTGGATCAACCGGCCGCCGAGGTGCGTGAGCAAGCCGGCGGTGGCGAGACTGCCATTGATGTACACCCGTCCCTTCCCCGAGCGGTTGATGATGCGGCGTACCAGCAGCTCATCGGCGGCTCCTAGGCCGGCCTCAGCGAGCGCGGCGCGGCCGACCTCGTCGAGGTCGAAGAGGCCTTCGATCTCGGCTTCCTCGGCGCTGCTGCGGATCAGGTCGCTGGTGGCGCGGGCGCCGCACAGCAGACCGATGGCGCGCATGATGACGCTCTTGCCCGCGCCGGTTTCGCCGGTGAGCACGTTCATTCCCGGCGCAAAGGAAAGTGTCAACTCATCAATGATGGCAAAGCTGTTGATACGAAGCCCCCGCAGCATGGGATTGGCTTATACCGGCTTATGGCCTGTAGCGTATGGTCCGGTGCGCAGCGGGCGCCACAATTCCTTGACCATATGCCGTACACCACGAGCCATCTGTTGGTCGCTCACCGTTCGCCCCAGCGCAGCTTGCTGCGCAGGACATCGAAGTAGTTTCGATTCGTCGCACGGACCAACGGCACGCTGCTCTTCCCTTTGCGGATCTCGACCACATCGCCCTCGCGCAGCGGCATGCCTTCCTGGCCATCGAGGGTCAGCGCGACGTGTTCGTGCGGCGTGCGCACCATGACGGTTACCAGAGCGGACTCGGGCAGCACCATCGGCCGGTGTGTCAGCATGTGCGGGCAAATGGGCGACAGCACCATAACCCCGACGGATGGATGTACAATCGGGCCACCGGCTGAGAGCGAGTACGCCGTCGAACCGGTCGGGGTTGCTACGATCAAGCCGTCGGCTCTGTAAATGCCGACCAATTGCCCGTCCACCGCCGTCTCGACATCGATGATCCGTGCCAGGGCGCCCTGGGTAATCACCGCCTCGTTCAGCACCTGAGGCTGTTGAAGTGCCTCGCCTTGCCGGCGCAGCGAGACATCGAGCGTCATCCGCTGTTCGACTTGGAAATCGCCCGCCAAGACGCGCTCGATCATTGGCAGCAACTCGTCGCTGCTGAAGGCGGTGAGGAAGCCGAAATGCCCCAAGTTGACGCCGAGGATCGGCACCGGGTGGTCACGCATGAGGCGAGCGACGCTGAGCAGTGTGCCGTCACCTCCGAGGACCACGATCATCTCGGCAGCCGCGACGATCTCTTCTTTGCTGCGGGCGCTGCCACAACCGATCTGGGCAGCGTTGTCGGCTTCGACCAGTGCGGCGATTCCCTGCCGCCGCAGCCAATCAACCAGCTCGCGAGCCAGGGCGAGGGCCTGTGCACGCTGCGGCTTCGCCACCACGCCGATGGTGTGCATGGGCGGACATCTATCACAGGGAAGCCGGCCAGGGCTACTGCAAGCCCGGAACGCTCGCCATCCTTCTCAGCGCGCCCAGCTCCCTCGATACAGCCCCTGAGAGCCCTTCGATACTGTGCTATCCGGCGCCTACTTGATGAGTGCCAAGACATCGGGCACAGGGTTCGATGCCAAGAGATCGGGTAGAACGCTGCGCGCGACCGCGCGGCTGGCGAGGCGAGACGACACCCCGCCCCGGCGCGGTGCCTGGCTCCACAAGGGCCGCACTGCCCCCACCCCGAGGGCCCGTGTGCGTAGAGTGTGCAGCATTCCAGAGTGCTCTACCCGATGTCCTGGCACATCTTGCTGTACCCGATGTGTTGGCACCTGAGACCTACTCAGGAGCGGCCTATTGGTGAACGTTACCTTCGGACGCCAACCTCAGGTCGGCGGGAATCCCCGGATCGAGAGCGTGAAAGCTGGCCGGCACAGGTTGTAGGCAAAGCACACGCCGAAGGTCATTTCCGATGCGTGGTGGGAAGGCTGGCACAGGAACCACCGGTGCTATATGAAATCGGCGTGACGGGGGTTCTTCCGCACTTGACCGACCGGCAGGCGCAGATGGCGCTCGCCACACGCGTGTTACTCGTGCTCGCGTCCGCTGCCGTGTATGGTCTCTCGTTTCCACCGGCCGGGTTCCATCTGTTCGCTTGGTGCGCGCTCGTGCCCCTCCTGTTGGCGCTACGTGGCGCCACCTTCGGTGAGGCGTGTTTCCTGGGCTGGCTATCCGGAATTGCGATAGCCTACGCCGTCACCGACTTCCTGCCGCCCGCCATCACGGTGTACTACAACCAAACAACGCTCTTCGGCTTCGTGTTGTTCGTAGTCATCGTATCGATAATGTGCTGTCCCGGTTTGGTCGCCTTCAGCCTGTGCGTCCGAACCCTATCCGATCCGGGGGGGGCGCTGCGCCCGTTGGTCGTGGCTGCGGCCTGGGCGGCCGCAGAGCTGATGCGCGGCAGGCTGGGAGGAAATCCGTGGGGGACGTTGGGGTACACACAGGCACCGGTCCCATCAGTCATTCAAATCGCGGAGCTGACCGGGGTGTACGGTGTGAGCTTCGTGCTCGCCGCCGTCAATGCGGCGATCGCCCAAGCCTTGACGCAAGCTGCGCGCCCGCAGCGCGTGTGGCGGAGTGCGATCGCGGGAGTGGCGGGGGCTGCTGGGCTGGCGCTGCTCACCGTGGGCTTCGGACTTGCCCGTCTTAGCGGTGCCGCGAAGCCACAGGGCTCGCCGGCCGTGCGGCTGGCGATCGTCCAAGGGAATATCGACCTGGGATCCCAGTGGCGTTCGGATATGTATGGCAGGAATCTGGAGATCTACCTGCGCCTTACGATGCAAGCAGCCCGTGATGCCCATCCGCTGCTGGTGGTCTGGCCCGAAAACGCCATGACCTTTTTCATCGACGAGGAGCCGTTGTACCGCGCAGCCATCGGCCGCGTTCTCTCCTCCGCCGGTGTGGAGCTGATCTCGGGTGGCCCCCGCGAACTTGACAGCACACACCGCCGCTTCTTCAACTCCGCCTTTCTCATTTCGCCCACCGGTGAAATCCGAGCGCGCTACGACAAGCAGTTCCTCGTTCCGTTTGCCGAGTACTTTCCGCTCGCCAGTATTGAGTTTCTCAACCGGCGGTTTGGGCGCATTCGCCAGTTCACCTCCGGCGGTCGCACGCCGCCGTTGGCGAGCGTCGCCGGACGCGCGGGCATCGTAATCTGCAACGAGGCCTTGTTTCCCGAAGTGGTGGGCGACCGGGTGCGGGCGGGGGCCGACTACATCGTCAATCTCGCCAACGATTCGTGGCTTGGCGATCGCAGATATTCAGCCCGTATTCTCGACGTTGCGGTCTTCCGCGCCGTCGAGCAACGACGCTATCTCGTGAGGGCGTCGACTTCAGGAACCTCCGCGATCGTGGACCCGTGGGGACGCGTGACCGCGCGCGCAGAGCTGTTTACGGAGGCGGTGGTCACAGGCGATATCCGCCGCCATAGCACGATTACCACCTACAACCGCCTCGGCGACCTGTTTGGCGCTCTCTGTGCTGCCGCTGCGCTCAGCGCTGCCCTCATGCCTTTTCTCAGAGGCCGGACTCGCTTGCGGGTGTCGCTGAACGCCCGGTTGCGCCAGGGGCAAGCGCGGTAGCCCTCAAGCTACCGAGGAATACCCCAAGCGGAAAGCATCGGGCCGAACGACATCGAGATGCTCCAGATCCCATTCCAGGCCCATCTCGCTGAGCAGCGCTCGTCCCTTTTGCAAACAGGCGGCTGCATCGGTTGCCCTCATGTTCCCGACAAGCTGCGGTGGGCCGGCCATTCTCCGGCCCACTTCCATATAAGTTCTGGCGAGTTCCGGTTTCGCCTGCAGTCGTTCGCCCTCTTGAATGCTCTGCAGCCAGCAGCGGGCGGCCCACTTGCGCCTGCCAACCAGCCAGTAGTAGAGCCCCACTAGTCGAAATGCCTCTGTGCGCATCCGCCCCAGCTTGCGCGAAACTTTGACGGCCTCTCGGCCGGCTTTCTTCGTGCGGCCTGCGGCAGCGTGGATTGCACGCCGGTCGCCGGCAGAACACGCGCGCTCCAACTCAGTAGTCGCCAGATGCAGTCGCGCCAGACGATAGGGACGTTGGTGAAATGGCGGGATCTGCCCCAGTCGCAGAGCCAACGCATCTGCGGCCTGCAACGTATTCTCGGCCGCCGCATAGTTGCCCAGCAGGATTTGGATCTTGGCTTTGGTTCCGAGGGCGAGCAGATTGAGCAAGCCTTCAGGGCGCTCGGTGTAGTACTGCTCGACCGCGACGAGCGCAGCATCGAGCCGGCGCTGCTCCAGCAGCAGGTACGCTGTCAGGGCGAGTTCGTTCGACCGGGCGAAGTCAAACCCGTACGTCTCGACGAGCTCCGCACATTTCGCGACCTGCTTCGGGACGGCGGCGAAGTTCCCCTGGTCGATGTGTTTCTCGGCCAACAGCCCGACATACGTGCTCACATCCCAGAAGTGACCGTGTCGCAGGGCTTCCTCCACCAGGACTTCGTCGATGAGATCGTTTCTGTCCCAATAGCCTTCGAGATAGTTGATGGTGAACTCCAAGTGGCGGCAGTCGAACTCGTCACTGACATTACCAGGCACGGCACACTGCTTCGCCAGGTCCAGGAAGCGGCGACTGAGCGCGAACGACATGCCGGAAAACGAGAAAATGCCGCCGGCCACTGCATATAATCCACAGGCCTTCTCGAAGGCCCTCGGCTCGATGCGATTCATGCGCCGAACCCCGCCGATGTTGTCGAATACGAATCGCTTCGGATCGCTGGTGACCGAAGCACGCGCGCGTGCATTGATGATCTGGCAGAACTCACGGTCGCTGTCGCAGCCGCTGCGCAGGCGCCGTGGCCCACGGACGTACAGGTTGAAAAGCACTGCGAGCAGGTCGAGAACGAATCTTGAGTGTAGGGCCGCGGCGCTCTTAGGCACGCGTTCGCCGAGGTGTTCGAGTGCCTTGTCGAAATGCGGGATGCACTCCGTCAACTGGCCGGTATTCAGCAAGGCCATGCCGATGTTCTTTTCGAGCAGCTCCTTTTTCTTGGGGTCGCCCCCGTTGCCGTGCAGTTTGAAGTAGTACCGCGATGCCTCTTTGAAGAACGTGAGCGCCTCGCTCGATGCGGCTGATCGCGCGGCCTCATCGCCGGCTTTGAAAAGGTACTCTTCGGCCTTCTCTAGACTCTCAGCTCTCGTATAATGGTAGGCCAGCATGCCGTAAAAGTCGGGAAGCCGGTCCAAGAAGATGGACTCGATCGACCGTGCCACTGTGACATGGAGTTCCTTGCGCGTCTTCTGCAAGATCGATTCGTAAATCGTCTCCTGAACCAGCGCATGCTGGAAGGTGTACTCGAGCTCCTCCGCAAGGGTGACGCGACGTGGGCTTGCGGTTCGCCGGCTCCGCCCGACCCGGAGGAGCTGCCTTTCGATGAGGTGTGCCAGCTTGGCTTCGAGATTCGTATCCCCCTCCATCACCTTCGCGATAATGCGGTGACGACACCTGCGCCCCATGACCGACGCCACCTCCAGCACGCGTCGCGTAGCTTTGTCCAGCCGATCGACCCGGCCCATGACCACTTCCTGAATGGTTCCTGGAATGACGACCTCATGGATCTTGTCGGTCACACTGAGCCGCCCTTGCAAGTCCTTCACGGCGCCTTGGTCGACGAGTGACCGAACCACCTCCTCGATGTAGAAGGGGTTGCCTTCGGCCCTGCCGGCGATCAACGCCCGCGTCGCCCGAGGGAGATCACTCATGTCGAGCAGGTTGCACACGAGCTGCTCGCATTCGGCCGTGTTCAGCGGCTGCAGCTCGATTTCCAGGTGTTGATCCGCATGCTCTCCGCGCACGTATCGCAGCACACGCCCCGCAGTCTCGGGGTAATCTGGGCGAAACAGGTGGATGAACAAGATTCGGCTGTCGCGGGCCAACCGGAGCAAGGATTCGAGCAGCTTAATCGAGGAGAGATCAGCCCAATGGAGGTCCTCGAAGACGAGCACCAACGGCTCGATGCCTGCGACGTTCCGCAAGAGATCCCTCGTGCTCTTCAGGATCATCTTCTCCAGGGCCTCGCCTTCGATGCCCTTGATGCGCCCGGCATATGCGCCACTGAGCCGCATCCCCATCAGCGTCGCTACGAACGGAAGAATCTCACCGGCGGTGTCGGCAGCGACTCTGGCAACGGCCGCTTCAAGTTTCGCCAATGCTCCGCGCTCATCGTCTTCATCCGTGATCCCAGCCCAGTGCCGCAATAGATCCACGAACGGATGGAAGCTGAGGCTCCGCCCAACGAACAGCGAGCGCCCTTCGAGCAGCAACACGCCTTCGATCTCGTGCAATCGCCCAACCTCCGCCAGCAGGCGCGACTTGCCTAGGCCGGCCTCGCCGGTGATGCTAACGATGGCCCCTGTTCCACGAAAGACGTCGATGATCCAGTTCCGCAGTTGGCCCAGCTCCTGCTCCCGGCCGATCATCACCGACGAAATCGCGCGCGGGGCTGCCGCGATCTTGGCCCGGTGGATCTTCGGCTTGGCTGACCGCAGCTCGTAGGCAAGCACCGGCTCCTTCTTGCCTTTCAGGGCAAGCTTCAGTTCGTGGTACTCAAACTCGGCTTTGGTGTAGAGATAGGTATCCGCTCCGACGTAGATCTGCCCATCTGCACACGTGTCTTTCAGGCGCGAGGCGACATTCACCGTGTCTCCCATCACCGTGAAATCGCGCTTGACCTGGCCGCCGACATCGCCAGCGATCACCAGGCCGGAATTCACACCCGTATGGATCTGCAACCGCACGGGCAAATTATGCTCCCCGTTGAATTGTTCGAGCGCGTCGCGCATCCGAATTGCCGCATTCACCGCTTGCTTGGGGGCATTCTCGATAGCCGTCGGCACGCCGAACAGCACCATCACACAGTCGCCGATGTATTTGTCCACGCGCCCGCCGTGCGCGATCGCCACACGCTCGAGCAGCGCGAAGCAGCTGTTCATGACCTCCCTAACGTGTTCAGGATCTAGCTTCTCGGACATCGCCGTGAATCCGGAAATATCGGCGAACAGGACCGTGGCCTGGCGGCGCTGGCTCTCAGCGCTGAGCTCCGGAGACTTCATGGGGCGTTCCGCTGCGTTTGCCTGCAAGCCTGGCGCGTTCGACGTGGAAGGTCAAGCTGCGGGCGCTCGGGAACAACCGCTGCACGTGCTCGCCCGCCGAGAGGAAACGCCCCTCGTCGAAAGCGAGCGCCTCACCGAGGATCTGAGAAGGATGGCGAGCGTTCTGGGCTAACGGCAAGGGGAAGGCGTGCAGGGTGAACCACTTCATCGTGCACGCTCCTTGACAACCGCCACCCTTTGGTGACATGAGGCTGAGCGGGAGGGGACGAATATGCACGCGGGCAGGACCGTCGCGGTGCTCACGCTGCTATACGAGCAACGCGACTCTTGATCGCTGAAACAGGCGACAGCGCACGGTGGTTGAAGATCAAGAGCGCTGACCCAAGCAGTGGAGGAAAGGTTCTTCTTGCCCTTGAGAAAATGTTACCGCTGAATCCGAGCGATTGTCCCACTGTCACAATCTGCCAAAGGAAGGGAATGCTCATGACAATGCGTTCAGCAACGATCCTGTTGTGGCTTCTGGCTGGAATACCGATCGCTTTCCGACTCCCTTCGCCGGCGGCTGCTTCTTGTAATACAGTTCCGCCAGGACCGGTCGTTTTTCGTGGTGCGCGAGGAACCATCGATCGCCCTTTCGTCCGTCCTGGCGATGACATCAGGCTGTCGCCTGCCTGCGGATCACTGCCGTTCCCCACCCCTCCCGTACACGTTACCGTGACGATCATCGCCAAATCGCCCGCCACCGGTTCCCTGCCAATTGACGCGATGGCCGGGCCTGGTTCCGGGCTGGAATTTCAGGTTCCAGAAAAGCAGCTGAACTTCGCAGGGCCTGTGGCACTCGCCGTGACAAGTGCTGTCGAGCCGCCCGGGGAACCGCCCTTGTCGGATCTAGCTGCGAAGCGCTGCAGAGACCTCCAACGAAGCGACCTCTTCGTCTGCATCGACGAGCTGTTCACGAGTGATGGGGGTTCCTGTGGCACCGATGTCGACCCTGTGTTCGCGGCGATCACTGCCCTGCCCACTCAAAACGACTTCAAGAAGATGTGTGTGAAGGACAACGGTGAGGATCCACGCTGCAATGGAGCAGCTGAGCCCTCCTATGCGATCACTTACACGCTCGACACAAGCGGGAATGTGCTGCTGAGCATGCACTGGGGCAACATTCTCCGGCAGAAGCCGGGCAGCAATCAGGAGAAGGACCGTCGCTGGGTTGAGGGGTCGGTCCTCGAGGCGTTCCTGAGCAGCGGCAGTCCGATTGAAATACCCGGCGCGGCTTTCCTCGAATCCTTCAACCCGGTCGGCGTGAGTTTCAGCCCGAAGCCCATTTTCCTTCCAGGTGTTCTGCCCGAACCGAGTGCTACGTCTGGACAGGCCACGGCATCCGGACAGACGCCAACGCCGGGGCAGCCGGCAACGCCGACACCAAAGGAGGTTGCCTTTTACGGAACCGCCGACAAAGACACGTCGGTACTGCGGATCGCCCGCCGCAAGCTTTGGAATTACGCCTGCAGTGTCCCTCTCAACGCGGGGCAAGCGTGCGACCCGGAACAGCCATCCGACTGCCCCGCCGGGACCTGTGTGTCGCAGCCGTCCGCCAGCTACTTCGCGTGCGACCAAGGACTGCGGGATAAGCTTCCGTGTACGCGGCCGCAACACTGCCCCAAGGGGCAATGCCTGCGGGTGACTCAGCTGCACTGTTTCAACCTCTCGGGTGGGCAAACGACCAAGCCGTGCACCACGGATTCCAATTGCGGCCCCGGAGAGGAATGCGGGCTTTGGCTGTTCAATTTGAGTAGCAAACTCAGAAACGGAATCGGGACGTTCCCGCGGGACAAGTACCACGCCCGGGCGCACCACTATGCCTCGTCGATCACTACGCGTCCCTAACGGTGCTGCTGCCCGCTGAGCACGTAGGCGGCTCCCGCAACCACAGTTCCGACCACCGCACCGGTGACCAGGTTCCAAAACATTCAGGGCCAGCCGCAACCGGGCATGGCAAGGGAGATCAGCGTCAGGGGAAACAGCATGAGCACGCCACAGAGCGGGCCGCGCAGATACCAACGCGCCGGCCACGTGGTAATTCCGACGACGAAGCCGATAAGCATCCGTGCGCTGTAGAAGCCCCACACGGCCACCGCCCCACGAATGTAGAGGACATTGAACTTCTGCGGAATCGGGCCATGCACCAGGTGCGGCAGCCAGCCGGCCAGCAACCCAATGAGCGTACACAGCAGCGAGTAGGGCACACGCATGGTATCACCAACCGGCGTCCCAGCCGTGTTCCAAACCGCGGCGCCTCAAGTGGCGACGACGGATGCCTGATGCAGGAGGTGGTACAACTGGCCGTACTCGATGGGCTTCCGGAGCAAGCTGACAAAATCACGAGCGGCAGCTTGGGCCTTGAGGCTTTTCGTGCACGCACTGGTCACCATAATGACCGGCACGTTGGGGTATGCGGCGTGGAACATGTCGGCGAAGATAAGGCCATTGGTTCCGGGCATGTCGTAGTCCGTCACGAGCGCTCTTACCGCGCCAAGCGCCGCTAGCGGAGGAACCTCGTGGGCTGTCGTATATTCCGCGACGTTATAGCCGTCGTCTCGAAGGTTCTCGGCCAGCGCGTTGCGAAAACTCTCGTCGTCGTCGAGGAGCAACACAGTGCCACGTGGCCCAGCTGCGGCGGGGTAGCTTGATGTTGAACACGGTCTCATGTGGGTGGATTATTGATGTAGCAAAACCAATGCCGCCACCACGACACGGTACGATTTGCCGGACGATTGCGGGTTCAAGCCCAGAGCCACGCCGTTTGGCCGTCTCAAACAAGCGAAAGGCTTCCAAATCGTGCGGAATACCGGCGTCCTCCACGGAAATACGCACCCGGGACCACTGCTGTCCGGTTAACGAAACCATGCCTAGGTCCAAGCTCTTGAAAGAGAGGCGGTATTGCCGCAGTTGGCGGTTAAACGACTTGAACTCTGTTTGCCTTTCGCACCCGCGCGCCCCGC
>Ga0187884_10002904_pt1 | contig 13777 bp, 10 predicted proteins | sample June2016WEW_20_4_FD_132983 | JGI IMG/M metagenome (GOLD analysis project Ga0187884, IMG submission 132983) | Peatland microbial communities from SPRUCE experiment site at the Marcell Experimental Forest, Minnesota, USA - June2016WEW_20_40 | ecosystem: Environmental > Terrestrial > Soil >...
AGGGCAAGGCGTAGACGTGCCTCTCGTTGCTGGGGCTCTTGGAGTCTTTGCGCTCGTGGCTATTGGAGCGGTTTATGTTATCTTACTAAGGGGAAAATGAAGACTGGCACTCATACCGATATTAAAACGACACGCGAAAGCTATTGCTGAATGGGGAGATGCAGCAACATTTGAGTAGAGCATGCGTAAGGTGAACGGCTTGAGATGCTTCACGAAACTGAGCATATCGCCATTCACTTAGCACAAATCGTAATACTTTGACCTCATCCGATTGAATTCAGAAAAGCAAAAAACCAAGAACGCGAGCGGTCATAATCATTTCACAAAATGATGATAGCAGCATAATCTTAACGACGTCGAAAGCGCCAAATGTATAAAGTCCGCCGCATACAATAACAGTTGGTACACGCTGAGCTAAGCGGTTCAGGAGGCGCTCTGTTTATGACGGCTATGATACCGCAATGTTATTTCTGTAAGCTCCACGAGCAAGGTATAAAATGCGCCAAATACGACCAAATCGCCCCCGAAATATTGGTTAACCAAAGGAACTGCCCGTTCAAAGAAGATACCGACCCGAATGGGTAAACGATGACCGACAACGATAATAACCGATTATAGCGGTTATTATAATAAACTATGGAGAGCGGTTATTATGATAAACTATGGAGAGAGGGAGTAATTGAAACGCCGTTTTATAAAACGGTGAATGAGCGGTACAACGACGTATATGTCGGTGTGACTCGACAAGCCGCAAAGCAATCTAAGAACACGATTGTGCGGAGGCTCACGAGTTTGCATCGTGGTTTTTTGACATTACCCTCATCATCTAGGCGATTATAGGGTTGCACGAACAGTTCAGATGGGATATAACCTCCAAAATAAACCATGGCCCCGTTGGAACTTCCGATGGGTTCTAGTTTGCATGGGCTCAAGCTTATTGGATTAATGATTAATTACCTGTAGCCATTTTGGGTATTTTTGTGCCCACATGGTTCAAAAAACGAATAATAAGTCGTCAAGTTGCTTCACGAATATGAAAGAAGATCTACCCTTGGCCCACGCAGGAATGGCGGCGCAATTTGACCTCCAAAAACAATATTACGCAGAAGGAAAAGTCTTCACCCTCCAAATTGAATCAACCCTTCAATGTCCCCAATTATGTAACTATTGCTACGCAGGAAGCACCCGTGAGAGCCCTCAAGAGTTATCCTCCGCAACTATTCGGCAGCTGTTAGACGCTGCGGCCGCTTTGAAGGTGCAGATGATAGATTGGCTAGGAGGAGACCCCCTTATGCGGAGGGACTGGGAAGCCCTCTGTACCTACGCCACCAGCTTAGGTCTAATTAACAACATCTGGACATCGGGCATCCCGCTCGCCAAACCGGGGGTCGCCGCAAGCGCGGTAAAAGCGACCAAGGGGGGGTTTATCTCGACGCATCTAGATTCGCTCGATCCGGAACTTTATGGGATTCTGCATGGCGGGGAAAAACGTCGCGGAGATTCACGTAATATCGGATTAATCCTAAAAGGCATTAAAAACTGCTTGGCAGCTGGGAAGGACCCAGGGGGGATGGTCAATTGCATCACCTATACGACTCCATTGGCCGCTGGAGACGCCCGGGCGACAATTTCCTATTTTCAGGAAAAGTTCGGCATCAAGACTTGCGTCACATTATTCAACCCCGTGATCCGTCGCATGGGAAATAGTTCTTGGGAACCGACCCACGCCCAGATAAAGGACATCTTTAGCTTCCGTGACCGAGTAAATTACCCGAACGACCCCTCGTGTGGGCCTATGGATGTTTCGAAGTTTTATTGTGGAACGCTCGTATGTGTCACTGCTGGGGGACGAGTGGTTCCTTGTTCTGTGATCCGAACAGAGGAGTTTGGAAACGCGAATAAAGAAGAGTTTTTAACTATTCTGGAGCGCGGGAGGCGGAGACTCTTATTCTTAGATTTCCGGGATCTTGCCAAACTCCCTGGCAATTGCAGCAACTGCTGCAATAATTCCTTTTGTTTCGGGTGTCGAAGTAGCGCCTATTATTATGCTGGCGACTTACTGGCCGCGGACCCCAAGTGTTTTCAACATAACTAGTGTTCCACGAAACAGAAGGGATCTGATTCACATGGATGTTAGAGAAACGATGAATAGACAATATGACTTTAGCGTTAACGACGTGAGTGCCGTTTACGCTGGACCAGGCGGAAAACTGTGGGAACTTTTAATGGGTGAAGAGATCCACGTCGGTGGGGCCGAACAGACAGATTTTTTAGCAAAGAAAGTCGGCATTGATGGGAGAGGCAAGGATCTCATCCTCTTAGACGTATGTTCTGCCCTCGGCGGTCCTGCCCGGCACTTGGTCGAAAAATATGGCATCAGAGTCATCGGAGTGGATATCACGCCGGAAATGATCGCAGAAGCCCAAAAGCGAACCATAGGTAAACCCTTCAAGGACAAGATCGAATATCGCCTTGGTTCCGCCCTAGACTTGCCCGCTCACGCGAAATCTTTTGATGTCGTGTGGGGTCAAGACTCCTGGTGCTATGTCAGGGACAAGAAACGGCTCATCGACGAAACGGCACGAGTACTCAAGTCCGATGGGACTTTGGCTTTTACGGATTGGATTTGGGGTTCAGTACAAGCTCCCCCAAAAGAGGCGGATTTCCTCATGGCGTTTATGGTATTTCCCGATCTGCAGACCTTGGATGGATATGCAAACTTGATTCGGGCAGCAGGATTGAAAGTAAAAGAACAAGAAGACCTGAGTCTTGATTTCGCGCAGAATATGGATCAATACTTGGTTACCCTAAAGAAGAACAAGGGGAACATCATTGCAAGCTTTGGCAATGACCTGTATCACGAAGCAGAAAAGGGCATAACAGCGTGGAATAAGGCCGCCCACGAAAAAAAAGTTGGAAGAGGACTCTGGATTGCAACTAAAACGTGAATCTGTCGGACCTAAGTCTAACGGAACAGAACAAGGATCAATAAAGAACGTTGTTATCATATTTTCTAAGGTTCCGGTGGCCGGGACCGTAAAAACTCGCCTTGTCGAAGACTCCAGTTTAGATGCAGAGGATGTTGCCTTACTCGCCGAGGCAATGTTGAAGGATACAATAGTACTTTCCGCTGAAAGTAACGCGAGCGAAATCGTGATTGGATTTACCCCTGCAGACGAACGGGAATCCATGGAGCGGATTGTAAAGGAAGTCGTGAAGGAAAGACATTTGGAAAGACCCATCACATTTCTCACCCAAAGCGGCACGAATTTTGATGAGCGATTTGGATCCGTGGTCTCAGCAGCTTTTGCCATGGGCTCGGAAAATCTAGTAATTTTGGGTGAAGACCTCCCTTATTTACCCCCGGAAATTATAAACCGCGCCTTCTCATTCCTCATGGAAGATAGGAGCAATAATTCCGTAGTTCTCGGTCCCGCTGGCGAGGGGGGCATTTATCTTGTGGGAATTACACGGCGTTTCGATCCCGAATATTTTTTAAAAAACCAGCTGTTTTCCCGGGGCGTAGAAATCTCTCAATTCATAAACCTTTGTAAAAATGAAGGAAGGGTTTTAAAACTACTCCCCGCCTTCACTGATGTTGACATTGAGGGAGATTTGGTCTCCCTCCTGCTTTATATTGATGCTATGAAAATCGCAAAGAAGTTCGAAGGGTTTTATTTTCCTACGTACACCGCGGATGCAATTACCCAGCTCAGATTGATCGTCTTGGAGCATAGAGGAAAAACTAGACATCGGAGGATTGGCATAATGCGAGGGTGAGCGGATTGTTAATTTCCGTTATCACTATACCTCTAAATGAGGCCACAAATCTTTCCATAACAATACAGAAAGCCCGAGAAGCGTCCTAGACTCCAAAAGCGTGGATTTGTCCCAGGTCTGCTTGCCTAGTATTCCGACACGATCGAGCAGCCAAGCGGCACGTCTAACTACACCAACTATGGCAGAAATGGGACGAGTGTCCTAGCGCACTAAAAGCTATTGTTGCTTTATTACTTGCTCGTACGCTTATGCAATCTCTTTAGGCTTGTATAAAGAAAGATGAGCATTAAAAAAGAAATCTTAGATACCCAATCACCTAATTCCTTACTGTGATAGATGCAGAACCTCTAATTACCGTCATTATCCCAACGTTTCGCAGGCCGAAGTTATTACGAAGAGCGATCTTAAGCGTACTAAACCAGACGTTTTCAGCATTTCAGGTATGCGTATACGATGACGCATCGAATGATAATACGCAAAAAGTTGTGACTGAACTAGCGGAAACTGATTCAAGAATCAAGTATCACTGTCACGAGCAAAACATAGGCGTCGTGGCAAATTTCAATTGTGGACTAAAAGAGCTAAATACCCCTTTTTTTTCATTTCTTAGTGATGATGACCTACTTTTGCCACATTTTTTCGAAGTGGCCATGCAGTCTCTCAGCTCTAATCCTGATGTCATGTTTTATGCAGGGTTGACCATCCAAGTTGAAGATAACAAGATCATCGGTATTTCGAAAAACGGTGGTCGCTTTGGACATTTGTCCCCTCCTGATGGTCTACTAGACATATTGGATCATCAATTAATGTGGAATTCGATTGTTTTCAGATCAAAGGTTGTGGATTGCGTTGGCTTATTAGACATTGACGTGGGCGGACCAGCAGACATGGACTTTGAGTTCCGCGTTGCAGCGCATCATCCAGTTATAATCTCAAATGAACCGAGTGCAATTTACATGCTGCACACACAAAACTTCTATGCCCGTTCGTCTGATATTAGACTATTTTTGCCTGGGTTCAAACTTATTATTGATAGGATGATGTCAGATGAATCTCTCTCATTGGATACCAGGATTCAAATCAAGAATAGACTTAATGCGTGGCTAACTACCATTGTTATCGCGCTAGCAGAGCGAGCAAGCCTGAATGGAGAGTTTGACAGTGTCTCTGCTATTGCGGAAATATTGACGCGTTTCTGCAATAAAAAAGCAATGGCCCTTCTTCTTATTGGCCGATTAAAACTGAAACAATCAAGTGAGCCTGCCTTTTTTTTGGTCAGTCGGATAGAAAGGTGGTTACGGTTCATTTACAAGATAAAACTCAAACAGCTCCAAAGGAAATACGGAGAATATTTGCGCTACCTTGATGCGTGACTCGATCTCTTTTCTGATAAGCCAACCCCGAGCCGCTAGCAACTTAGGTACCGTGCCCGGTTAGCTCCTACCGCGTGTGCCCACACTAGCTCGAAAGTAGAGGTGAGATACCCGGCGTAAGCTCGGTCATCAATCCAAAGCACAATAATGGGGTTGCCTCGCTAGACTAGTCGGACGTCGCCGTTAATGACGTTAAAACAGGTCTTTGTATCTGACACTGCAAAAGATAGCCCGTGGTAGTGATCTTAGTAGCGCATATCTGCACCTATGTCCAGGAATTCCTGTACTGGTTCTACCGGTTCGATCCCAGTACACGGCGCATCTTTACAGGAAATATCTGCGATACCCCGTATGTAGACGCCACGTGCCGCGACTTCTTTCCACGTTTCAGTCGCGCCGCCAAATAAAGATAGCACCCTTGCAGGAAAGACAAAGACGCCCTCGTCCTTTATTGAGCCCGCACTAGACAGAGACGTGGCTACAAGTTCTTTCAAGTTTTTGATGATGTTGAATGTGGCAACTTCCTCAAGGGGGGGAAACCGCTGCTGCTTTGAAAGCTCATGCAGCTCCTGCTTTCGCGCCTCCATCTCACGCAGTTCGCTCTCACGCTTCTTTAGCGCGGAGTCGAGCGCCGTGTCGAGGTCGACAGCAGTGTATATTGTGGGTGGATCAAGCGACGGACGCACCATGGCCTTCTCGCTGAGGCTAATGAGTGTCCGACGCGCATCCTCTCGGTACGTCTTCAACGACTAAGCGAGGGGGGATGGGGTTTTAGGCCCGTACTTGAGCAAATGGAGGTAGAGCTGTGCCTCTTTTTCGCTGAGCCCAAAATCAATCAAGCGGCAGTGAATACGTCATCAGTGGTCATCATTGATCACAATGTAAGTGTGTAAAACACTAGATATAGGTTAGCTTAACGAAGGTGGTCAAGCAAGCAATGTTGAGCGTTACGGGGCCACAATCCGCTGCGTCTGTAACACTGAGCCCTACCCTTAAGCGTGGTCGGATCTTGCTGTGCGGGTCTTCTCGCCTTCCCGTTGTCCCTAAGTTGCGAGCCTAAGTAGCCGCGAGTTGACCGCAACGATAACAGTGCTTGCTGACATAAGCACCGCACCTGCAGCCGGCGTCAGTATGATGCCAAAGGGATAGAGGATGCCCGCCGCGAGCGGTATAGCAACGGCGTTGTAGCCAGTCGCCCACCCGAGGTTTTGCACCATCTTCCGATACGTGCCGCGCGCCAACCTCACAATAGCGACGACATCGAGGGGCGTGTTCCGCACGAGGATGACGTCACCTGCCTCTACCGCCACATCTGTGCCCGCCCCGATCGCAATGCCCACATCAGCCTGCGCAATAGCAGGAGCGTCGTTGATACCATCACCGACCATGGCGACCACAAGACCGCGGGACTGCACCTCCTTTACTTTCACTACCTTGTCCTGCGGCAGAACCTCGGCAAAGTACTCGTCAAGCCCCACCTCCTCTGCCACCCACTGCGCCACCTGCCGGTTGTCTCCCGTGAGCATCATGCTGCGTATGCCCATCTCCTTGAGCGCAGCGATTGCCTGCTTCGATTCAGGGCGAATGATGTCGGCAAGGGCAATGGCGCCGGTTACCACCTCCTCGATGACTACGAACACCACCGTTTTGCCCTGGGCGGTTAACCGCTCAATCCGCTCGTCGGTGACCGTGAGACCCTGCTCCTTCAGGTATCCGGGGCTGACCGCCCGTACGACTTGGCCGTTTACTATGCCCTCCACACCCCTCCCCGGCAGCGCCTTGAACGCCTCAACCTCCAGCGATACGGCCGATTGTGCCGATGTGGCTACTCCCTGGGCGATAGGGTGCTCAGAGCGTTCTTCGAGCGCGGCGGCATACGACAAAAGGGCCTGCTCGTCTATGTCACCGGTGAAGGTAACGACATCTGTCACGCCAAAGCGCCCTTCGGTTAGCGTTCCGGTCTTGTCGAAAATAACCGCTTGCACCTTTCTTGCCTGCTCAAAAGCGGCACGATTTCTGACGAGGAGCCCGTTTTGTGCTCCAAGTGCTGTCGAAATAGCGACGACCAACGGTATTGCAAGCCCCAACGCGTGCGGACACGCAATAACCATAACCGTCACCGCCCGCTCAAGACCAAAGTCGACGCTCGTTCTGATGAGCAGTTCCCACACGAGAAACGTGAGCCCTCCGCCGGCAAGGGCGATGATGACGAGCGCCAGCGCCGCACGGTCAGCCAAATCCTGCGTCCGCGACTTGCTCTCTTGTGCCTGCTTCACGAGGTCGATCACCTGCGAAAGGAACGAATCCTTGCCCGTCTTCTTGGCCTCGACCGTGATGGCTCCCTCCCCGTTGATAGCACCCCCGATGACCGTTGCGCCTGGCTTTTTAGTCACCGGCTTAGACTCCCCGGTGAGCATCGATTCGTTTACCGAGGTCTCGCCATCGACGACCTCGCCGTCAGCAGGAACCTTCTCGCCTGGTTTCACAAGCACGTGATCCCCAACGACGAGTGAGTCTAAGGGAACGTCGCGCACGCTTCCGTCGGGAAGCAGTTTGTGAGCGTCAGAGGGCATGAGCTTCGCCAGCTCTTCCAGCGCGTGCGATGCCCCCAAAATGGAACGCATCTCGATCCAATGACCGAGGAGCATGATGTCGATTAGGGTGCTGAGCTCCCAGAAGAGGACCTCCCCGCTTAGCCCGAACGTGACCGCCGCGCTGTAGAGGTACGCCGTGGTGATGGCGACAGCGATGAGCGTCATCATGCCAGGGAGTCGCGCCCGCAGCTCGTTGACAATCCCCTTCAGGAAAGGGTAGCCGCCGTAAAAGTAGACAAATGATGCTAAAATGAAGAGAACGTATTGATCGCCGGGGAAGCGGAGCGCTCCATTGAGGCCTACAAACGATTCAATTGAGGGGGACAGGAGCAGGATGGGTATAGTGACGATGAGCGACACCCAGAACCGCCGTCGAAAATCGGCTACGTCGTGGCCCGCGTGGCGAGAGTACGTTGGTGCGCCTTTTTCCGGTGCTGGGTGCGAGGGGCCGACATGGGCACCATGCTCTGCGTGGTTATGCCCCGCTGCGTGCATCGCTTCTTGGATTCCGTAGTCTTCGTGTCCTTGGTGGGGATGTTTACCGTTCATCGTCAGCTTCAGATCGCCTGCTTTTTTAATCGTCAGACGTTACATAGTTTCCCCTGTCTTAGCTCTGAGACAAAGCGAGAGACCGGACCACTGAGCAAGTATTTATTGTGGCCGGCGTGTACCTGTGGGGGGCACTTTGGCGCGGCGCTACCGCAGCGCCTGACGATCAGGCATCGCAGGAGCGCAGGGGTTTGGCAAAAAAAAGTGGTAATGCTCGCCATGAAGGCAAAGCGGGTAGCGCGTTTAGCTTTACCCAAACCAGCGAAGGAGTGGAAGAAAAACCCATTCCCACCCGGGAGCGACGTACCTGCGCCTGGGCCACCGGGATTCCACAGCTTTCACCACTTGTCGTGCGATGCTCCACGTGCTTGGTAACTCGAGCTTCATGACCCAGTCTTTGCGACGGACGAAGGCCATATGATCTCTGTAAAGCCCTTGTGCGTTCATCCACTTGTATTTCCGTGACATGAAGCTCTGATTGAAGCCTGTCTTATACACTCCAGGGTTGATGATAATGACTTTGATGCCAAAGGGTTTCAATTCAGTTCGTAACGAGGACGCAACGCTTTCGAGCGCGAATTTGGTCATTCCATAGGGCGCGTAAAAGGGTGTTGGAACAAGTCCTGCCATTGAGCCCATAAATATGACCCTCCCCTCGCCCTTTGCGATGAGCTTCGGCACAACTCTTTGTGTTAACCGTAACGCTGAAAGCACGTTGGTCTCACAGACGGCCTTAACTCTTTCAAGATCTATTTCTGCCAAAGGCCCTGAATCGCCGATCGCTGCATTGTTGATTAGGACGTCAACGTCCCAGTTGTCCACTTTCTTGATGTCGCTGGACTCCGTTATATCAAGTGTGTCTACTACGAAGTTCTCGCCACACGACTGCAAGGCGGTTCGCACGTCATTGACCGAGATCTCACGGTGAACGGTTGCATACACCGTGTGTCCTCTTTTTAGGAGCCGGCAGGCCACATCGAGCCCTATGCCGCCCCTGCAGCCTGTTATGAGAATGCTCGCCATGCGACACGGATCGCCTCTCTGGTACTATTTTCACGGCACGTATAAAGCTACGTCACACCCAGTAATGCTCGCGCAAACTTGCGCTCGGTGGACGACTGATCTGTTGTGGGGCGAGCATAGGCTACTTTCGGGCGTGCGCGTACTCAGATTTCCTGCTAAACATCGTGCCGTTCGCAGAGTTTATTCTTCAATTACGCTTGGAGAGAACAAGCGCCAACGAGGACAAACGCCGTTCCCTGCGCGAATGCATCGATTTGTCGCTCGTTCCGCGCGCAGATCTTTCATTTCTTGAACTCCAAACTCAAGACCATGAAGACCAAAACCCTTCATCAATCGGCTTTGCTGAAAGCGACTCCTCACGAGGTCTATGAGGCCCTAATGGATTCTAAGAAGCACACAGAGTTTACTCATTCCCCAGCGGTTATACGTAGGGAAATTGGAGCAGAGTTCAGTGCTTTCGACGGCTGGGCTTCTGGGACGACTGTTGAATTGATTCCAGACAAGAAGATCGTGCAAAAATGGCGAGCCTCTGACTGGCCCCCAGGTCATTATTCCACCGTAACGTTCGAGCTGCAGGCGGAAGGCCAGGAAACCAAGTTAAATTTCACGCAGGCTGATATCCCTGAAGATCTTTATCCAGATCTCAAAGCTGGGTGGGTCGAATACTATTGGGATAACCTAGCGGCTTATTTTGGCTAACACCTTGAAACTGCGGCCACGCTCTGCTGCACGCTAGCAGCAAACCATTGAGAAAAAATCGCCAAAACTTCTGATAAGAAGCCTGAATCCTCCGTGTTCACACGGCGGAGGTCGCCGGTTCGAAGCCGGCAGAGCCCATTGCTTGCGATTTGTTTTAGGATAGACGAAAGACCACTCCCCGTTGAGCTACTAAGCTGTGACAAAAGTCTACTTGTAACTTTGAGGCAAACAAAGCGTGCCAAGCGTAACGGTCCAGCAGTTCGATCCAGTTACCGTCAGGGGTTATCGGACCCTCTCTTTTTTCTTCCCCGTGCTGCTGGCTACCCGCTACTCTTCTTCCAAATCGGGTGGGCCTCAGTGTTGAAGATGGCCTTCTCGAAGTCAAAGACCTGGGGCGTGGCGAATAGCAGGTAGAAGTATTTCATGGCCTCGGCCAGAAAGTAACTCTCCATCGCGTCAGTTTTGACGCCCGTGCGCACGTCGGCACGGGCGGCGAAGCCGGCGTCGGTCTTGCACCGCTCGACTAGGCTGTTGAAAAAGGTCGCGCCCATCCGCCGATACTTCTCGTCGCGGGTGTAATGGTAAAGGTAGTAGGCCGACTCGACGAACTCGGGCCGGAGGTGGTAGGAGCCGACTACGACCTTCATGGTTTTGTAGTCGAGCAGTTCCGGCGCGATGCCGTGGAGCGTCCACATCTTGTAGCACGAGTCTTCGAGACGGGCGGCGCGGTCGAGGTCTCCGCCCAGAGCAAGGACGGCGGGGAAGAAGCCGTCGAGCGCGCCGAAGACCGTGGCCTGTTGCTCGCCGGTGTTCATGCTGACTCGGCCGTACCAGAGCCCGCCGCTAGCCTCGCCGGCCACGTGGGCGTTGACCGCCGCAACCGTGTCCTGCCACATCGCCCAAAGCTCGGGGTCGTCGAACAGGATCGCGCCCTTTAAAAGATACTCGTAGTAGCTGTCGATCCCGCACCCGACGTGGCTGTCCTTGGCCAGCCACACGCCGGTCTCGACGTCGATCATCGTCCCGACCAGGCCGATCCGCGAGCGGCGGTCATGAAGCGCGACCAGCGCCCGTTTGGCAGCGTCGAAATATTTGGGGTCGCCGGTGAGGTGAGAGAGGGCCCCGTACTCGAGGACATAGGTGCCGATCTCGGCGGGGTTAGTGAAGCGGGAGCGGGTCTTGTGAGTTTTGAGGTTGATGAAGCGGTATGGCATGCCAGTGTTGGAGTCGAAGACGGGGAGCATGCGGTCGGCGAGCTCGATGGCGAGCTCGAGGAAGCAGGGGTCGCCGTCGAGTTGCTGAGCGGAGATCAAGCCGCCTAGAATACGGATGGCCACCTCGAAGTGCTGGACCTCTATGTCGAGGTCGAAGTCGAGCCGGGATAGGATCAAGGCCTTGGCCTCTGCCGCCTCCGCGGTCAGGCCCATCAGGATCATGGTGTCGAAAGCGTCGACCGGAGTCATGAGCAAAGGGATCGGGTACCAGTCGGAGTAGGTTTTGGACAGCGGCTTGAGTTCGTCGTGGCCCCAAGCGTATTGTTTGTAGCTGTTCCAGGCGTGGAGGAACTCGGCGCGGACGCGGTCGGGAGAGACGGTGGCGGCGTTCACGGAAGCGTCGTCGGAGTCGGAGTGCGATGGGCCAGACATTAAGCTATCCTATCTAGCGTTTTCCTTATGGAATCGGGTTTGGCCATTGAGCCCGTTTCTATACTTAGTTTCAGAGGCCGCATTTTTTACATAATCTGGCGTCAATTAATGCTGGCGCTTCTTCGAAGGAACAAAATCTCGATTCATGGTTCATGTTTCTTTCATTGTCGATATGTCGTTGCTGAGGATTTAACCTCGGTTCACTTCATTTCGTGCCCCGTGCTATAAATATGCCAATGTCAGCGCAGTTGTCAGTCGAGTCCGATGGCACCCTCGCTCGCTCTCCAGTGCTGCTCACGATGACGTCTTTCAGCCCCGCTTCGGCAAACCACGTGCGCACATCCTTCCTTCTAAATCCCATCCATCGATCGGTGCGTTCCTCTGAGAGAAACGCAAACGCGTGTTCATCGAGGTCCGTGATAATGAGCGTGCCCCCTTTCTTGAGAATCCGTGCCATCTCACCTATCGCTGCTGCCGGGTGCACCACGTGGTGGAGGCACATGTTGGCAAAAACGTAGTCCACCGCACCGGCACGAACGGGGAGCCGTTCGGCGCCCCCCACGCAACAGTGTAGGCCCGCAGCACCGAACGCCTTGCGCCTGAGTACTTGCAGCATAGGGAGAGACTCGTCGATCGCGAGCACCTGGACGCCATGCCTGATAAGCCCTTCGGTGATAAACCCGGTTCCCGCCCCAACGTCAGCAGCTAGCTTTCGCCGCCGCACCCGTACCTCCGAGAGCGCCCGGTCTCGCACCCTCTCAGAGAAATAGGTTTGCCGCATATCGTCCCAGCGCGGGGCAATCTGGTCAAAGTAACATCTCTCGTGCATGCCCTCCCCTCCTCCCGCGTGCTAGCGCATTCGTCTGGCGGCTAGAATCTTTATCCGTTGCCCTTCAGGATCACTGCAACGCTGCTCGCTTCTGTCCGTGCTGCATAGCGAATAACTGGACGCAGGCTGCCTTCTGCATTACAATGCGTTACTGCCTAGATTACATGCAGCCCAGGGGAGAAGACCTCCTGGGTATTCGAGCAGACTCGGATCGAGCGTACCCGTTATGAAGAGACAATCGCCGTTGCTGGGGACGCCAGAAGCGATGAACGCAGCACCCAACCCAGACCGGGCGCTTTGCTGCAAGCGTGTCGTGCCGGGCATCATCCCGTGGTCATAGCAGACGCACACGAAGTGACGCTTTAGGTGTCAACGATTATTATGTCGCCAACTTTGCCATCTGGAGCGATAACGGTGAAAATAGAAATGGGCTATTTGCTTGCCTGCGCTCCTTCGGGGGCGACTGCACAGCACCCGCAGGGATCGCACCAACGGTGGTTACCAGCAGCAGACACACGATGCCTGCCAGTGCTACGGTTCTCATCTTAATTCTCATATGCTTGCATCTCCGTCCGTCGTTTTTGAGACCGATTAGTGTAGGGTGTTATCAGATAAAGATTGCCCTTTTTGGAGCGCTTTATGTACAGTGCTGAACGCGAGAGATTCGGCGTGAATCGCAATGACTATGTTTAACGATTGTTCGGCAGTGCTTGTAACGATTTGCCGGTCCAAAAACTGACAGCGACAGGCAAAGCGCAAATTGGTGAGGGATAATTTTGATGAGCAAAGTTGTGCGCGTTCTGCGTGCCGCTCCCCGATCCTGGTTCTAATCCCAGGTCGCTAACGCGACGATGTCAACGTTGATGCTCGTTCTTCCTTCTAGCAGGTGAAGGAACCGAGCCGCAAAACCAATGTGAGTATCTCGCAACGCCTATAACGTTGGGATGCGATGCGCGAGTTCGGCCCAGTCGCTGCCAACGGCCTTTTTGATGAGTTCCTTTGCTCCAGCGAAGACTGGTGCCGGCATCACCATCTGCCAGATACGCGTCATGTTCTCACGATCGTTCTGCTCCATCAGGGGGAACATCCACGCCACCATTTCCGGGAACCGCTCCTGGGGACCGTGCTGGACATGATACCAACCGCCTTATCCTGCTCGGGCAAGGCGACGCGTTCCGCGAAAATCCGGTAGAGGTGAGTATCTTCCTTGTCCAGGTGGATATTGAGATGAAAACGGAACGCAGCGGTGGCCCGGGCAGTTGCTAACAGATCGCGTGAAGCATA
>Ga0187884_10002906_pt1 | contig 13774 bp, 12 predicted proteins | sample June2016WEW_20_4_FD_132983 | JGI IMG/M metagenome (GOLD analysis project Ga0187884, IMG submission 132983) | Peatland microbial communities from SPRUCE experiment site at the Marcell Experimental Forest, Minnesota, USA - June2016WEW_20_40 | ecosystem: Environmental > Terrestrial > Soil >...
AACGAGAACTCCCCGAACGCGCGCAACAAATCACCGGTGACCGTAATCCTCGCGGGGACCTTCTGCGGTCGAGTGGCTCCGTGCAACGTAAGCTGCCCCAGCAGGATTACATCACTATTGCCGTCCCCCGTGTTTATGGTAACGCTGTGCGAGTCGTAGACGATCTCGGGATATTTGGATGTTTCCAGCACCGATTCGCGCATCTGGCTTTCAATGTCGCGTCGGTCCTTGTCACTTATGTTATCGGCAACCGTCAAGGAGTCGGCGCGCACGACCAGGTGGAGCGAAGCCTGTTCCGCCGTCTGCGGACTGAACAGTATCTCACCCTTCAGATCGCGGATCTGAATGGTCGGGCTATGTCCAAAGGCCGAAAGCATGCCAGAGGCAGTTGCCTTGACGGTGAACCGGCTGATCATTGGATTGATCACGTATCGGTCGCCCACTGGGGACTTGGCAAGCTGAGCGGCTTCCGCCCCGCCGCCCGGTCGAATGTCGATGTTTTCAGGCAAGCGAAAAAGCTCCTTCCCAAGGAGAAGCGGCTGTTACGGTGACGACCGCGTTTACATTGCTCGCAGGCGGAGATACCGTTCGATGTCCGGGAGAGCTCCCTGTGCCAAGTTGCTCACTCCTAACCGGCTGAGATACTTCTGGGCCACGGGATTCGACAAGATCAATCCTGCGCCAAATACCATCAGAGCGATACCGCTCAGCATAAACAAAGTGTCCCGATCGCTATCGTCTCGTGTGCCATTCGATTCGTGTCTCATAGCTGTCGTTGCCATTGTCGACTCTCCTCCAACTCTGATGTTCATCACTTCGAAGCTGGCCACTCTCCGGCCAACACGCGTTTGATTACGGACTCAACCAGTTCCACTGCCTCTGGAACGGCTGCCGTCACAGGTTCACTCAAACCCATCAAGCCTTCTTCCGGCCCCAATGTTGCAGGTTCACAACCGACCAGCAGAACTCGTTTCAAACTGCCGCCCATGGTCGCGGCCAAGCGAAGGATCTTCACCGGATCCATGCCGTGCGCGTCTATGTCGCCGCCTTCCGCTTGCTCGGGTACCATCGCCGCCAGATCTGGCTCGACCAGGTACACCGTGCCCGGCTGGTCGCCGTGGGGATAGGCATCCACCAGAATTGTGGTTTCGTACCCATCCTGTAGCGCATAGGCCAGATCGAACCCGCGGATACCAAAGTCCCCGACCCGTACCTCGGGAGGAAGCTCTCGCTGGGCCAGTTGCCGCGCCACTTCAACGCCGAACGCATCGTCGCCCATGAAGATGTTGCCGACTCCAGCCACCAAGATGGTCTGCTGCGCAGCGGCCTTCCGCTCGACTTGTTCCTGGGGAGGCAGCAGCTCAACTTCATCGACATCGAAGAAGAAACGGTGCCCAGGCTGTCGCATCATGCCCAAATCGCGGCCAGGATCGTCATCGACTACCACGCACACATGGATTTTGCCTTCGTAATCCTGTTCCAGTGCTTCGATGGTTGCAATCTGCCCGGCAAGTGCGAGGTCGAAGATGTCCCCGCCTTTTCGCGGATGCAGCCTCACGCGGTCTCCCACCCTTGCAGGTGCACCCGCTATAACAACTTCTTCCACCTTCGCCTTGTCTTCCAGCAGCTGCCACTCAAACTCGTTCACTGGGTCTCCTTCTGAACGGGGCGGAGCGTGCGCAACGCACCGTGCAGCTTCGCGAATTGCTCGGCCGGCAAGTTCTCCGTTCGCTCCAGCATCTGCCGAGCGCGCTGGTCGGACTGGCTCATCTCGCGCTTCTCCTCGTCGGTCATGGTCAGAATGCGCAGGGAGAGAATCTCATCGATCTCAGTGCCGTCGAACAGGTCGCCAGCGCTCTCCGGCGCAACCTGGGGATAGTCGTACAGAATGATGGGGGACGCCAGCATCGTGTCTCGTTGACCTTCCTCGCCCACAAGCACGGGGAAGACTCCCTGATTTCGGCACTCAGTGGTCATCTGCTTTAAGCGGGGCGGCGGATCAAGCAACGACACAAATTGACCTTCTTCAACCCCAGAAAGCACGTGCGCCGACACCAGGGATCGCAGCAGTGCTTGGTCGCGGCTGACGATGTCGGCTTGCCTTAGGACTGTAAAATTTTCTACGCACAGTGAAATCTTGAAGACGTTGTCGCTGACCGCGTACGCAGTCACTGAGACGCAGCCATCGATTGCTTGCTGTGTCCGCACGATTCGGCCGGCCAGCACGCCATGCGAGTCCAGACAGTCTTCCTGCGCTGTGGTAGATGGCAGCTGAAAGGGATGTTTGAGCGTGCTGGATACAAGAGATTCGACCGTCGCCACAGGGATCTCAATCTCGCGCTCCACGGCTTCCTGCCACGAATAGAATGTCTGTTCGTCGACGGCAAGACTCTTGATCGGCCGGAACTCGCCGCCGCTGGCCTGCTCCACGGCTCGGTCTCCGAGCTGCAAGAAGCGCACACGAAATTCCAATCGAGTATGCAACGTGCCCTCAACCAGCCATTCTGCCCGCATGGTCCAAGGTTCCGTTCCCTGATTGGCTTCACTGAAGGCGCGCGGATAAAGCACTCCAAAATTGAAGCGTTGCTGATTTTTCACCGAGGAAGGCCGGTAGGGGTAGAGCATGTATCCCTCGTAGAGCACAGCCTTGGCGATGCGATCGGCAGCAGCCGTATTCATGACTTCACTTCCTCTTGAACCTGGCGCAATAGGCTCTCTAAGGCTTGCTCCCAGGTCGGGATGCCTCGCTCAACCTTGTAGCGATACAGCTGCTCGAAGGCGTGCCGCTCCAGGCAGAGCCACGCGACGCCGGGATAATACGTGTCCATCAGCTTCTTCCATAGCTGGACCGGCACCCGAAAGTGGACTTCCTTGTCCCACGGAATCGGCGTGACCTGCAGCGGACCACCGTCCTCGGTGTAAAACACGGTGCCGCTAAATTGCACGCACACCGGGATATCGTCATCAGCCAAGCCGGCAAAATACTTGGTCGCCGCAACATTGAAATCGAAGGTGCACGGCACAGGAAGATTGACGTCGGTGCTGCCTTCGAAGGGCGGAACGATGGTGCTGGCATGCGTCCACAGAAACGTTTTCAGAGTTTGTCCCCAGCGCTCCGGCTCGCCAAACAAGTCCCGCAATTGTTCCTGCTCGGTTGCGCTATAACCGCGCCGCGGCGCCTCGATCTGTATCTGTGCGCGCAAGGCCACGCTGTGAATCTTCTCCGGTCCGGTATTCGTCAGGCGCAGCTTGAAGATCATTTGCGGCGTGATAGCGTAAGGCTCGACTTCGGCTTGCGCGATATGAAAGCTCAGTTCAGGCATCGCCGCGCGCTCCAATCGCCGTGGCACCCGCCTTTAGCTCGCCAAAAAATGCTGCTATCTGATGCCATGCATCCGTTCCACCGGAGAATCCGCGCCACTGGCTTCGAATGATTCCTACCAGCTTGAAACAGCGATCAATCGGCAGCAAATAATATTCCGCCTGAGTAAAGCCGCGGCTGTGGCCGATACGATTCACCAGCAGAGCCTCGACGTCCGGATCCATCTTCTTCAACTCAGGATTCGCAGCGGCGATCTCACTCCATGCTTCCAGCGAGAGCTGCGATTCGGTGGCTCCTGCCGGGCTGGGGTACATCGCCATCACGCGATTTTCCGGGCTGCTGTGGAAGAAGAAGGCCATGTTGATGGGAATCATCAGGCTGTCCCATTGCCCATCGCTCATCTGAAAGTCCTGCAGCATCCGCACTCGTCGCGGCACGCGCTTGAAGCGGGCATCGGTACGCTCGCTAAACAACAGGGCGCAGGCCTCGCAGGAGCACACCAGTTTGCGGGCGGTCGGATCGAAAAGGTGAGAGTGATGCGATGCGATCTCGGTGCTGCACAGCTCGCAGCGCTCCGCCGTGCGAGGACGGCGTGCAAATTGCTTCAACACGCTATAAGCAGTTTCAAGGCTCGGCGGTTCTTTAGTCGGCATAATTCGCCACCGCTGGCCGTTCGGAATGATTCTCCGCGCTTGGCGAAACCTGTGCGGGCCCGGCCAACGTTTCCAGAGAGACAAAACTGTTCGCAGGCGGTCCGTCTAACCCTTCAATCGTTAGGGAAACGATATCGGGAGCCGCTTCGTAAATCGCGTCTTCGACGCTCCCCTGAAGCGCCTTAGTCGTCGAGCCACAAGTATGTGCTCCCGGGGTGACGCGGATGCGCACTGCTCCTTCACGCATATCCAGCAGTTCAATGACCGCGCCATCGCGACGCAGTTTGGGCTCAAGCCGCTCCACCGCGCGGCGGACGCGGGTTTCCAAGCCATCCGGATGCAATCCATAAAGCACGAGCAAGCTGCTGACCATGGGATCGCGTCCCAGTTGCTCAATAAAGCTCATGCCGGGCTCGCCGCCGTCCGCCAAAACTTCGAGCGTGCGGTCCAGCGCCATGCCATGAAACTCCATCACCAATTGCACCAACTGGCGCACCGAGGAGCGCGCCGCTGGGTCGGCGATGGTTTCAATCTCATCGACGAGAGCCCCGATTCTTCTGACCCGCTGCTGGAAATCCTGTTCTTCAGACATGTGACCGTTTTCCCCAAAAGGAAGAAAGGAGTGAGCAAGCAATTGCACGTGATAACAACTGCGCTACTCACTCCGCAATGCCAAAAATGATTGGCTATTTAACCACGCCAAACATCGGCGAATGACGCGTCTCCAGCACTTTCCCATCGCCAAGGTACATGTGCACACCGCACGGCAGGCAAGGATCAAAGCTCCTTACCGCACGCATGATGTCGATGCCCTTGAACTTGTCGGGACCGTTCTCTTCGAAGATGGGGGTATTCTGTACCGCATCTTCATAGGGACCGGGCGTGCCGTAGATGTCGCGCGGATTTGCGTTCCACGGAGTTGGCGGGTACGGATGGTAGTTAGCGATCTTGCCGTCACGAATGACGACGTGATGCGATAACACTCCGCGCACCGCCTCGTGGAAGCCGCAACCGATGGCTTCTTCGGGAACCTTGAAGTCAGACCAGGTCTTCGTGCGCCCGGCATGCAGTTCGCCCAATGCCATCTCCACAAAGTGCAGAGCGGCAGCAGCCGAATAGGCTTGGAAGTACGTTCGCGCACGATCGCGTTCGATGGCGTTGCTCCATTTGGGAATCTTCCATTCGAGTTCGACCTCCGGCAACGAAGTGGTCTTGGGCAGGTAGATCTTGACGCTATTGCCAGTCGCCTTCAGATAGCCGATGTCGACTAGGCCTGCCTTAGCTGTCGCCCAGAAGCGGGCCAGCGGGCCACCGCCAGTATCCAGCGCCAGGTATTCGCCCTTGTGGTACCAACGCGGCGACATCACCCACGTGTACTTGTCCGAGAAATCGCGCTTCTGCGGTTTAGGAAGGGTAGTCTGGTTCCAGGGATGGCGCTGATCGACAGGATTACCCAACGGATCCTTGGTTACGAACGTCTCGCCTTGCTCCCAATCATCGTAGTAGGAACTGCCCAGCAAGATGCGGATGTTCAGGTTGATGTCGACCAGACTGGTCGTGACCAACTCATCGTCCACCACAACGCCCGGGGTCACGAACATCTTGCGACCCCACTCGGCCATGTTCTTGTAGGTGTAATCGCAGTGCTTCGGATCCTGGAAAGAGCCCCAACAGCCCAGCAGTACGCGTCTCTGGCCAACTTTCTCGTAGCCGGGAAGCGCTTCATAGAAGAAGTCGAAAAGGTCGTCGTGCAGCGGCACAACCTTCTTCATGAACTCGACGTACTTCATCAGGCGCACAATGTAGTCGGTGAATAGCTGCACGGTTGGAACCGTGCCGACTCCGCCGGGGTAGAGCGTCGACGGATGTACGTGGCGGCCCTCCATCAGGCAGAACATTTCGCGCGTCATGCGGCTCATCTGCAGAGCCTCACGATAAAAAGCCCCGGTGAAGGGGTTCAACGCGGTCATGATGTCGGCGATGGTGCGATAGCCATGCAGGTTGGAATTCGGTGAGTTCGTCTTTTGCGCTTTCGCCCAAACGCTGGGATTGGTCTCCTTCACCATCTGCTCGCAGAAGTCCACGCCCACCAGGTTGTCCTGGAAGATGTTGTGGTCGAACATGTACTCCGCCGCTTCGCCCAGATTGACAATCCATTCGCCCAAGTCAGGAGGACGAACACCGAAGGCCATGTTCTGGGCATAGTTGGCGCAAGTTGCGTGATTGTCGCCGCAGATACCGCATATGCGGCTGGTAATGAAGTGCGCGTCGCGCGGGTCTTTGCCCTTCATGAAAATGCTGTAGCCGCGGAAGATCGACGAAGTGCTGTAGCACTCCGCAACCTGCCGGTTGGCAAAATCGATCTTCGTGAAAATGCCCAGGCTTCCGACAATTCTGGTAATCGGATCCCAATTCATCTCCACGAGCTGTCGCTGCTTATTGACGGCTTCTTTGTCGGTTAATGTTGTTGTGCCCATCGCGATCGCTCCTTCGACGTATTAGGATCTGGCGTAATAACCAGTCGTGAGTTCGGGCCGATTGTGCCGCCACTTCGGCTCCTTGTTGACGGTATGCTGCGTGATCGATCGCAGGGCGCGAATCGCGCGACCATACATGGCCGAACTTCCGGTAGAAACGTGCGCTCCCGGAGGTTCATCCATGAAGGGCATGAATTTGTCAGGGAATCCCGGCATGGTGCAGCCGATGCAAATCCCGCCAACATTGGGGCAGCCACCAATGCCGGCCATCCATCCACGCTTCGGGACGTTGCAGTTGACCACGGGTCCCCAGCATCCCAGCTTCACGATGCATTTGGGTGAGCCGTATTCCTGGGCAAAGTCTCCCTGCTCGTAGTAGCCGGCGCGATCGCAGCCTTCATGCACGGTTGCGCCAAACAGCCACGTCGGACGGAGTTGGTCGTCAAGCGGAATCATCGGCGCCAGACCAGCGACCTGGTACAGCAGGTACAACACCGTCTCCATGAAGTTGTCGGGCTGAACCGGGCAGCCTGGAACGTTGACGATGGGAAGCCCCGCTTTGGATTTCCAGTTCCAACCCAGGTAATCCGCCATGCCCATGCATCCAGTCGGATTGCCCTGCATGGCGTGGATTCCGCCATAGGTCGCACAAGTTCCAATGGCCACCACTGCCAGCGCCTTGGGAGCCAGCCGGTCAATCCATTCGGTCGTCTTGATCGGTTGGCCGGTGCTCACATCCGTGCCTAAACCGGCCCAGTACCCATCTTTGCCATGGATCTTTTCGTTTGGAATCGAACCCTCGACAACCAGAACGAATGGATCGAGCTTGCCTTCCGCGCCGTCGTAGAACGGCTTCATGAAGTCGTCGCCTACCTCGTACGCAAGCACGGGATTATGAAGATGAACCTTCGGAAGCCCGGGAATTGCGCCCAGTAGAACATCTTCAATACTGGGCTGTGTTGCCGCCGTGATGGATACGGAGTCGCCATCACAGCCTAGGCCGGCTGTAATCCATAAAATGTGCACTTCGGCGACAGCCGGTGCTTTTTGCGTTGCCCGCCCGTGCGGAATCGCTTGCGCTGTCATAGGCGAAAACTCCTTTCACATCGCTTTGGAGCTGGCAGGCGACCATGCGCCCGCAGATCTTTTTTGCCGCTGAGTGAGTCCCCCACGGACCAACTTCACGGAGTTCGGACTTCTATCGTGCAGGTTAAGATGTGGCCGTTGATGACAAGTGCTGCATGGCGCCCCACGCGCCTTACCCTAAGGATCAAAAAAAGGCAGCCTTTTAACAACCTGATTTGTAGTTAAGGGAGACGTCGGTGTGAGGGATGGGGGATTCCCCGATGCAGGGACTAAGATGCTTCACCTAACCGCTACTGCCGGCGATTTCATCGGCTGTGCAGCGCCTTCATCGATGGTCCATTGAATGGCCCGCTGTACCAGTTCGCGACCGCTCTTCAGCGACAGCTTCTCTTTGATGTGGGCTTGATACGATTCCACGGTCTTGACGCTGAGGTGAAGTTCCTCGGCGATCTTGCGGGTGCTGTGTCCTTCGCCAATCAACCGAAAAACTTCAAGCTCCCGGTCCGACAACTCCGCGACGGGCGAATTCCGTTTCGTAGCCGAGCCATTAATGTACTGCTGCAGCATGCGATTCGCGATGCGATCGCTGACATAAACCTTCTGTTCGAGAATCTGACGCACCGCGACCAGAACCTTCTCAGTCGCTTCCTGCTTCATGATGTACCCGTTTGCACCAGCGCGTAATGCGCGCTCCGCGTAAATCGCTTCGTCATGCATCGACAGGATTAATACCGGCAAGCTGGGGTAGCGGGAACGAATTGCTTTTAGCAGCTCAAGTCCATCAGGCCCGTTCAAAGAAATGTCGACAATGAGGAAGTCAGGTTTGAGCGTCGGTATAGCCTGAAGAGCGGCGGAAGCCTCTTCTGCTTCTCCGCAGATCGTCAAGTCAGCCTCGCGATTCATCATCAGCGATAATCCCTCGCGCACGATTGGGTGATCGTCGACGATAAAAATCCTCGTCTTGCGCTCGGGTTGTTCCTTCGACTTAGTTGGCATTTTCTTTTCTTTTATCGTTCAGTCGAACTCTCGCCTGCGTCGCGGCCCGCCGGGAATGTACACGTCACCACGGTGCCGTGGGGAGCACAGAATTGAATATCCAGTGTTCCGCCAATTATCTTGGCCCGGTGACTCATGATGTGGTGTCCCATACCCTTATTACTTGCCGGAATCTTCTTGAAGCCCGAGCCGTTGTCTCGCACTGTCAGCACGGCCCGATTATCCGCGGTCGCCAATCCGATTTCAATTTTGCGCGCTTTGCCGTGTTTAATCGCGTTGCTTACCGCCTCCTGCGAGATGTGATACAGATGCGTGGCCAAGCTCACATCGTGAATGAGCACCGGGTTTTCGCACTGCAGCTGGCAGGAGACGCCGAACACGTCCTCAACTTCCGCACTTAACTGCTGCAAGGCAGACATAAGGCCGTGGGATTCAGAGACCACAGGGCTCAGGCCCTTGGCCAGCTCGCGCGTTTTATAGATGGCTTCGTTCACCAGCTTGACGATCTTGGCAGCATCCTTCGCGTAGGGCAGGCCCTGTTCTTTAAGCTTTTGTTCTTGGACCTTGGTCATGAATGCAATGCCGGTGAGGTGCTGCCCCAAGCCGTCATGCAGGTCTTGCCCAATGCGGCGTTGTTCACGCTCGCTGATCTCCAGAATCGCTTTCTCCAGTTGCTTTCGCTCCGTAATGTCGATTCCGGTAGCGATCACATAAGCGGGGGTACCTTTGATTCCTCGCAGCGATCTCCCCGACCAGGCGATCTGCCGGAGCACCCCCTCGGCAGCCCGCCACTGACATTCATAGTCCGTTTGCAACTGGCCGCACTTCATCTTCTCGAAATGAATCCGAAAATCGGAACCTTCTTCCTCGGGAATGAACAGGTCCCACACATGCCGGCCGGAAACGTCCGACGAGGTATATCCGGTGCTGCGTTCACAAGCGCGGTTGAAGCGAACAATGCGGCCATCGGCATCGAGCACGATCACCAGCGCGCCCACTGTATCCAGAATGGCGGTGACTACATTGCGCTCTTCTTCCAGCGCTTCTTCGGTTTGCTTCAGATCAGTGATGTCGAAGCCGACGCCGTGGATGAACCACGGACTTCCATCCTGGCGCCGGATCATCTTGGCTTCGCAGTGAAACCAGATCACGCGATTGTCGCGGGACAAAACGCGGTAAGCTGAGCGAAGCGGCTTACCCGATAGGACCAACTCTGCGGCTTCAACGCTCCACCGCGGCTTATCGTCAGGATGAACTTGGGAATACCATCGGACCGGATCCTGCAGCCACTCTTCCTGGGTAAAGCCGAGCGCAGCCTCGATCTGAGGACTAACGTATGCTTCTCCCACCCCCTCCTCCAGATAAGCCATGAACACGACCGCTGGAATCTGCTCAACCAGGGCACGATACTTCGCCTCCAGGTTAGGAAGCTGCGCAGTGATGTTGGCCAGCGGGTTTCCGGGGCCACCCGCACGATCGCCGGTGACTACATCGGTATTTTCGAAGAAGACTTTGGCTAGACCTTGCAACACGCTTTCAGCTTCGGCATAAGAGGTGTATGTCTCATCGCCGGCGGTCACTTCAGCTTTATCGTCTAAACCTTCGAACTTTTCGGCCCATGAGGCCATCGTCTTCACCTTTAGTCGAATGTGTTGCCGCGGTCCGCGTCAGTCGGTTCACAGCGACCCGCTCTACTGGTTTTGGAGATACCTTGACCCCGCCAAGATGGCTCCTTATTAAGGGATGCCTGAGTAAACTTTCGTAGCGCGCGAATTGCGCGCCCATAAGTCTGGATCGCACTGGCTGAGAGTAAGGAACCCGGTGGCTGGTTCATGAACGGCATGAACTTGTCGGGAAATCCCGGCATCGTGCACCCGATGCATATGCCTCCGACGTTGGGGCAGCCGCCAATTCCGCCCATCCACCCACGTTTGCCGACGTTACATTGCACTACCGGACCCCAGCATCCTAATTTGACAATGCAAAGAGGCGAGCCGTATTCGTCGGCGAAGTCGGCTTGTTCGTAATAGCCACCCCGGTCGCAGCCTTCATGTACCGTCTGTCCAAAAAGCCATTTCGGGCGCAATTGTGGATCCAGCGGAATCATGGGCGCTTTGCCGGACGCCATATACAAGAGATACAGCAGCGTTTCCATCATGTTGTCCGGTTGGACCGGACAGCCGGGCACGCAGACAATTGGGATGCCGGCTGTGGACTTCCACTGCCATCCAAGATAGTCGGCCAGGCCCATGGCGCCGGTCGGATTGCCCTGCATCGCATGAATTCCGCCATAGGTCGCGCAGGTCCCGGCCGCCACGATAGCCCATGCGCTGGGGGCCAAATTATCGATCCATTCGCATGTAGTGATGGGCTGTCCCGTGAGTGGATCGGTCCCAAGCGAAGCCCAATAACCTTCCCTCTTGTTAGTCTCATCCGGGATGGAACCTTCCACTACCAGAATGTAAGGGCCGAGTTTACCCTCGGCAGCCTGATGGAATGGTTTCAGAAAGTCATCGCCGTTTGCCGTTGCGAGAAATGGGTTATGGAAATTGACTTTGGGAATCCAAGGAATGCCGCCCATGACCACATCTTCGATGCTGGGTTGGGTAGCAGCGGTCATGGCGATAGTGTCGCCATCGCAGCCTAGGCCGGCGGTGATCCACAAGACGTCAATCTGCTCGATCACGCCGTCGCTCCCGTTTTTGCGTGCGATTTCGGCCATGCGAACGCTCCAGGAACAGTCAGAACTCCCCAGCGACACCATGACCACGAAGCTAGGTAACCAATTGGTTAGCCCTGAATCCCACACAGAGAACGAAGTTGGCGAGATTGTACTCCGTTGGTGCCCAGACAGGTGTCTCGTCTGGTGAGTTTCGCCAAAAAAGCACAGTCTCCGAGGAGAATAGAAGTTGCATTAGGGCGTCTCTTTGGGTAGGGCGCGCATCCTAATATCTGTTGCTGCAGAACAAAGGAGACGACTTGAAGAAGACATTTATCACCGCGCGAAACATCATTGGAGTTGCGGGGCTCATCCTGGCCGGCTACGTGATCATCTCGTCCATACCCGACGTGGGGCGCTATATCAAGATCAGCCAGATGTAAATCGGCCCTTCGGCCTATTACGGAACGCAGCAAGGATTGCGCATCGTTTGGGCACCAAATGCCCCTTTGACTCAAGGTTTGCTAAGTGCGCGTTTGTGAATGTGCAGCGTCCATCTCCTGCAGGCGGTTGCGATCTCTGCAACGGCACGCAGGCCGCTCAACTGAGTCTGGCGGCGTAGACCGAAGGCGTTTCGAATCGATTTTTCATCCCCGCTTGAAGAACGGCAGAGCGACGGCGACCTATCACACCGCCAATTTGCAAGTCCGGGCTAAATTCACAACGCTGTCAGCGTCTCCCAGATAGAGTTCCTTTTCGAAATCAGGTCACCCCTCGTCGTGATGCAGAGCACAGAATTTCTGCCGGTTGCAGTGGATGCTCATGACGAAAGGAACCGCACCAGCGCTGCCGGAAGTGCCCAGCCTCCATAAAGCCGTAGCGCGCCAGAGGTTCCGCACGTGCTGGTCTCTACCCCGGAAAGGAGTGCCAGGCACATGGCTACTGCCCAGATTTCGCTCGACAGCGCCGAGCAGGCGTTCATCGACCAAGTCATAACTCAACAGAGTGGCCGGCCCGGCGAATTGCTTGGCGTTCTGGAGGCGGTGCAGGAGCATAACGCGCACAAGTACCTCTCGACGGACACCCTGCGATACATCGCCAACCGGCTCGATATTCCCCCTTCGCGTTTGTACAGCGTCGCGACCTTTTACGCTTTGTTCAACCTGGAACCGCAGGGCGACAACACCATCTGCATCTGCCGAGGCACGGCGTGTCATACGCGCAACTCGCGAGCGCTACTGGAAAGCTTGCGCCTGGAGCTTGGACTGGGCCTTGATGAGAGCGAAGAGGCGACCAACGCCGACAAACTCGCGTTAACCACTGCCGACAAGAAGTTCACGGTGCGAACGGTGGCCTGCTTCGGCCAGTGTGCGCTGGCGCCGGTAGTAGAGGTCAACCATCGCATTTGCGGCCACGTGAACGAACGTACTTTGCAGCGCGAGGTACGCTCGCTGGAACGGGAGAATGACTGATGCCCCGCATTGAAGACATTGGCGCATTTAACGCTGTGCGGGAAAGCGGGATGCGCAAGCTGTTGCCCCCGATGCCGCGCATTGCGGTTGGCATGGGCACCTGCGGGGGCGGAAATGGCGCCGAGGGCTTGTATCATGCCTTTGCCCAAGCCATCGATAAGGGTGGCACAAACTTCTACCTCGCCGGCGTCGGCTGCTTCGGCGCCTGCTACCAGGAACCGCTGGTCAATATTCATGTCCCCGGCCAGCCGTTGTTGATCCTGCATCGCGTGCAGACCAACGATGTCGCCCGCATCCTGCACGACATCACCATCGGCGGCCTCCGTACGGAACAGGTGTACTGCAAAATTGAAGAGTGGGACCATATCACGGGCACGATTCGCTACGGTCGTGGATTTCCCGAAGTGCCGCTGTGGAACGAAGTACCGTTCTTCAAGGGCCAAAAGAAGATCGTGCTGCGCAACTGCGGCCTCATCAATCCTGACGACGTTGAGGAATACATCGCCGTAGGCGGATACCAGGCGCTGTACAAGACGCTCATCGATGAGAAGCCGGACGCGGTGATTGAGCAGATCAAGGCCGCCAGACTGCGCGGCCGAGGCGGCGCTGGCTTTCTCACCGGCAATAAATGGGATTTCCTGCGCAAAGCCGTCGCCGACCAAAAGTTCATCATCTGCAATGCCGACGAAGGCGATCCCGGCGCTTACATGAATCGCAACGAGATCGAGAGCGACCCGCACGCGTTATTGGAAGGCATGATCATCGGCGGCTACGTGATGGGCGCGGCACAGGGAATTATCTACGTTCGTGCCGAGTATCCGCTGGCCGTACACCGGCTGAGTCGCGCGATCGAGCAGGTGCGCGAGTATGGCCTGCTCGGGAAAAATATTCTTGGCCGTGGTTGCAACTTCGATATCGATATTGTCGAGGGGGCGGGCGCGTTTGTGTGCGGCGAAGAGACTGCCCTGATCGCATCCCTCGAAGGCGAAGCCGGACGTCCTCGTCCTCGGCCGCCATTTCCGGCACAGAAAGGCCTGTGGGGCAAACCGAGCAACATCAACAACGTCGAGACTTGGTACAACATCGCGCCCATTATCACCAAAGGCCCG
>Ga0187884_10002919_pt1 | contig 13741 bp, 8 predicted proteins | sample June2016WEW_20_4_FD_132983 | JGI IMG/M metagenome (GOLD analysis project Ga0187884, IMG submission 132983) | Peatland microbial communities from SPRUCE experiment site at the Marcell Experimental Forest, Minnesota, USA - June2016WEW_20_40 | ecosystem: Environmental > Terrestrial > Soil >...
AGCGAGTTGAAGAGTTCTCCCATGGCCAGGGGTGTGGTGGAGTGCTCGCGAATGAGACGGAAGCTCTCCTTGTATTCGGGACGCAAGCAGTCTTCAAGAAAGAAGAGGTGGTAGGGCTCGAGGTCGTGGGCAAGGCGCGCAGCTTGAATCGGGTCCAGTTTTTCATGACAGTCGTGCAGGAGTTCAACCTCGGGGCCGAGCTTGGCGCGCAGATACTCAAAAAGTCTGGGCACTACGCGCAGGTATGGAGCCGGCTCGAAGACTTCGGTCTGCGGAAGTCCCGCCATGTTCGCGACGCGGCCGGCCGCCGCCTCGAGCGTCTTGTTTCCCGGTGTCCCGTAGGTTCCTTCAAGGCCGGGGATTGCCACCTGGGCACGAACGCATTTGAAGCCCCGCTTCATCGCACGGCGGGCGACGTCTTCGACTTCCGCGAAATCTCTTCCGCTCGCGTGGGTGTAAGCTAGAGCGCCGGTCCTCGTGCGGCCACCCAACAACTGGTACAGAGGCATATTGGCACGCTTGCCCTTGATGTCCCAGAGCGCCAAGTCAATGCCGGCGAGGGCCGTCATTTGGATGGGACCGCCGCGCCAGTAAGGCCCTCGATAAAGGTACTGCCAAGTGTCCTCGATCTGCTCCGGATCCCGGCCGATAAGCAGCGGGGAGATGTGTTGTTCGAGATCCGCCGCGACGGCCAATTCCCTGCCGTTGAGCGTGGCATCGCCAACCCCGTACAGGCCGGGCTCGCTGGTGAGAACCTTCACCAGTACGTAATTGCGGTCCGGGCAGGTGACGATCACCCGAACGTCAGTGATCTTTAGGGGCGGTAGTCCTCGGGAGGAGCGGGCGCTCGAGCCTGTGTTCTCCGCCAGAGTATCCTTCGCAAGTAATGCCCTGACCACCCGCTTGCGGCTGAGTAGCGAATCGGAGAGGGCGGCTACGCCGGCAAGTCCAAGGAAGCCGCGCCGGCCCAACTGGCTTACCTTGGATAAGGGTTTATGCATACAGCCTCCATAGCATCATTACCTGGTAATAATCTGGTCGGAACCACTCTTCGCAAGTATCGCACAATAACATATCCGCCGAATCAAAGGAATACTGACGGGTGCGCGTCAAATCGGCGGCGCCAACCTGCCCACGGTTGCGCTCGGCGACTCCCAGCAGGTGCGCCTTCAGGACACGGCCATGGTGATCGGCTATCCCGGCTCGGCATCTGCCTGGGGCGGCAGCCATTTGGCCAGCCAAGCGTCGAACCTCGTGCCCAGCGCCGCGAACGGGCACTTTTCGCCGGTCAAGACGGCCCTGACGGGCGCGCACAAAAACTCTAAGGCTTGAGGTCACTTGCGATCTGCGAGAACTGGTCGAGGGCTGCTTCGAGGTCTTCGGCGATTTCTGCGGCGATAACCTCGGGGTCAGGTAGGTTGGCGGAGTCTTCCAGGCTCTCATCCTTCAGCCAGAAGATATCGAGACTCACTTTGTCGCGCTTCAGCAGATCTTCATATTCGAAAGGCTTAAAGCGATCGGTGGGCTTGCGGTCGTGGCGGTTCGCGGGGTTGTAGCAGGCGACGAAATCGTCTAGGTCGGAGCGCTTCAACGGATTCGTCTTCAGGGTAAAGTGCTGGTTGGTTCGGAAATCGTAAATCCACAGCGTCTTCGTCCACGGCGATTCGCTCGCTGGTTTACGGTCGAAGAAGAGGACGTTTGCCTTTACACCTTGGGCGTAAAAGATGCCCGTCGGAAGGCGCAAGAGCGTGTGGACATCGCATTCATGCAGCAGCTTGCGCCGAACGGTCTCTCCCGCCCCGCCCTCAAACAGCACATTATCCGGCACGACGATGGCCGCTCGCCCGTGGATGTTGAGCAATGACTTGACGTGCTGAAGGAAGTTGAGCTGCTTGTTGCTGGTCGAGGCCCAGAAGTCATCACGGACCACGACCAGACTCTGCTTGCTCTGTTCACCCTCTTCGTTGATGACCGTGACGCTGGATTTCTTTCCGAACGGCGGATTGGTCATCACGATGTCGTAGGTCTCGGACGGCTTGGCATTCAGGCTATCGCCCACCTTGACGGGGCAATCGTCCCCGCCGATGCCGTGCAGCAGAAGATTCATGGCGCACAGACGGGCCGTGTTGTCCACAATCTCCATGCCCTTGAGCGCGTCAAACCGCAGATGCTTTTTCTGGTCTTTGTCCAAGTCATAGTGACGGCTGAAGAATTCGTGGGCAATCAGGAGAAAGCCGCCCGTCCCGCAGGCCGGGTCGAAAATCGTTTGCATCGGTGCCGGATGCATCACGTCCACGATGGCGCGGATCAGGGCACGCGGGGTGAAGTATTGGCCTGCGCCGGTTTTCACGTCCTCAGCGTTCTTCTCCAGCAAGCCCTCGTAGGCATCGCCCTTCACGTCTGCGTCGAGCGTCATCCACTGTTCGCAGTCGATCAGGTCAGCAATCAGGCGGCGCAGTTTCGCCGGGTCCTGAATCTTGTTCTGAGCTTTCCGAAAGATGGTTCCCAGCATCCCGCCCTGCTTGCCGAGGTTTTCCAATGTTTTGCGGTACTGAATTTCCAGCGCGTCACCGTCTAGTTCGAGCAGGCTCGGCCAGTTGTAGTCCTGGGGGACGATTGAAGGGCGATTCAAAGGCGGCTGGGTCTGCTCGTGCGCCATCTTGAGGAACAGCAGATAGGTGAGCTGTTCGACATAGTCTCCGTAGGAGAGCCCGTCGTCGCGGAGGATATTGCAGTAGTTCCAAAGTTTTTGAACGATGGTGGCAGACCCATTGGACATTATTCCTTCTCCTCCCTTTGTGACACAGGCACTCTTGCCTGTGCTGCTTTCCCCTGTGCCGTTTTCCCTTCACAGCCAGGAACGGCTGTGCTACTTGTGGCACAGGCACTCTTGCCTGTGGGTTGTGTGCCACAGCCAGGAGTGGCTGTGCTACTTCTTTTTGAGGCACTCGACCAGGGCCAGTCCTCCGGCCTTTTCACCAGGCCGGCAGACACGGGATTTCGCTCGATATAGGCCCGAATACGCACCAATTCAGCCTCGTCGCGCACCCAATGATCGAATGATTCGTCTTCCCAGAAATGCTTTCCGACGCGCCCCAGAGCGGCGTTCGAGTCGCGCGCGGAAACGCCCTTGATACCGCCGGTGATGCGGGCCATCGGCATTCGAGGCCACAGGAGCACGTGCACGTGATTCGGCATGACCACGTAAGTGTCAAGTTGGTAGTGTCCCAGCTCTTCCCCGCGAAGGATAGCATCCTCAACGTAGCCGGCAATTTTGGGGTCGCGAAGCCAGAGCGGGCCGGTAGCTCCGCGGTCCAGTTCGGCGTCCATCTGGCGGAATCTCCTGCCGGAGTCTTTCGGAGTAGCACAGGCACTCTTGCCTGTGCCTTCTTCAGTGACACAGCCAGGAGTGGCTTTGCTACGGGCTGTGCTCCTGGTAGCCCAAACACTCGTGCCTGGGACGATACCCTTGGGCAAGGACCCAAACAGCCGCCAAGTAACAAAGATGGCCCTGCCCTCTGGGTGCCAGTGCGGCAGATTTCGGCGATAGAAGGTCATGGGTTTCTCGGTAGTAGCACAGGCACTCCTGCCTGTGTCGTTTTTCTTCACAGCCAGTGGCTGTCCTATTTCATTTCACAGCCAGGAGTGGCTGTGCTACGAATGCTACGAATGCGTTCCAGCAGCACGCTGGCCGGTTCGTCGCTCGGGTCCTGGGGCACCAGCTTGCCCTCAAAGGCGCGCTTCAGGACTGACTGCCGCAGCCGCTCCGCGCGCTTCAGGTTGGCATCGACCACAGCTTCCAGTTCGTCGATGACTGAGAGTCGGCGCTCGACCTCAGCCACAATACGGTGCTGTTCCGCGAGCGGCGGGAGCGGAAGGCAGGATGCGGCCAGCTGCGACGTGAACATATGCTGTATTAAGCTGCCCTTGTTAAGCCCGTCCACGAATCGCCTGAACACTTCAGACTTGAACATCCACAGTAAATATTCGGGAAGAACATGGACAGGCGTCAGCCTGGCGATTCGCTGGTTAAGAAGGCAATGGTCAGAATTCCTCGTCATACATACTCGCCCGAGAAACTCGTCTTTCAGAGACTGGGCAGTGAGATTCATTACGAGTTCTCGCGCGCCAACGATAAACCCTGGGAATTCCGCTTCCCAGCGTTTTGGAAGAAAGCGAGTATTCTCCTCAGTCCATTCAACCAGACCCCTGATATGTAGGTTTCCTGGCCGTAATAGCTTCACTCCGCTAGCCTGGTACTCTTTGCTTGGAAATGAGCGTCCGTTCTGAGAGAAACCCACCTGTTCCCAGCGGGCCCACTCCCATCCCTCGGGCAGAATCGGCAGATTTGCACTGTCCGGCGGGCGCGGCTCCTTGCATTTGGCCTTCCACTTGTCGTCCTTGGGAGGCTTGCCGGCGGCGTGCATTTTGGCGAGTTGGTCAGCTTCCCAACGGGCGCGACGCTCTCTCAGGATGCGCGCGAGGAGTTTATTGGCGGGTTCGTAGGCGCGGCCTTCGGCGCGGGCAAGTTCGGCCTCGGTGGGAACCAAGCGGCCCTCGCAGGCCGCCTTCAACACCGAGGCGCGATAGCGCTTCATGTTCGCCCGCACCCGCTTCAGCGCCTCGATCGCCGCATCTAGACGCGTGAACTGTTTTTCAATCTCCGCCACGATGCGACGCTGCTCGTGTAACGGTGCCAGCAGTACCGGATAAGATGCCAACTGTTCGTAATCCACGCGCGGTCGATCTCCGGTGTTTAAGTGCGTCGCAAAGACGACGAAAGACGAGGAGTTGAGAAAGTACTGCAGATATTTGGACTCTAGATTTGCGTCATGTGGCAACACGATGAATTCAGCCGAGCACAGTCCCTCAAAGTCGGGCCGATAGATTTTATTGAGGTATGGACGAAGTCGGCCGTAGAGCACATCCCCCGGCATGAAGTGAACGGCGCTGCTTTTCATCGTTCTAGCTGGCACAGTCATCAAAAGGCGCATACTGTGCGACTCGACATGCTCCATTCCAATGAAAGGCAACTGGGGGAAATCTTGCGGTTGATGTCTTGGTCGTGTCGGAACGCAGATGTCGCCCAAGGTCGTTAGTGCCCATCCCAGAGGCAGATTATGTCCAACCTGAGAATTCACGCCGCGAGCACCTCGTTCAACTCATTCATCAACGGACCCAATTCTTTGCCGAACACTTGAAATGCCTTGCCCAACCCGCCGTGCTGCGCAAAGGGCACATATTCAAAATCCTCTGTTTCAATTGCTAAGCTTGATGCGATGTGGTCGCGGATTAGTCCCAGCCACTGACGCTGTTCAGCGGTGAACCTGCGTCCGCTGCCTTCCTGCTGTGCCAGCCACGCCGAGAAGCGCTCGTGGACTTGTTCCTGGAATGGGCGCAATTCTCCGTCCTGATGCAGGGCGAACCGCACCAGCGAGACGATGTCGGTAAGCAGCCTGCCGCCCGAACCCCGGACCTTCGACTTGTCCAGCTTCTCGTACGCCTGCCAGAGCAATTCGGGTGTCCAGGCACGCGGCGGGCGCTGGATGGCATCCGCCAGTTCCTTGATCTGCTTGAAGGTCAGGCGCTGTTTGTATGGGCGACTGTAAAGCAACTGGAGTGCCGTGATTTCATCCTTGTTCTCGCGGATGAAGGTCTCGAATGACTCGACAATCGAGCGCGCCTTTTCCTGCGCGGCGGCGGAATATCCGGCCTCCAGAACTTGGTCTTTGCTCACCGTGTCAATCGTCTGCTCGTAGGATTTCTTGATTTCGACGAGCTTGTTGCGCAGCGCGGGGTTCGCCGCAATGGGCTTTGCGGCCTCTTCAAGCAATGCCGCTCGAGCCTTTTGAACCTCTTGTGGCGGGGGATTCTCCAAACCGGTTGCCTTCCGAGCGGCTTCAATCTGAACATCTGGGTCGAGCGCATCAACCAGCGCGCCGGTGATCGTTGCCAGCGCTTTGCCCGCGTTCAGTTGTTCCACCGACTTGCGGTCATCCTTGGTCAATTGACGGTCCAGGCGCGCGAGCCGCGATGCCAACGAGGAAAGCGCATCCGGCTCTCGGTTTCCGAATGCCACTGCCTGGAGCAGCTTCTCGAACGAGACCGAAGGCTTCCTTTCCAGCGGCTGCGTGTCCGACATCTCCTGTTCCGACAGACCCACGGCGTCCACGATAACGAAATGCGTTTTTGACTTGGCGTCGGGGGTCACGGATTGAAATTCCGTGTCAGTCACCACCCGCACGCCGCGTCCTTTCATCTGCTCGAAGAAGTTGCGGCTCCGCACGGTGCGCATGAAGAACACGATCTCCAAAGGGCGTACGTCGGTCCCCGTGGCAATCATATCTACCGTGACCACGATGCGAGGATTGTAACTGTTGCGGAAGTAGGAAAGCAGGTCCTCGGCGTCAAGGCCGCTGCTTTTGAAGGTGACCTCCTCGGCCTCGGTCCCGTCAGCCAGAGTTTTCTTGGTAAGCACGCGGGCCACATTGGTCTTGTAAGTGATCTTCTGGCAGAAGTCATTGCCTTTCCCGAACTCTTCGCGGACGATCTGCACAATGTCATCGGCGTGGCTGTCATCCTTGGCGAAGATCAGCGTCTTGGGAACATCCCTGCGGCCAGGGAAGATGTCGGTGAAGAGCCGATCCTTGAACGTCTGGACGATGGTGCGAATCTGGTCCTTGGCCACGACATCGCGGTCCAGGTCTTGCGCGGCGTAGCTCAAGTCCTCGTCGAGTTGCTCCCAGCGGAGTTTACGTGTCAAGCGGTCGCGCCTGTCCACCCAGAGGCCTGCGTTGATCGTCGAACCGTGTTCACTAATGACCGTGCGGATCCGATAGAGGTCGAAATCGACGTTCACGCTATCGGCGACGGCTTGGTCGTGGTTGTATTCCATGACCAGATTCTGGTTGAAGAACCCGAATGTCTGTTTGGAAGGCGTAGCCGTCAGGCCGATGATGAAGGCATCGAAGTATTCCAGGACCTGCCGCCACAGGTTGTAGATAGATCGATGGCATTCGTCGGTGATGATGAAGTCAAAAGTCTCGATGGGAAGCGCAGGGTTGTAAGCGACCGGGAGCGGCTCTTTAATGAGGGCCCCGAGATCGAACATTGAGCCCTCTTCCTGAGCTGGGTCGAACTCCTCTTCGCCCTTAAGCATCGAGTAGAGCCGCTGGATGGTCGTGATGCAGACCTTGTTCACCGGGTCGAGCTTGTTGGATTGCATGTGCTGGACGTTGTAGAGCTCGGTGAATTTCCGACCGTCGTCGGGTGTGGCGAACTGCTGGAACTCTTTATAAGTCTGCCTGCCCAGCGTACTGCGGTCCACGAGGAAGAGGATGCGGCGGGCCTTGGCGCATTTGATGAGGCGATAAGAAAAATTGCAGGCGGTGAAGGTTTTCCCGCCGCCGCTGGCCATCTGGATGAGCGCACGGGGGCGTCCTTCGGCGAGCGACCGCTCCAACCCACGGATGGCGCGCTCCTGCGCGGGCCAAAGCCCCTCGCCCGTGAGCGGCGGTAGATGCTTGAGGCGGGCGTGAAGCGTTGACCCAGGCGAGCGGCTTTCTTCCATCAGCCAATCCGCCAATGTCTCCGCTTTGTGAAATGCGAACACGCTATGGCTGCGTGCTTCCGGTTCAAGCAGGTTGGTGAAACGTGTCTCGACACCCGTGCTCTGGTAGCAGAATGGAAGCGGGCGGCGGTAGGCTTTCAGGCTATCGGGCAGGCCCACGCTGTACTTTTCAGTCTGAATCTCGTAACCGGTGAGCGTCTCACCCTCTTTCTTTGCTTCAACGACACCCGCCGCCGCGCCATCAACGTAGAGAAGGTAGTCGGCAGAGCCATGCCCGGCCTTCAGCGGGAACTCCCGGATCGCCACTCCCCGGCCCGCCGTCACGTTCGCTTCGCTGACGTCTTGCACTTTCCAGCCAGCGTCCGTCAGGAGCTTGTCGATTCCTCTCCGTGACTTCTCTTCCGGCTTCTCTCCCATGGGTGCTCTGCGGGAGATTATACTCCCATAATGCTGTTCACCCACGTGCAATTGGGCGGGTGACGCAGAGATCGCTTCGTGATGTCTGCGACATGCTGATTCCGCTTGAGGCTGAGGTGGAATCCTTGCATGATCCGGCCGCGGCATTTTGCGGCCTCAATCATCTTCATTACGTGACCAATAGAACAGGATTCAGGATTCAGGAGTCAGGAGTCAGAATGAAGGGCATCTGCTTTTCGCCGACTGCCTTCTGCTTTCTGCCCTCCGCTTTCTGCCTTCTGCTTACTGCCGACTGCCTACTGCGACTTGCGACGCCCATGTCGCGCAACTCATAGCGGTAACCAGACTTCATGTCTCTTGACAAGCGGAACGAGATAGGCTAGAATAGTACGCGGTAGGAGTCAGGAGTCAGGAGTCAGGAGTCAGGAGTCAGGAGTCAGGAGTCAGGAGTCAGGAGTCAGGAGTCAGGAGTCAGGATTCAGGGCGGGAATAGCTGGGGGCAGGGGCAAAGAATAGGGAATAGGGAACAGGGAATGGTGAATTGGTCGGGTCCTTTTTTGGCGCCGGTTACTGCAATGTCCATATTGTGACCGGTATGTGGCAGGTGGTAGATAGGCTCCTATTTCTTGCTCGTCACTCGTCACTTGTCACTGCCTAGCCCGACTTACTGGAATTGACAAGACCGTTGGCAGGCGCTTCGGCACAGGACAGGATGTCGACTTGGACAGGGAAAAAGATACTTGGTAATTTTCAAAAATGAACGACCGACGCGGGAATGTCTATGAAAACAAAGGAGCGCTGTGGAAAACTTGCCAGCGAAGCTGGAATGTCATAGAAAACAAAGATAGTTACGCGTTGGAAGCGGGAATGTCATTGAAAAGAAAGGAGGTAGGTGGTAGGTGGGCAAAAGCAGGTTTCAGGTGCCAGGTGACGGGTGATTGCGGGCTCGGGGACGAAGACCTGCCCGCCGCCGCGGGCTCACGCGGCGGGCCAGTTGATGGGTAGCTGACTTTAGAGGCCGAATCCCTAGGAACGACGCTTTTCTTAGGTGGGAGCAATTATGACCATGGTATAATGACTATGATAAGGAGTCCGGAATGAAAACAATGGCAGCAGGTTCGTTCAAGGCACAATGCCTTGCGGTCATGGACGAGGTTCAAGCCAAGAGAGAGACCGTGGTGATCACTAAACACGGCAAGCCGGTGGCGAAGCTCGTCCCCGCCGACAAAGCTACGGACGAGATTTACAATTTCCTCCGTGGCAAGGGTGCGGTTACAGGCGACGTCATTTCACCTGCAATCGAAGACTGGGGCAACCTCAAGTGATTCTCGTCGACACGCACGTGGTCGTCTGGCTGGCATTTGATCCAAGCCGGCTTTCCCGCAAGGCAACCTCCGCCATCGACAATGCGCGTAAGAACGGAGACGGCCTGGCAATCTGCGATATCACGCTCTTGGAGTTGACAGCCCTTGTGAGCAAGGGACGTATCCATCTCGACATCAGCCTGGAAACTTTCCTGCGGGAAGTCGAAGCCCGATTCGCCGTCCTACCGATCACTGTCCGCGCCTGCGTGCTCGCCCTTGGACTTCCAGCAGCTTATCCCAAGGATCCAGCGGACCGCATTATCGGAGCTACTGCGCTGGCCGAACGGTTACCTCTACTTACGGCTGATCGCGAGATCCAGCGGTCAAAAGCGCTTCCCACGATCTGGTGAGTGAAACCAGTCCTGGCGGCCTCTCCTGTCAAAGGGCTCGGGTAAACCTTTATTCAAGGTCGATCCGGACCGTTTCCCCAAAACGCGCAGTTCGACGGGAATCAGTCACCCACAGCACGGGATATTCCGGGGCTTCTGGATATGAATCGCAGCACAAGTCGGTGAGATAGATAAGGCAGACCGGCACGATATTGTTCTCCGCCACCCACTCGAATGCCGGAGGGAAATCTGTGCCGCCACCGCCTTTGGGTTCGAGAATCTCGGAGTGAAGAATGCTGCAGAAATCCTCGAAGTGGACGACGATCAACTTCTAGCCGCGGGTATAAACCGAACGCTGATTCGCAGATTGAGGGGGTTTCACGTATCAGGCTGTCGGCGGTCTGACGCGGGCAAGTGGGGGCGTGCTGGCAATAGTCGCTCCAAGGGCAGCCTCTCTGCCGAATTCCTGTATGGGTGGTTTCACTGCGCTGTATGCTCAACGCTCTGATCAAGCCAAGGGCTCGCCTGCGCCATCTGCAGGGGCTTTGGTTTACTTGCGAAGCTAGGGCAATATGTCGCCCATCTCCAAATTACTAGAAGCCATTTCAAAACCCCATGGAACTTGTTGAATTGCTTAACCAAATCCGAGTGATCTGCGACGACGGACTGGGGCGAGGAGTTAAGTCCTGTATTTTCAATAAGACCCTCCTGCTTGGTTCTACGAAGCTGCGAATGGTCATGTCAAAGGCATTCGTTTCAATGGGCTAAAGAGGGTTTTGAAATAGCTTCTAGTACCTTTGTTCTATAGATAAGCCACAGGCGGACTGTTAGTCTGCATGGTGTCATGTTTGACAACGGACATATGAGAGAGCATTTGAAGACTAAATAAAAGCGTCCGGACGGGATCATCCCCTTGGGAGGCACGGATCGATGGATTCCTCGCCTGACCGTCACCCCAGATCGGGTTCCACCCCTCTGAACCCCGGTTCAAAGTTGAGGATTTACCCCTGGCAGTACGAGCTTGCCTTCCTGCTCTTCGCCATCCTGGTTGTCATCCTCGCCTCGTATTCCATCTGGCAGGACTATCGGGAGACCAGACACTACTGGCTAGACAGGATGTCCAGTGTCGCCGACGACCGTGCCCGAATGATTTCCAACTGGCTCGTCGAACGCCGTGCTGACGCGGAGATTGCGGCCGCCAATCCATCGGTACTGTCTCTCCTGTCCGGTCGAGCATGGACCAAGTCGACTGGGCATGAAAAAGAGTCCATAGCTCACTTGCTTCCGTTCCTCAATCAGCTTGCCTTCGTGGCATACAACTACAAAGGCGTTTATGTCGTCGACCCCGCAGGGATGCCCCTGGCCTGGTCATCCGAAGCCCCCGAGCTAAGCGCTCAGGCGCGTGCCGCTTGCCGGGACGCGGTTCGCGACGGTGAATTCAGGGTACATGTGCTGGGCAAGACTCCGCAAGATAGCCGGGTGTTTTTCACTATGCCGGTCATCTCACCCGAGGGCACGAAGCAACCCACTGGGCGCCCACGCCGTTTTGACGGCGCTGTGGGGACGCTGATAGATCCTTCCGATAACCTGTTTCGGTTCGTGACCGCTGAGGCTGTGCCCACGCGGACCGGGGAAACCGTACTTACCTTGGAAGATGCCAACGAGGTCGTGCTGTTTTCACCCCTACGACATGTTCCCGCCGGCGCGCCCTTTCCTCGCTACTCGCTGCAGGGATCGACGCTTCCCGCCGTTCTCGCGCTCAAGGGCATCGAGGCGTCTGAGGAATTCGCCGATTATCGCGGGGTCCGAGTCGTGGCCGCGATGCGGCGTACTCGCCTTGCAGGCTGGGGACTGGTCCACAAGATGGACCGCGACGAGGTAATGGAGGGATACCGTCGCACTGCCTGGCTTAAGGCGTTGGCGGCTGCCTTGACCGTTCTGGCCAGCGGGGGCCTGCTGTTCGCCCACCGGCGCGCACTCCTGACGCTGGTGCTGAAACGAGAAGGCGAGAAGTTCCGCAGCCTCTTGGAGTCAGCTCCCGACAGTATGGTCGTTGCCAACTCGGAGGGCCGGATACTGCTGGCAAACTTGCAGACGGACCAGCAGTTCGGGTATGCGCGCGAGGAGTTGCTGGGCCAGCCGATAGAGATCCTCGTGGCCCAACCGTCCCGCCCCGAATATTGCGAGAGATTCCATCGTCACTCCGCCGATCTCTCCCACCGACATTCCGGTCCCTGCATGGTATCACTCGGCCTCCGCAAAAACGGCAGCGAGTTCTTCATGGAGGTTCTCATGACCCCTCTGGAGAGCGCCGAGGGGATCTTGATCATTAACGCCCTCCGCGACATCACCAAGCGCAAGCGTGTGGAGGAAGCGCTTCGGGAAAGTGAAGAACATTTCAGAAGCTTCGTCGAAAATGCCCCCCTCGGAGTTTATCGGACCACGCCGGACGGGCGCGTGCTGATGGCGAATCCCGCGCTGCTCCGAATGTTGGGGTACGACTCGTGGCAGGAATTGGCATCTCGAAATCTTGAGGGTGAAGCCTTTGAGGCTGGCTACCCCCGAAGCGCATTTCGTGAGCAGATCGAGCGGGAAGGCGAAGTCCGGGGTCTTGAGGCGGCTTGGAAAAGACGAGATGGGTCGGTGGTATTTGTTCGGGGATCTGCCCGAGCGTTCCGTGCAAATGATGGAAGCGTGCTGTATTACGACGGCACCTTTGAAGACGTCACCGAACACAGGCAACTCGAGGAGCAGCTTCGCCAGGCACAGAAAATGGAGGCGGTCGGGAGGCTGGCGGATGGGGTAGCTCACGACTTCAACAATCTATTGACGATCGTTATCGGATACAGCGATCTCTTGTTGAAGAAACTCACCGCTTGCGACGGGATGCGCCTCCCCGTGGGGGAGATCAAGAAAGCGGGGGAGCGGGCTGCCTTGCTCACTCGCCAATTGCTCGCTTTCAGTCGCAAGCAAGTGCTGCAACCGCAGATCCTGGATCTGAACAGCCTGCTGACGAACCTGGATGAGATGCTGCAGCGGGTGATTGGGGAGGACATCGAGCTAGTCACGCACCTGCCCTCCGGACCCTGTCGCGTGAAAGCTGACCCGGGACAAATCGAGCAGGTGATCATGAACCTGGCTGTGAATGCGCGGGATGCCATGCCCCAGGGCGGCCAGTTGACGCTCGAAGCGGCCAACGTCGAGTTGGATTCGAGCTATGCGAGCAGCCACGAGAGCGTCTTGCCGGGCCACTATGTGATGATCGCGATGAGCGATACCGGAATCGGGATGGATGCGGGGACGCAAGCCCACATCTTCGAGCCTTTCTTTACCACCAAAGAACAGGGTAAGGGGACGGGACTGGGGCTCGCTACGGTCCACGGGATTGTCAAACAGAGCGGAGGCAGTATCCGGGTTTACAGCGAGCCGGGGAAGGGCACGACATTTAAGGTCTATCTGCCTCGAATCGACCAAGCGGTCGAGGTGATTGCTCCAACCAATGTGCCTGTTGATGAGCTATCCCGAGGCTCCGAAACCATCCTCCTGGCTGAAGACGAGGAAGCAGTACGTTCCTTGGTCAGGGGAATCCTTGAATCCACGGGCTACCAAGTGTTGGAGACCAAGGGAGCAAATGATGCGCTGGAGGTTGGCGAGCGGCACAAAGAACACATTCACTTGTTGCTGACCGATGTGGTGATGCCGCGGATGAGCGGGGCGGAGCTGGTAAAACATCTGGCGCCACTTCATCCGGAAACGAAAGTTCTCTACATGTCCGGATATACGGATCATGCCGTCGTCCACCACGGCCTGCTGGATGCAAGTACGGCTTTCCTCCAGAAGCCTTTCACACCGGATGCTCTGGCACTCAAGGTTCGCGAAGTACTGGATGGCGCCGCAGGTCAGGGGACATGACTTTCTTCTCGCGAGGGGTGATGACTCATGCGGATATTCGACCAAATTGACCCCCTAAATCTCGACCGACGTCAGTGGGAGCTGTGCATGTTGGCTCTCACCGTCATTCTCATTTTGGCCGTGGGGATGGCCCTGCTGATGTATCCCGC
>Ga0187884_10002924_pt1 | contig 13729 bp, 25 predicted proteins | sample June2016WEW_20_4_FD_132983 | JGI IMG/M metagenome (GOLD analysis project Ga0187884, IMG submission 132983) | Peatland microbial communities from SPRUCE experiment site at the Marcell Experimental Forest, Minnesota, USA - June2016WEW_20_40 | ecosystem: Environmental > Terrestrial > Soil >...
GACCGATCTGTTGAGGCTCAAGAACTTCGGCCGGAAATCCTTGAGGGAAGTGAACGGTCGCTTGAGAGAGATGGGATTGGCGCTTGGATCGGTCCACATGGAATGGGAGCCCTCCCCGGACAGCGCGAAACCAGGTGACATCTGGCATGCCCATGTCGCTGGGGAGAGAACCTGATGCACTTCATCGTGCTGGAAGGGTGCGATCGCTTCGGCAAGTCCGCCCAGGTCAAGCTATTAGTGGAATTCCTCGTCAAGTGCGGCTTCAAGGCGAGGGCGTTCGCGTTCCCGGACTACGGCTCGGCGACCGGCAAGATCATCCACGATCACCTGCACGGCAAGATCGCGGTCGGGCACCTGACGAAGGATACCCATGTGTGCCATTGCGATCCCCTGGTCTTCCAGTGCGTCCAGACGGTGGACAAGTACGCGGCGGCCGGTCGCATCCTCCAGGCGCTGCGGGACGGGGTGATCGTGGTCTGTGGCCGCTGGTGGCAGTCGGCCTACGTCTATGGCAGCGACGACGGCCTGGACGAGGGGTGGCTGCACGATGCCCATGAGTGCCTGCCCAGGGCCGACCTGAACATCCTCCTGGACTGCTCGCCGGAAGAGGCTGCCTCCAGGACCACGGTGGCCGGCGACAGGTACGAGAGGGATCTGCCCAAGCAGCGCCGCCTGCGCGATCGGTACCTGGGCCTGTGGAAGTCGATGGCGGTGGGACAGCCGGGATGGATGGTGGTACCGGCCTGGGGGGCCATCGAGCAGGTCCATGCCGGCATCGTGGCGGCGGTGAGGTCCAGCCTCGTCAAGCTGGACGGGCTGGGACAGGGGATCTGAGGAGGACGTCCATCATGCATGCTTATCCGGTTCACACACTCCACTAATTCGATGAGTATTTGAATGCTTCCTCGAACCGTAGTAGCTGATCCGCCTTGGCGGCCTAAACTGCACGCTAACACTGTAGGTCGCACAAAGGGGATCTATCGCGCGGGTCCGCAGCGATACTACGCACTGTTGACAGTTGATCAAATCATCGCGTTGAAACCCGAGACTGCGACAAAAGCGCATCTGTGGCTATGGGTTCTAAACCAGCATATTGATTGGGGCTATACCGTAGCCAGGGCTTGGGGCTTTGAACCACAGCAAACCCTGACCTGGTGCAAGCCCACACTAGGAACGGGACAATTCCAATGCAACAGCGAACAGGTCTTAATCTGTCGCAAAGGTGGTCCGACGAATAACGCTTTCGGAAAAACCCACGGCACCCATTTCACCTGGCCGCGCCGTAGGCATAGCGAAAAACCCAACGAATTCTTTGAGTTGGTGGAAAAGGTTTCACCTGGACCATATTTTGAGATGTTCGCTCGGGTTGAAAGACGAGGATGGCGGCAGATGGGCGATCAATTACCTCAAGCAATTGCGCCGCTAGGGGCGTCAACCGGATAGGCATGCATCATGTGCGAACCACGGCTAGGATTGCCCCAGGTCGGCGAGACGGTGATGATATGGTCGAGGAGATCTGGCCGGTTCCTCCTCGACAAGGTCAAGGAGCATGATGATGGAGGTTTCCGGACATGGGCCATGCCGTATTTTTTGTGGGGACTGGAAGAGGAGAATCATCCCCATGGGTGGCATCGCGTGTCGCCCTGTCGGTCCCGATTGGGGGAGTGTCCCGGGATGACCGTCGGCGAGATCGCGTCCGCACTCGATCAGGGAAAGTCTGACGTCGAGGAAGCCGAGGCCGCCAGGACCGGGGCTCAGCCTCCCCCGAGGACGATCAGGAAGTACGTGCTCAGCAGCCTGTATGGCGAGATCGGAATGGGCGAGAGGGAACGTGGCAGTCGCATCCTCTTCATGGCCGGCGAGTTTGCCAGGACACACAAGAAGGTGCCATTGGATGCCTGGCGGGGACTGCCCGAGCCCATGCGGGAGGCCTACCGGAAGGAATGGGACGCTGCCTGTGCTGCCCTGGAGGAGGAAAGGCTGGGCATCCGTTCCCAGAAAGACGGTGTCCATCAGGAGCCCGTGATCGGCGAGATGGGCGACTGGCCGGAGCGCGGCCGGCTCAGGCAACTGATCGACAGGCTGGCGGTGGCGCTGGGCAACCTCCACCACGATGTCTTGAACTCGAAATGGGACATCGACGATCGCATGTCCGAACAGCTCTATGCAATACAGGAATTGCTGGCCAGCGCAGATGCCGAGAGGGTGGCTGGCGAGGCCAGCTCGATGGAGAAGGATCTGGCGGACGCCAGGACAGGGGGAAGGCGGGCACTGATCATCGAGATGATCGACAAGTGGGAGAACGAGCCGGCCCAGCGGTTCGTCAGATGGCTGGACGAGAGGGCTGGCGAAGTACCATGAACTCGGCAAGGAAGGCAGGAGGGACATGGCCATGATGGGCAAGCAAGATCGCGAGGGCATCCTGGACGGCATGAGGGCACTCAAGCGGCTGTGCCTCAAGATCGAGAAGGAATCGATCCACAGCCAATCGGTCGTGCTCCACCACAGGACGTTGCACGTCACCTGGATGCTGGGGTTCGACGACAGCCTCCTGGCCTTCGAGGCCAGCGTCAACGTCATCCCCGTGGATTCCACCGGCAGCAAGACCGACAAGGTGTGCGTGGACCTGGGAGACTACATCCAAGCGCGCCTCGACGGGTTGAGGGAGCACGATCCATGGCCCGACGCGATCCCGTTCGCCTGGATGGATGACGCCTCCAGGCTCATCCATCTGCCCGAGACACCATCGACCACAATCGACACCTGACGGTCGATTCCTGCTTGACACCTCGTTCTGCCTGGCTCAAAGATCTGTTCCCGATGGAGGCTTCATGATCGCGATCACCGAAACCGAGGTCTATGGCTTCAGGGCCGCGCTCCGGGGCATGCGCAATCCCATGGATTCCTGGGATAAATCAGACAGCAGCTTTCGCCATGTCCTGCCCGAGCCTCCCCATTCTACCTGGAACCAGCTTGGTTTCACGGTCGCCGAGTATCCCATCATTGGCCCGGTCGACATGGTGAGGATGAAGAGCCTGATCTTGGGGGGAACGGAGCACCGGAAATTTTTGCGGGACATCGTGATCTGGTGTGACATCGAGCCGAACCGAGGGTGCTGGCAAGAGATCGACACCTACAAGGTTTCCACGGTGAGGAACTCGTGCTCCACCATGCACAAGCTCGGGCACCGGGATCTGGTCCTGGACGACTTCCAGGACTCCTTCGTCGACCTGGACTACCTGGAGAAGATCAATGCGGTCGGGCGTGAGTACCGTGCCGGCGGCAAGAAGGACTTCAAGCTCGTCATCAAGATGAAGAGGATGCTGCCGGAGGGCTTCCTGCAGAAGGCGACCTACAAGATGAATTACGAGAATGCCCTCAACATGTTCATGCAGCGGAAGGACCACCGGCTGCCCGAGTGGAGGTTCACGAACACTCCGATCACTCCCGATCCGGAAGGTGGTTGTTCTGCCGAAGGTGCCCGGACGTTCTTCGGGACGAGGTCGGATGGACAGATCGTGAAGCGATCGATCTGTGACTGGATCTACCTGCTCCCCTACATGAGCACCTTGATCGATGTGGTCGAGGCCCGCCGGGCCTGGAGGGAGGACAGGATCGAGATGATCCTGTCCGAGTTGTCGGCCAAGATCGAGAACCTCGCGAAAGCTCAGGAGTTGCCATATCCTCCTCATTTGGACGTCGATGACGTCTTGGGTTTCATGCGGGGACTGGTACAGAAATACGGGTCCGCCAAGGAGCCCGAACAAGTTGCCTGAAGAGTCCAGAAGCGTGGATGCCAAGGAACGCATGAGGACTGCTCTCGCCGAGATGTCAACGGCGATTGATGCTATGAGATAGGGCATGAAGCTGGCCACCACCACATGGGCTCTCCTGTTCGCGGCCACGGTCGCGGTGTTCTTCCTGTGGGCACGCTGGCCCCGGCGCCCGGACGACGTCGAGGCTTACCTGCTGCCGGCTGCGTTCCTGTTGCTGGCTGCCTGGGGACAGATCATGCGGCTGCAGGGCATGCTGGAGCGACGGGAGCAAGATATCCTCGAATGGTCGAGGGAGAGGTCTGCCAGGAAGCCCGTGTCGCACAGTGGAGCGTCCGGCCTCAACAGGCTGTTCGCTCGGTATGGAGACAAGCGATGATCCTCCCGTCGTCCTCGGTCCCCGTGGCGATGGAGGGCTGCCTCAGCCACCACCTGATCACGGTGCCCGTCGCGGCTTGCGCTCATTGTGGGCGGGAGTATCCCAGGGATGCGTCGGCCCCCACCAACCTGTTCTGCGCGGGCTGCAGGCAATCGCACCATGCCGATGCGGAGACCGAGCTTCGTCGGCTTCGGGATCGGGCCAAGTCGGAAGGGGAATGTCATGCCACCGAGATCGCGATCTTGAGAGCCAGGATCGTCGAGCTTGAGGGCTTCATCGACAAGGTGATGGACAGGTTCTATAGCTACATGCAGGAGGAAGGCATCAGTCTGCTCGGGATCGTGGAACGAGGCAATCCTGACAAGGGAGGGACATCAGGTGGATGACGACGTCGATCATGAAGTAGCTAATCCCTGGACGACGCACGAATGCATATCGTGCGGAGATGATTGTGACTGCCCCGGCGGCCAGGAGAATGAAGAAGATTGCGAGGGGTGTCCGGAATGCCGAGGCGATGAGGACGAGACTGACGACGAAGGATGAACCAAGGAGGACCAGATGAGGGACGAGGCACAGTATTCGATCGCTTCCGAGGGCGACAACAATCCCCTCTTCCGCAAGGTTACGCTCCGGCGTCCCGAGGACTTCGCGCCCGGCGAGCGCCCGACCGTATCCCTGCACCTGATGGTGAAGAACGGCGAGAGCTGCGTCGGGCGCCTGCTGGACAACATCGGTCCCTACATCAACGAGATCGTGGCGGTGGCCAACGATTGCTCCGACCGGACCATCGCAATACTGAGAGAGTATGCGGAATTCAGGGGTTCCGGCTTCGGCCTCGACATCATCGAGGTGACGGCCACCAATCATCCTGAACTGTACCTGCTGGACGTCCCCGAGACCTACGCGATGGGCAAGCCCCTGGTGGGGGAGACTTTCGAGGGTCCGTTCACCGGAGAATCATTGTTGGCGGACTGGGCGGCGGCCCGCAATCTTGGCTGGTCTCGTTGCACCAAGCAGTGGATCCTGTTCCTGGATGCGGACGACGTCGTCCAAGATCCCTGGTGCATACCTGGCCTGTGCGTGGAGCTTGAGCGTGCCGGGGCCGATCTGGCGGCATCTCGCTACATCTACAACATGGGGCTGGATGGCCAGTCGCGGGCTGATTCCTTCCGGGAGCGCCTCTGCAAGAACGTGCCGTACATCTCATGGTGTGGCGTCACGCACGAGGTATTGAGGGGCCAGGTCAAGACGGCCCAGATCGACGGCAACCTCGTGGTGGTGGATATGAAGGACAGCGCGGGCATGGGGGTCCGGGTGCCGGGACGCTGCCTCAAGGTTCTGTACCGTGAGGCACGGGCGAACGACTGGATGGTGTCGCCCCGGACGCTGGTCTACCTGGCCATGGAGGCACGGGCCACCATGCCCGATTTCGCGATCGCCGTGATAGATCTGTACCTGACGATGGCCATGTGGAAGGAGGAGATTGCCTGGGCCTGCTGCATGCGGGGGGAGATCCACGAGTCCCGGCAGGAGTATCCCTTGGCCTCGGAATGGTACGAGCGGGCGCTGGCCGAGCACCCGGGATCCAAGGCTGCCTTCCGCCTGTGCCGCTCGCGGTTCCACGAGCAGAAGTGGCAGGAAGCGGTGGAGGCCTACCGGATGGGGATCGAGAACAAGGACGTCCTCCAGATCATCGACAATGGGACGGGGTTCGAGAACATGTCCAAGATCCTGGTCGCCTCCGCGCTGGACAAGCTGGATCGCCGTGACGAGGCCATGGCCATGTGCGAGGAAGCCCTCAAGGCGTTCCCACAGAACCCCGCGCTCATCACCATGCACGAGCAATTCAAGGCGCGGATCTGAGGGCGATCATGCTGAAGAAGATGACAAAGTATTCCGCCACGTGCGACCATTGCGGAGGGTCTCCCGTGCCGGGCAAGCAGTTCTTGTTCGAGGATGAGATTGCCGCCGAGAATCATGCTTATTCAAACGGAATGATCTCGGAGCCTGGTGGGATCATGGTTTGTAAAGAGTGTCATCAGATCAGGCGTGATCGCGTAAGGGGCAGGAGATGCATCGTCAAGGACTGCGAGAACCATGCCGGGGAAGGGAGCTTCGTGGGCGATCTGTGCTCTCCCTGCCACGAGTTCATCACGACGGGAGGCTTCAATCATTCACAGGCATGCCGTAATGCCATCGAGAAGGGAGCCGGTTTCGCCCGATCTTTCTTCGAGGCTGCCGCGGCAGGGAAACTGGCGATCTTGGAACACAACCGCGTCCGGGGGGAATGGGATATATGAGGACTGCCTATGTAATCGTCAGGTTCCGCCTGGTGGATGATGTCCCCGTCTTCAAGGATGCCGGGATCTATGGCGAGTCTCCGCTCACCACCACAGATCCCCCTTCGGGGACTCTCCCTGCGGGAGCTTCGGGCCTGCCCACCCCACCCCAGCCCCACTCGCTTCGCTCGCCCTCGTCGGGCCTCCCCGCCCCACCCCTGCCCCACGCGCCGAGCGCGCCCTCGCCCCTGGGCGAACTGCAGTCCACGCTGTTCGAGTCCAAGGGAGAAGATTTCCGGGATGCCGTCCACAATGCCGTGCTGAAGATGCGTCTCTATCCCCACTGGAGGTGGCTGCTCAAGCACATCCCCCCGGAGGGATGGACGCTCAAGCTCGCGAGGGATCCGCAGGGAGGGAAGGCCGGGTGAGCAGGACCGTATGCATGGGCAAGCGCACGGAGGACGGCGTCCGGTTCGACGCCGACCTGGACGTCGTCTTGCGATCCAATCTGCTGGTGCAGGCCAACAGCGGGGGCGGCAAGAGCTGGCTGTTGCGGAGGCTCATCGAGCAGTCGTTCGGGAAGGTCCCTCAGATCGTCATCGATCCGGAGGGAGAGTTCTCCACCTTGCGGGAGAAGTTCGATCTCATCCTGGTGGGCAAGGATGGCGACACCCCCGCGGACGTCCGCTCGGCATCGCTGCTGGCGCATCGGCTGCTGGAGCTTGGGGTGAGCGCGGTCATCGACCTGTTCGAGATGTCGCCTCCCACCCGGCCGGCCTGGGTGGCGCTCTTCATCCAGGCCCTGGTGGAAGCTCCCAAGAAGCTGTGGCGTGACCTGATCGTCTACGTCGACGAGGCACACACGCTCGCGCCCGAGCCGGGACACGGGGCCAGCGAAAGTTCAGGCGAAAAACGCTGCAGGAGTGCCTTGATCGATCTGGCGGCCAGGGGGCGCAAGCGGGGATATGGCACCGTCGCCGCGACCCAGCGGCTGGGGAAGCTGTCCAAGGACTTCGCGGCCGAGCTGAAGAACGTGATGATCGGCCAGACCTTCATCGACATCGATCGGGAGAGGGCGGCGGGATGCCTCGGCATCTCCAAGACGGACAAGCAAGGGTTCTTCAAGCAGGTGAAGAACCTTCCCCCGGGGGAATTCTTCGCCATGGGCCGGGCCCTGGTCCTGGAGCCCACCCTCGTCGCGATCGGGGACGTTCGGACGGAGCACCCCGAGGCGGGCAGGCGGCAAGCATCGCCGCCTCCCCCGACGGGCAAGATACTGCACCTGCTGCCCCAGCTGGCAGATCTGCCCAGGGAGGCTGAGGCCAAGGTCGAGACGGAGAAGGGACTCAGGGAAGAAGTCGCGAGGCTGAAGCGGGAACTCGACGCGAGACCGTCAGGCCCTGCCAGGGAGGTGAGGGTCGAGGTGCCCGTCGTCCCGGAGGGATGGCGAGCCTCCGCCAAGAAGATGAGGGAGAAGGCCGAGGAATCCTCGTCGGCGGCAGCGCGACTGGCTGCCATGATCGTCGAGATGACGATTGGCCTGAAAGATCTCGTGGAAGCTGCCCCGCCCGGAAGCCAGATCGCGGGGCGCTTCCCGCCTGCCCTGTCCTCGCGAGACAAGGCCAGGCAGGCGATCCGTGATCCTTCGGTCCCTTCCCCACGCCAAAACGTTCCACGCCAGGAAGGTCCACGCCTCATGCCCGGCGAGATCAAGATCCTGACAGCTGTCGCCCAGCACCCCGGGGGCGTCACCCGCGAGCAGCTCAGCGTCTTGACCGGCTACAAGCGTAGCTCGCGGGACACCTACCTGCAGCGCCTCAAGGCGGCCGGGCATGTCGAGGAGGCCAGCGGCCGGATCGTGGCGACCGAGGGAGGGAAGGAGGCACTGGGGGACAAGTACCAGCCATTGCCCACGGGGGACGATCTGCTCAAGTACTGGCGGTCGAGATTGCCCCTGGGCGAACTCAAGATCCTGGACGTCGTCGTGGCAGCCTATCCCAATGCCATCGACAAGGAAGACATCGACATCGCTACGGGCTACAAGCGCAGCTCGCGCGACACCTACCTGCAGCGCCTCCGGTCCCGCCGCTTGATCGTGGACGCGGGAGGCGGGCAGGTCCGAGCCGCGGAGGAACTTTTCGGATGACGAAGGAAGGAAGCTGATGCTCAATACCATTCACCCGCGAATCCGGGATTTGCTCGTGCGCAGTTGCCCATTCTGCGGATCGTTTTCCATCCTCATATCCAATACGCATACGGCTTGCTATGGTGTCAGTTGCATTCACTGTGGAGCTGAAATCACTGGGCCGAGCCTCGAAAAGTCTCGATGGAAAACAGCGGCCAGAAAGATATCGGATCATCTCAAGGCAATCCGCAGGGCTGTGATCTCGTGGAATGCTCGTCATCCTGAGACCGATAGCGAGATGAGGCCCGCTCGGTTGAGTTGCACCATCCTTCGAGGCGAAGGAAAGAGGTTCAGGGATCTAGGAGGAAATTTCGGATGAGCAAGCGCACCAAGACCAGGGCAGGGCACGCGAACCCGACCAGCGAGCGCAACCGGCGCAGGGAGCGCCACATCCGGCATGAGTGGGGATGGATATCCTTGCCCTCGAAGATGCGAGGGCCTGGCCAACCGGCAAGGCACCGGAAACGCCGCACCTGGCTCGATCGGCAAGCTGCCCGGAAGGCAAAGGCGAACGATGGCACGTACTGAAGAACCCAAGCCTTCCCAGCCCAAGCCGATGGATATTCCTCCTGGCATGCGAGGGTGCGAGTACGCCCTGCGGTTCGGCCCATCCAGGTTGGCAGCTGGAGGGACAAGTCAACTGGAATTGATGTGCGATAACATCTTCCTTCCTTCCAGGCTGTTGATCTCATCGGATGCCAGGGCCAAGTTCGTCCTGGAGAAATTAGAACTCGTAGAGTCGGTTGGCTCGGGGAAGATCCCATTGCTCGGTAGCGGGGATGGCGAGACACTGCCGAACTTGGCATCCTTGCTGTCCGGCAATGCCGTGAAGATGCCAACGATCAGGCCAGGCCAGAAGGTCGTCTTGACCGTCCGGAACGGAGGGCCCTCTTCAGCGGTGTTCGAGTGCTGCCTGATGGGCCAGGGGGTGGTCAAGATCCGGGAGAGGGGGACGGCTCCCACTTACCTGGACAGGGCCAGGACGCCGAGGTTCTCCCGGGGGAGGAAGTGATGGGCTCGCGATCGCGGCCACGGGGCATGGAGATGGGAGCGGATGACTACCAGGCCATGAAGGCCCGGCTGCACAATCTGTCGAGGCAGTGGGGCCTGTGGGCCGACGACGAGATCGAGGAGGTGGCGAGGTTCGTGGAGCACGAGATCGTCCATCGCGAGGTGAGCAAGGGGAAAAAGAATAAATGATCGAGACGAACAAGATCGAGGTGGAGACTCGGTGCTGGCACGTCCGGGACTCCCACGTGGTGCCAGGGTGGGGGTGCTGCAAGTGCCACACGTACAATGGTTACCAGCGTGAGAAGTGCTGGAATTGCGGACACGTCCCCTGTTACGAGACAGGGAGCCCCGAGGGCAAGGAAGCGATCGAACTGAAGCCCATCGGGGGCGATCAGTCCCGCGTCCTTGAGTACCTGGCAAGACACCCTTTGGCCTGCAGGAAATCCACCAGGCAGTGAACATGCGGCTGCAATTGCTCTCCGACCTGCACTTCGAGTTCCATCGCGATCATGGGCGCTCGTTCGTGTCCAGCCTGGATCCGTCCGGCGTGGACATCCTGGTGGTGGCCGGCGATCTGGAGGTCGGCGACGGGCTGCCGCGTGCGCTCGCCCTCCTGTGCGAGCGGTACCGCGAATCGCTGGTTGCGTTCGTACTGGGGAACCACGAGTTCTATGGATCCAGCCCGGCCGAGACTTGCGAGATGGTGAGGAAGGCAGCGCACGAGAATCCCAACCTCATCTGGCTGGACTGCTCCTCGATCCAGGAAACAGGGTCGGGACGGAAGCGCGTGCTGGGAGCCACGCTCTGGTTCCCCCATTACGATTCCAATCCGCGTGCCAAGGCGTGCCTGGCCGACTTCTCGGCCATCGAGGGATTCGAGCCCTGGGTGTACGAGCAGAACCGGAGGGCCGTCGAGTACCTCGCGCGAGAGATCAGGCCGGGCGACATCGTGGTGACCCACCACCTGCCCTCTCCAGTGTGCGTGGCTCCGCAATACGTGGGCAGTATCCTCAATCCGTTCTTCGTGTGCGACATGACGGACGTGATCTTGGATCGCGAGCCCAGCCTGTGGCTGTTCGGCCACACGCACTCGTCCATGCGTACCCAGATTGGGAAGACCAGGATGCTGTGCAATCCATTCGGCTACCTGGGCAGCATGGATGTCAATATGCATTTCGACAAACATTTCGTAATCGAAGCATGAGGCCAAGAGGAGGCAACCATGGACGGCAAGGGCAGGACCTTTCAGGATGTCATTGTCAGCGAACGATCATTCTGGGTAGTGCAAAATGAGCCTGGCAACGAGATCACGGGACAGTTTCGTTCATTGGAGGAGGCGAAACGACATGCATTGTCAGGCAACATGATTTATCATGCGAGGGAGACCACGATCCGCACGGCGACGATGCTCGTGGATTAGTGACAGACATGGATGAACCCGTCGAGAGGACGATAGATTACGCCCAGGTGATCCACACGAATTTCCCTGCCTGGCAACGAGGATTCGTCCAGGCCATGACGGCTCGCACGGATGCATGCTTCGCGGTGCCCGATCGGGCTGGCCAGTGGAGCCTCATCCTGACGTTGGTGCGGGGAGATGGGCTGCTCGTCCAGTGCAATGTCCCGGTGGGGCCTGAGCCCCTGGTTGTCGACGGCAAGATGATGCGGTGGGGGCTGGCCAGGCTGGGGCCAGCAAGGGCGCGCGGAGCGCGTGGGGCAGGGGTGGGGCGGGTAGGCCCGCAGTCCCCGCAGGGGGACGTGTGGGCCGTGCAGCCGTCCATCGTGACGTCAGGGTACCATGGGTTCGTGATACTGAGGGATGTCCCCGATCCGGCTCCCTGGGAATCCAGGATCATCAGGCCATGAGGGATGCCATGAAGAGAGACGCCAAGAAGGTTGCCATCGTCAAGATCATGGTCGCCGACTCGTACCTGCGGGGTCGTGTCAGCAGGGATGAGGTCGAGGCGATCTTGGGGGATCTGCGGGACGATGAGCCAGATGTCATGGCGAAGTCTTCATTGGTCCTGGTCATCCTGGGGCTGGTGGCCATCGTCGGGCTGCTCGGCTGGATCATGGCCATCAGGTAGGGAATGACGATGGCCACCTGGGCTCCCCCTCCTCCCGTGCTCGTCAGGCCGGCCAAGATCGTGGGATACCTCCTGGTCGCCAGGGAGAGATCCAGGATGTTGGTCAGGGAGCCCATCCCGTGGTTGCCCGTCAAGCCCTCGGTCTCTCCGGCCTCCCCGGCCGCGATCTGGCCGCTATTCACCTTGCTGGAAGGAGCCCGTTCGTACCTGAGGATCCTCATGACCGATCACCTCATGATTTGCGAAAAGACCGGGGTAAATTCGGGTTATGACATTGCCATCCAGGCAGTGAAGGAGGATGGCACGTTCGAGACCATAGAGATAATCTGCACGTCAATCGACATGGAGGGGCAGATCGTCTGAGGACTGCATTCCCTGTTGGATCATGGTCGTGAAGGCTGGAAAGGATCGTCGAAGATGGAACTGTTAGCACGCATGGAAAAGATAATGGGAGAACATCCCGATCTGAGCGCCGCGGGATTCCGGGTGGTGGATCTGTCCGAATCGGAGTTTGCCGAATACCGTGAAGAATTCACCAAGGAGTTTGCTAGTGTCATGAGGGCCGTGCGCTTGCTTGAGATGGCTTCCACCTCCAAGTCGTGCCGGGTGCATTCTTATAATCTGAAACACACGCTTGAGCGATGGATGTCCCTCCTCGATGGAGAGTACGGGTACCTCAGCAATGGGTCAGCCATCCTGGCCTGCTATCTTCTGGGCATCGAGGTCAAGCCTATCCAACCGGAAGGGAAGAGACGGACAAATCCAAACGCCCTCGTGGGGATCAACTCTCAGTGGTACGCAGGCTGCAATGCAGTGATCGATGTGTGGCGCAACAAGAGCCTCTTCAAGGGAGGATGAAGATCTTGACGACGAGGGACTCCTTGCTGTGCCTCGGGATCATGGCCATCTCCCTGGCCGGCACGGGCTGCACCAAGATGGCCAGGGTCAAGCGCTGGGGCTCCCAGGAAACGGTCGCCTTGCCAGCAGGCCGGAAGCTGGTGAATGCTACCTGGAAGGAATCCAACCTGTGGGTGCTGACCCGCCCGGCAGCGTCTGGCGAGGCCACGGACGCCGAATGGGTGTTCGATGAGTACCCATCCTGGGGCATCCTGGCGGGAAAGATCATCCTGAAGGAATCGCCGAAGTGAATAATCTTCCGAGGGAGAAACGAAAGAACAAGCCTTCGCGGCAGAAACGGAGAGCCAAGCCTTTGCTGGCCATCTGCGGTGGCAGGTGCGCTTACTGTGGCAAGTTTCTCAACAGTTCCATGTTCAGCCGGGATCACATAATCCCCAAATCCAGGGGCGGCAGCCATCTTCCCGCCAACATATTGCCAGCGTGCAAGGGATGCAATCTGCTCAAGGCCAACCTGTCCTTGCCCGAATTCAAGGAGATGGCGGTCCAGGAATGGAAGTCTCATTCCAGGGAATTCGATTACGGGCCATGGTTCGATATCTTCGAGAGATTCAATCAAGGCGGGCCTAGCTTTTACTTCGAGGAAATCTATCGCAACATGAAACATGCGGGAGGGAATCAGCATGGACGAGAAAACCCAGCCTGACTGGGCACTGGACAAGAATTCCACGCTGGTGTGGTCGGAAGACGATGCGACCGTCTCGTGCGAGGACCACGAGGACGAAGGGACTGCATTCTTCCGGATCTACAAGGTGAAGATGTCTCCTCCCCTGGAGACCTGGGATGCGGGCGATGCCCTGTACAAGCTGCTGCCGGCGGGGATCGTGGTGATATCCTCGTATCCTGGCAACTCGTCCATCCGGGCTCTCCCCCTGGATTCCCTGTAGTTTAGACCATGCTTGTTCGGTTGACGACCACCAGTAATTCAAGAGGCGTATGAAATGTGGGCCGAATCAGATATTGAAGCCATGGAATTGAAGGAAGAGAACGACGTTGTTGATTTGGCGAGGCGTCTTGCTGATGCTCCGTATGTCAAAACATCGGAGCGCAACAATTATCGAGTGTTGGTACGATGCATAGATCGCCTGCGCAACCAGAAA
>Ga0187884_10002933_pt1 | contig 13685 bp, 12 predicted proteins | sample June2016WEW_20_4_FD_132983 | JGI IMG/M metagenome (GOLD analysis project Ga0187884, IMG submission 132983) | Peatland microbial communities from SPRUCE experiment site at the Marcell Experimental Forest, Minnesota, USA - June2016WEW_20_40 | ecosystem: Environmental > Terrestrial > Soil >...
GTCCTCGACGGTCATGTCGAGCTTGACCACCTCGGCGACGCGGAGATCCCGAAGCGTGCGCGCCGCTGTCTCGATGGCCGACTGGGCGGCCTTCTCCCAGGACTCCGTGCTGGTGCCGACGAGTTCAGTCACCCGGTAGACGCTCTCAGACATTCCTCTCTCCTTGCTTCACTGCGGAGCGCAGGACGAATTCCTGGTAAGCCTAAACCCCGACCGAAGCGGAGGGGAGGACCAGCGAGACACCGTCCAGCAGCTCATCGATAACGTCCGGGTTGACACCGAGCCGGGCAGCCGCGCGGTGAGCCCGCCGGCGAGCCGGGCCGCCGTGCCCCGCTCCAGGCGATCTCGAGGTAGCTGTGCGCCGTCGGGCAACTACTTCAGCGCTCAGTTGTTTCGTCCAATCCCAGTCGAGGATCTGAGGTAGCGCGCGCAGGTGGCAGCCGTCTTCACTCAAGCCGATGACGGGTGCTCGAGGCGCGCGGCGAACGCCCCGCCCGCTCAGGTCCGACGACCCTAGATCGTGGGTACCGTGGGTCACGATGCGACCACCATCGCGCCGTTCAGTCTGCGCCATTGCGAGATCGGGGTTGAGCGGCGACCTGAGCGCCGTCCTTCGGGTTCCTCGGCGGCCGTTAGTGACCGAAAGAACTCCTTACCTTACTGTGCGCTAGAAGCGAAGACAGCACTCAGCGCGGCAGTGAGCCGACTCTTCAAGCCGGCGGTCCGCCGGGTCGGTGCCTGATTGGACTTCGCGGCCGCGAGGGCTTCGCGAACCTGCTGGTCACGTTGCGCCTCGCGAGTCCACTCCTCGTGGGCCATGCGGTGAAGCTGGTACTGGATGTCCGGGTGCATCTCGGTCTCCTCAGCGGCCTCGCCACCTGCTCCGGTGGTCCAGCCTCACTCCTGGAGGCGCCAGAAACCACCTGGCAGTGCTACAGACGGTGTGGCGATCCGCCAGGGCGGCTCCAGTTGGTGGACAGATCGACCATGACCTCGGACAGTGTGTGCGAACAAATCGACAGCGTGGTGCTCTTCCCTGTGCGTCGGCACTCGGCTGGGCGGTCGCCCGGGGCCACTCAGGCCTCCGTCGGGTCCTCCACCTCCGCTCTCAGGCTTGCTCCGACACGGCCCGCGGCCCAGGGAGCGTGCGGGGCCGCGGCCACCCTTGCTGCTGCCTCAGAGCCCCCACGCCGTCGGCGCCGGCGGGTCGTAGATGCAGAAGGCGCCGGTCCGGATTGACCGTCGCAGGTGGCGGCCGAGCGAGGGATGGACCGCCTCGATCCGGGCGATGTCCCTCATGATCCTCCCGGTCACCGCCTTGCGCGCCCGCTCGGTGGGATCCAGCGCCCGCCGCTCCCGGCCTCCCAAGCCTACCGCCGCTCCCAACTCGCTGAGCAGATACTCGCGCTCCTGGCGGCCCCGCGACACCCGCTCCGAGTCGTTCGTCGCCTCCGCCGAGGCCAGCTCCTCCTCCAGGTCGGCGATACGTTGCCGGTACTGCTTCCGAGCTTCGGCATCGACAAGCGGCCCGACATCCCCTTGCGGGCCCCACCCCTCATGCGCCACGGGTGGGCCAACGATCCCCAAACGGGTACCGCGGGGCGCCCCGGCAGCCAGGTCGACGGCGGCGAGCCCGCGACCGGGGCAGCCGAGCAGGCGGGCGATGTCCTGGAGCCCCTTGCTGTCCTTGAGGCGGACCGTCTGCCGGGCAAAGTCCAGGGCCCAGTACTCTCCCTCCCGCCGGAAGGTGTTGGCGCCCTGGGTCACCGAAGCTGGCTCCGCAACTTCCGGCTCGGCGCTCACTGTCGGGGTCTCTTCGTCACTCAGTGCGTAGCGAACCGCCTCCTCCAGCGACATCCGGGACCCCGCCTGCCATGCCGCCTCTGCCACCTCGCCCGCTGAAGCCCAAGCCGACGCCCGGCCTTCGTTCACGATCCGCGCCTCGAAGGGCCCCTGGGTGGCCATCAGCATGCCCGTCTGCTTCTCCAACTCCGCGCCAGCGGCCAGCAGCGTGAGGCAGCGTAGTGGTCGTCCCTCACACCGAGCGAGCTCGGCGATGCGGATAAGCAGGATTTGGGTCATCCACGGGAAGTGGTACCCCCTTGAGACCTCCAGAGCTTACCGCGCATGTTCGATCGCGGCGCCGATGTTGCCAGTCGCGTAGTCGATTGCCACCAGGCTGTCAAGGAATGTGGCGATCGACCAGGCGTCGTTGCGAGATCGAGCCAAGCTGAGGGCTTCCCCCACCTTGGGTCGCGCCGCGGCCAGGTCCCCTACCGTGTAGAGCGTGTAGCCGTAATTGTTGAGCACAGCGCTGAGTAGCTCGGAGTCCCCCGCGGCCCTGGCATGGGACTCGGCCAACTCATAGATCTGCCAACTCTCCTTTTCCCATCCGTCTGCTCGCTGGGAGGTCCTCACCAATGCCTGTGCCATTAGTGCTCTCGCGATGCAAGGGTCGCTGCCCAGCTCCTCGGCCAGCACCAGATCCTCGCTGGCCAGGCTGCGGGCCTCATCGAAGTGCCCCTGCAATGCGGCCCAGACCGAACTCCAATGCAGGCCTGTGGCGCGCAACTCGTCGCGATCCGGCACGGCAGCCAGCGCCCGGACAAGCCAGCTGTAATCCTGGCGTAGCCCGCCCACCCCAGCGCCGGTGCCCCAGAAGCGGGCAATGTCGACGGTGAGCTTCAGCGCGTCTTGAGGAGTGTGCTTCAGGCACCACTCGAGGGCGACTCGGATGTTCTCGATCTCCTCGTCGAGGCGCGCGAACCAAGTGGCTACCCGCGCACCGTACAGCTCGGCCGAGGCCCGCTCCCCGAAGCGGCAGAAGTAGCGGGCGTGCCGCTCCGCAAGCCGCTCCGCTTCGCCGGCTTCAACAAGCCGCGCCTCAGCGAACTGACGGATCGTCTCGAGTGGTCGATAGCGGGTCTCGAGGTCGCTTCCCTCTCCCACGATCAGCAGCGACTTGTCCACCAGGCTGGACAGCCCATCGAGCACGCTGACCGCGTGGTCACCCGCATTCTGTGCAGCATCATCGTCGCAGACGGCCTCGGTCGCCTCCAGGCTGAATCCGCCCCGAAAGACACTCAGTCTGCGGAACAATCCCCTCTCCGCAGCGTCGAGCAGGTCGTAGCTCCATTCCACGGTGGCTTGCAGGGTCCGGTGACGTGGCAGGGATGTCTGGCTGCCTCCGGTCAAGAACCGAAATCGGTCGTCGAGATGCTCTTCGATGGCCCGCAGCGACATCGACCGCACACGGGCGGCCGCCAGTTCGATGGCCAGGGGGATGCCGTCCAGACGGCGGCAGATCCGCGCCACCGATGCGGCCCCGCCCTCGCCGATCTCGAGGTCAGGGCGGGCCATGACCGCGCGCTCGAGGAAGAGCTGCGGCGCCTCCACCCGGCGCAGCTCCTCCCAGCCCACCGGCTCCTCAGTCGGAGGGACCGCCAGCGACGGCACCCGCCAGGTGGTCTCACCGGCGGCACCCAGCACCCGGCGACTGGTGGCAAGGACGCGCACCTCGGGACAGCTCCGCAGCAGCTCGTCGGCGAGGTGGGCGCATGCCGCAGTGAGATGCTCGCAGTTGTCCAGGACCAGGAGCAGCGCCCGGGGCTGGAGCAGGCTGATGAGGGCCGCTTCAGGCGTCGGGCTCGGCGCGAAGCCCAGAGACGCCATGGTGGTCTGGGGCACCAGCTGGCCATCGGTTAGCGCCGCCAGGTCGACCAGCCAGGCCCCGTCAGGAAAGTCACCGACCGATCGCCGGGCGACCTCCACCGCCAGCCGGGTCTTGCCGATCCCTCCGGCGCCGATCAAGGTGACCAGCCGCGAGCTCGATAGCAGGCGCCGCACCACCGCGATCTCGTTGGCCCGGCCCACGAAGCTGGTGACAGCGACTGGGAGGTTGCTCCGGGACACACTCCACGGGCTTACCGGCATAGCCACACCCACATGCGTTTCCCCCGCTCCCCATGGAGCACCGTACCAGCGCCCAGCCGCCGGTCAACGGCCGTTTGCCGCTCGCTCCGCGGGACCTTCGGCAGGCCTCAGAGCCTGCGGGGACTGCACCTCCGGACCAGCCAACTGGCCTGGTCGGTCCGATCGCGAACAGGCTGCTGAAAACTGGCGCGACGTACTCTTCGTGCCTGGCGAACGCGATGTCAGACCCGATCGCTATGGGAGGCGCAGGGCGGACCCGCAGGCAAACGCTGTACCACCAACGATTACCGTGCGCGTTTTGAAGCCCGCCAGCACCGCCTAGCCACTTTGATGCGTCCGCTCCGATTGTTCCTAGCCAGCTCAGGTGACAGGAGAGAGCACGGCCGACTGGCCCAGTGTTGAGGAATGACCCTTGAGGTCAGCGTGCTGGACCCGGTTCACGGCCGTGAGGCGGACAGCGTAGCTCTGCACGGATCTCGGCACCGCGCGGACTACTCAGCCGGCTCCTCGGGTGCCGGGGTTTCGCTCCGCGCGTCCACGGTCATGGCGACCTCGTCGGGCACGTCCCCCAGATCTCGCAACCGCTCCCGCAGGTCCCGCATCTGCCGTTCTGTCTCGGCCAGCTCCGCGGCCCGGCGCCGGATCGTCTGCTCCATCTCCCATCTCGCGGTGTCCGTGGTCGCCCCCCGCGGATGTCGGGCAGACCACATGCCCTCCCAGAGCGCGCGCCTCTCCTGCACCTCTTCGCGGAGGACGCGGGCTTCGTGCTCGCGGTGCTTCAACTCAGCCTCGAGGCGGACACCGAGCTCCGCCTGGAACTGTTGCTGCAGGGCAGACTCCCAGCGCTGGAAGAGCTGGGTCGCCAGTTCGCCCGCGAACTGCTGCATCTCGGGGGCGCTCAGGATGACCGCCCCCCCTCCCGGCCACGTCGGCGCGGCCGAAGCGGGCGCCGCCCCCTCCTCCGGCGGGTTGCGCTCCTCGGCCTGCGCGGTCTCCACCGCTGGGGAGGGAGGCGACGAAGAAGGAGAGGTGATCGGCTCGGTTGCGTCTTCCGGCGTGGTCGTCATGCCCTTTGCCGTCATGCTACCTCTCCCTCCCTTCAGGTTCGACGCGCCGGGCTCCAGGGCGGTGATGCCGCAACCTTTGAATCTGGAGTGATTGCGGGGTTCGGGCATCTTGCCGGTTAGCCGGCCCCTACTGATATGACGCGGGCGGCGAGTTCCTCCACCTCAAGGGTCAGGTGTGGCTTCATCCTCCAGGGTCGGACACTCGTTCTCAACCTCCGCTCAGGACGGTGCTGTCGCAGACGGCGCTCTGTCAGACCGGCTACCAGGATTCGATCCAGCGCCAGCCCAGCACGGTGCTGAGCAGGAGCACACCCGAGCCGGCCAGGGCGACATAGAACCCGGGTCCGACGTAGCCGGGGCTGTTGGCCTCACCCGCCACCGCCTGCCAGTTGAGGTAGTCGACCACCATCCCGGTGAGGGCCAGGAAGGCGGTGACCGCCGCCGCCATCTTGGTGTAGAAACCGGCCTGCTCACGACCCAGGAGCCAGGCCAGCACGGCGCAGAGAACGATAACGCCCAGCAACCAGCTCGCCCCGTCGATGCCGTCGACGACGCGGTAGGCGCCCAGCGCCGGGTCCCAGCGGTGGTGCCAGGGCAGGAGCAGCGCCACCGCGTAGCTGACGATGGCCAGCATCAGCAGCGCGGGCAGGAGGCGGCGGGATCCCGGCGCGCCGCGCCCCGCTTCAGCCGTCAACGATCTCGGAGCCTCATGCTCGTCATCAGCATGTGAGGAACCGGTCGCCGTGCCGCAATGGGCACCCCGGTCTCGCTGTCGATGGGGTGCTAGCCTACAGGGAGGCTGTGCCGGAGTGGCCCAGTGTTGGGGGATGTCATTCGAGAGGCTGGTGTGGCGGACGGTCAGAACCGTCCTAACGTGCCGCACGCGAAGCCCAACGGCCATCCGTCCGCCTGCCCGGTGACCGGCCGCTGACGGGCGCGGCGAAATGGGACCCATGGCACGTTAGCGCACCAGTCGAGGCGGATGTTCCACCCGGCTCTGGGTCCCGACCGGGTTGCGGGGCCGCCTTGCCCAGGTAGTAGTGACAGCATCCTCGCCTGGGCGACGCTGATCTCGCTGGAGCAGCCTGTGGGTGCCCAGCTCGTCAACGGCGTGCGCATGTCGACTGATCTGTCGCGGTTCGGCCATCTGAGCCGCCCTCTGACAATGGCACGGCCGGCGAGCTTTGGGAGATGGCGTCACGTGAATCGGTTCCCCAGTTTGGGCTCGCCGCGTACCCCCACCTATACCCCTACCCCGACGACACTGGGAGGTACCAGGCGGCACGAAAACTACCACAGCCGGGTCGTGATTCGTATCAGGACGACACCCAGCGACACCAGACAACACGTCAATCGGCGCTCTTGAAAACCGCAAGGACCGCTATGCCGTCGCGACCACGCTCATTCGAGAGGGCGAGACCGCGCCCAAACTTCCCCCTCCGGTCTCTCGGCCCACGAGGAATGTGGCCGAGTATGTCGGTATGTCCCTTGAAGCGCCTCCCTCATATCGAGCCGAGACAGCTGATTGGGCCCCCCGAGCCGGGTGGGCGCCTTCGGCGGGCGCACATACGACGGTGGTGGCAACTCTGCCAGTCAGCGACGGGCGATCCTTTCGCGCGGCCGCGTCGAAGTTCCAACGGCACCCGCACTGCCTGAACCCGAGCCGGCAACGTCTCGTATGAAGATATGAGCCGATCACACAAGAAGAGAGCGAGCCGGCGGAGCCCGAGGCCGTGCGCTGGGCCATCAACCCGCCGAGCGGGGCGTGGCGCACCCGAGCGGGTCACCTGCGGCGCCCCGCTAACGGCCACCGATCGCCTTGACCGCGGCGATCAGATGCCGAGTTCGTCCTTCACACCACCAGCAGCAGAGGGGCGCGGCGACGGTCCCTCACATCAGGGAGGATCCCCCGAGGTGAAGCAGCTACCAGCGAGATTCGACCACCGCGCGCTCGTGTCCAGCGTGGTGGCGGCCACGGCACTGGTCGCGGCATGCGGCACCGCCTACGCCAGCCCCGGCGCCACCGGGACCGCCGCGGCAGCGAGCCAGATGACTATCGGAACCAGGCAGACAAGCATCGGCACCGCGCTCACAGGGCCGAGTGGCCGCACCCTCTACACCCTCGTGGACAACCAGGGGAAAGCGGTCGCGTGCTCAGGCGGCTGCCTGGCCGTCTGGCCACCGGCCACGATGGACTCCGGATCGCCCCAGGCCGGCTCGGGCGTGACTGCCTCGCTCTCGACTGTGGCGGCAGGTGGGGGGACGCTGCAGCTCACCGTATCCGGCGATCCTGTCGACTACTACGTCGGCGACACTTCTGCCGGCCAGGCAAACGGCGAGGGCATTAGCTCGTACGGAGGGATCTGGTACGCCCTGCAGCCCAGTGGGCGGCTATTCACGCCGGGGAGCGGCGGCAACCCCTACGGCTACTGAGGCCGGAAGGCGAGGTGCAGGTCGACGCCTTGACGCGTCTATTGACGCGGCTCACGGTCATGGCCCGCTTCGACATGGGCCGTGTTGAGGTTCGGGCTCAGGGTCTGAAGCGAGGCATGAGCTCCTCGGCGTTGCCGCGGTCGATGGCGTTTGCTAAGCCGGAGGAATCGGGGACTTCGAGAAACTCGTTCGTCATTCAGGAAGCGGCCGGCTCGGGGTGCACGGGAAGTCACTCGCAGAGGTGATGTGGCGGGGGTTAGCCCCTGGAGGCCTGCCGCCCGCTCGCGAGGGCTAAACCGCAGTGCGACCACCATCGGCGGCGATAACGGCGCCGGTCACGTAGCTGACTCGGGCTGAGGCTAGGACGGCGATCAATTCGGCGACCTCATCCGGCTGGGCCGCCCGGCTGAGACGTTCGTGCAGCCGGGGAGCCGTTAGGCGCTTCAGGGGTGAAATTGTCACGGTGGGGTGGCCCAGTGTTGGGGAATGTCATCACTTGAGCGCCGCCAAGGCCGTAGGTAGTGATCTGACGTATTCCATGACCCTCGCAAGGCGCGGCACCGCCGTCGTGCTGTTGGCCGTGGGCCTCGCCGCGTGCAGCGGCGTCCCCACTGCGTCGACCAAGCCCTCGACGACTGGAATCATCGGTGCGCCATCTTCGGCAACGCCGTCGCCAAGCTTGTCACCGTTAGCCAGCCTCGATGCGGACGTGGCGGCGCAGAGTGCTAGAGAAACGCGCGCTGCGGCGTCCGACCCCTCTCAAGCGATCTGGCCCCCGAACGTTGCTGAGTACAGCCAGCCAGTCGCAGACGCCGGCGGATATGTTGCCGTGGCGGCTTTCGGATTCGATCCCAACGGGCAACCCGTTCAGGTGCTCTCCTATTCCCACGGGTCGTGGATGGTGATCGCGGCGCTTGCTCCGCCCAGCGACCCCGGGACTTTGGACCACCCGGATTCCCTGAATCTCTTTGGCTCAACTGACAACACAGCTAACATCTCCGTAGGCTATGCCACGGGCAGCGCGCCAGATTTCCTGATCCCGTTCGCGGGGGCCGGCTGCGGGCGGGGGCCCGTGGTCAGCGACGCGAGCGGCACCTGGCAGTACCTTCCCTTCGTGGGGGATTTCCCGACCACCGAGGTCGTTGGCGGCAATCCGCGCTTCGACGGCGGCACGGTGGTCTTCGGACAACGCCTGCGCGGCCTCTGTCCCCCAGGTCCGGCTGTATTGCTGGTCCTGGACGTATGACGCCACCTCGGGCGACTTCTTAGCCACAGAGCACGCTGGCTGGACTCCGCAACCGTAAACGGGACCGGGTCGAAGGTCAGGGGGGGAGCGGTTGGATCGCGACCGGCGCTGGGGGTTATTGGACGGACTTCGTCACTTCGAGCAGTGGAGCGCGTCCTAGGCACCTTTACGCGTGCTCGCATGGGCGATGGCACCTCAACACTGACGTGGGTACCGGTGCGCTTCCGGTGGAAACCAGGAAGGCGCTCTGCGAACCCCGCAGACTGGCTGAGTGCGCCAATCCTCGGAGGCGCGGTCGACATTCGGGACAAATCGGCCTCAGAAGAGGCACACTGTTCACGTGGATCGTTCTCATAGCCGCGACGGGGCTGGGGTGCGAACGTCCGTGCAGAGGCACTGGCTTGGTGGAGACCGGCCCACCCGGCCTCCGACGGGCGTCTCCGACTGCCCTCCCGCGGTCGCTATCGCCGACCCTGTGTCCGCTTATCGAGGAAAGGTTACCCGGCCGCGCCACTTTGGGTTGGAATCGATGGAACCACGCGTTCCCGTCCTCGACCGGCTGACCTCCCGGTCCAAGGTGGGTGGTGAGATACGTCCGTCCCTCGAAGCAGGTCGTAGCTCCTGAGGAGAGGGCGTCGATGATCCTACGCAATCGGCGGGTCAAGCTTGTGTCGTGGCACCGTCACTGGAGGTATAGCAAGAACCCCTCATGGCTGACGTAAAGGGAACGCTCCTGCCAATCTACTTTGTCGCGGACGAGTCTGGCTCAATGGTCAGTGCCGTCAAGGAGCTCAATGATGGCTTGACAGCGCTCTTGGACGCCCTCCACTCAGAGGCGATGGCTGCCGCCAAGGTTCGATTCACGGTGCTCGGTTTCTCCGATAGCCTCCGTTGCTATCTCGAATTGGCGGATCTGCGCAACCTCGAGGCTATGCCCCAACTCGCAGCCGGGGGGAGCACGAAGTACAGCTTGGTTTTCCAAGACCTGCGCACGCGCATCGACCGTGACTTCGATCGCCTGAAGGCCGACGAATACCAGGTGGTCAGGCCCGCCATCTTCTTCCTCACCGACGGACAGCCGGATGCCGACGATCCATGGGAGACGGCCCTCAGCACTCTCAAGAGCGAAGGCTTCAAGCGTCGTCCGAACATCCTGGCCTTCGGCGTCGGGGAAGCGCATGCGGAGACCATCCTTGAGGTTGCGAGCACTAGGGACTACGCATTTGTCGCGGCCAAGGGCTCTGACACAGGGGCGGCAATTGTCAGATTCTGCGACTCTCTGACGCGGTCAGTCGTCAGCAGCGGCCATGCGTTGGCGACCGGCAGCGCCCAACTGCCCGTGGAGAAGCCCGAGGGCTTCACCTTGGCGGTCGACGTCCTCGACTGAGGCCACTTGAGGACCAGTACGCATGACCAACGCTCCGGAGCGAGGCGGCGGTGCTCCCGGCGAAGCCGGGCGCGACGCACCGGCCCAAGACCGTCGCACCGCTGCGGGACAGCGTGACTCGATCGAGACACCTCCGAGCCCACGCGCCGCGGACGCCGACGTCGTGACCAGGAATGCAGCGTGGCCCGGCCGCATCGAGGTGGACATTCCCACCGTACGGTTCGAACCCCTGGTGATATCCGCAAGGAGGTTCCGCCAGCAACCCTACCGGCCGGACATGCTCATCGATGGTTGGACCACGAAGTCCCTTACTGTACGAGTGGCGTGCATCCGCGGAGATGCACACCGGCATGGGGGGGTGCCGCGCCAAGATGAAGTTGCGATCGCATTCCATGAAGCCACAGGATCGTTGATTGTCGCGGTTGCGGACGGTGTGTCGGCGGCGCAGCACGCCCAGTACGGGGCTACCGCCGCATGCCGTTACACGGTCGACGCGGCTCTGCGCCAGCTTGATGAGGGAGAGGCCGTCGATTGGCACTCGGTTGTCCAAGGCGCAGCATGGGCGATCGTAGAGGTCGCCCAGCGTCTCTCCGGTGGGGCTGAACCCGATGCCGAGGCAGCGGAGCGTGACTACGCTGCGACGCTCAGTGCTGCCTCTGTCCGGCGCTCTGACGACGGAGGGCTCGATGTCTCAGTGGTCTCCGTAGGAGATTCCGGGATAGCGGTGATTTCGCAGGGGCAGCTGGTACGGGTTGTTGGATGGAAGGCCGATGTTGCGGACGACTTCGCAACTGGCGCGGTGCTCGCCTTGCCCCGACTGCCCACTACTCCTGCTGCCAGGGACTGGCATCTTGAGCACGGTGTCCTGCTAATCGGTACCGACGGCATTTGGGATCCTGTGGGAAGTGGAACCGGTCCGGTGGCGCGGTTGCTCGTCGAACAGCTGGAGTCGGGCCCACCCGACTTGCTTCAGTTTGCCAGGGTCGTGGATTTCTCCCGCGAGACCTTTGACGACGACCGCACGCTAGTCGCGGTGTGGGGCGGGGAAGCGTGATGACGGACCAGTGCCACCCTCGCAGAGGGCCCTCGCCAGGCCCGCCCCTGTCGACCCCGCGCGTCCTGACTGATGAGTAGCATCGACCTATCGGCTACCCTTGACCGAACCCAGCTGGGGCCATTGACGCGGCTCGCTGGCGGGACGCAGGGAACGGTGTACCGGGCCGCGAATGTGAAGCTGGATCTCCCCGGCCCGGCGGCGTTCAAGGAGTACCGTCGGGCGATCCTCCCTGGGGTCGACTTCGGATCCTTGCGCGAGATGGTCACCTTCCTTGAGTCCCTGAGCTTCTCGGAGGGCACCAGGTTGGTCGGCAGAGCGGCTTGGCCAATCCTGCTCGTCGCCGAGCGTCGCCGGCACTGCGGATTCGTGATGCCCGAGGTCCCCTCCGAGTTCGCCGTCGAGCTCCACCTGCCGTCCGGCAGGACCGCACGCGGGCTCGCACAGTTCCAGCATCTCCTGAACGATGACGACTTCCTGGCCCGCCGAGGAATCCCGCTCAGCGACTGTGATCGCTACGAGTTGCTCGCCGACGCTGCCGAAGCCTTGGTATTCTTCCATGCGCATGACATCGCCGTCGGCGACTTGTCTCCGAAGAACCTGCTGTTCTCGTGCTCCCCACACCGCCGATGCTACTTCGTCGATTGCGATGCCATGTCGATCGGCGGCCGCTCAGTGCTACCGCAGCTGGAAACCGGCGACTGGGACATCCGCTCCGTCTCCGCCGAACCTCTTGCGACCCACGCGTCGGACGTCTACAAGCTGGCCCTTCTTGCCCTCCGACTGCTTGCCCGCCACCAGTCCAGCCGTAGCCCGGCAGATCTGCCCAGGACGACACCCGAACGCATCCACCAGCTGATCGCAGCCGGCCTCCAGCGTGATCCGTCTCGGCGCCCACCTGCCGAAGCCTGGGCGACACCCCTCATCGAAGCTGCTGGGGCCGCATCGAGGATGCCAGCTCAACGGGCTGGACCGGTGGGGACACCACATCCATCCTCCGCCACGAAGGCAGCCGACAGGCGAGCGCCTCCGAGGGCGACTAGGCGGCCGATTTCTGTCCCCGTACCCGGGGCCGTGACGCCACCCGGATCCTCAGCCGGCTCGGCTGGGCGGCCCCTTCCGCAGTCGCCTCCCGCGGGACCTCCGCAACCGAACCCTGCAACCCCGACGCGACTGGCTGCGCGAGGTCAGCGCTTGGTGGCGTGGGCCGACCGCAGGGGGCGACTTGGGGTCCTGCTTTCAGGGGTGGCTGTGATCGTGGTCATCCTGCTCTCGGGACTCGGCGGTAGCCCATCGGCTCCCACCGCTTCCATGGGCTCGTGGTCGTCGGGCCCTGCCTTGAGTGGTGGCGCGGGCGGAAATGGGGCCTTCACCTCTATTTCCTGCCCCACGGCCACGTTCTGTGCCGCAACGGTTGATTACACTTCATACACGTTCACCGATGGGCGCTGGTCGCCTGGCAAACAGGTTGGCGCTGCGTTTGTCTCGTGTCCCACCACGAGCTTCTGCGCGGCTGTCGGCGGGACGACCGGGTACACGTACTCGGACGGAACCTGGTCGACCGGCACGCACATCAGTGACCACGGAGAGCTGACAGCGATTTCCTGCGCTACGAGCGTCCTCTGCGTAGCCGGGGATAGCCACGGCAACGTGTACACGTACTCTGCGGGAACCTGGTCGAGCGGCAAGGAGATCGCCCCCAGCCTGAATGACAGCCTGGTCGCGCTATCGTGCCCCACAAGAACCTTCTGCGTCGCGACGGACGACGCCGGGTACGAGTACACGTACTCCAATGGGAGGTGGTCTGAAGGCACGCTGCTTGAGGCCAATGAAATGGCGGCTGTTTCGTGTCCGACGGCTGCCTTCTGTGTGGCTGTGACCGAGGACGGCTACGGGTACACGCTCTCAGGAGAGACGTGGTCCATCGGCCAGCTGCTGGATGTTAATGGGCTATCCGCTGTTTCGTGTCCGACGACTGCCTTCTGTGTGGCAGTGAGCGAGGACGGCTACGAGTACACGTTCTCCGGCGGTATGTGGTCCGACCGTGAGGTGACTGACGTCAATGCTGGGACCCAAATTGAACTGTCCGCGGTCTCGTGTCCGACGGGGACCTACTGCGCGGCGCTGACCGATCGGGGGTATGTGTATACGTACTCGAGGGCGTAGCTTCAGGGGCCCTGGATTCGGTGAAGGCTTCCGTTTCTCGAGGGAACGGAGCCATGCCAGAACCTAAGCATTCCGCCCCTGCCGGTATCCGCCTGAGCCGCGTGAGCGGGCGGTCCAGAATCATCAGCGAGGACAGCTCCCGGCTTCGCGAGCTGACCCACGACCTCTCTCGTGACTATCAGCCCCGCGGCCCCTGCAGGGCCGAAGTCTCCACCATCCTCTGACGCGATATTCGGCGTACACAACTACCCCCACCCGTACCCCCATGGCGGCGGCATGTAGGTGGTCACGAAAAGTGCACAGAGATGGGCACGAAAAGTGCTCAGGTCTCGGGGGTCAGCCAACCATAGCACCGCCTCCCTTGAGCTTCTGCTGGTCCACGTAGGCGCGCATCCGGTA
>Ga0187884_10002934_pt1 | contig 13685 bp, 8 predicted proteins | sample June2016WEW_20_4_FD_132983 | JGI IMG/M metagenome (GOLD analysis project Ga0187884, IMG submission 132983) | Peatland microbial communities from SPRUCE experiment site at the Marcell Experimental Forest, Minnesota, USA - June2016WEW_20_40 | ecosystem: Environmental > Terrestrial > Soil >...
ACGAAAGAGGGGAAGCTCCTCTTCAGGGAGATGGAGATGATCCTCGACAACGGCGCCTATACGTCCTGGGGCGCCACGACCCCGTCGGTGATGATGCTGCCCATATCGTCCCTCTATAAGGTGGCGAACGTCAAATACACCGCAAAGTGCGTCTACACGAACAACACTTACAGCCAGGCCATGAGGGGCTACGGAAACCCGCAGGCGACCTTTGCCATAGAGTCCTCCATCGAAGAGCTGGCGGAGGCCGCGGGTGTCGATCCCTACGAGTTCAGGCTGATCAACGCGAATGAGCCCGGAGAGACAACCCCGCAGCGTTTCAAGGTGACCACCTGCGGCATGAAGGAGTGCATGGCAGAGGTGAAGGGCAGGCTCGGCTGGAATGGAAAACGGCGCGAGAAGAGCGGCCGCGGGTTCGGCATGGCCACCCTCGTGCACGTGGGCGGCGGCGCCCGCGTCTATAAATCCGACGGCTGCGGTACGATTATCAAGGTCGATGACTTCGGAAAGGTCGATGTCTTCACGGGTTCCTCCGACATCGGGCAGGGCTCCGAAACGGTCATTGCCCAGATTGTCGCAGAAGTCCTCGGGATCCCCATAGACGACATCAACGTCATCAACAACGATACCGACGTCTGCCCCTGGGATGTGGGCGCCCACGCGAGCCGGACCACCTTTGTCGCGGGCAATTCGGCCCTCGGGGCGGCCAGGGAGATCCGCCGGCAGATCCTCGAGGCGGCCGGTTTGGCCCTCGGCGAGGACCCGTCCGGGCTCGACATCAAATCGGGCGTTGTAGTCGCGCGGCACAATAACGACAAGAATATAGCCCTCGGGAAGGTCCTGAGGAACACGCACTATATGCCCGGCGGAAAGATGCTCATGGCCGAATACTTCTACGATCCGCCCAATGAGAACTTCGACCGCGAGTTCAAAGGCAACCTTTCGGTCACCTACGCCTACGGCGCCCATGGGGTAGAGGTAGAGGTCGACAAAGAGACGGGCCAGGTGCGGATCATCAACTACGTGGCGGCCCACGACGTGGGCAGGGCCCTCAACCCCATGCTCCTGGAGGGACAGATATCGGGCGGCGGCGTGATGGGTCTCGGTTACGCGCTCACGGAAAACATGATCTATCGGGACGGCAAGTTGATGAACGCGAACTACCTGGACTACAAGATGCTCACCGCAAAGGATATACCCCCCATGCAGGCGGTGATCGTCGAGACGGACGAGCAGGACGGCCCCTACGGCGCAAAAGGGATCGGCGAGCCCGGTCTCGTGCCGACGGCGCCCGCCATCGCGAACGCCATCTACGATGCGGTGGGGGTGAGGATACGGGACCTGCCCATTACCGCGGAGAAAGTCCTCGCCGCGCTGAAGGCGCGGGAAAAGGAGACATAGCATGGAGGAAAAGTACTACCGCCTGGGCTGCGACATCGGGGGGACTTTCACCGATTTTGTCCTGTTGGACGATAAAACGGGGCAGATGAAGACCGGCAAGTGTCTCACGACGCCCAGAGACCCTTCCGATGCCGTGGAGCTGGGCATCAGGACGCTTGAGGCCGTCACCCCGGGGTTCGTGCCGAAGCTCCACGAGCTGATTCACGGCACCACGCTGGTAATCAACGCCATCATCGAGAGAAAGGGCGCCAGGACTGCCCTCATCACCACAAAGGGCTTCAGGGACGTCCTGGAGATCGGGAGGGAGATGCGGTATGCCCCTTACGATATCCGCGCCGAATTCCCCAAGCCCCTGATACCGAGGCGGTACCGGTTCGAAGTCGATGAGAGGGTCAGGAGTGACGGGACCGTCATCCGCCCCCTCGACCCTGAAGAGGCAAGGCGCATCGTGGCTGCACTACCCGAAATGGGCATCGAGTCGGTTGCCGTCTGCCTGCTCAACTCCTTCGAGAATCCCGCCCATGAGCTGATGCTTCGGGAGATCATCGAGAACGAGGCGCCCGGCATACCGGTCTCCATCTCATACCACGTGCTGCCCCAGATAAAGGAGTATGAAAGGACGAGCACCACGGCCACCAATGCCTATGTGAAACCCCTCACCGAAAGATACCTGTCGAAGCTTGCCGGAAGGCTCGATTCACTCGGTTTCAAAGGAAAACTCTTTATCATGCTCTCAAGCGGCGGTGTGACCTCTGTTGAAACCGCTGCCCAGTTTCCGGTGAGGATTATCGAGTCCGGTCCGACCGCTGCGGTTATAGCCGGCCAGTACTATGGCAAACACTTCGCTATCTCCGAAATGTTCTGCTTCGACATGGGCGGCACGACCGCCAAATCGTGTCTGATCCAGAAGGGGGTCGCCGGTGTCGTCCCTACCTTCGAGGTAGGCCGTGTGCAGAGGTTCATGAAAGGGAGCGGGCTTACCATCCAGGTGCCTGTCGTCGATCTGATGGAGATAGGCGCGGGCGGCGGCAGCATCGCAAAGGTGAGCAGGATGGGCACGCTCCAGGTGGGCCCGGAGAGCTCGGGCGCGGAACCCGGACCTCTCTGCTACGGCAGGGGAGGGACCGACCCGTGCGTTACCGACGCCGACCTGCTTTTGGGGTACCTCGATGAGAACTACTTCCTCGGGGGAGAGATGCGGCTTGACAGGGAGGCAGCGCGACGTGGGATTGAGGAGCGGATTGCCGGGCCCCTCGGGGTCTCCTACGAGCAGGCTATCTGGGGTATCCATGACCTCATTAACGAGACCATGGCGGGGGCGGCGAAAACACACATCGCGGAAAAGGGGGGCAATCCGCGGATCGTCACCATCGCCGCCTTTGGCGGGGCAGGCCCCGTTCACGCGTATGGTCTTGCCAGGAAGCTGGGCGCCCCCCGCTTGCTTGTCCCGCCCAACGCGGGCGTCGGCTCGGCCCTTGGCTTCTTCACCGCCCCCCGGGCCTTCGATCTCCTCAGGAGCCATAAGGTCTCCCTGACGAAGGCCCGTTTCGAGGAAATAGAGCGGATCTTCACCGCCCTGGAAGAAGAGGCCGGCAAAACACTCAAGAAAGACGGCACAGGGGAATCGATCCGTTTCGAGAGGTCTCTCGACATGCGTTTCGTGGGACAGGGCGCGGAAACGAGCGTGCCCATTTCAGGCGGTCCATTCTCGAAGATCGAAAAGGGGGAGATTCGCCGCTCCTTTGATGACGTCTACAAGAGGCTGTACGGAAGGACCTACCCCGATTCCGAGGTGGAGTTCATCAATTTCAAGGTGAGGGCCAGCCTCCCTGAAAAGCTCCTGCAATTACCGCGATTGGAAAAAAAGCAGGGGCAGACCCTGGAGGAGGCGGCAAAAGGGAGACGGAACGCTTACTCCCCCATCGCGAGGGACTTTATTCCCCACATGGTGTACGATCGCTACAAATTATTTCCGGACGCGGCTTTTCGCGGTCCCGCCATCATCGAAGAGAAGGAATCGACCCTCATTGTGGGGGAGGACACCCTCGTGCGGACGGACGAGTTCGGATTCCTGTGGGTTGATCTCAAGGAGGCGTGAAAATGGCAACGACGTTCGACCCTATTACCCTGGAGATCCTGTGGCGCAGATTGATCTCCATAGTGGATGAAGCGGACGGTACGGTCGCCCGCACCGCCTTTTCGAGCCTGCTCCGCGATGCCCATGACTACACCTGCATGTTTACCGACCGGCAGGGACGGGAGCTGGCCCAGGGGTCTTTTGCAACCCCCGGTCAATCGGGCGCGATGGCACTGGGCATCAAGAACCTCGTCAACAGCCTTTCGCCGGACACGTACAGGCCGGGGGACGCCTTCATCACGAACGACCCGTGGGCCCTGGCGGGCCACCTGAACGACGTCTGCGTCATGAGTCCCATCTTCTACAACGACACGCCGGTCGCCTTTACCGCCTGTGTCTTCCATCACTCCGATATCGGAGGCCGCGTCTCATCGGACAACCATGAAGTATTTGAGGAAGGCCTCTTCATTCCCCTCGTCAAACTCTATACAGAGGGGGTCCTCAATGAGTCGGTGCTCGAAATGATCAGGTGGAACGTGCGCACGCCCGATGAGGTGATCGGCGATATCAGGTCGCAGATCGCGGCCAACCACGTGTGCGCCGAGAAGATATGCCAGATGCTCAAGGAAAGCGGGCTCGATGACCTCGACGATCTGGCGGACCAGATTATCAGCCGCACAGAGAAAAGCATGAGGGAGGAGATCGAGAAGATCCCGGACGGGGTCTACCGGGCCGAAGGCATCGTGGAGCAGATGAAGGGCAGGGGAGACGTCCTGATCAAGGCCGCCGTCGAGGTGAAGGGGAGCGATATCGCAGTCGACCTCGCCGGCTCTTCCCCACAGGTGGATTGGGGGGGCAACGTCGTATTCAATTTCACCTATGCCTACGTATTCATGGCGATGAAGAGCATGTTCGGTCCCGACATCCCGAACAATGAGGGCTGCAGCCGACCCATCCGCCTGGCCGCGCCGGAAGGGACCGTCGTAAATTGCCGCTTCCCCGCAGCAGTGGCGGCGCGGCTGGTGGTCGGCCACTTTCTCACCGAGATCATCTACAGGGCCCTTTCCGCGGCCCTGCCCGCGAAGGTGATCGCGGCAAGCGGCGGCACCCCGGCGGTGATGAATGTATTCTATGGGAAGAGAAACGACGGAAGGCCGTGGCACTCGGTGATCATCAGGGGCGGGGGCATGGGGGCGGGCGCCGCCAATGACGGCAATTACGTCTATATTTTTCCCGCAAACGGCGCGGGCACGCCCGTGGAGATATTCGAGAGCGATACGCCCCTCATTATCGAAAAAAGGGAACTCCTCGCCGACTCCGGCGGCCCGGGCAGAACGAAGGGCGGCGTCGGGAAAAGGGTCGTCTTCAGGGTGCCCGATGACAGCTACGCACCCATCCCCCCCGTCAACCTCGCCATGCAGTCCGGCAGGTACACGTACCCTCCCGAAGGACTGTTCGGGGGGAAACCCGGCGCTAAAGCCCGGTTCCTCGTAAACGGCGAGCCCGGAAACCCCTACGGCTTGACGCAGTTGAAGCCGGGAGACGTGGTGACCATCGATGCGCCGGGGGGAGGGGGCTACGGCAATCCCCTGGAGCGCGAGCCCGAGACGGTAGAGGCGGACGTGGCCGAGGGGTATGTGACGCCTGAGCGGGCGAGAAGCGACTACGGGGTGGTCATCGATCAAGGGAGCGGGAAGGTGGATACTGAGGCGACCAGGGCGCTCCGGGAGACGATGCGGCCGGTGTAGCGGCGGCCGGGCGCTTTTTCTGCATTACCTGTCACAGCCTCCCGGAACACCTCCTTGCGAACACCCGTACTTCAGGAACACCTTACCTTTGGTCGTACTGCGTCTGCCCGAATGGGTCGTGCGCGATACACCCCTTGACTTTTTCTGTGTCTAAGCTATAATCCAGACAGATGGTCCTTTCGGGCCTTCTAATCCTAAAGGGGGGAGGAGACAATGAATCGATGTGCATCTATCATAATAGGGGTAATTTTTCTCGTTGCGAGTGCCGTGCCCGGCTTTGCGGCTTCCCAGAAGCAACTGGCCAAAGATAGGCCCGTGGGGAAGATCGAGGCGGTCGCGTTCTTCTACGGTCCCATGCCGACCGGTGTGACCGTTTCTCATACGGGCCGCATGTTCGTGAACTTCCCCCAGTGGGGGGACAAGGTCGCGTACACCGTAGCCGAGGTGAAGAAAGGAAAGACGGTTCCCTATCCCAACGCGAAGATAAACACGTGTGAGAAGGGAAACCAGAAAGACTGTTTCGTTTCGGTCCAGAGCGTCGTCGTCGATCCGAAGGACCGGCTCTGGGTCCTTGACACGGGGAGCATCGGGTTCGGCCCGACCACTTATGGGGGACCGAAAATGGTCGGCATCGATCTCAAGACGAACCAGGTGTTTAAGACTTTCATCTTCCCCGAAGATGTCGCCCTGAAGAACACGTACCTGAATGATGTCCGGTTCGATCTGAAAAGAGGCACTGAAGGTTTTGCCTTCATCACCGATTCCGGAGCTAACGCGATCATCGTCGTGGACCTCGCCTCAGGCAAAAGCTGGAGACGGCTTGCCGACCACGCGACCACGAAGCCGGTGCCGGGGATGATCGCGATGGTGGAAGGACGGCCGCTCCTGCTTCATATACCGGATCACAAACCCTTTCCGCTGGCGGTAGGGGCCGATGGCATCGCCATGAGCGCCGACGGCAGCAGACTCTATTACTCTCCCCTCACGTCCCGTAACCTTTACAGCGTGAGCGTCGATGCCCTCGTCGACCAGTCCATGACGGATGAGAAAGTGGCGGAGACGGTTAAGGACCACGGTTACAAGGGAGGGGCATCCGACGGGCTGGAATCGGATGCTGAAGGCCGCATCTACCTTAGCGACTACGAGCATAACGCCATCCATCGGATGATGCCCGACGGGAGCATCGAGACGATTGCCCACGACCCGAGAATGCTGTGGCCCGATACCCTTTCCCTGGCCTATGACGGCTATCTCTATTTCAGCGCCAACCAGATCGAGAGGCAGGCGGTTCACTGGGGCAAGGACACCCGTGAGAAACCATATACCGTTTTCCGCATCAAGGTCGATGCGAAACCGGTCGCGCTGCGGTAGGGGCGCAGCTTAAGGGGATTAGGGGGACGACCATAACTAAATAAGTAACTGCGCTTCGTCAAGTCTGTAGCCCTTTTCGCACGCAATCGCTTCGCCCCGGTCGGCTGCGTATCCTATCCCCGGCTGCGTCGTGCCTATGAAGGAGGCCACGGTTGTGGCGGCATAGCCGAGGTTTCTTACTGCCCAGAAGCAGAAGAGGCTTCGAGCTTCAACCAGATGCGCCTTTCGGCTCTTGTGGCAAAGAGAATCAGGCTCAATCTCGCATAGAGCGCCTACTCGCTGTGCGAGCGTTTTGAGCGACATCTTTGGGGCGCGCGGGCGACGCAGCCCTTCTTCGGCATGAGAAAGGATGCGTTGAACAAATGCGCTCTCTCCCAGTATACGTTCATCGCCCTTGATCCGTTGGCCTTCATTTCTCACTTCCGTCCATGACCCATAGCTTCGCATCAGCCCGCCGCCGGTAAGATCCGGCCTCTTTCCCCTGGCAAAGCGGCTGCCCATAAAAGAAAGATAGCCCTGTGCGGCAGCGCCCAGGGTAGCGCCGAAGTTGAGAAGCACATACTCGATATCCTGCCACGGACAAACGATCTCGCGCATGAGTGCGGCTATGGTCGTCCCCCACTACCCTCCTTGCGATGAAGAGAAAGGTCCGAAGGACCCTGCTCCTTTGGTGCTTTTTCTCCAGAATCGCGGAAGCTTCCTGCTTCCGGTCAACAGGGCGTGCCAATGGTGTGCCGCAAGGTGCTGGTTGGCGTCAAGAAAGGTCCGCGCTTATCGGTCCGTACCGTTGCCCACGGCTTGCCCCCGGAGGAATCGTCTCCGGGTCGAATATCGACCCACCGCGTATATTGCGGCAGCCTCATCAGCCCCAGGATTCTATTGGTCCAGTGGGAATACCCAGCTGCGTCCTTGAGCGCCCCGGACTCAACTATTCTGCGCATGTCCACGGTCGCTTCCATCATCTGTGGGTGAATCCTCGATCCCCTGTGCAATGCGCTGTCCGCGCACTCCTGTGACTGCTGTCCCGCACCGTGTCGCGCAGAGAGCCAATGTCTGAAATATTCGAGACACCACCAGGGAAATCCCAGTTCCTCGCGGTAGTCCGGAGAGCGCGAGCAGTCCAGGGCTATCGCCCCATAGTCCGGGCCCGGCGCCGAGGGCGCCAGGAACCTGCTTTTCTCGAACCCCAAATCCAGGAAGGTATCGAAGATGAGGTCGTGCTGCAGCAGGTTGCCCACGATTCTGTGCATGTCAATGAGATCGTCCGCGTGGGGGACCAACTCTACGGGTATCCACACCTCTTCGCCCATGGGATAGCCCAGCATCCCGAGACGCAGGTGAAGCAGTTCGTGGCTCAACGCCTCGGCGGTCCGGTTTGTGCCGAGGCGAAGCTCGATTCGTGCGTGTTTGAGATCGATGGGATCATGGTGCAGCCCTATTTCATACAGGCTTGAGGGCAGGGTGGGACTCTCGCGATACAAGAGACAATCGTCGTAGAAAGCGACGACTTCAGCGGCAAGTGCCTGCGCCTTCGGCCTGCCTGACAGACGTCCCATAATCGGTTCTGAGGCAGCGTCCCCCCTGTAGTACCGGCACTCCCACCAGCCGAGTATAGGCCATTCCCTTGATCCACTCTGGGCCAGGTCCTGATAGGGATTGCCGGGCTGCGGTCTCCGTACACTTTTCATTTACCCCCTCCGATACCTTTGGTCGATGATCCTTCTTTTTGCCGTTCCGGTAGTAAACCAGTTCTCTCCAACGAACCTTATGGGTGAAAGCTCAAGGTACCCCCCGGCAATGACGTCCCCGATGGCAGGTACCTTTTCCAATACCTTGAGGATCACCCCAGCCTCCGCTCTGTCTCCCCACTCGCCGAAGGCCGTAATCTCAAGACAAATCCTCGCTCCCTAAGGTGGCGAGCCTCGTCTCGTAGTTGAGAAGACCGGGCAGAGGGAAAAGGGCCTCATCCATGTCCGGCAGAGTCAAGACGACCCCATGACCAAAGTCGACCCTGCCATCCGACCTTCCGTTCACAATACTCAGCCGCCTCAGCGCAGACCCACAGGGGCAGGGCTCGGAGATGAGGCGGGCCACGTCCCCCGTAAGATACCGGATGAGAGGCATACCCTTCCTGGTGAGGGTGGTGAAGACGAGCTCGCCTGTCTCTCCGTCCGGAAGGGGCTCCCCCGTGCGGGGATCTATTACCTCGAAGTAGAGGCCGGCCTCGCGGAGATGGTATCCCTCGCGGGCCTCATATTCGCCGCCGCCGCCGCCCATCTCGGTCATGCCGTAATGGTTATAGACCTGACAGCCCCAGGCCGGGCCCAATTCGCTTACAATCGCCGCAGGCACATAGTCGGTGCTCAGGAGGACGCTCTTGATCATACCTTTCCCGATGGTTGACTCGGTCACAGCGAGCAATTCCTTTACCCTGTCCGGATCGTGAAGCATACTATTTGTCCTCAAGGATTTGCTCGGCTTCCGCCATCTTGCCCGCCGCTATCTCCTCCGTGACTACTACGGCTCCGCAGCCGGGACATTTCAGAAGGTCAAGGGAAAAGACGCTGCCCAGGTACGTCACCTGGACCTTACAGAGCTCCAGGGGGCGGTCGCACCGCCCGCAGAGCCAATTGCCCCCGCCCGCCTGTTCCTTCTCTTTCACTCCGATCCCCAAACTTTCAACCCGGAACTATCTCCTATCTCCATCCGATGGCTATAGGCATTATGGATCCTAAAGGCGCTTCCCTCGTAGCTGTATTCGACCCAGTAGGTGACGTGGCCGAGTGTGAAAGATGCCAGCGACCGCCCGGACTCGGGGTTCACAAAGCGGTCTCGGCCTGTCTCGGCATGGTAGATCACCTTTTGTACATCTTCCCTCAGGATACGTCGTTCCTCCATGCGCTCCATTACCTCATCGGGTATATCGAGCAGGACGCTCTCGTATGCTTCCATGGTTCGCCGAGATCCTCCCCACAGGGATCCGACAAGTCTCTCCTTGAGACGGTACCTGTTTTCGCGACGTTCCGACCAGCCGCACGGCCTTCGAGCAGCCGCATCCGTCTCTGGGGTGGAGAACAGTACGTCGAGCACGTGCAAAACCCGTTTGCCCTCGACCGCGAGGGCGTTCCGGCACATGGCGCAGTAAGTCACATAGTCCGTCTCGCTCAAGCGTGCCCGTCTCGCAGCCACATCGCGCGCGAGGGGCGGGTTTGCCGTTGACATCAATCCGCCGTAGCCGCAGCATTCAGTCTCTGTACGGGAGAGGGAGAGTTCCTCTAATGTACAGCCGCGCCGCGCGAGAAGGGATCGAACCGCGTCCTGCATGCCGGTCTCGTGCCTCGCGGTGCAGGGGTCGTGAACTGCCAGCCTTCGGGCGAGTGGGCTTTGGCGCGGACCCGACTGTTCCGATATGCCAGCCAGCGTATGCCAGAGCGATACTAGCTCTACTTGGGGGAGGCGCTCCTTGAAGATCCGGTAGCACGTCGGGCATGCGACGATCAACACCGGCTGGCCGAGGCTGTTCCAGTCATGCTCCACCGCTCGTATCGCCTCTTCGAAAAGCCCGTCCCTGGCAGCCCACTTCGCGGGCACGCCGCAGCAGCGCAGCATCAGCCCCGTCCCGCCGCCAAGGTTACCCCGAAGAAGGGCGTAGACCGAAAAGACATGCTCCGGGTAGACGCCGCTCAACTGACACCCGGGGAAGAAGACGAACCGCGAGACCTCTTTCCCCGGTTCGTGGCACGCCATGGCGGCCCGCTGGCCCATGGCCGAGGCCATGTCTTCTAGGGCGAATTCGTGGGCCGAAGCGGGCATCTTTCCCCGTCCCACCAGGCTCCTCCTCCCCTCCATGCATACCTGGGCCATGGAGAGGTCGTTGGGGCACGTGGCGGCGCACAGTCCGCAAAGACTGCAGGAATTGACCAGCCTCCTCGTGGCCCCATGGGCTCCCAGTACTACCGTCGCATCGTTGCTGATCTGGCGCACATACTGTTTCGGATAGGCCTTGAAACGCTCCAAAAAGAGGCAATTCTTTACGCACTCCATGCATTCGCACTGAATGCACCGCCCTGCCTCCGTCCGGGCCTCCTCGTCGCTGTAGCCGGATTCCGGGTGTTCCATCGGAAGGGCAGTACGAGGCGGGATGGACTCCAGGCTCGTATAGAGCCTGCTCTCGTAAGGGCCTTCACGTTCCCGGCCCGCGGCAGCCGATACCTTCTGGAGGTAGCGGTCGATAGATACGGCTGCCCGTCTGCCCTCGGCGACGGCGGAGATGGGTGAGTAACCCCGAAAAGGCTCACCCCCGATAAAGAGGCCGGATGCCGGAGGCACCAGAGGCGGCTCGGCCCCGCTGTCCAGGCCCAGATAGACGGCATCGAACACCTTCAACCGGGAACCGCCGTCGATCAATTCGTGCAGGCGAACAGTCACGCCCAGCGTCTCGAGAACAGCCGTCTCCGCTTCAATGATCTGTCCCGGCAGGAGGTGCCACAGGGCAGATCCCAATTGGTCCCCCGGCTCGAAAAGGGTCACTCCGTAGCCTTTGAGCCTGAGATCCAGCGCAGCGGTAAGGCCGGAGAGACCGCTTCCCACGACGGCCACGCGCTGCTCCTTTTGCGGCAGCGGGGCGCGGCGTCTCGTGATGTCGCCGCGCTTCACCACTGCCCGTTCCAGCTCGCCTATAGAGATCGCTCCCCCTGCCTCGCCTCGTCTGCATACCTGCTCGCAGGGGTGGTCACAGATACGGCCCAATATACCGGGAAAGGGCATTGCCGCGGCAAGGACCTGGGCGGCCCGGTCCCAGTCGCCCGCCGCCGCCTTCCTGAGAAACGTCCTCACATCCACATGGATGGGGCAGCGGGCCGTGCAGGGCGGAGCTTCTTCCTGGATGCATCTATTCTCTAACTCGCGCCAGGATTTCTGATCCATCTACTCCGCCCGTGTTCGCGAAAGACTCCGCCCCTATCCCTTTGCCCTCAGTCCCGCCAGCACCTTCTCCGGGTAGGCGGGCAGTTTTGTTATGCGCACGCCGCAGGCATTGTAAATAGCATTGATGATCGCCGCGTGGGGGCTCGTGTTGGGAAGCTCTCCGCAGCCGCCTGCGCCAAAGGGGCCGTGAGGCCTCGGGGTCTGCTGGTAATGGAGCTCCAGATCATCGGGAATATCTTTGATAAAGGGGAAGCCTGCCCCCGTCATGGTGGAGTGCTTCTTGATATCTTCGAAATCCTCGCTTAAAGCATACCCGATGCCCTGGGCAAGACCGCCGTAGAGCTGGCCGTCTACCGCAAGCCGGCTGCAGATGACGCCGACGTCGGCACATAAGGTCATCTTCAGCACCTTTGTCTTGCCTGTCTCCGTGTCTACCTCCACCTCTGCGAGGAATACACCGTACTGATAGACAGAGAACGGATTACCCTGGCTCGTCTCTAAGTCAGGGGGCGTGGATGGCGTCGTATACTGGCCCACGTATTTCGTAGGGAGGTTCTCCGCCGTCATCTCGGCGTAGGTGCGGTATATCCCGTCGGGTTTGCGCATTGCATTGACGAGCAGCTCGCAGGCAGCTTTGATAGCCTGCCCCGTGACGACCTGCTGTCTGCTTGCCCCGGAAGGTCCACTCATGGGAGCCCGGCTCATATCGTTCATGACGAGCCTGATCCTCTCCGGCGGAATTGCCAGAGGCCGCAGGGCCTCGTGGGCGGTTATCATGGTGCCCACATCGCCACCCTGGCCCGGGTCTTCCCAGCAGTCGTAGATAGTCACCCCTTCCGCTGTCAGCTCGGCCCATGCTTCCGAGGCATCAGGCCCGTCCGTGCCGCAGCCGTACAGACCTACCGATACGCCGACTCCGCGTCTTTTGGCAGGCGTCGATTCCTTCTTTGCCCGTTCCAGGGCCGCCTTGTAAAGAGGGCGCATCATGTCGATGAGGCCGGGCAGGGCGATCACATCAGGTGCACAGCCCGAAGGGGTCGTATCCCCTTCCCGGTAGACGTTTTTGTACCTGAGTTCCAAGGGGTCCATCCCGATCTTTTCCGCCAGCTCGTCTATGAGCACTTCGGAAGCGAACTCGCTCTGCGGCGCGCCGAAGGCCCTCCAGGCGCAGCCCCAGGAATGGTTCGTGCAGACCGTCCGTCCTTCTCCGCGAATATTCTGGATATGGTAACCGGCGCCTATGTTCTGGGCGCCGCGCAGGGTAACGGCATCCCCGAACTCGGCGTAAGCACCATGGTCAACGCTCCAGTCGCTCTCCATCGCCAGGAGCCTGCCGTCCTTATCGGCAGCCATCTTGAGCGTGATAAAGAAGGGGGAGCGTTTTCCTGTATAGGTCTGCTGCTGATACCAGTCGTATTTCAGGACCACGGGCCTTCCCATGGCCATGCAGGCTACCCCGAGGAGTGCTTCCGAGGTAGGGCTCAGCTTGTACCCGAACATGCCCCCCACGCCCGGCGGATTCAGGACGATCAGCTTGTCGGGCGCGATACCGATACCCGGCTGGATCATGGCATAGTGGAGATGGAGGGCGGTCGACTTTGAGTAGATGAAGAGCACGCCGTTATCATCCATATAGGCGAGACCCACGTCGGGCTCTATGACCATATGGGGCTGCCGCTGTGTGTAGAAATCATCTTCCACCACGTAAGGCGCCGTTGCCATGATCGGCTTCGTGTCCGCGCCTTTCACGTTCTTGATCGTGAAGTAGACGTTGGGGGTGCCGGGGTGGATCTCCATGGCGTCGGGGGCCATGGCCGCAGGGGCGCTCATATAGGCAGGCAGTTCTTCGAGGTCCACTTTCACTTTGTCTGCGGCAGCTCTGGCATGGGCCTCCGTATCGGCGCAGACGATGGCAATGGCGTCGCCGTATTGAAAGATCTTCTCCTCGCACAGGATAGGCCGGTCCATGCCGTCGCCCTTGTTCGTCGGCATGTTGACCAGTCCGAAGATGCGGTTGGTGCCTTTCACATCTTTGTGGGTGAGGACCCTGGCTACCCCGGGCATCTTCTCCGCCTCACTGGTGTCAATGGAGAGGATTCTGGCATGGGACACCCTGGCCTGGGTGAGGGCGAGGTACAGGGCATCCTTGGGCAGCTTGAGCC
>Ga0187884_10002935_pt1 | contig 13682 bp, 8 predicted proteins | sample June2016WEW_20_4_FD_132983 | JGI IMG/M metagenome (GOLD analysis project Ga0187884, IMG submission 132983) | Peatland microbial communities from SPRUCE experiment site at the Marcell Experimental Forest, Minnesota, USA - June2016WEW_20_40 | ecosystem: Environmental > Terrestrial > Soil >...
AAGACTACTTTTTTTGATTGCTTCTAAAATACTTTCCGCTAAACCATTATCGCATTCTAATACCTTCTTTAACACTTCAAGTTCTTTAGCAAATTTTGCTATTTTCCACAAACTACCTTCTTTCAACTGAACAGCTAGTTTAGACTTTAATATTTCCTTATGGAGTTGTTCTACATTTTCAATAGAATATAAAACTAACGTATCTAACACCCTCATATCTGCATTATTATGTAATGCAATTTTGATTAATGCTTCCATGCCAACCGCTTTATGCTTTAGTAACATTAATAAAAGCGCTGAAGACAACATCGAACTAACAACTTCGTTTGTAACAATATTATTAATAACAACGACATCATTGGCAAACTCATGTTTTATCATGGCAGCAATCAACTTTATAGTAATATCACTAGTAAACACGCCTTTAGACGACATACTTTTTCTTATACTTTTTAGCTCTTCCAAAATTCTTTTATCGTCAGCATGTTGCCCAGAGCATTTTTCAATATACCTATCTAATTCTTGTTGATTTAATGTTGTTTTTGTAGCTAAATCTTGTAGTTCTTCTTTAGTTAATTGCATAATATTACTCCTAATAAAAATATAAATATCAAAGTTCTTTAAATAAATAATCTATTTCTGTTTATTACTATATTTTTTACTTTACATTAAATACCCGGTCCTAGCTTTGGACTAGTTGGGCTTCTTCCAATAAACATAGCTTCTACCTCAGCTTCTGCTTCAAGCAAAAATTGATCTCTTTCTTCAGCAAGCAATTCTTCTATCTCGGCTTCTGCTTCAAGTAAAAATTGATCTCTTTCTGCAAACAGCATAGCTTCCATTGCTATATCTTCATTTACATCAACAATATCTCTATGAACTTCTAAACCTTCTTCTGGTTTATTTACTGTTGATTCTGGCATTGTAGTATTATCAACTACCCTATTAGCTACTCTAACATTAGCGCCGTTTTGTCGCTGCTCATTTTGAGCCGCATTAAATTGAGGCAAATACGATTTTGGTGAAGAAGAAAAAGGCAAAGTTTCTGTTTCTTCAACGATAGGCCCTGATACATAAGCTCTATAATGTTGTTTTTTTCTATCGTAATGCACAAATATTGGTTTATCCATGTTTAATGGGTGTTGGGCGTGTTGTATACCATGAACTTGGTGACAATTTGTAACTTCAGGTTCAAAAGTGCCATCTGAAGAACTAATCTCTAATGTATAAATCGGTCTTTCAAGTATTTTTATCAAAGAGATAACCTCTAACTCGCCTGCCCATTGATTAGAATTTGTTCGCACATCATGAATATACTGATCAAAACTTCTACCATTTTTCTTATTGTCTGGCAATCTATTATAAAAATCTTCTAATCCTTGCCGATGGTTTTCTAAATAATCTGCTACTAATGTACGTACCCTCAATAAATAAGTATCATCATTAAGAGCATCTCTACCGTGTAATATTAATGCTATCGATCTATAAAAACAATTACCATCCCCAGCAATTTCTTGTATTGCACGAGGTTCATTAGCATTTAAAAATTGTTCATGTACTCGTTGCTGAAGCTCTATAATAGCTGGGTCTGTTTCTATAGTAGTTGTATTATTATCTAAATCTATAACTTCACTATTCAACCCTAGCATTGCTTCCTCATCTTGTATTTCATATAATTGCCCCCCTACTCCTGCGGCCATCAAAGTATCACGATACATTATTCTAGCATCGTTAATATTAAAATCTTCGTCTGGCAATCCACTATTGTTTACCAAAGAATTTAATATAGCTATCGTCCATGGACCACAATTATGTCCATCATATTGAAATCTGATCGGATACCATAAAACATCATTTGGTTGTAGCCCTGTAAAAACTTCTCTCAAAACTTCTTCAAGTTCTAGCGGCATCCGATGCCCAAAAGGATCAAAATAGTTAATTTCAGGAGCTGTTCTATCTTCCGTATTAAAATAAATATGTAACGCTGCCCAATGCGTATTTCCTAAATTAATTGGTACAATTATTGTTCTTTGTGGTGCCTGCTCTGTAAAACTTTGTTCTAGAGCTTGTTGTAATTGAAGATCTTCTAAATTCTTACGTAACAACACCCCACCATGCTGAAATAAATCAATTGCAACCATAAGCCTAACATCATAGTTATTACCAAAATAATGTTGCAATAATGCATTCATTTCATCATCAGTAAACCATTCTCTTTCTTGTGGCGCATCTTCATTAAGATCAAATTCAGATTGATAGTCTATATCAGGATCAAATGCAGGTTGTTCATCTGCATTAAGATCAAATTCAGGTTGATTGTCTGCAACATCATCAAATTGCCCTTCCAAATTTACAACACTATCCGAAATTTGTTCTTGTGGTTCAGGTACAACATTCGGTAAATCAGATGGTGGTTTATTTTGCAATATTAATTGCTGTTCTAGCGTTAAAAAAGCCACTGATTCTTCGTCAGTTAGATTGCCGCGAACTTCTTCTTCCTCGTTAATTAATTTTCCAATCCCTCGTAATAATGCCCTTTGTGCTTGCGGAGTCTGAATGTTTTTTTTGTCATTAACCGCTAAATTCCCTGGGTTTTTTGGTTCTGGATGCTTTGCAAAACTAGCGTGAGATGTGTTGGCCGTTTTCTTTTTTGTTGTAACGGATGATTTAGTTGTTTTATTCTTTGGTGTAACAGGATTAAAACTAACAGCACTACTTTGCGCATCATTTAACATTTGTGCTTTTCTATTTTCCCGTCCTAATAACCTTTGTTTCTGTGGGCTCTGAAGATTTACTTCGTCATTATTAACTACCTGCTCTTCAGGATGTTGTGTTTTTTGACGCTTGGTAGAACGAGTTTTAGTTGATGTAGTTGTTCTCTTTTTGGGCGTAAAAGGCCTTAAATCAGAAGAACTACTTGCTGCACCATTCGTTGGTTGAAACATTGCACCAGAATTTCTTACATGAGATTTAGGAGCTGGTATAATAATTTGATCTAATTTTGCTTTAATATCAGCTATTCGTTCTAGTAATTCTTTAAACTTATTTACAAGTGATTTATATTCAGAAGCATAATGTTCATTAATATAATCAACAATATTTTCAATATGTTTTTTAACCATATTTAAAATACGAAGTATGGTATCGACAGTTTTCTTGTTTATACTTTCTTCTTTATTTATAAATTTATTTATAAATTGATTATTAAGTATACCGAGATAAATCTTTCTAATAATATTCCAATTATCTTCGGTTAGCAAATCAGCAGCCGGTATCGATTGAGCTGTATTATTCATTGAGGCACGCCTATTAATATCTCTATTATTAATAAAATTATTAACAAACTGCTCAAGCAACCATCCACCTCTAGGAAACACCACCTCTACCAAATTGTCTAAGTTATTAGTTCCATTAATTCTTGATAATAGAAAACGTAAATTATCAACAAATTTTTCTAATGTGTTATCAGAATCCACTCTTTTTTTAGGTGGCATAATCAATCTCCCGTAAAATTTTTTAATTATTATAATTTTGTCAATATTTTTTAGGTTCTAAATACAGCCAATATTAGCTAACATTGTTGTAATATACCTATTTTGTTTGTACGTTAAACTACACGAAAAGATATGTCAACCCATATGTATAAACAACATATAAAAGTTTACAATTATAATGAAAGTTACCACTCTGAAATTTTTAAGATACAATTAGTAAATATTTAGCCGCCAACCATAGCTGTTTTTATAAAATCCCTGGTTTTTTGTTGCGTTTTATTAGCAGCTTCACTTTTTGCAACTAGTTTATTATTTAAAATAGGCGCAGCTAAAAAATATAATCCGCGACATAACAAATCAGTTACGCCATTGTTAATAAACCAAGATTTATTAACAAGCAACTCTTGTGCTATCTTATTAGAACCAATGCGATCTATTCCCTTATTATCTGGCAATTTATTATTAAAAATTTTAAAATCTTTAGTTTGTAAAGCTAAGTTATAATTTTCAAGTAAGATAGAGTGTTTAGTGGTATGGGCTATTACTGTTCCTGCCAGTTTATAACCACCAACCGCACACACACCAGCTAATACGCTGCAAAGAGCCCTATTTTTTTTTGATGAACAAACTTTTCTGTTTATTGCTTCAGATAATCCTCCAATTGTTGCTCCAACAGCAATTTGTTTAGCAAGATTTCTAGGCGAGTTAAATTTAAATAAGTTTACATTGGCAAAACGACAATCTGCTAAAATGTTTTTTTCGCCAACTTGTTGTACACCATCTCTATCGTTTAAACAATAATCTGCGGTAATAGCAAATGATTCTCTGTGCAAATATTCACTAAAAAGCTTAGAGTTTTCATAAGTTTTATTATCCACACCAGCAGAATTAAATGCACCCAACTCCAACTTACAGATCTTATCAAGATTAATTGCACTACGATCATCAAAAGTAAATCCATGCTTATTAGCTACTTCTATTGTGGTATTATTTTTATGTGGATTTTTAAAACTTTCGTTTTGTACCATAGCAGCTGCTAAATCCGTAAAACAGCGTTGAGCTAACGCTCCACCTAAACTATGGCCAGATACCCCAACTATTACACGATCGCCTGTTTTTTCGTACAAATGTTTGATAACGGTATTAATTTGAGAAATAATTCTTAATCTAGCTTTTTCGTAGCTAACTGCACCAGGCCCACCTGATTCCAGATCCATATGCATGCTAGATCGATTATGTGTACCGCGCCATATTATTTCGACTCTTGGTGCACCGCTAGGATCGTTTATTTCTAAAATATAACCCACTAGTCCATCACAACCAGTTTCAATTTTATGCACAATAACTTTTTCTATAGGCTTACTATTAACTCCGGGTAATACTATAAGTGCACCATCAGTTAAATCTTCGTAAGCAAGAACATGAGCTAAATATTCTCTATTAACCAGTCTTAACAACAAAGTTAGTTTGTGAGCTTTATTTTTGTTACCGCTTAACATTAGTCAATCTCTATTGTTGTATTTTAGACCTAAATGTAATATATAGTTAGCAAAGCGTCAACTTGTTTATATTAATATTTTTAAAGTACTATTGAATCTTTTATTAATTAGTATAAAATTCTTTTTTAATTTAAGTCTGAAAGGTTACCAAAATTTAGTTAAGACTTACACTAAAACTTAGGAATATTAATGAACGACACACATCATATTATATTAAAACCTAAAACATACCTGCAAAAAGCTAATAGCCTATTTAAGGTAATTATTCCCATTGCATCTAAAGCTGAGCTAAAAAAAGTTACCCCTATTTTTAGTTTATTATTCCTAATTTCATTTGTTTATCACGTATTACGCTGTTTAAAAATTACTTTAATTGTAAAAGCTAGCGGTTCAGGAGCGGAAGTTATTCCGTTTTTAAAATTTTGGTTAGTAATGCCCAGCGCCATTGGTTTTACTTATTTTTATGTGTGGTTGGCCAAACACCCAAACAGAAAAACTTTAGTTTACAATATATTAGGTTTATTTAGCGGTTTTTTTATAATATTTATGGTTTTTCTATACCCAAACAGAGAAGAGTTATATTTAAATAGTTTAGCTAATTGGTTAAGTCTTAATTTAACCTCTAATTTTCACGGTATAATTCCTATTTTACGTAATTGGCCAGAAGCTATATTTTATGTAATGGCAGAAATGTGGAGCATTATTGTTTTATCTATATTATTTTGGGGTTTTTGCAACGAAATTACTAAAATAGAAGACGCTAAACGCTTTTATGCCCTTATCGCATTGGGAGCAAATTGTGCTGGTATTTTTTCTAGTCAATTTATTCAGTTGATATCTAAATTTTTTGCAGAATCTTGGTCACAATCAGTAACTGTATATCTAAGTACCATAATACTTAATTGTTTTTTTATAGTTTTTATTTTTATTAAATTAGATAATTCTCAAAACACTGACAATCCACTAAATTTAGAACAAAAAACATCTAAACATAAAATTTCATTTTTAGAAAGCATAAAATATATTTTTCGTTATAAATATATTACCTTATTAGCTGCTATGGTTATAGGATATAATGTAGTATTTAACCTGGCCGACGTATTGTGGTTAGGGCAAATTAATCAACGCTTTCCTTCGCATCATGAATTAAATAACTATTTAGCACAATTAGACTTTTTAGTTGGTGTTTTTTCCTTGGTAACTGGGTTATTTATTTTCAGTAATTTAATGAATAAATTTGGCTGGAAAATAACAGCTTTAGTACCACCAATTGTTTGGTTAATAACTAGCATTTGTCTATATATTGCCTTATTCGCTGAAAATATTGGTTTTGGTTTAAATAATTTAATTTTAATACTTGGAACACTACAAATTTCTCTTGGTAAAGCTCTAAAATATTGTATTTTCGACCAAATTAAAGAAATGACATTTATTCCATTATCCATAGAACAACAAAGAAGCAGTAAAGCCATTGTTGATGGTATAGTATCTAGAGCGGCTAAATCTGGCAGTTCAATTGTATTACAAGGATTTTTAATTTTTGGTGTCGGAGAAATTATTAGCGTTACCCCAACAATCTCTATACTTATAATAATTACTATATTTGCTTGGATTTACGCAACCAATAAAATGGGGCGGTTAATCTCCACCGGAAAAACTGTAGAAATATAAAACATATACTTAATGCACATGGGTTTATATCAACAATGCTGAAACAGCAGCTTTATTAATAGCCAAATCTAAAAACTTTAACATTTCTTTACGAATTTCTTTTAAATCTTCGATCTTCTTATCTTCTTTATTTAAAATAAGATCACCGTTACTAATATGTTGCATAATATATTCTAACAATTGATTTTTATCATTTTTACCATTCATATATTTAAAAGCAATTTTTTCAAATACGTTAAGCATAATTACTTCGTGCATTAAATTAGTAACCCACTTTTTTGGGGTGTTACATATTTGATAATAACTGTATGACGCAATTTTTGGCTTATCAAGGTTTACTTTGTCTCTGCTTGTTTGTAAAGTTATATTTAAATACCCTTGTAAAAATAAAGACATAATATTATTAGAGAATTCTTTTTTTAATTCAATAAGGTTATTATCGTTTAACTTTAATTTTTTGTTAGCAATACTTAACAGGGTATGTAAATTTATAGGATTATTAATGTTTTCACTAAAAGTATACATTATTGCTTTCATATACACAGAAGACGTAGAGATTTTAGAATCTTTATTACCATTGTAAAAAAAATTCAATATGTCTTTTGAATTATTAAGATCTACATTTTTTAAAGCTTTTTCTGGAATGTTATTTAAAATCATATTATATTTGATAAGATCTTCGTTATTAAGCCTTCTATTTAATCGTATAGAATCATGACATAATAATGTTGCTCTAAATCTACGATTAGTAATAAAATCCATATACTGTTCAGTTTTTACTATATCGTTAATTTTTTGTAATTTTTCAGCAGTTTTAGTCGGCATATTACCCAAATACATAGTTGCTATACTACAATCTGATAAATACTGAAGATTATACTTTTTAGCTTCAGCCATAAATTCATAAAAATAATATGGTTTATTGTGTTCTTCTAAATGATCATGATACACATACCAATCGGCTTGTTTAGCAAGTAATGCTGATTCTGTCTTTAAAATTGAAGCATACGGAGAATTAGAATTTTCTAAACTATCTTTAATAAATTCAAGTAACATTCTTGCTTGAGTAATTTTTTCTTCAACATTGGCAAACATACTTGAATGGTACAACATCATATCTCTTATAGTACGAATCATATTCCATCCAGGCAGGGTGTTATAGCTAATATATGCTATACCATGTTCGTTAAGATTTTTTTTACAGATCTCAAAAATTTTTACTCTAACAAATTCTGGCACCCACGAAATAACTCCATGACAAATTATATAATCGAACTTACCAAAATTATCATTAACATCAACAATAGAACAATTATAAAATTCTATGTTTTTAAGACCTAATTGAGCACTATGTTTATTGGCTTCTTCTATCTCTATTTTAGATAAATCTACTCCAACAAATTTGGCATTGGGATTATTAATCGCATGCGGTATTAGATTCCCCCCTGCTGCACACCCTAGTTCTAAAATTCTAGTTTGTTCTAATTTGGCAGGCACCATACCAAATAATTTGCCTATGGTCATTATATGATCTGGATGACTAGCTGGATAAGAATAACTCTCATAAGGTACTTCGTCATAGATATTTTGATTTTTTGATAAAACTAATTTTACACTAGGATCCATAATATGGATTTTAGTGTAAAAAAAATTTTAAGCTATTTTTGTTCTTGATTTTGATCTTTAAAATGCTCGTCTAAAGCTAAATTTACTGCTTTTAGTCTAGCTTTACATGTTTCGTACGCTAACGTAGCTTCTTTAATCATAGGTAACAATTGATCTACATCAATAAATTGTCCATTTCTTAATTTAGCAGCTATATCTTGTAGTTTTTTATAATTATCTTCAAAATTTTTTGGTTTTTTTATGGTAGCCATATTGTAATTCTCACAACCCTAAAGATCCTATAAGATTATACGATGTTACCATATATCATAAGGACTATGTATGTTTAATTCCACTGATCAACCATTACCAACCTCAACAGAAGAACACATGTCAGATCCATCTAATCCTGATCATGATAGCTGTATAGAAGATAAGTCAGACCTACATAGAGAAACAATCATATATAAAACAGAACAACTTAATAACCAGTTAGAAGAATTTATTGATTATTTTTCCCATGAAATTCGTAACCCTCTCAATGGGATGTGCGGTGGCATATTTGCTCTGAGCGATTTATTTAGATCACTTAAATCAATATATATAGAAAATCAACTATCCACTATAATACCACCGTCATTATTACAACAAATGGAAGAAAATATAGCAATTATTAATCAATGTACCGAGCAACAAAAAATTATTGTAAATAATATATTAACCCTATCAAAATTAGAAAATAATACAATGGAATTAAATCCTAGTGTTTTTGAATTAAAAGAAACTGTTACAAATACTATTAAAATTTTTATTCCTCAAATTAAACAAAAAAATCTACAATTAATATTAGAGCTACCCAATAACCACTTATGGTTAAAGGCAGATCCGTATCAATTATCACAAATTATTGCTAATTTGATCTCTAATGCAATTAAATTTACTGATTGTGGTAACATTAAATTTACTGCTGCTATCGAACCTACTTTCGAACTTTTTTCTGAAAAAGTTACTATTAATTTTGTTGTTCAAGATACCGGCATAGGTATATCAGCATCCAAAATAAATAATTTGTTTCCACGATTTATACCTGTTCAAAATCGTACCGGCACAGAATATAATGGTTCAGGATTAGGCCTTTCAATAAGTAAAAAGATAATAGAATTAATGGGTGGAACAATTCAAATAGATAGTGAAATCGATCAAGGCACCAAATGTTCTTTCCATATAAAATGTAACAATTTAAACGAACAAGAACTATTAGAAGCTATACAAGTAAAACACTTGCAAGATAATAACAGCAACATGCCTCCTCAAATACCTAAACTAAAAGGAAAAAGGATTTTAATAGTTGAAGATAATGAAATAAACTCAATTATTTTAATCGGGCATTTAAAACAAACCGGTTGTTTTTATAACACAGCGCCTAATGGAATTTCTGCATTAGAACAGTATCACCAAAATCGTTTTGATTTAATTTTGATGGATATAGAAATACCAATAATTAACGGATTAAAAGTAACCAAACAAATTCGTGAAGAAGAGTTATTGTTAGATTATCACACTCCTATTATTGGCATTTCTAGTTATACCAGTCAAGCCAAAATAAACCTAGCATTACAAAGTGGTATGGATGATTATCTACCAAAACCATACTCACCAAAAGACTTATTTAAATTAATTCGTGAATATATTGTATTAAAAGATAAAGAAGTATCTAATGTTTCCCAAATACAATCTGAAACAGTTTTATGCACTCGCTTTGCCGAAATTTCTACATCACAATCATCTAATTTTCCTCCTCAATCTTCAAGCAGCGATATGCTTTGCGCACAAATAGAAAAAGGTCAACAAAAAAAACTTAAAAAAAAGGTAATGAATTTTACCATTTCTTCATCTACACCTTCAAACTTTACATCACAATCTTCAAGTCAAAAAGGACATAAAATAAAATGTGTAATACTATAAAAAAACTAAAAAGTCAAAATGATTACTTCTACAGATAACGAATTAAACGAAGTTATATTTACAGATAATGTTATTGCTATTCTGGATGCAATAACAGATCCTACATTTATTACCGATCAAACAGGTAAAATTATCTTAGCCAACACTTTAACAGAAAAATTATTTAATTGTAGCAAAAAAGAATTGCTAGATATGCACGTTGAAGACCTAATGCCAGAACGTTTTCGTGCTCAACATATAGCTCACAGGCAACAATATTTAACTAATCCATTTACTAAATCGATGAGTACCGGAGGAGCAACTACTCTAAACTACTACTGCTTAACAAAAGACAATAAAGAATTTCCTATTGATATCAGTCTAAGTACGCTAGATTTAAACAAACAACTTTTTATATTAGTCAGAATGCAAAATTTAACCGAACGCCAGCTATACGAAAAAAGTTTACAAGAAATAGCTATAGAATCAACCAAACAAATTGCCTTAACAGCCGCTACCGAACAATTCAATAAACAACAAGAACAATTTATTGGCGCTCTTGAACATGAATTTAATAACCCTCTTAATGGTGCCTATGGCGGCGTACTAGCATTACAAGAATCTTTAGAATCATTAAAATTAGCCCAAGAAGAATCTAAACCAATAGAATCAATAATTCAACAAGCTACAGAAGAATCTCAAATTATTACCAAATGTATAAAACAACAAAAAATTATTTTGAAAAACCTCATAATGTTATCTCAGCTAGAAAACAATAAAATAGGATTAACTACTAGTCATTTCGAATTAACAGAATTAATTACAAATATTTTTCAAAGTTTTACTTTACAAATAAATCAAAAAAACTTAAATTTAACATTAAAATTACCTTCAAATCCCGTATGGATCAAAACAGATCCAGATCAATTATCACAAGTTATTACTAATTTAGTCTCTAATGCAATTAAATTCACTGAACAAGGCTGCATTATATTTATGGCCGATGCCGACCCTACTTTAGATCACTACTCAGGCGAAACTAAGATCTATTTTATTATTAAAGATACTGGTATGGGTATGTTACCTAATGAAATAACTAATTTATTCTCGCAGTTTATTAATGTTAACAATCGTACCGGTACACAATATAACGGATCAGGTTTGAGTCTATCTGTAAGTAAAAAAATAATAGAACTAATGGGAGGAACTATTCAAATAGAAAGTGAGAAATGGCAAGGGAGCACCTTCTCTTTTTCCATAAAATGTAGTTACTTAAGCGAACAAGAAATATTAGACGCTATACAAACTAAAAAATTACTACATACTAAGAAAACAAGTCTTCAAATACCTAATTTGTCTGGAAAAAAAATTTTAATAGTCGAAGACAATCAAATAAACACCACCATCTTACTTAAACAATTAAATCAAACTAATTGCGAATGTTATACTGCAGCTGACGGAAAACAAGCACTAGAACAATGTGAACAAACTCACTTTAATTTAATTTTTATGGATATAGAAATGCCAGAACTTAATGGATTTGAGACAACCAAACAAATTCGTGAACAAGAATTATCATTAAATTATGATACAACAATTATTGGAATATCTGGGTATACTAGTCAAGCTATAAAAGAACTAGCTATGCAAAGTGGTATGAATGATTATTTAACAAAACCATATGAACCAAAAGAATTATTCGACGCTATTATTAAACATCTGTTAACAACAGATGAATGTAGCATACATATAGCACACGAACAATATAACGAAATTTTATGTAGTCCAACACTTACACAATACTCTACCCGTCAATCGGCTAGCTTTACCCCACAATCTTCACATAGCGACGTTAGCAAACTTGGTGATAAAACAGATAAACCACTACTTAATCAACTACACAAAGAACACAAAAAAAAATTGAATAGGTTTAGCGCTACATCCAGTGCTTCAAACCACGAAATTAAATCTTTAGAATTTACTCGAACCAGTATAAACAATAATAAAAAATGTATAATATTATAACTTTTCTGCCAAAAATAACTGTTATATTATTTTTATTAAAATATTAGTATATTGGCTATTGATTTATATAAAATAACAGAGTAAAAAAATACAAATAACATTATTGTTAATGTAAACATTATTATTTATGCTAAGCGACAAAGAACAATTCGATACTAATCTTATTGCAGTTATAGAAGCTATGCACGATCCTATAATTATCACAGATCAAACAGGTAAAATCGTTTTAACAAACAACTTAACAGAAAAATTATTTAAATATTCCAAAGCAGAATTAGTTAATCTTCCTGTAGAAAATTTAATACCAGAACGTTTTAGAACTCAACATATATTAAGTAGAGAAGCATATACAACATCTCCATTTGTTAGACAAATGTGTACCGGAGCTATTACACACGACTTAGTAGGGATAAAAAAAGATTTTGAAGAATTCCCTATTGATATTAGCTTAAGCCCATTAAATATAAATGGAAAAACTTTTATATTAGTAGGAATGAGAGACCTAACCGAACGCTACGCCTATGAACAAAAATTAAAAATTAGTTTAGAACATGTTGATAATATTTGTCATGAGGTTCGTAATCCTTTTAATGGGATCTACGGCATAATACCAATACTAACTAAATCTTTTGAAGCTCTTAAATTAAATCAACCACCATCAGAACAAACTAAACCCGTATCAATAGAAATAGAACACCTATTAGAACTAATACAACTATGCGCCGACCAAGAAAAAGTCCTATTAGACAACGTATTAACGTTATCAAAACTAACCAACGGTAAAATTGAACTAAATCCTGTTGCTTTCGAACTAATAAAAACCCTTCAAAATACCGTTCAAATTTTTAGTGCTCAACTTAATAAAAAAAAATTAACATTACAACTAAATTTACCAGAACATCCAGTATGGGTAAAAACAGATCTGCACCAATTATCAGAAGTAATTATTAACTTAATTTCTAATGCAATTAAATTTACTGAACAAGGCATCATTACATTAACTGTTATAGTAGAACAACCAACTCCAAGTTTTGTAACAGAAAAAGAAGAACAAACTACTATTAACTTTATTGTTAAAGACACTGGCATAGGTATGTTCCCACACGAAATAACTAATTTATTTCAACGATTTATTCAAGCTAATAACCGTACCGGAGAAAAATATGGCGGCTCAGGATTAGGTTTATCTATAAGTAAAAAAATAATAGAGTTAATGGGTGGAACTATTCAAGTTAACAGCGAAATAGGACAAGGAACTACATTTTCTTTCTTTATAAAATGTAATAATTTAACCGAGCAAGAAATATTACAAGTTACACAATCGGTAAATTTCAGGAGACCTGTCGCATTTGCTAAATTAATTAGCATATAAAATACAATACTACATTTTTTAATTTTATTTGCAATAGTTAATAATAAATTTTTAGAATTTAATTAAATTTAA
>Ga0187884_10002938_pt1 | contig 13671 bp, 10 predicted proteins | sample June2016WEW_20_4_FD_132983 | JGI IMG/M metagenome (GOLD analysis project Ga0187884, IMG submission 132983) | Peatland microbial communities from SPRUCE experiment site at the Marcell Experimental Forest, Minnesota, USA - June2016WEW_20_40 | ecosystem: Environmental > Terrestrial > Soil >...
AATCAATGTCGCCGTCGGCGACGCGCCCGGCGCTCACGATCGCGTGGAACGCGCGCTCATGATGCGGTGGAATGGCTGCTCACGATCCCGTGGAACGGGCGCTCAGCATCCGTGGAATGCGCAGTCGGTGGACCCGAGGAACCGCTGGCCGGCCGCCGCGGGAGCCGTCATCGCCAACAAGTGCAATTGCGCGATGTCACGAACGTCGACCAGCGAAAAGCCGAACCGCGGCAAAGCGGGCACCGAACCGTCCAACAGCTTCTTTATCGCCTCAAGCGAGGCGGAGAAATCCGATCCAAGCACCGGCCCCAGGACCAGGGCGGGATTGACCGTGACCAGTTCGAGCGCCCCGCCTTCGGCTTTGTGCCAGGCCCACGCGGCGCGCTCGGCGATCGTCTTGGATCGCTCATAGGCCGAAGTATCGTTGCGGTTGGTCTCGTCCGTCCAGTCGGCCTCCGTGAACGGCTCCGCGCGCTCGCCTCGGCCATAGGCAATCGCGGCCATGGAGGAGGTCATTACGACCCGCTTCACGCCAGCGTCGCGCGACGCCTTCAGCACCCGAAGCGTCCCGTCGCGTGCCGGTCGAACCAATTCATCGTCGCTCTTCGGGTCGACTGTCGGAACGGGGGACGCGACGTGGAGGACATAATCCGTAACAGCGACTGCGTCCGCCCATCCTCTGTCCGAATTGAGATCGGCCGATACAAATTCGATCTTTGCGGCATCCGACGCAATCTTGCCGATGGTCGCGCGCACCTCTTCGGCCCGCGCGAGGCTCCTCACCGTCGTGCGAACGCGCCATCCGTCGCTGAGCAGCTGAGCGATGCAGTATCCGGCGATGTAACCGGACCCTCCAGTGACGAGGACGAGACCGCGCGAGTTCGTGGACGTTGTCATGCGTGCTCTCTGTTACGTTTCGCGGGCAGATTTGGGTACGAATTGTTTATGTCGCCAACGCGACGTCAAGACGGTGCCGGCGATCCCCGGCCCATGTCGGATGCTAAAGTCCGCGTCAATTCAATCTTTCCCTGCGAGACCGAGTTCAACCTCTTTCGCGCGGTCCAGTCGGCGCATAGTCGCCGCGAGTTCAGGGCGGGTGGCCAAGTGCCGGGCGTAAATTCTGCTCACCGCTGCGCTCAGCCGGCCGTCGCGACCGAGAAGCTCATCGGCGAACCCGATCATCCGGGAGTTGGGCCACGACTGTGGTCTGATCCGCATTAGGCGATCGACAATCGCGTCCTCGTTCTCGTGCGGGAAAGCCTGCGCCAATATCATCGCCATGGCTGCCGTGGAGCGCGAGATACCCGCGTGGCAGTGGATGAGCAGATGGCGAAGGTCGTCGCCCGCATCGCGGCCGAAAGCCAGGACGGCCTCGACGTCCGCCTTCTGCGGCAACACGATCTCGGGGGCGGGCTCAATCGCATCGTGAAAATACAGCGTGGTGCGTAAGTGCGGATCGAAGGCCAAGAACGCCGCCGGCTCCGGCCATTCCGGGTCGAGAATGGACAGAACATGGCTGACGCCTCGGGCGCTGTGGTAGTCGAGTTCGTCCAAGCCGCAGATGGTCAGCACGGAGAAGGCAGGAGGCTTCATGTCGGAGGTCGTATCACAAGTGCGGATCGGCGGCGATCACGCATGCCCGGCCGTTGCCGCTCGTGCCGCCACGCTGTGCGGCGTTCTGCGAGGCGCACGATCGGTGGCGCGTCGGCCGGGGGTTGATTTGCCCCAGGCCCACCGCAACGGCGCTACACGGCCTTGTGACGGCCCTGTCGGTCGTGGTGTGAAGGATGTTGAGCGCCGAGCCGGCGGCGTTGGTCGGTTTGGGGCGCGGCAGTGTTGCAATCAATTGCACTAGACCCGCGTTTCGACAACCGGTCGACGCATCTGTGTCGCGGCGTCCATCGCGCCGACCACCGTGATTTCGTTGTCCCCCGAGGGCTGAAGAGGGCGTGGCCCTCGGATCGCGCGCGGCGACAGGCTGGCGGGAACAGGGACCTTGCGCCCTCGATGGATCGCCGCCATGCCGATCGCCGTGCTTGCCGCGTGTACCCGGGTACACGGCCGATCGTCATGGACGGAGGGACGGAGTATGCGACCCTGCGACGGTGCCCTACCGCCGTCACACCGATCCAGCTTCCCGGCTGTGTGGGCTCTCGCTCTCGGCTTCATCGGGTCCCGGCGGAGAAATCTGTCGCTTTGCCTCGTTCGCCAGCTCTCGCGCACCTGCGAAGAGAGTCCTGGACGGGAGACATTCGACTGTCTCTTTTCCTCTCCCTAAATGCCCTGAGACACAGCGGTTGTCCCCGCCGGCGACACGTTCGATCGGCGTATCGGGATGACCAGTATCAGACGGGCCGTGATCATCTAGTGCAATTGATTGCAATAGATGCCGCGACGACTTGCCCCAACCGACGTTGCGCGGCTGCATCCTGTGCGGCGCTATCCGGCGGCTTGGGCCTTCCGAATGATCGCCATGATGGCCGCTTCCTTGCCGACGAGGCCGTTGCCCTTCTCGGGCTTGGTCGCGCCGTGCTTCTTCAGGGCGGCCTCGAAGATCGGATACTGGCTCGGGGTCAGCCGGAGCATGATGCAGTGACCCTTCACCGGGGTCTTGACGTGCGGACCCACCTTGAGGATCGCCGGCAGCTCGGCGGCGGTGTACTTCTCGGCGAGGGTGACCTCCGAGCGGGTGGGCTTCTTGCCCGGACGATTGTCGCAGTGCTTGGCCAAGACTTCCAGCTTGGTCGCCCCGACGCTCACGCACTGCGACATGGGCAAGTCGACCTGCTGGAGCCAGCGGCCTACCCTGAACAGGCCATACAACGCTCGCCTCTGGCGGTGCCTGATCTTGACCAGGTCGGCGACGCTACCGGGCTTGGCGTCTTCCAACTCGGCGAGCGCTACGGCCAGTTCGATCCGGTTCGCCCTCGGCGTGTCGGCGAGCTGATTGACCTTCTTCAGCGCCGCCGACGCTTGCTTCATTGGCATTTCCACCTCCTCGAACTCGGGGAGGTTAACCATGAGGCCGTTTACGTCGCCTTACTAGTCAGTGAAGTTGATTGCACTATGCCGACCCCAGCTCTCACTTCCAGGCCGTGGGCGACGCTATCTTCATCTCCTCCGGCGTAGCCGGCCAGTCCGTACAAAATCGCACCGGGGTCCTCCAGCGCCCGGCGCATTGCCAGCCATCGTGCAATTGATTGCAGTCACCGTGAGGCTGCCTCCCCGATTAACCCGACCTGCCGATAATCCGCAGGCGGACGTATCGTTTTCAACGAGGCCCGCGCCCTTCGTCGATGGCAGCACCCGGCGCGTCAACGGGCGGGTGACCCGGATCGCCACATGCCGTTTAGATCAACAGAGAGCGCCGTGGGCACGAAGTTCATATGTTAGGCCGGCCACACCAGCGGCGACCTGTTCATAGGGGTCTGCACGGCGGGCAGGGTGGCCTAGCGTCGATGCCTGGGAGCTGCGTCTAATTCATGCGCCAGTCGCGACACAACTTCGCGGAGTTTAGGACCGACGGCCGGGACGCGGGTAGCACACCCGTGGCTGATGGTGAAGCCCGAGCGCAAGGCCGTCGAGCCAAACAGGTCGAGCGCCAAGTGTCTGGCACAGCAAGGTTGCTAACGACGGTGTCGCGCGCCTCGCCGACGGGCGTAAGGGCGGGCGCGGCAGCCGGCGCGGGCGGGGCTACGCGGCGGGTCGAGCGATCTTCATTTCAGTCCTGACCGTTTCCTCTCACGCCAAGTGACCACCGGATTGATCAAGTGAAGCTAATTGCACTACCTACCGTTTCCTCTCCACTGCGTCTTCATTCGCTCTTTTCGTCCGTTCCTTCCGCATCGGGAAAGATGTTGACGGGTGAGCCCGCAAGCGGAGCGCAGCGGGGACACCCCATGATCTCCATTTACCGTTTCCTCTCTAGACCCCTGTAATGAATGGAGATAATGGGTATGATCCCGTTATAGCAGTGGTCTAGATGAAACGGTAAGTTGTGCAATTAGCTTCGCACGCCCTTGCGCTTACGCCGCTAGGATGCCGAATTTCTTACCCTCTGCCGAGCCTTGTACCTTGGCGACATACAGTTCCACAGCCGCCTTCCAGAATTTCCTGACGACCGGCAAGGTCGGATGATTGAAGAATTTCGTGTCCTGGACCGGAAGGTCGGGGTCGTCCGTCTCGGCGTCCTGCGCCGCTGCCGCCGCCATCTTCGCCAAGACGATGAACCCCGTCCAATCTTCGAGGACCCACTTGAGGATCGCCATCTGATGGCCGTATGGCCACAGCTCGGCCAAGCCGACCAAGCAGCCGTGCTCCGTTTTCGACACCTTGACCTTGCCATCCTCGATCAAGTCGTCGATCTTCCAAGGCGTCCCGGCTTCTGCCGCCGCGGCGATGGCGGCATGGTCGATCCTGCGGTTCGCCCACGCCTTGCGCATTTCGTTGGCGACCCGCTGGGGCGTCTTCCTCGCCTCTTCGCCAGGGCTGAGCACGCGGACGATCTTCACCCGCACGTCGTTAATGAACGCCTTCTCCGAATAAAAGGGCGGACGGTCTAAGTAGTTTCTTACGGTCTTCTCGGACCACCCCGTGCGCTCGGCCCATTCTGCCATTGACACGGCCGCCCAGTTGTAGCCGCCCCGCTCGTAGGCGTTCGCTACGATCTCGCTCTCAACCAATTTGACGATGATTTTGAGCCGCTGGCCCGTAACCGATTTCACAGTCCACCTCGTTTTTCCGGCGCTGAGTGTAAGAAGACGAGATGAACAAATTCCTTGACCTTTCACCACGCCGAGGGCGAAAAAGAGGGGTCTGTTAGCGGTCGAGCAGCGGGGAAAGCGAGGGCGTGCCCCCGGTTCGGACGACCGCACCAAGGTCTCATACACGTTCGGCCGGAGCCTCGACAGCTTCTCGACAGATACGCTCTCGAAATGAACGAAAATCGTCGAGATTGACTGTTCGCACCTCAATCAAAATCATGATAAGTCAGTGTGTTAGCTGTTCAGAGACCCGCTCATAACGGTCTGGTTGCAGGTTCGAGTCCTGCCCGGCCCACCAGGGCGACCCTCTAGGGATAATTATCCTTATAAATCAAATACTCATTGTCGTCCAAAAGCCTTGCGCCCGGCGGCAAGCGTTTTGGCGAAAGCTCGATCGGCATGGCGCTGGCGACCGCTCGAATTTCCTCGGCGCGCTCGACAACGCCGTGGCGCGACTGAAGCGCGCGGGCGCCGAGCCGGGCGGCGGTTGACACGGGCGTGCGGCTCCGTCGCCTCTTACGAATGTGTATCGGCTTCGAATATGATCACTGTGAAGCGGTTCGATTCCGCCATCTCGCCTCGCTTCAAGCGCCTTGCCTTGTTATCTAGCTGTTTGATCGGAGTCGACCCGAAGCGCTTTTGAGGAGCATTGGAAATGAACATTGCGGATATCGTCGCCATCGACGTGCACACCCACGCCGAAGTGTCGTGTCGGCAGCCCGTGGATGCGATGTGGGAGCCCTTCGAGGCGGCGGCGAGCAAATATTTCAAGGTGGGCAAACGTCCGACGATCGCCGAGACCCTGAGCTATTATCGCGAGCGCAAGATCGGCCTGGTGATGTTCACGGTCGATTCGGAATTCCAGATCGGCAGCCGCCGCATTCCCAACGCCGAGGTGGTCGACGCGGCGCGCGACAATGCCGACATCATGATCGCGTTCGCCAGCATCGATCCGCATAAGGGCATGATGGGCGTGCGCGAGGCGCGCGATCTGATCGAGGGCGGCATCGTCAAGGGGTTCAAATTCCATCCGACCTGCCAGGGCTTCTTCCCCAATGATCGCCAAGCGTACAAGCTCTATGAGGTGATCGCCGAGCACAAGCTGCCCGCGATCTTTCACACCGGCCATTCCGGCATGGGCACGGGAATGCGCGGCGGCGGCGGATTGCGCCTGAAATATTCGCAGCCGATCCACATCGACGACGTCGCCTGCGATTTTCCCGACATGACGATCATCATGGCGCATCCGTCCTGGCCCTGGACCGACGAGGCGCTCTCGATCGCGTTGCACAAGTCGAACGTCTACATCGACCTCTCCGGCTGGATGCCCAAATATTTTCCGCCCCAGCTCGTGCAATACGCCAACACGCAGTTGAAGGAGAAGATGCTGTTCGGGTCTGACTTCCCGCTGATCTCGCCGGACCGTTGGATCGCGGATTTCAAGAAAGCGGCGTTCAAGCCGGAGGTGCACGACCTCATCCTCAAGCAGAACGCGATCCGCGCGCTGGGCCTCGGCCCCAAGGCGTGAGGCGTTCCGGACGCGCCAGGCGCCTCGCGACAACTCAGCGATGCGCGCGTAGGCGCCATTGCGCATGAATTGGAGAGACCAGGGGAATGACCGACGCTAACCAAGCGCCTGCGCCCAAGGGCCTGCTTCTCGATTTTGGCGGTGTGATCTCGGTCACTTTGTTCGAGCGCCACGCCATCTCCGAGGCGAAACTTGGCCTCGCGCCGGGATCGCTGACTTGGCGCGGCCCGTTCGATCCCACGGGCGACCGGCTGTGGGCCGACATGATTGCGGGCAAGATCAGCGAGCGCGACTATTGGGCGCGCCGCGCGGCGGAGGTCGGCCGCTTGATCGGCGAGGATTGGGACATGCCGACGCTGATTCGCCGCACGGCGGGCGACGACCCCAATGCTCATGTTCGCCCGGAGGCGGTTGCGACGGTGCGCCGCGCCAAAGGCGCTGGACTGCGGGTCGGCGTTCTCTCCAACGAACTCGAGTTGTTCCACGGGCGCGAAGAGATGGAGGCGCTCGAAATCCTGCGCGTGATGGATTCGCTCGTCGATGCGACCCACACGCGCATCCTCAAGCCGAACCCGCGCGCCTATGCGCTGGGCTGTGAAGCCCTGGGCGTCACCCCTGAAAACGTCGTGTTTGTCGACGACCAAATGCGCAATGTCGAGGGCGCGCGCCGAACTGGGCTCGACGCTGTCTGGTTCGACATCACCCGACCGGGCGCCTCGTTCGCCGAAGCCGAGCGGCGCCTGGGGCTCGCCGCGGCTTAAGGATAGGTCTTGCGCATAGCCGCTCGCTCCGCCAAGCGCGCGCGCGACCGACGTTCCGTCACTTCGCCATGCACCCGCCGTCGATAACCAGGGTCGTTCCCGTGACGAAGTCCGACGCCGACGAGGCGAGGTAGAGCGCCGTGCCCTTGATCTCCTCCGGTTCGGCGATCCGCTTCATCGGCGTGAAATTGGTGATCGCCGCGACGAATTCCGGGTCGTCATAGGGGCCGAGCTTCGTGCGGAAGAAGCCGGGGCAGATCGCGTTGACCTGGATGTTCTTGTCCGCATATTGCAGCGCCAGCTCGCGGGTGAGATTGACGAGGGCGCCCTTGGTCGCGTTGTAGGCGGGCAACGGAAAGACGCTCGAGGAACCCGCCAGCCCCCAAATCGAAGCGGTATTGATGATTTTGCCGCGACCGCGCGGAACCATCAGGCGCAATGCGGCGCGGGCGCAATAGAAGGCGCCCTGCAGGTTGATCGCGACAACCTTGTTCCAATTTTCGGTGCTGTATTCGTGCAGCAGGCCGGGCTCGGGATCGCCTATCCCCGCGTTGTTGAAGAGAATGTCCAGGCCTCCGAAGCTTTTGCCGACTTCGGCGAACGCCGCGTTCACCGCCGCCTCGTCGCTGACGTCGCCGGTGAACAGGCGAACTTCGGCGCCCGATCGCTCGAGTATGGCGGCCGTCTCGGCGAGGCCGTGGGGATCGAGATCGAAGCAGGCGACCTTCGCGCCGCCCTCGGCCATCGCCTCGGCCATGGCGCGTCCAAGCCCGCTGGCGGCGCCCGTGACAAAAGCGACCTTGCCCTCGACGTTGAAAATCTTTCGCGCGCTCATGGCTCCCCCTCCCTTTTGCTTTCATCGCCCTGCCGGCGACTTCGATCGTCGATGGCCGCTCCGCTCGCGGAGCGCGTCGCCGGTTAGAGCGAATAGTCGTGCTGGTTCGCCGCGTAGGCGACGAAGGCGTCGAGCGTCTTCGGATTGGCCATGGCGTTGCGGTTGAGCACCGCGTCGGGCGAGGCGCCCATCAAGATGCGACGCACGGGCACTTCCATCTTCTTGCCGGTGAGCGTGTAAGGTATTTCCGCGACCGCGATGATGCGATCGGGGATGTGACGGGGTGAATAGGCGCGACGCAACGTGTCGACGATCCGCTTCCGCAACGCCTCGTCGAGTTCGACGCCCGGCTTGAGCTTGACGAACAACGGCATGAAGAAATGGCCGCCCGGCAGGTCCAAGTTGACGATGAGGCTGTCGGCGATCGCGTCGATGGCGTCGAGCGTGCGATAGATCTCCGCCGTGCCGATGCGGATTCCGTGCCGATTGAGCGTCGCGTCCGACCGGCCGAGCACGAAACAGCCGCCGCGCGCGTTGATGCGCAAGAGATCGCCGTGTCGCCAGACGCCGGGGAACATGTCGAAATAGGCCTCGCGATAGCGTTCGCCCGACTCGTCTCCCCAGAAAAAGACCGGCATCGAGGGCAAGGGCTTGGTGATCACGAGTTCGCCAATCTCGTCGATGACGCTCGCGCCGTTCTCGTCGAACGCCTCGGCGGCGACGCCGAGCTGGCGGGCCTGAATTTCGCCGGCGTAGACCGGCAGCGTCGGCACGCCGCCGACGAGGCCCGAACAGACGTCGGTGCCGCCGCTGCCGGTCGCCACCCACAAGTCGGACTTGACGTCGCTATAGAACCACGCCGCGCACTCGGCCGAAACCGGCGAGCCCGCCGGCATGATCGCGCGCAGGCGCGAAAGCGCGTATTTTTCTTTGGGGACGACGCCCGCCTTGCGCATGATGTCGACATAACTCGGACTCGCGCCGAAGAAGCTGACCTCGCAACGATCGGCCATGCGCCAGAGCGTATCGAATTCCGGGTAGGCGGGATTGCCGTCGTAGAGAACCGGGCAGGCGCCGGTCATCAGCATGCTGGCGACGACGTTCCACATCATCCAGCCCGTGGTCGTATAGAAGAACGCGCGTTCTCCCGCATGGATGTCCATATGGAAGTGGAGGTTCTTGAGGACCTCGATGAGGATGCCGCCGTGGCCGTGCACGATCGGTTTCGGCAATCCGGTGGTGCCCGACGAAAACAAGATCCAGAGCGGATGATCGAACGCGACCTGCTCGAACGAGAACGCGTTCGCCGACACGGACGGATGATCGATCAGGCTCTCCCAGGACCGCGTTTCGACGCCGACATCGAGCCGACCGGGCGAGGCGACATGCGATATCTCGACGACGAGTTCGAGGCTGTTCAGCCCGGCGACGATGTCGCGCAACTCGTCGCGTCGATCGAAAGTCTTGCCGCCATAGCGATAGCCGCCGACGCAGAAGAGGACCTTGGGCTGCAACTGGGCGAGGCGATCGAGCACGCCGCGGGACCCGAAGTCGGGCGAGCAACTCGCCCAGATCGCGCCGATCGCCGTGGTCGCGAGCATCGCGATCATGGTCTGCGGAATGTTCGGGGCATAGGCGGCGACGCGATCGCCCGGCTTGACGCCGAGCGCGCGCAACTGCGTCGCCAAGATGCGCGCCTCGCTGGCGAAATCCTCCCAGCGAACCCCGACCGGCTCCGCGTCTTCGGAGACGAACAGCACGGCGTCGGCGCCGGCCTTCTCGCGCCGCAGGACGTGTTCGGCGTAGTTGAGCCGGGCGCCGGGAAACCATTTCGCGCCGGGCATCTTGCTGAACGCGAGGACGCGCTCGTAGGGCGCCGACGACTTGATGTCGAAATAGTCCCAGAGCGAGCCCCAGAACGCCTCGGTTTCCGTCACCGACCATCGCCAGAGCGAGTCATAGTCGGGGAACGACAAGCCGCGCCGCTCGCCGAGCCATCGACTGTATTTCGTGATGTTGGCGTTGGCGATCCAATCGGCGCTGGGGGTCCAAAGCAGCTCACCTTCATGGATCATGGCGCACCAAAGCCGACGAAAGAATTTGACGGGACGCTCACGGCGTCCTCCTTGGACATCGATAGCCCCGCCCCGCTCCGCGAAAACCTATCCAAGGGTAGGTCGACGCGGTTCCGCTCGGGAAGGATGCGGGCCTCACACGGCGACGACGACCTTGCCGAAATGGCTCCCCGATTGCAGATGCGCGTAAGCGTCGCGCGCCCTCTCGAAGGGAAAGACGCTATCGATCACGGGCCTGAGCCGGCTCGCGGCGACCGCGGCGTTCATCGCGGCGAACATGTCCCGCGAGCCGACGAAGAGGCCCTGAAGCCGAACCGCCCTGGAGATCAGCTGACGTGGATCGATCTGCCCTGGGCCGGAAACGACGCCGATCATCGCGACCGTCCCGCCGATGCGCGTCGATCGAATCGAACGCTCCAACGTGCCGGGGCCGCCGACTTCGACGACCAGATCGACGCCGCGTCCGCCGGTGAGGTCGGCGACCCGCTTGTCCCAATCCGGCGTCTCCCGATAGTTGATGGTCTCCTCGGCGCCGAGTTCCCGGGCGCGCGCGAGCTTCGCGTCGCTGCTGGAGGTCACGAGAACGCGCGCGCCGTGCAGCTTGGCGAACTGCAACGCGAACAACGACACGCCGCCCGTGCCCAGCAGCAGCACGGTCTCGCCGGCCTTTATCCCCGCCGTCTCGACCACGGCGTTCCAAGCCGTCAGACCGGCGCAGGGAAGCGTGGCCGCCTCCTCGAAACTCAGGTGTTCGGGAAAGGCGATCGCGCCCGTCTCGGGGAGGACGACATATTCGGCCAGCATGCCGTCGGACGAGCCGCCGAGCGCGCGCGCCACGCGCTCGGCGGCGATCCCGCCGGCCGTCCAGTCGGGAAAGAAGGCGCCGGCGACCCGATCGCCGACCTTGAACCGCGACGCGTCGGGCCCAACGGCGACGACCTCGCCCGCGCCGTCGGAGAGCGGGATTACCGATGGCTTCGATCCGCCGCGGTAGGCGCCCTTGGCCACCATCAAGTCGCGATAGTTGAGCGAGGCGGCGCGGACGCGAATCCTGATCTCGCCGCAGCCGGCTTCCGGCGTCGGCCGCTCCGCATTGAGAACGACGCCCTCGACGCCCACGGCATCCCTGATCTCGTATGCCCTCATGACGGCTTGATCCCTGACGTTATGACTTGAATGCGTCGCAGGGCGGCACGTTCAGACGAGTCCGAATTTGCGCGCCTTGAGCACGGCGACGGACCGCCGGCGTACGTTCAGCTTGGTGAAGATGCCTTGCAAGTACCATTTGACCGAACCTTCGGTGAGGCCGAGACGACCGCCGATCTCGCGATTGGAAAGACCGAGCGAAACCAGCTTGACGACCTCGGTCTCGCGCGCGTTCAGCGACTCCGGCAGCGTCATATCGTTCGCGGGCGAAGGCGCGTTGAGCGAAATCGGCTCCTCGTCGGTTCCGCCGTCATCAGCCGCGAAGATGCGGATGAGTTCGAGCCCGAACGCCGTGGTCGGGCCGAGCACCGCGTCGGCGCCCGCGAACAACTTGACCAGCAAGGCCTCGACGATCTGGCCTTCGTCGATGAAGCTGCGGATGAAACGCGGCCGCGCCGCCTTCTTCACCGCTTCGCGTAGACAGCGCAGCGCTTCGCCCTCGCGTCGATCGTGGGCGAGCGCGATCGCCAGAACGATCAGCAGCCGCACCTCCGATTTCAGAGCGCCGCGACTGCACGTGAAGGCGATCCAGCGCCGCAGCACGCGCGTCGCCTCCGCGAATTCGCCGAGCGTGCAATTGGCCCGGCTCCAGGCGATCGCCAAGGGCTCGTCGCGCGTGGTGGTGTGCGGCCCCGGAGTGAGCGCCCGATCGAGGTCTCCCTGAGCCAGGCCTTCCCTGAGCCGCCGCACGGCGTCGAGGTCGGCGTCGGCGATCGCTCGCCGCATCTCCTCGTGCAGCACGAAGTTTTCCAGGCGCGCGAAACCGTGGCGCGCGGCCGACAGGTGTCCTTCGCGAATGGCCGCGCTCGCCGCGTCCTCGTCGTGCTGCGAAAGCGCCAGGCGCGCGCGCGTGACATAATAGGCGACCAGATGATCGACGAAGCCTTGCTTCTCGGCCTCGGACCCATAGGTTCGGATCAATTCCGCCGCCCGCGCGCATTCGTTGCGCTCGTAGTGGATGTCCGCCAGCAGCAGCGCGGGCATGGCGACCAGCGGCGAGATTTCGCCGTCGATCCTCTCGGCCGTGCGCATGGCCGTTTCGAGCGATCGCTGCGCCATCTGGACGTCGCCGCTGAGGTAGTAGGTCGGCCCCAGCACCGCCTCGTGCCAAACAGTGACGAACAGGCTCCCCGCCTTTTCGTAGTAGTCGCGCGCGTGCACGTCCATGCGCTCGACGTTGTTGAGCCGATATTTCTCGCGCCGGGCATAGATCAGACAAGTTTCGAGGTTGCCGCGCAGGTAGGGATCGATGTCGGGAAAATCGTTGATCGCGTCGTTGATGAGGCGCTCGGTGTTCGGCGTGTCGTCCATGAGATGGTAGAGCATCAACTTGCGATGTAAGACGATGTGGCGGATATCGAGACCGCCGTCGTGATGCGGCTGCGTCTCCGACCCTCCGTCTCCCTTGACGCGCGCGTCGCTGGCGGCCAGGTCCGCTTCGACCTCGGCGATGATCCGCGCGGCGGCGCTGAATCGCCATGCTAAAATCAAAGAAAAGGCCGCTTGCAGGCGGACGCGGGGGTAGGGCCGCAACGAAGCGGGCGGCAACCGCTCCGCCCAGCGCAAGACCGTCGACAGGCGTCCATTGTAGAGCAGCCGATCGCACGCCTCGTCGAGGATCGCGGCGGCGCGGTCCATGTCGCCCGCTTCGATGGCGTGGCCGAAAGCTTCGTCGACCAATCCATTGCGCGAGAACCACTCGCTGGCGCGGCGATGCAGCAGCGGCGCCTGCGAAGGCTGCTGTTCCGACAGGCGTCGATGCAACACGCTGGCGAACAAATGATGATAGCGATACCAGGTGCGTTCCGCGTCCAGCGAGCTGAGGAACAGGCTCTGGCGCTCCAGTTCGTCGAGTTGCGCGCGCGCGTCGGTCAGGCCTGTCACCGCGTCGCACAGATCCGGGCAAAGCCGCGAAAGAATCGATGTCTTCGAAAGAAACTCGACGGTCGCCGCGGGCAGGCGGTCGATCACGTCGTCGGTCAGATATTCCGAGAGATGGCGATGCCGCCCGGCGAGGAGCGAAAAGAGGGCGTTGCGGTCAGGATCTTGCGCGAGCAGGATCGCCGCGAGCTGGATGCCGGCCGGCCAGCCCTCGGTTCGCGAGACGAGCGTATCGATCTCGGTCAGCGAGAGATCGCCATGCCCGGCCGCGCGCAGAAACTCGGCCGCTTCCTGATTGTCGAAGCGAAGCTGGCCGCAGTCGATCTCGACCACGGCGCCTTTGGCGCGATGACGCGAAAGCGAGAACGGCAATGAGTGGCGCGATGAGATGATGACGCGCACATTCGCCGCCGGCCGTTCGAGCATCGCCTTGACCGCGGCGACGACGTCGGCGTCGACGGCCAGGTGAAAATCGTCGATGAAGAGAAAAACGTTCTCGCCCAGACCCCCGAGGGCGTTCATCACCGTCGCCGTCACGCCGGCGACGGAGGGACGCGCGGCCGAGCCGAACAACAGGTCGAGGCGGCGACCGAATTCGGGGCGCGCGACCTGCAGCGCGCCG
>Ga0187884_10002949_pt1 | contig 13637 bp, 9 predicted proteins | sample June2016WEW_20_4_FD_132983 | JGI IMG/M metagenome (GOLD analysis project Ga0187884, IMG submission 132983) | Peatland microbial communities from SPRUCE experiment site at the Marcell Experimental Forest, Minnesota, USA - June2016WEW_20_40 | ecosystem: Environmental > Terrestrial > Soil >...
AATTCCCATAAGCGAGGCCTCACCCCATGGCAGATCATCCACCAACTCGATCCCCGCCTCCCCCTTAAACTCTGCTTGCTTCCCCCTGCCTTCCTGGATTACCGTCTCGACGGCCAGGGGGGAAGCGATGTACCCCGACTTCCCTTGTTTACCCCAATGGTTTCAGGTGAGACTGCTGGCTTCTCCTGCCAGCCGTCCAGCAGCTTCGACTCTCAGCTCGCGCTTTCTCCCCGCTTCGGCGAATCGCGAACTTACCGCTGTCGATATCGCTTCCACATCTGTGCCTCCATGTCTGCGCACACTTGCGGAAGCTGTTCCGGATGCTGAGTAAGCTTGAGGATGAACAGACGCCAGTCTTCCGGCATTGCAAGAAACTGCTTGCGTTCCGAAGCCGGCGGAGGACCTCCCGGAGTGCCGGCGGGTGGAATAGCCGGCGGCAGGTGCACCGCCCACATGCAGCCGCCCGCCAGCATTTCGTGTGGATACTGCATCAGCCAGGAGCAGTTGTGTCCGTCCATGATCATGTTGGAAGAGACCACAACCCATTGATTGGCGTCGTCTGGTGTGGGCTGCTGGCAGTTCCAAAATCGCGCTTGCGGCACAGTGACGGTAGGGTCGTTGGCACCGTAGGGATCGAGATCGAGGACCTTCAAGCCGCGCTGGTCGGCGAATTTTCTGACCTCGGGGAGTGCCTGGTTCCAATCCACATTGGAATCGCTCGCCCACCAGTACACCGGATGGCTCCGGGTGAGCGCATTGAAGAATGGAAAATAATTCGGATAGGCGCGCGCAGCCGTGAGGAGGGAACTGGCAGCCAGGAACGCCGTCAGCGCCGTGGCGCCACGAGCCCAGGAGGGAGCCTCGCGATGAAGGCTCTGGATCATTCGTGGCAGCGGCGCCAGCATCAGGATCAAGAGGATGAGTGGAATACTGAAGTGCCGGATGCTGATACTGAGGCGCGTCAGCAAGCAAGCGGAGGTGAAGACGGCGAGGGAAACCCAAAGCACCCGCCAACGCAAAGCCTCTGCTTTAGGAATGGCGGAAAGCCGCCGCGGATGGCGCTTCTGCTCCAGCGCGATGGCCGGCGCGAGCGCCAGCAATCCAAGAAAACCGAGTGGCGATTTCAGCACCAGCATGACGGGGAAATAAAACCATACGCCGTGCGGGTAGCCGTGACCGAGAATGAAAGTCGGGCGGCTGGAGCCGAACGCAAAAACGACCAGCCCGCGAAGGTACAGCCACGGCGGCATGAGCAGCCTGCGCAGGGGCACCCAGGCGGCGCTGTGTCCGATGAGATAGAGCGCGTCCGTGGACTGATTCAGAGAAAAGAGAAAGTAAAAGCAATAAACCGTGGCCGCCGCCAGGACCGTGCTTTTGAGCGTCCACTGCCAGCGCAGGCGCCGCCAAGCGCGGAGTTCCGGCTTGCCCTGCGGGGTCTTGGGCAGCGCGAGCAAGCGCGTGCTCAACGCAAACGCTCCGAAGGCAAAAAACAGCAGCCCGGAAGAGAATTTCGAGAGCAGAGCCCCGGCCAGGCACAGCCCGAAGAGGGCAGCGTTCTTGCGGGTAGGCTGTTGCCATAGATCAGCGAATCGCCACAGGGTGAGCAAGCAGAACAAGGTGACGGCCAAGTCCGTGAGAACCAGTGGGCCGAAAACAATAAACGTTGGCGTGCTAACGTAGGCCGCGACTGAAAGCAATCCGCCCCAATCACCGCCCATCTTTCGGGCGTAGGCGAAGACGACCCAGCCGAGAATCAGCGTGAGCATCAGCATGGGCAGTCTGGCCCACGCCAGCGTGCGGACCGGATCGTTCCAGCGCGTCAGCAGCCATTCCCCAAATACCCATTCTCCCAGGAACGCGTGCGGCAGGAATTGCGTGCTATTGGTCCAGGAAATGTGGGAATAGTCGGCGCGCGTGCCGCGCAGAATCAACGGGATTGCCGCGATCACCTTGGCCAGCGGAGGATGCTCTTCATTGAACCGGAGATCGAGCTTCTGCCAATAACTCACGCCCGCGCCAATGTGCGCGACTTCATCAAAGGTGACCGACTCGCGCAGAGCCGCGCCGCCTGCCAGAAAGCCCATCAGCGCCAAGAGCAGGCAGGCGAATACCGGGGCATACCTGAAGCGCGGCGACTCATTCGCTTCGTTTTGCGGGGAGGGATTTGCTTGGGAAGCTGCCACGTCTCACCTGGAAATCACGGGTCTCGCTTGAGCTGGTACTGCGCACCCCGTCTTGTCCCGGGCAGGTTGCGGGTGGCGCGGCGGTGTGTGCTGCTCAAGTCGTACCGACCGTTGAGGCCACCAAAGCCCATGGGCTGAGACACCCTGTCATTATAGCGTTTCCAAGGCTCGCATAGGTCACCAAGCCCGTGGCACGGACCTGTCCCCATTGTTCTTTATCGGAGAGCGCCACTCATGTCTTTGCAGGGACCCCGCAGATTCTGGCTTGAAGCCGCAGCATCTCCGGGCTATCATTTGTAATATTGCACGGGCGCGAGTGGCAGAAGGGTGTTTTGAGCCGGGTAAGGCACGATTCCAGGAGTAGCCCTGATGGCTGTACCTAGGGCCAGCCGCGGCGGCTTTGAGGAGGCGCACAGATGATAGCTTCTATTCGCGACGAACGGGACTTCCTGCGGCGAGGCTTCTCCCGCCGCGACTTTACGCGTATTTCATTGCTGCTAGGTGCGGCAGCCGCGCTCCCCTTTTACAACGAACCTGCGCTGGCGCAATTATCCGACCTTGGCCCATTACCGCCGGACGCTGTGAAAATCAACGCCAACGAGAATCCCATGGGTCCGTGCCCGGAGGCTGCCGAGGCAATTCAACGCGTGGTGCAGAAGAGCGGCCGGTATATGTACGACGAAGGCATTAAAATGGCTCAGACCCTGGCTGAGCAGATGGGCCTGAAGCCTTCCTACGCTATAGCGTTTCCAGGCTCGAGCGATCCTCTGCATCGCGCCGTGCTTGCCTACACCTCTCCGACCAAGCCGCTGGTGATCGCCGATCCGACTTATGAGGCCCCTGAGCGTGCGGCGAAGTTCATCGGTGCGCCGGTCATCCATGTTCCCTTGCGCCCGGACTACTCGCACGACGTGAAAGCCATGGCTGCGGCTTCGCCGGACGCCGGACTCATCTATGTCTGCAACCCAAACAATCCCACAGGAACCATCACCCCCAAGACGGACGTCGAATGGCTGGTGGCTAACAAGCCGGCAGGCGCTGTGGTCATGATCGACGAAGCTAACATTCATTGGAGCGAAGAACCGTTCGCCACCGGCCTGGTCGGCGCGGACAAGGATGTGATCATCCTGCGCACTTTCTCGAAAATCTACGGCATGGCAGGCCTGCGCGCCGGAGTGTCCCTGGGCCGTCCCGACTTGATCACCAAGTTGAAAGACTACGGTCCACCCTCCATGCCCGTCACTGCCATGGTGGCCGCCTCAGCCAGCCTGGCGGTCAAGAACCTCGTCCCCGAGCGCCGTAAGATCGTCGCTGACATCCGAAACGATGTCTTCGATTGGATGACCAGGAAGAACTATTCCTTTATCCCTTCGGTAGCAAACATGTTCATGGTGGATGTGAAGCGTCCGGGCCAGGAAGTTGCACAAGCCATGGCTGCGCAGAACGTCTACATCGGGCGAGTCTGGCCCATCTGGCCAACCTATGTGCGCGTTACCGTAGGCTCGCGTGAGGATATGGAAAAATTCAAGACGGCGTTCGAAAAGGTGATGAACGCCTGATGGACTGACGGCCTCATGATTTAGAACCACGCGGGGCGGGCCAGTTCGCCGTATGGCCGAGACACCCATTGCCCCATCTTCCCCGTAGTAGCAGTCACGCCAGCTCCCGGTCCGCGTTGATTTCCCCTCGCCGTATCACAGCCAAATGACCCAGCCTGACATCCGTACACTCCTCTGCCCTGCTGTCATTCTGAGTCCGCCATTCTTATTGGCGGACGAACCCGCCGCGGCGGGTCGCTCTGGACTTTTCCGCCGACCAACAGCAGGGCGATCCCGCTGTAGCGGGACCGCAGGACGGGATGCCGCTTTGCGGGAGACTGAGCGGGCGCTTTCGCGAACCTCGTAGCGTCGCGGTACTGCCCCGAATAAAACGACCTTACTTCTTCGACCGTCAGCTTCAGGTTAGGGTCGGCGAGTTTCAGACCTATGTAGGTGAATTCCCTTTTCAAGGTGGCAGCCTGGAGCCTTCGCCTTCACCTCCTGTGTAGAATGTCAGAACTAGTGAAGTTGTGAGCCACACTTCTTGAGAAAACGTGCCACAACTAGTGACAGGACCCGATCCGTACTCGGCAACCCGGCACTTTGTGCAGGCGCAATGGCAATGGGAATTGAGCGACTGCGCAAGATAACTTCTGAATGGGCGACGTCAATTGAACGGATTCGTAAACGAAGCGGCGTTACACTTGGTCTATTCTAGTCGGCGGCTATTTTCCGGGAAGGCGACTTTCAGGCTGAATCCAGAACACGCAACGGAACTGCTTGGGTGGGAGCAAGTTGTGAGCCGGTATTCTTCCGACCGCCAGTTGCTTGCGAGCAAACCGATGCGTTACTGCGGGGTGGGAAACCACCTGTCCAGACGCGGTGTGGCGCGCGCATGGACAGAAGGCGGCCACCGCCAAGCTGCAAGAGATCGCTCGGCTCACCAAGGTCAAGGTTTTTCTGACCTTGCACTATTGCTGCGGTATTGGCAATTAGGCGCGATTGCAGGGTCGGTCTATCGGTCTTCGACGCCTTTTACAAGCTCCTGCAGAAGAGTTAGTAGCTCATCGAAGCGATTTCCGCTTTCCTTATCGGGCACACTCCCGGCTGGCATCATGCTTCGAATCAGGTGATACGGACCTTGATCGGCTGTTTCCCTTGCAAGTATCTCTGTGATCCTCCCAATAGTTTCTGGCTCTCCGATTCTCGCGAGGTCACGCCCCAGCAATCTGGCGCCCGCTCGAACGTAATCAAAGTTCTCAACCTCCACCAAATCAATGTGCTTTTCGAAGAGTCGATCATGGTTTCCAGCGTCCAGGTATCGCTCCAGGATGAATGCCAAGTCTACCGCGTCTCTGGATCTCTCCTGAGGGCGATCCGCCCACGAGATAAGCTTCATGATCGCCAAACCGGGAGTTGACGCCACCAAGATGTCGAGAGGTGGAGTGGCCCTCACCCTAACCCCGAGCGCCGCCCGGTAGGCGTCCTCAAATCCCACCATACTCATCACAACCGCCCCATCCGGGGGCCAACGAATCTCCCCTTGGGCGCCGGCAATCCCTCCGAATGGCAAGATATCTACGAGTAATTCGCCTCGGTACACCAGCCGCTGGACTTCTTTGGTTTCTTTGAACAGTCCAGTGATCATTAGTGACTCCGTCAATTTCTCAAACTCAGCCCAACTGGAGACGCGAACGCCGAAATCTTTGTCGTTTGTGGCACGCCGGCTTGGCCGTCCGTGGCCGAGCTCAAAGATCATGTCCCTTGCGGTTGCGCCAACCACGAAGAACGCGAGGCCCAGTGCCCCCGCCGTCTCGCTGAGCGTTGTAAAGAGAGCCAAAGTCAGTGGATCAATCTTCCCGGACAAGTCCAGCAAGTTGCTCATCGTATATCTGCCTTGCCGTCTCAAGGTTGCGAGTGTCCCCTGCTGCCAGCAGGTCGGCGTATACAAGCAAGGGGTGTACGATTTCGGGGTTGGTACAATCACACGTCGTATCCCAGAAGGCCTTGAGTATTTCGACGTTTCCTTTTGCGTCTGTGCGCAATCGGTTAGCAGCCAGAAATCTCCCGGGCGTATCGCGGATGTACACGGTCATGAACTCCGGCTTCAGGTAACCAGTAAGACGCGCGGCGGCTGGTTCAGCACCCCAGTAGGCGTGAAAGTCACCTATGCGCGTTTGCTCCCACCATTTCGGATCGGGTGCGGCGAACCTTCCAAGAAGCAGCTTTGGCCGTAGCTGGTTGGGAAAGGTTCCCACCCAACGTTCAAGCAACTGTTGTTTGCGAATCAACCTTCGACCACGTTTACCCATGATCAGGAGGTGGCCGAGCCTTGTCAGATCGTCCAGGACCCAGGCCACAGTGCCCAGCGCAACATGGGTAGTCTGCGCGATTGTCCGAAAGGGAGCGTCAGCCAATTCTTGCTGGCAGAGCAGCGCGAATACTACCTTCAGGCCCGCGGGCACAAAGGCACGGGTGGGCCTTTCCCTGGGGAATCTTTGGGGTGCGTGACCTTTCATGTAAACAAAAATAGGGGGAGCGTTCAGGTACGCATTTCCCAAAGTATCCAGGAAGGGGATATCCACCTGTTTCAGCCGCTCTGCCATGTTCGGGTTCACATACTGTGTTACCAAAAGAGCCTTTTCCGGAAGCCGCTTCATCTGGTCGATCGCTTGACCAAGAGTTTGAGGGTCCAGCATTCGCTTCACTTCTGCATCAAAACGCCTCTCCGCGTGAGGGAATTCAAAGCGCAATCTTGCATCCGCTCGAGGCCAGCCTCGCCGGGGCCTCAATTGCTGCATACGGACACGAATTCCGGTGGTCCGACGAAATGCCTCAATGGCCTTTTGTAAGACTTCCGTTTCGGTCTCGCGGAGCTCCATTTCCGACAAACCCCCGGTTCCTGCCCTTCGAGGCAAAAGTTCGCTCTTGGGCGATGTTCATTATAAATGAACAGAATAAGGAAATGAACAACAGTTTTCGGAGCCTTTTCAGAATTCGACCAAAACGTAACCCGTGCGATCATCTCGGCTTCCCAGTTGAAACATCTCGGCCTTGTCTTTAACGGCTCAAACCCTGGACGGCTTGCTCGCCCGCATCCCCACTCAGCGCTGGTCGCAGCGTCAATTTGGATGGAGCAGGCCAGTTCCCCGTATGGCCGAGACACCCATTGCCCCATCTTCCCCGTAGTAGCAGGCACGCCAGCTACCGGTCCGCGTTGATTTCCCCTCGTCGTATCACAGCCAAATGGCTCAGCCTGACATCTGTGCACTCCTCTGCCCTGCTGTCATTCTGCGTCCGTCATTCTTATTGGCGGACGAACCCGGCGCGGCGGGTCGCTCTAGACTTTTCCGCCGACCAACAGCAGGACGAGTGGCGCACGATCGTCGCCGCTCTCTGACGCCTAACTTGTTGGGTTGACATCTTACCCAAAGTGTGGATACTTGGGTTATATGTCTACCCAAAAGGAGAAAGACCGGCTGGAACTCTTACAAGGCACGCTGGACCTGCTGATCCTGCGCACGCTGATCTTCGGCCCGCAGCACGGGCAGGGCATCGCGCGCACCATTCAGCAGACCTCCGAGGACGAACTGCTGGTCGAGCACGGGGCGCTTTATCCCGCGCTCCAGCGCCTGGAAGAGCGGGGTTGGATCGCGGCCGACTGGGGTACCTCCGCGCACAACCGCAAGGCGCGCTTCTACACGCTCACGCGAGTGGGCCGCAAGCAGCTCGTCAAAGAGACGACCAAGTGGCGGCGACTGGCGGCGGCCATCGGGCGGGTTCTGGGGCCCGAGGCCGGGGAGGGTTAATGCCATGTTCTGGCGAAAGCGCAAGCAGAGCGACTTCACAGCGGAGATCGAAGCGCATCTCGAACTCGAGACGGAGCACTTGAAAGAGCAGGGTTTGAGCGAAGAAGAGGCGCGCAGGGCGGCGCGGCGCGCCTTCGGCAACCTCACCCAGGTGCAGGAGCGCTTCTACGAATCGGGCCGCTGGCTCTGTTGGGACCACCTCGTGCAAGACCTCCGCTTCGGCCTGCGCGTGCTGCGCAAATACCCCGGCTTCACCGCCGTCGTCGTCCTCACCCTTGCCCTGGGCATCGGGGCGAATACGGCGATCTTCAGCGTGGTCGGAGCCGTCCTGATCCGCCCCTTGCCTTATCACGATCCCGGTCGGCTGATTTGGATCTCCCGCGTTCTGCCGGCGCTTCACGCCCGGCTGGTCGCCAGCACGGATTACATTGCCTGGCTCGAACAGAACAAGACACTGGCGGGAATCTCGGCTCTTGACGAGTCAGCGACCTACACCCTTACCCGCCGCGGCGTGGCACAGCGAGTGCCGGGAGCACAGGTCTCCTCGAACTTCTTTTCCACGCTCGGCGTCCACCCCTTCCTGGGACGCGCCTTCACGGCAGGCGAGGACCGGCCCGGCGGCCAGCCAGTGGTGCTTCTCACCTATTCATTCTGGCGCCGTCATTTCAATGGTGACCGCAACGTCCTCGGGCAAACACTCACGCTCGACAACCAGATTTGCACCGTCGTTGGAGTGATGCCCGAAAGTTTTCGCTTCCCGCGAAATCCGAAAACCGAGCTCATTGCTCCGCTCGTGATCGACCCTACCCCTCCTGCCCCCGGGGAGTTCAGAGTCGAGCTCGTTCATGTCATTGCCCGCCTCAAGCCGCGGGTGACCATCGCTCAGGCCTCTGTTGACCTCGAAACCATTTCCCAGCGCTTGCATCCCGACGATGCTGCGGGTACGGGCGTGGCGCCGGCGCGTGGCCCAGGAGGTGGGAACAGTGCGCCGGGCGGTTCCCGCACCGAGAATCGGACGACGGCGGCCGCTCCGCCACCGGGACCCGGAGCAGGGCAGCCCGCGGCTAATCCGCCGGCCCGGATGTTCAATCCCTTCGAGCATGGGCAAATGGAGGTTGTACCCTTGCATCGGGAGTTGGTAGGCGACGTGCGGCCGGCGCTCCTCATTCTGCTTGCCGCGGTCGCCCTGGTGCTGCTAATTGCCTGCGCCAACGTGGCCAACCTCATGTTGGCAAGGGCCTCAGCCCGGTCGAAAGAGATTTCCGTTCGCGCCGCGCTGGGGGCCCGCCGTGTGAGGTTGCTGCGCCAACTTCTTACCGAGAGCGTCATCCTGGGATGCGCTGGCGGGCTTCTGGGCTTGCTGTTGGCTTACGGGGGAGTCCATCTCATTACCGCCTTCACACCCACTAAGGTGGCCGGCAACATCTTTCAACTGGTGACGATCGGCATCGACAGCTCAGTGCTGTTGTATACGCTTGCGGTCTCCGTGCTCACGGGAGTGGTTTTCGGTCTGGCGCCAGCCCTCACCAGCTCGAAGCCGGATCTGAACCAAGCGCTCAAGGAGAGCGGCCAGATGCTGGCGTCTAGCCTGCGCCGCAACCTCCTGCGTAGCGTGTTAGTGGTGGCGGAGGTATCGCTCTCGCTGGTGCTGCTCATCGGCGCGGGTCTGCTGATGAAGAGCTTCTACCAGCTCTGGGCCGTCGATCCGGGCTTCAGGTCCGACCACGTCCTCGCCTTCGCCGTCGAACTCGCCGATTCGAAGTACCCCAAGGACACGCAGCAGGCTGCCTTTTTCGAGCAGTTGCTCGGTCGCCTCCGGGTTCTGCCGGGCGTCAAGGCGGCAGGCTTGTGTAATTCGCTGCCGCTTTCCCGCCGGTGGCGCATGATGATTGGAGTACGGTTCGAGGGCCAGCCGGCGCGGCCGCCGGACCAAGTACAATCCATACCCTCGATCTCCGTCAGCGCCGACTACTTCCGCACCATGGGAATCCCGATCATCCAGGGCCGAGCCTTCTCCGAGCGCGATGACGTCAACGCGCCCAAGGTTGTGATCCTGAACCAGACCATGGCCCACGAGTTCTTCCCTAATGAGAATCCCATCGGCAGGCGGATGGTGATGGGCCAAGGCGCCAACGCCCTTGCGACTGTGGTCGGTGTCGTGGGTGATGTGAGAAATCGAGGCCTGGACGCGCAAGCGCAGGCGGCCTTTTTTGTACCGTTCCCACAAAGCCCTGACTCGACTATGGAAGTTGCTCTGTTCACTGCGGTCGAGCCAACCAGCATGGTCACGGCGGTGAGAAATGCTGTCGCCGCGATCGACCCAGAGCAGCCGGTCTTCGACATCTCGACTATGGACGAAAGGCTGGCGGCGTCGGTAGCACCGCGGCGATTCAACCTGTTGCTGCTGGCATCCTTTGCCCTGCTCGCCATGCTGCTGGCGAGTGTCGGGATCTACGGCGTTGTGTCTTATGCCGCCGTGCAGCGCACCCACGAAGTGGGCGTTCGGATGGCGCTCGGCGCCCAGCGCCGCGACGTCCTGAAACTGATCCTGGCGCAGGGAATGGTCCTGCTCCTTATCGGCATCGGGGTCGGCCTGATCGGAGCTTTCCTGCTGACCCGGTTTCTCTCCGCCCTCCTGTATGGCGTGCGCCCGACGGATTCGGCGACGTTTGCGGCGGTCTCGCTCCTTCTGGCAGCGGTGGCGATAGTGGCTTGCTACATTCCGGCACGTCGGGCCACCCGGGTCGATCCCATGGTGGCGCTGAGGTATGAGTAAGCCATCGGATACGGTTTTCCTTTGGACAAGGCGACTGGCGGCCATCGGGCGGGTTCTGGGACCCGAGGCTGGGGAGGCTTGAGGCGATGTTCCGACGAAAGCGCAAGCAGAGTGACTTCGCAGCGGAGATCGAAGCGCATCTCGAACTCGAGACCGAGCAACTGAAAGCGCAGGGTTTGAGCGAAGAAGAGGCTCGCACGGCGGCCCGGCGTGCCTTCGGCAACCTCACCCAGGCGCAGGAGCGCTTCTACGAATCGGGCCGCTGGCTCTGGTGGGACCACCTCGTGCAAGACCTCCGCTTCGGCCTGCGCATGCTGCGCAAAAACCCTGGCTTCACGGCGGTGGCGGTTCTCACGCTTGCGCTTGGCATCGGCGTGAACACAGCTATTTCAGTTTGATCGACGCCGTTATGCTCCGCCCGTTACCGGTTCCCAATCCGCAGCAGCTAGTTATCTTCACATGGGATGCCCGCCAGTGGCCCCAAACGGACTCCTTTTATGGGTGGAGCGGCTGTCCAAGTAAAGCCGTGCGGTGGGAGTCCGGTAAAGCGAAAGAGCCTGCCCCCGCGGGTTGCTCGTTTTCTTACCCGATGTTCGAGCAGATGCGAGCCGAGAAGAATATTTTCGCTGCGACCTTTGCAATTGTTCCCACCCCACAGCTAGGAGTAAACATCAATGGGAATGCGAGCTTCGCCGAAGGCGAATTCGTTTCCGGAGATTTTTTCCCTGCGCTCGGTATTCGCGCCGCATTGGGCCGCCTGCTGGGGGTCTCCGATGAACGAGCCGCCGCTTCTCCCTCCGTCGTGCTCAGCTACAGCTACTGGAAGAGACAATTCGGTGGAGCGCCCTCGGCGGTCGGGAAGTCGATTGTTGTGAACGGCATACCCTCCACCATTGTGGGTGTCGCGCCGCCCGCGTTTCTCGGCCTTGACCCCGGAATCGTGCATGATATGTGGCTGCCACTGTCAGCTCAAAACCGGCTGGTTCAGCAATGGCCGAAAGCGACAGATGCGGCTGCTTGGTGGCTTATGGTAGGAGCCCGCCTCAAACCCCGAATAACGATCGCACAAGCGGAGGCAGCGACTCAGGTAATTTTCGATCGTGGCGTCACGAGCGGTGCGAGTCCTATGTTGAAACGGGAAGACGCACCGCACCTTGAGTTAGTCAGCGCGGCACACGGCTTGGCTACTCTACGAAAGAGCTTCGGGGACGAGCTTTTTCTATTGATGGCAGCGGTCGGGCTTGTGCTGCTCATTGCCTGTGCCAACGTGGCGAGTCTGACACTCGCCCGGACGGCGGCACGCGAAAAGGAACTTGCGGTGCGCTTTGCTCTGGGGGCGGAGCGCTGGCGAATTATTCGCCAACTTCTTACCGAGAGCCTCATCATGGCGGTGGCAGGCGGGTTGCTCGGCATGGTTTTTGCCTACCTGGGGGCGAGTGCCTTGGCCGCCTTTCTTTCATCCAACTGGTATTCTCTTCTGGAGATCAACGTTCATCCCGACTTGAGAGTCCTTGGGTTCACTACGGCAATCGCCGCACTCACGGGAATTCTCTTCGGCCTGGCACCGGCCCTGCGTAGCACTCGAATCGACGTGACTCCGGCACTGAAGGAAAGCGCCGTCAGCCTTCCGGGGACAGCCCTGATTGGCCGGAGATTCGGGGTGGGCAACGTGCTTGTCGTCGCCCAAGTGGCCCTTTCGATTCTCGTCCTGGTGGTCGCGTCGCTGCTGGCACGCACCCTCATCAACCTCGCAACCATGAACGTTGGCTTTGATGCGCGCAACGTCGTACTCTTCGGCGTGCAGCCCGACTTGAACGGCTACAAAGGCGAGCGGCTGGCGAGTCTCTTCCCCGAATTGCAGCGGCGTCTTAGCGCCCTTCCTGGGGTCGCTTCGGTCGGGTATTCGTCGGTTCCTCTGCTGAGCGGCGCGTACATGACGCGGGATATTTACTTCGCCAATGAACCAGACCGATCTCCTCAGATTGATGTTCTCAATGTAGGTCCGAACTTCTTTGAGACCATGCGCATCCCGCTGCTTGCCGGGCGAACGTACAACTCGCACGATTTCGTCGACGCATCTAAGAAGAAAGCGAAAGTTGTCATTGTGAATCAAACCTTCACGCGGCGTTTCTTTGGTAAGCACAACCCCGTTGGCCAGTTGATCAGCCTGGAGAAAGGAAAGCCACCCGGCGTGGAGATTGTCGGCGTGGTGGGCGATGCAAAGTATAACGGCCTGCGTGAGGGGATCGAACCGACCCTCTACTTCCCGATGCCGGCTGGCGGCGGGATATTTGAAGTCCGCACGGCTTCAGACCCTAAGGCACTGCTTCCCTCAATCCGCGCCGCGGTGAGAAGCGTGGACAGCAATCTTCCGATCTTTCAACTGATGACGCAAACGGAGCAAATCAACCGAACGATATTCCAGGAACGCTTGGCCGCGTGGCTCTCGGGGGCCTTTGCTCTGCTGGCGCTGCTGGTAGCCTGCATCGGACTCTACGGACTCCTTGCCCACGAGGTTGCGCGGCGCACACACGAGGTGGGAGTCCGCATGGCGCTGGGAGCCTCGCCGGCAGAGGTGCTAGGTCTTGTCCTCGGACGAGGTATTCGCCTGGTTTCTCTGGGCGTGGTGATTGGAATCGGCGCGGCACTTGGCCTGGCACGCTATCTCCAGACCCTGCTCTATGGGGTTCGCCCGATTGATCCGCTTGCGTACGCTACTGTCACGATCTTGCTGTTGATCGTGACATTCGGCGCATGTTACGTGCCCGCGCGGCGAGCGACCAAGGTCGATCCCATGGTGGCGCTGAGGTATGAGTAAGCCATCGGCCTCATAAGGTCGGAGCGCTGATCCGCGTCTCAATGCGCACGGCCGTCGACATCCAGGTCACCTCCTTCGGCCCGTTTCTAGGCTCCCTCTGCCACGAGTTCTGCCACTGCCTCGACCATCGGCGGTTCGGCTTTCGCGGAAAGCGGCGTCGGGAAGACCCACGGTGGTGAAACTGCGCGTTCCGGCGCAAATACCTACCTCCAGTGCCTGCCGGAAGCGGACTGCATGTCTCTTGACAAATGGGGAAGGATAGGCTAGTGTAGTAGTTGGGGTTGTGGAAGAAACAGGATTCAGGATTCGGGATTCAGGTGTCAGGTGACAGGCGTGGGGTGTCAGGTGTCAGGAATGAGAATGAAGACCATCTGATGCCCGCCTTCTGCTTTCTGCTTTCTGCCTTCCGCCGACTGCTTACTCCCTTTGAAGTGCCGCAGGTCCCCCGGCAGGCCGGGGCAAGCTCCGAGCGGGACCTGCGCTACCCCTGCTTTCTGCCTACTGTATTCGAGG
>Ga0187884_10002953_pt1 | contig 13618 bp, 12 predicted proteins | sample June2016WEW_20_4_FD_132983 | JGI IMG/M metagenome (GOLD analysis project Ga0187884, IMG submission 132983) | Peatland microbial communities from SPRUCE experiment site at the Marcell Experimental Forest, Minnesota, USA - June2016WEW_20_40 | ecosystem: Environmental > Terrestrial > Soil >...
AGCGACGACTACAACTTCACCAAGCTCAATTTTCCGGAAGACCATCCGGCGCGCGACATGCAGGATACGTTCTTCTTCAATCCGAAGCCGGACGGCTCGCGGCTCCTGCTGCGCACGCACACTTCGCCGGTACAGGTGCGTACGATGCTCGCGCAAAAGCCGCCGATCCACGTCATCTGTCCCGGCCGCACCTATCGCAGCGATAGCGACCAGACCCACACGCCGATGTTCCACCAGGTCGAAGGCCTGGTGATCGACCGCGGTTCGCATCTCGGCCACCTGAAGTGGATCCTGGAAGAATTCTGCAAGGCGTTCTTCGAAGTCGATCGCGTCAAGATGCGCTTCCGGCCCTCGTTCTTTCCGTTCACCGAGCCGTCACTCGAAGTCGACATCCAATGCCGCCGCGACAAAGGCGAAATCCGCTTCGGCGAAGGCGACGACTGGATGGAGATTCTGGGCTGCGGCATGGTGCATCCGAACGTGCTGCGCAATTGCGGCCTCGATCCCGACGAGTTTCAGGGCTTTGCCTGGGGCCTGGGTATCGATCGCATCGCCATGCTCAAATACGGCATGCCGGACCTGCGCGCCTTCTTCGAGGCCGATGTGCGCTGGCTTTCGCATTACGGCTTCCGCCCGCTCGACCTGCCGACGCTGGCGGGGGGATTAAGTTCGTGAAGCCATGATGAAACTCACCCTCGCCTGGCTCAAGCAGCATCTCGACACCGACCGGCCGCTTCCCGAGATCGCGGAAAAACTCACCATGATCGGGCTTGAGGTCGAGCGCATCGAGGATAAGGGAAAACTCCTCGCGCCGTTCGTCATTGCGCGCGTCACCGAGGCGAAACAGCATCCCAATGCCGACCGGCTGCGCGTCTGCATGGTCGATACCGGCAGCGGCGATCCGATCCAGGTGGTCTGCGGCGCGCCGAACGCGCGCACTGGCATGAAGGGCGTGTTCGTGCCGCCGGGCGCGTTCATCCCCGGCAAGGACATGACGCTGCAGGTCGGCACCATCCGCGGCGTCGAGAGCCGCGGCATGTTGGTCTCCGAGTTCGAGCTGCAGCTCTCCGACAATCACGAAGGCATCATCGAATTGCCCGACGATGCGCCGGTCGGCGCGAGTTACGCGCAATGGGCGGGGCTCGACGATCCGATGATCGAGATCAACCTGACGCCGAATCGCGCCGACTGCACCGGCGTCAACGGTATCGCCCGCGATCTCGCCGCCGCCGACATGGGGACGTTCAAGGACCGGCCGGTCAAGCCGGTCAGCGGCGAATTCCCCTGCCCCGTGAACGTGACGATCGAGGCGCCTGAGCTTTGTCCCGCCTTCGGCCTGCGCCTGGTGCGCGGCGTGAGGAACGGCCCATCGCCGGCCTGGCTGCAAAAGCGGCTCACCGCGATCGGGCTGCGGCCGATCAATGCGCTGGTCGATATCACCAACTTCATCACCTACGACCGCGGCCGGCCGCTGCACGTCTTCGACGCCGTGAAGGTGCGCAGCGATCTCACGGTGCGCCGGGCGCACGCCGGCGAGACGCTGTTGGCGCTCGACGGCAAGACCTACACCCTCGACGAGACAATTTGCGTCATCGCCGACGCGGACGGCGTGGAATCGCTGTCCGGCATCATGGGCGGCGAAAAAACCGGCTGCTCGGCCGCGACCACCGACGTGCTCATCGAGTCGGCGCTGTGGAATCCGATCAACATTTCGCAGACCGGCCGCAAGCTCGGCATCAATTCCGATGCCCGCTACCGCTTCGAGCGCGGCGTCGATCCGGCCTTCATGCGGCCTGGACTCGAATTGGCGACGCAGATGGTGCTCGATCTCTGCGGCGGCACGCCGTCGGAGGTCACCGTCGCCGGCAGCGCGGAAGTTCCCGAGCGGATCATCGATTTTCCGCTGTCCGAGATCGAACGTCTGGCCGGCGTCGCGGTGCCGCTTGCCGACGTCCGCCGCGTGCTCGACCGTCTCGGGTTTGCCGCGGCCGGCCAAGGCGAGCGCCTGAAGGTGACGGTGCCGTCGTGGCGGCCGGACGTGCAAAACAAGGCGGACCTCGTCGAGGAAGTGGTCCGTATCGTCGGCGTCGAACGCGTACCTTCGATCCCATTCGACCGCGGCGAGGCGCCGCGCAAGCCGGTGCTGACGCCGATCCAGCTGCGCACGCGCAAGGCCAAACGCGCGCTCGCCGCGCGCAACCTCGTCGAGGCGGTGACCTGGTCGTTCATCGCCAAGGCGCAGGCCGAATTGTTCGGCGGCGGCAAGCCGGAGCTTGCGCTCGCCAATCCGATCGCGGCGGATCTCTCCGACATGCGGCCGAGCCTTATTCCCGGCCTTGTCGCCGCCGCGCAACGGAATGCCGACCGCGGCTTTCCCGACACGGCGTTGTTCGAGGTCGGACAGGTTTTCAAGGGCGACCGGCCGGAGGATCAGTTCACCGCTGCCGCTGGCGTGCGGCGCGCGCTGGCCAGACCGTCCGGCATCGGCCGCCATTGGACCAAGCGGGACGGTGTCGTCGACGCCTTCGACGCCAAGGCCGACGCGCTTGCGGTGTTGGCGGCGGCCGGCGCGCCGGCGCAAGCGCTGCAAGTCGTGCCGGGCGGCCCGGCCTGGTTGCATCCCGGCCGCTCGGGCACCATTCAGATCGGCCCGCAGAACGTGCTCGGCCATTTCGGCGAGCTGCATCCGCGCGCGCTTGAGGCGCTCGACGCCGAGGGCCCGCTCGTCGCCTTCGAGGTGATTTTGGAGCGTATTCCCGAGCCGAAGGCGAAAGCAACGCGCACCAAGCCCGCGCTCGAACTCTCCCCGTTCCAGCCGGTCGAGCGCGACTTCGCCTTCGTGGTCGAGGGCAATGTGAAGGCGACGGACATTGTGCGCGCCGCGACGTCGGTCGACCGCAAGCTCGTCAGCGGCGTCACCGTATTCGACGTCTACGAAGGCGCCGGCATTGAGCCGGGCAAGAAATCGATCGCCATCGCCGTCACCATCCAGCCGCGCGATAAGACCATGACCGATGCCGAGATCGAGGCGCTGGCGGCCAAGATCGTCGCCGAGGTTGGCAAACGCACCGGCGGCGTGCTGCGGGCTTAGCCGATCGTTAAGCGCGCCGGGCAGGATCAAGCCGGGACAAGAAGGTCGAGTGGCACCTTGAGCGTGTCAGCGATGAGGCGAAGCGCGGCAGCCGTTCCCTTGCGACGACCAGTCTCGACATCCGAAATGTAGCCCTGGCTGAGGTTAGTCTTGAAGGACAGGTGAAGCTGCGTCACGTCGCGCCATTCGCGCAGCACGCGAACCGGATTCTCGCCATTGGCCAGGCGATCCACGACGTGCTTCGGCAGCAGCGGAGCTCCGGCGGCGATCTCGCCGCGCGCGCGCGCCACCAGGCGCGCCGTGCCGGCGTCCTCGTCGGCCTCGGCCGCCTTAGTGGCAAGCGCTTCGTACTCCTTCCGAGGAAGGATCGCGACTTCTCCACGCGCCGTCTTCTGAAAGCGAACGTTCATGACATTCCCTCAATCATATATTTCCCGCCGGTGCTTCAGCGCGGTTCGTCGCGCGAGAGGTTCGGCGTGGCCTGAAAGCGCCGTTGCCGGCGCGGCTCGGTGTGCATCCGTTTCGGCTTGTGCTGGAGCGTGGCTTCAGGCTCGGCCGGTGCCGGCTCCTTCTGCCCGCCGAGCCGGCGCAAGATCGCGTCGGCGGCGCGCTCGCCCGATTCCCAGGCGCCACCGACCGTGCCCCACAAGGTCTCATGGACGGCTTCGCCGGCGAACCATACGGCGTCTTGTACCGGCTCCATGAGGATGCGGCGCGCTCCCTGGAAGCCCGGTGCCGCGGCCGAAAACGCGCCGAGTGCCAGAGGATCGTGGCTCCAGCGCGTGGCGTGCGAGCGCTTGATCGCCTTCTTCACGTCGGCGCCGTAAAGGTCGGCCAGCCAATCGGCGGCGAAGTCGACCATCGCCGCTTCGCCGTGCGCCGCGAGATCGCGGCCGAACGCGCCGGCGACTTCGACCAGGCAAAGCTGCGTGCCGGAGACATTGGCGAGGATCGCGGCGGTGCGCGCGTCGGCCGCTTTCTCGAACACCAGGTCGTCGCTCTCGAAGCCGAGCGCGTTGTCGGCGATTTCCAGCGCGATGTGGTCGTAGCTGCCGAGCGAGAGCTTGGCGAAGGCGTCGCGCTGGCGGCTGGCAAGGTCGGGCGTGAATTTGATGGCGCCGGAGGCGATCACATTGGTCGACACCGTGACGATGACGGCGCGGGCGGCGATCGCGCCCTTGGGCGTTTCCACCGAGACGTTGCGCCTGGTGTCGATCGCGGTCGCCGGCGTCGACAGCTTGACCGCGATCCCCTCGGCGAGCGCGGCGATCAGCGCGCCGAAACCCTGGCGGCAGAAAGCGTCGGCATTGCGCTCGGCGGATTTCGCGAAATCCACGGCCGAAATTTGTGCCAATTCCTTGCCGCAGCCGAACGCGCCGAGCACGAATTCGACTGCCGGCCGCCAGTCGCCGAGATCGTTGGGCAGCGCCTGCGCACACGCCACATCGCCCTTGCGCGCGGCGTCGGCGATGGCGCGCGTGGCACGTGCTTGCGACGCCAAAAAATCCTCAAGCTCGCCCTCGCGCGCGTATCGCCGGCCGATGCGGACCTTCTGGCTCCTCGGCGCCGGATAGACTTCGATGCCGCGGCGCGGCGCGAGCTTGGTCACCGGGTTGAGGTCGGGGGCGTGGATCCAATGGGCGCCGCGGTCGTACGGCAGGCCGAAGGTCTCCATGTCGGTAATGCAGCGTCCGCCGATATGGTCGGCTGCTTCGAGCAAGACGAACTTGCGGCCGGCGGCGGCGATCCGCCGCGCGGCGGCGATGCCGGCCGCACCCGCGCCGACGATGACGACGTCGACCTCGGCCGCGGCCGCCGCGGCAGCGCCGGCCGCGGGGCGTACCGCAAGCGCGGCCGAGGCGGCGAGGAACGAGCGGCGGCTCAGTCGCGGCATGGTTTCCAATACTTGCGGCTTGTCGCAGATTGCCCGAACGGTGCACGGCGCGCAAACGCCGCCGGGCTGAGACTCACTCAAGAATGGCGGCGATTGTGTGAACCGTATTGCAAGGCTGTCGGTTGCCCTTGCATCAATCCGAAATCCCAGCCCTAGAGGTAATATGCTCGACGACGCGGTCAAAGCGCTTGCTCAGATGCTGTCGCCGCCGCTGCGCGCGGTGCTGTGGAAGTCGATCGCACTGGCGCTCGCCCTCATTGTCGTTGCCGCCATCGCGCTCGACCGCTTGATCGTTTGGCTGGTGGGGGCGGGGAGTGCCTCGCTGGAGACGACATTCGGACCGCCCGCGCATCTGCCGGCGAGCGCGCTCGCCTGGGCGCTGTCGATTGCCGCGAGCCTCGGCATTGTCGCCGGCAGCATCTTTCTCATGCCGGCGGTGACCGCGTTTGTCGCCAGTTTCTTCGCCGACCAGATCGCCGACGAGGTCGAGCGCCTGCACTATCCGGCCGAGCCGCCCGGCGTCGCGCTGCCGCTCTGGCTCGCGATCGCCGAAGGCGGCAAAACCGCGCTGCTCGCGATCGTGGTCTATCTGTGCGCCGTGCCATTCCTGCTGTTCGCCGGTTTTGGCGCCGTGATTTTCTTTTTCGCCACCGCCTGGCTGCTCGGGCGCGAATATTTCGAGCTCGCCGCCATGCGCTTTCGGTCGCCGGATGAGGCCAAGGCCTTGCGCAAGCGCCATGCCGCGACCGTCTATATCGGCGGCTTGATCATCGCCGCGTTTGTCTCGATCCCGCTCGTCAACCTGGCGACCCCGCTGTTCGCCATGGCGCTCATGGTGCATGTGCACAAGCGGATCGGCGGAACAAAGCTGATCGCCCGGAAGGCCTGAGGCGTCAGCCCCACACCTCATCGGCGAGTTCCACGATCATCCCGAGCTTCGCCCATTGCGCGTCCTCGGCGAGCACGTTGCCTTCCTCGGTCGAGGCGAAGCCGCATTGCGGCGACAGGCACAGCTGGTCCAGCGCGACAAATTTGCTCGCCTCCGCGATGCGCCGCTTGACCTCGTCCTTGTTTTCGAGCGCCCCGCTCTTGCTGGTGACGAGACCGAGCACGACCATCTTGTTTCCTTTGGGTAAAAAGCGCAGCGGCTCGAAGCCGCCGGCGCGCGCCGTGTCGTATTCCAGGAAATAGCCGTCGTAGTTCAATTTTGCGAGCAGGATTTCGGCGACAGGCTCATAGCCGCCCTCGGAAATCCAGGTCGAGCGGAAGTTGCCGCGGCAGACGTGGGTCGTGATCGTCATGTCGACCGGCTTGCTCTCCAGCACCTTATTGATCATGCCGGCATAATCGTGCGCCAGGCGCTCGGCGTCGAGGCCGCGGTCGCGCGCCTTCTGTAGCTCCGCCGCCGAGCACAAATAGGCCCAGACGGTATCGTCGAACTGCAGATAGCGGCAGCCGGCGTCGTAGAACGCGCGCACGGCCTGCCGATAGGTGTGCGCCAGATCGTCGAAGATGGCGCCGCGATCGGCATAGACCTGTGTATTGACGGCATCCGGCTCCAGGCGGAAGTGCAGCACGGACGGACTGGGGATGGTCATCTTCGGCAGCACGCGCGTGTGCGCCTTGAGGAACCTGAAGTGCTCCAGCATCGGGTGGTTGGAGAATCCGAGCTTGCCTTTGATGCGAACGCTCTGCGCCTTGGTTTGCACCCCGTGGAACTGGATGCCGTGATCGAGCTCGTAGAGTTCGACGCCGTCGAGCATGCCGAAGAAATCGAAATGCCACCATGAGCGGCGGAACTCGCCGTCGGTCGCGACCTTGAGCCCGACCTCTTGCTGTTTTTTGATGATCTTCTCGATCTCGCGGTTCTCGACGTCCGTGAGCTCTGCCGCACTGATCGCGCCCTTCTCCCGTTTTGCTCGCGCCTCCTTCAACAGCGCGGTACGCAGCAGACTACCGACAACGTCGGCGCGAAACGGCGGCTTGTTTCGGGTCATCGGCCATCTCCCCCTTAGAACCGTCGGCACTACCAAGCGAGGCGCCGGTGCTTCGTCAACTGCAAAACACGGCCGCCGGCCCCGCCAATGGGCCTGATGATGCAGGGACCGGCCGGGTTCTTCGGCAAGGCTTTAAACGAGCCGCCCGCGACGACGCCGCGCCGGCAATTGGCGCGAAAATAACGCGTCGGACAGGCGCGCCGCCCCGGGTGTGGCCAAACAGCGCGGCCGCGGCCCGGTACCGCTGCCCTCGCTCCCGGACACGACATCTGCTAGGTGGGGACCGGTTCGCGCCAGGGTCCCGATTCCGAAGTCCAGGCGCTTGCTGCACCTCTCATGCGAGCTTCGGTATCTAAGGCGATATTAGAAATTTACCGTTCCAATGCGGGTATTGATGCACGAACAGCCGGTCTGGAGCGCGGGATGCTGAAGAGATTGCGCGCGTCCGCGCACTTCTTCGAGCGAAATATCGGCTTCAGCCGACTCGGCATAGCGCTCAGCGCCACCATCATCGTCGTTGCCGTCGTGGTGCTCTATCGCATCCTGCGCGATATCGATCTCGACGCCCTGGTCGACGCGATCGAGGCGACCAGCTGGCGGACACTCGCTATTGCCGGTTTCTTTGTCGCCGCCGGCTATCTGACGCTCACTTTCTACGATCTGTTCGCGCTGCGCACGATCGGCCGCTCCGAGGTGCCGTATCGCGTCGCCGCGCTTGCCGGTTTCACCAGCTATGCGGTCGGGCACAATGTCGGCGCCAGCGTCTTTTCTGGCGGCGCGGTGCGCTATCGCATTTATTCGGCCTGGGGCTTGAGCGTCATCGAGGTGACCAAGATCTGCTTCGTCGCCGGGCTCACCTTCTGGCTCGGCAACGCCACCGTGCTCGGCCTCGGCGTCCTCGATGCGCCGCAGGCCGCGCGCGCCATCGACCAGCTGCCGCTCTGGCTCAATCGCGTTTTCGCGCTGGCGATCCTTGCCCTGCTCGGCGCCTACGTGGCGTGGGTCTGGGTCAAGCCGCGCGTCATCGGCCGCGAGGGCTGGCAGGTGGCTTTGCCCGGCGGCCCTTTGACGCTTGTTCAGATCGCGATCGGCATCGTCGATCTGTCGTGCTGCGCGCTGGCCATGTACATGCTGGTGCCGGACGAGCCCAATCTCGGCTTCGTCACCGTGGCCGTCATCTTCGTGGCAGCCACGCTGCTCGGCTTTGCCAGCCACGCCCCCGGCGGCCTCGGCGTGTTCGACGCCGCCATGATGGTTGCGCTATGGCAGTTCGACAAGGAAGACCTGCTGGCCGGCCTGCTGCTCTTCCGTTTCCTTTATTACGTCATGCCGCTCATGCTCTCACTGGTGATCCTGGGGACGCGTGAAGTTCTGCTCAGTCGTGCGGCGCGGCGGCAACGAGTCCTCGCTCACCCAGTCACAGCGCCGATCGGCGCCGTGACCGGGCTGGCGCGGGAAAAGTCGGACGCGACTTGATCGGGAGGTCGAGCGGGCCGCTGCGCGGGGACGGATCCGATGAGCCTGGATGACGATCTCATAGCGCCGCGAAGGGCCGGCTGGCGCAGCGTGCGGTTCGTGGCCGTGGCCGCGGCGGTCGTGTTCGCCGGATTGGTGCTGCTCAACGCCCTGGCCATCGGCTACGCGGTCGCCGGTTTCGCCATCGTCACCGCGGCCGCTTTCCTCGCCACGCGTGCCGGCGAGGAGGTCGGCCGCTTGGCGCGGCCAACCGCGGTCGCTGAGCGCGCCGGCGATCCGCTCGAGGCCGTCGTCGCCGGGCTGCCGGATCCGGCCATCGCGCTCGACCGCGACGGCCGCGTGCTCGCGCTCAACGAGCGCGCCCGTTCTTTGGCGCCGGCGCTGCGGCGCGGCGAGCCGGTCTCGCTGGCGCTGCGCATGCCCGAGTTGAACGAGGCGATCGGCCGCGCCTATGCCCGCGGCGAAGAGCAGCGCGTCGAATATTCCGAGCGCGTGCCGCTCGACCGCTGGTTCGAGACCATCGTGATGCCGGTCAGGCGCGAGCCGAATTCGAGCAGGCCCGATCTGGTGCTGATGGTCTTTCATGACCTCACGCCGCTGCGCCGCGCCGAAGAGATGCGCGCCGACTTCGTCGCCAACGCCAGCCACGAACTGCGCACGCCGCTGGCGGCGCTGTCCGGCTTCATCGAGACCCTGCAGGGCTCGGCGCGCGACGACGCCAAGGCGCGCGAGCGCTTCCTCGCCATCATGCAGGAGCAGGCGCGGCGCATGGCGCGGCTGATCGACGACCTGTTGTCGTTGTCGCGCATCGAGCTCAATGCGCACCGCCGTCCCGATACGCCGGTCGACCTGGTGCCGATCGTCCGCCAAGTCGTGGACGGCCTCGAAACCTTGGCGCGCGACCGCGGCGTGATCGTTCATGTCGAGGCGCCGAACACACTGACGGTTCCCGGCGACCACGATGAGCTGGTCCGCGTGTTCGAGAACCTCGTGGAAAACGCGCTCAAATACGGGGCCACCGGCCAACGCGTCGACATTACGCTGCGGCAGGCGGTCTCCGCGGAAGGCGAACCGGAAGCGCAGGTCGACGTCCGCGATTACGGGCCGGGCATCGCGCCCGAGCATCTGCCGCGGCTGACCGAGCGCTTCTATCGCGTCGATGTCCGGGAGAGCCGCACGCAGGGCGGAACCGGGCTCGGGCTTGCCCTGGTCAAGCACATCCTCAACCGGCATCGCGGCCGGCTATCGATCGCCAGCACGCCCGGCGCCGGCGCCACCTTCAGCGTCCAAGTTCCGGCGGCCAAACTCCAACCGGCCGAGCAAATCATTTGATACATCAAAGGGTTTGGTTGTCCTCCAATTGTCATGCTGGGCTCAGCCTGCACTGATGCTGCGTTTGAGAAGGAGGATTTGCGGGCGCCTTTCGAATCTGCAACATCTGCCATGCGGACAACAGGAGGGCATGGGCCAATAACCTCCTCACTGGATGCGCGGACGATCGCCCTAGCACGTGGCACTGACATGGGCGTTCCTTTCAACCAAGGAAACTCTGCGATCGATTTGCTGCTTGCACGGCGCATTCTGTCCCCGCTCGTCACAGGATTGTTCATTGGTCTGGTGTTGACGTTGGAATTGAGCGAACCGGCGTCGGCTTATCGTCCGTTCGACGGAACGAATGCGGCGGTCGTCGACCTCGGCGAGGCCCAAATTCAGCTGCAGCCGGCTGGCGGACTAAGTGCAGGCTCACGGAACGTTCTGACCGGGCCTTACGCCGTCTTTGATTACGGCTTTGCGGAGAGATGGGAACTCGTGCTGGAGGGCGCGGGGCAAGCCCCGCCTGCGGGAGGTGGTCCCACCCCGGTGTCCGATGAGGCGTTCCTGAAATATGTCGTCCAGCCCGGCGTTCTGCAGGGCAAGCCCGGACCAAGCTTCGCTACCGAATTCGGACCGCTATTGCCGAATATTGGCGGGTCGAGCATGGGATTTGAGTGGGAGGCCATCGTGTCGCAACGGTGGGAATGGGGAACCGTCCACTTGAATCTCGACCCGGAACTTACACGCGACCATCATGGCGCACTTTTTCTCGACGCCATCATCGAAGGGCCGCGCACATGGAGCGTCCGACCCGTCCTCGAAATCTATTCCGACAGCGTCGTCAGCCAATCGCAAACGTACTCAGCCTTGGTCGGAGCCATCTGGCAGGTGCGCGACAATCTCGCCTTCGATATGGGATTACGCTATGCGCTGGTAAACGGCCGGCCGGTGAATGAACTGCGTGCCGGAGTGACATTCGGGTTTCCGCTCAGTTTCGGTCGGCCGAACAGCGCTGAGTCATCAAGCACAGCACCCTTCAGCCATCGCTGAGGCGAGCGCCCCTAGCGGCAGATCCGGAATATGCGCCTGCGTCACCCGGATCGACTTCTGGCCACTTCGCCCATTACGAAACCCAGCACCAAGGTCAGCACGCCGCCTGCGGCGATTCCGGCAAGCGCGAGAATGAACATGTGGTTGACGAGCGAAGTATCGGGGACAGGATTTCCTCCGGCATCCACTGTCGGCGGAATGAATGCCAGCAGGAAATAGCCGGCAGCCCCGCCGATGGCGCCCGCAAAGGTGTTTTTGATTGCCCCGAGGCTGTACTCTTTAATTGCCAACCCGGCCGCATTGCCACCGAAAATGCCGGCAAGGACGAGGACGACGACCCCTAAAAACGTGGATTGCATATTCACCTCCGCTGAGCGTCATCGATTGGCGTGGGTTGGTGTGCGCGGGGTTGCGCTAGATCGCGATTCCCGCCTCTCAACCTCTTGCTTTCTCGCTCGCGACGCGCTGCCGCACGGCCGCGCCGGCTTCATACCAGCCACGAGTGCTGTTCACGATCTTCACGACTGAAAGCATCACCGGAACCTCGATGAGAACGCCGACCACAGTCGCGAGTGCCGCGCCTGAGTTGAAGCCGAAGAGACTGATCGCGGCAGCCACAGCCAATTCAAAGAAGTTGCTCGCGCCAATGAGGGCGGACGGACCAGCAACACAATGCGCCTCCCCGGCTGCGCGATTAAGGACATAGGCAAGTCCAGAATTGAAATAGACCTGGATCAGGATCGGCACAGCCAGCATGGCAATGATTAGGGGCTGAGCCATGATTTGCTTGCCCTGGAAGCCAAACAGAAGCACTAACGTGGCGAGCAACGCCACGAGAGAAATCGGCTGCAGCGCAGACAAAAGCCTTGTGAGCGCCTTGCCTCCCCCGGTCGCGAGCACGCGCCGCCGGATGGTTTGCGCTATGATGACTGGCACGACGATGTACAGAACGACGGAGAGGAACAAAGTTTCCCATGGCACGGTGATCGCCGATATGCCGAGCAGAAGGCCGACGATCGGCGCAAAGGCGAACACCATGATTGCGTCGTTGAGAGCGACCTGGCTGAGGGTGAAATGCGGCTCGCCATCCGAGAGATTGCTCCAGACGAACACCATCGCCGTGCATGGTGCTGCCGCGAGCAAGATTAGGCCGGCGATGTAACTGTTTATCTGATCCGCAGGAAGATAGGGCTTGAACAGCCATCCGATGAAGAGCCAGCCCAGCAACGCCATGGAGAAGGGTTTCACCGCCCAATTGATGAACAGCGTAACCCCGATGCCCCGCCAATGCTCCTTGACCCGCGACAACGCCGCGAAATCGATCTTCACGAGCATCGGGATAATCATCAACCAGATCAAAACAGCCACTGGCAGGTTGACTTTGGCGATCTCGGCCGACCCGATAGCGTGGAACACGGCTGGAAAGAAATGCCCGAGCGCGATACCGACAACGATGCAAAGGGCAACCCAAACAGTCAGGTAGCGTTCGAATGCGGACATTGTCAGACTCGGTGGTCCTGGGCCTTGCGGTTGCGCGATTGAAAAAATCGGCGGCGGCGGCTTAAAAACGTAGACGCGTCGTTCATTCTGCTGCCGATGCGGGTTTGTCTCCCGTATCTTTGCTCTTGCCGATCGCGTCGAGCCGTCGTTGCAGCGATAGCTTGTCGAGGGAGCTGATCGGCAGGCTGACGAATATCGAGATGCGGTTGTTTAACATGCGGAACGTATCGGCGAAGGCAAAGCGACGTTCTGCTTCATTGCTACTGGCCGCGGCCGGATCGGGAAGACCCCAATGCGCCGTCATCGGCTGGCCGGGCCAGACCGGACAGGCTTCCGCGGCCGCGTCGTCGCAAAGCGTGAACGCGAAATCGAGCTTCGGCGCGTCGGCACCGGAAAACTCGTTCCAGCTTTTCGAGCGGAAGCGCGTGACGTCGAAATTTATCTTGCGCAGCAGGTCGAGGGCAAAGGGATGCACAAAGCCCTTGGGGTGACTGCCGGCAGAGAAGGCGTGGAAGTTCCTGCGTCCTTCACGGCTCAAGATCGCCTCGGCGATAATCGACCGCGCCGAGTTGCCGGTGCAAAGAAAGAGCACGTTGAGGCGTTTGTCTTCAGCGGCCTCGATCATGGCTCGGTACTCCGCCTCTTGTTTCCCGTAGGCGCGCAACAGCCACCGCTGATCGCGTCCTGCAGGTCGCACAGCTCCGGGTGGCCGCCGCAGCAGTCGTTGACCAGGAAGCCGACCAGCGCCCGGATCGCGTCAACCTCCGCCCGGTACATGATCGAGCGCCCGTCGCGGGCGCCGCGCACCAATCCCGAGCGTGCCAGGATGCTGAGATGCGACGACAGCGTGTTGTGGGCGCAGCCGATCTTTTCGGCGATGGCGCCGGCAGCAAGGCCGCCGGGTTCGGCCGCCATCAGCAGCCGGAAGATTCCCAGCCGCGTCGGCTGGCCCAATGCAGCAAGTGCCGCAAGCGCATGCGGAACCGACATCCGGCGGCCGCGTGGCTCGGGACCGATATGGCCGACCACGGCCAAGGGAGTTTTTTTCATCAGTCTGGACCCGATTTTGGAACCCGAACGAGAGTTGCGGTAGGCCGCGGCGAACGACCGGGTGACAGGCCGCAAAAATTATATTACCATTATGTCGGGAATTCTCGACATATAGCTGTCTAGAATTCCGGATATTGTCGTCTCATACGTGGATGACAATTCGGTGACAACTGTTCTTAAGCCGAGTCGCCTGGGATCGGGAAGCATGTCCTTCGTCCCACGGCTCTTAGGCATCCGGCGTCGTTA
>Ga0187884_10002966_pt1 | contig 13564 bp, 14 predicted proteins | sample June2016WEW_20_4_FD_132983 | JGI IMG/M metagenome (GOLD analysis project Ga0187884, IMG submission 132983) | Peatland microbial communities from SPRUCE experiment site at the Marcell Experimental Forest, Minnesota, USA - June2016WEW_20_40 | ecosystem: Environmental > Terrestrial > Soil >...
GCTCTCCGGGTAGGGGCGGTTCTCGCCTATGTTGGCGGCCGCCACGGATGCCAGGCTGTACCCGGCCAGGCTTGTGGAGCCTCCCCCTGGGATGTCCCTCGACCTGGGCAGGATTTCCTTGAGTCCTGCCGGCCCCCCGTGGTAGGCGACCAGGTCGAACGGCAGCCTTATGCCGTGCAGCCTTCCCCTGCGGACTATAGGCTCGCTGTACAGCCGGGAGATGGCCTGGATGACATGGTCCTCCCCAGGGGCCATCTTAAGCTCCAGGCTGTCAACCCGCTGCGCCCCCGCCTGCCTATGGGAGTCGGCCGTCTTTCCCCCTACGGGAACGAACGCCCGGATATACCTCTGCCTCTTCCTCCTGGCGGCAGCGACCCGGTAGGAGCCGTCGATGACGGTGAGGCTTGCGTCCAGCACGATAGGGGGGAAGGGGGTCCTCTTTACGGAGTAGTCCAGGACACGCATGGTGTCGTCCGTGCCCCAGGGGGAGTTGATGTCCTTGACGGGTACTGCCCTGAGGACGAACCCCTCGTACTGGCCGATGCGGGAGTCCTCCTCGAACTCGTCCCCGTGCATGGCCATGACATAGCGCAGGACGGCAGTGGAGTCCGCCTCGCTTCCCAGGGGGAGGCGGGAGAGGTCCTCGGACGGTGCAGAGGCCTCCTTGCCCCCCGTGCCGGGGGCGTTGCACACCGGGCAGGCGTCCGCCTCCTCTTGGGTCTTGTAGGACCAGCAGTAGCAGTGGTAGCGGGCGTGCTCGGTGGTCCCCGGCCTGGCGACGTTTATGTCCGGCTCCCCGAACTGGTCGTGGGCGATGTCCACCACCGTCCCGTCCTTCAGGGTGTTCCAGACGTGGTCGTGCCTCCTGCCCTCCTGGATGTAGAGGCCCGCCTCTATGTCCCACCCGAACTTGTCGGCGGCTGCGGTTGCGATGTTGCCGCAGTCGCCCTCCATGAGCCTGGCGCTGCTGCTGTCACCGCCCCTCTCCCCCGCCCTTATCTGCCTGGCCTCCTCCAGGACCTCGGGGGTGGGCATGGTGTCCCTGCCGGCCGCCGTGGCGGGGGGGAGTGCCTTGGCCAGCTCCTCGTACCTCCTCCTGCTGGCCTCCCTCTCCTCCTCGTGCCGCCTCTCCTGAAGCGCCTTCTCCTCCTCCTCGGTGGCGGGGGGCTTGGCCTCCCACTGCATGCGCAGGTCGGGCTGCTCCCAGAGCTTGAAGGCGGCCTCCTCCCACTCGTGCCGCTCCGTGGGGACGTACTGCCACCCCTTGCCGGAGCCTATCACCGGGGCGTGTATGAACCTGCGGTCGCCGGTCTGGACCAGCCTGTAGTCCCCCTGCCTCTTGCCGGACATGTACCTGAGCTGCCTGTCGGTCAGGCGGAGGGAGGCCTGCCACATGGGGCGTCCGCCGAAGTAGCGCTGCATGAAGACGAAGAAGGGCCTGTCCTCGTACTCCTGCAAGATGTCCTTGTCGGAGGTGACGGTGACGAAGTCCTTGCCGTGCTTGGCGTTCCACCTGTCCATTATCTGCCTGAACACCCTGCCGTGCCCCCCCTCCAGCCTGGTCATGAACTTGAAGTTCTGGGGGGTGAACCTCGACCAGTGGACGAGGTACTGCTCATGGTGGCAAAGCTCGTGGGCCAGGATGCGCCGGAAGCTCCTCTCGTCGGCGGTAACGGCCTTCTGTATCTCTATGGTGGTATTGGGCTGGCCAAGCTCCCACCTGCATAGGCCGCCCCACTTGGGGCGGGTGTGGTTGACAACCTTGAGTTCGGGGGTGGGGAGGCCCCCCTCCACGTCGCCCATCATCTCGCTGAGGATGTTCCTGAGCTGCCCGTAGTCCATCGCCTTGGCGACCACCCCCCTGCCCTTCAGGCTGCCCCAGAAGGGGCCGCCCTTGTCGGTCAGCCCGCTGTGGGCTATGCGCTCGCCGGGGAAGTACTCCTTGAGCGCCTCCACCAGGGCCTCCCCCACCCCCCTGCGCCTGTAGCCGGGGGAGACGTAGATGTACTTTATCCAGACCTCGTCCTCGTACTCGGAGAAGTCGATATAGCCCACGGGCGGACCGCCGCCCTCCAGCCAGGCGGTGGCCTTGCCGAAAAGCTCCCCACGCCGGGCGTCCATTATGTCTATGCGGCATTGCACGGGCAGGTCAGGCCCGCCTGCGCCGGCCTGCTTCCCGGCAGGCAGCTCCTTGAGCATGATGGGGTAGTGTACGGCGTCCCCCTCCACCGCCCCTATCTGCCTGTAGCCCTGTAGCTTGTAGAACTTGGTAAGGTCGAACCCCTCCCGCTGCTCCACGTCCGTGTCGGCCAGGAGCGCCACGGCGGACGCCCGCATATGCCTGGCACGCCGCTCGAACTCCCCCAGCAGCCTCTTGCCCCAGCCCTCCCCCTGCATGGGGTAGTCTACGTTCATCTGGTCGATGACCGCCAGGCGCTTCCCCGTCAGCATCTTGCGGACGTTCCCAGGGATGCCCCACTGCTCGCACCACTCCCCTATCTCGCTGTCGTTGACGAGGACCAGGCCTAGCAGGAAGACAAATTGCTCCTGCTCCCTGTCGGGCCAGTTTATCTCCACGTGCAGGCTGCCCAGCCTGCGCTCGGTCCTTTGCTTGGGTTCCAGGAGCGGGTTGAGGTTCGAGGACATCCGTTGCCCTTGCGCACCAAAGGTATAGGAGTGCCCCCGTGCGTCTAGGGTGCCCCCTGATTGAGGAACGGAAAGTTTAGGAAGTAGCTAGTGGTAGCGGACTGCGGTCTTGGGGCGGAGGGGGATTAGGGTGTAGTCGAACTCCTTGCAGTCGTCGTCCTTCTCCGTGATGACGATGAGGTACCTGCCGACCCTGCCGACCAGGCCGGCGGAGGTTATCTTGGCCCCTACGAAGCCGCCGTTGCCGTTGCGCATGGAGTCGAAGTCGGGGAGGGCATCCCTGGAGATGCCGTGGGCGTCCTCCCAGTCCACCTCCCCTGGGCGGAACCTTACCCCCTTTATGATTACACCCTTAGGCCTGTCGCCCATTGCGCACCTCTAGCGGATGTTACGCCTGCGGAGGGTTCCTTGCCTACTTCATCGAGCCGAGCACGTTCATGTAGATAGAGCCGACGCTTGCCTTCCTGGGGGGTTCCTTCTTGCCCTGGCCGCTGGCCTCCCCCCCCTCCCCGCCCTTCCGGGGCTTCCTGGCGAACATGCACCAGTCGTCGGCATCCACCTCTATAGTACCGTCCGGTAGCCTCTTGTCCTTGAGTTCCGGGTCTGCCACGACCAGGGGGTGCTTGCAGGAGTCCGCCTGCGTGCCGTCCTCCCTCTGGGAGTGGGGGGTCCTGTGGATGCAGTCCATGCAGGTCGCCGGGCCGTCGTTATAGAAGCCCGTCAGCCTCGTCCCCGCCTTGTCCCTGTCCGTGCCCCCGATAGCCTCCGTTACCTTGGCTGAATCGACGGGAAACCCCTTCTCGCCCTTGTACATGCCCTTCATGCCATCCTCCTCCCGGCTGGCCATAGCCATCCACTGCTCTTTCTGAACCTCTTCCTGCTGCTGTCTCTTCCCCTGCTGGCGCTGCTGTCTGTTCTCCTCGGAGTCCCTGAGGCGATGCTCGTACAGAGCGTCCCCCCTCCTCTTCAGTGCTACGATAACAACAGGCAGGCTCTCTTCCCTGGCATGGAGGGCTGTTCTGACATAGGTACTGACCAGCTCCGGCAGCTCGGACCTAAAGGCACCTTCCAGCTTATTGAAACCCCACCTCTTATCTGACCTTATTGCCTGCTGCGCCCTATTAAACCGCTTGAAGATGTCCTTTACGAACGGAAGATGGCCCCCGTTCTGGTAGAACTCGTCTGCAAGGATACTGAGCAGCCGCATGTACTGTGCAGCCGGGGCCTTCCGCTTCTGTATCAGCCACTTGTAGAACCCCCCGAAGAACGCTCCCTCCTTGGCCTTGCTCGCCCCCAGCTCATAGTTCCTAAGCCCTGCCCCCTCTTCTATGGCAGGGAAGATGTCAAGGGCCATGGGACGCTCCAGGGGAGGGTCGAGGCGGGGGCCGGAAGACCGCTCCTGGTACTTGCCAGTCGCCTCGGTCCGCCAGTTGAAGAGCGTCTTCAGGTACCAGGTTATGCGCTTTTCCAGCGGGAAGGTCCTTATGTGCCTAGACCTATCGACCTTGTCCATGACCTTCTGGAAGCGCAGGCTGCCCCGGCCAATCTCAGTGGCAAGCATCTCATGGAGGGCCTCGAAGACAAGGTCGGGGTCCTGGGAGGGAAGGCGGGGGGCGATATTCTTATACAGGTAGTCTGCCCAGTTGACTCCGTTGTCCACCGGTAGACCCTCTTTCCTCAGCTCGCCTTTGACATACTCGTCGAAGTCGGAGCTATGGGGCACCCGCTGGGTGGCAGTCTTACCCTTTCCGCCCTCCTCCTGGTGCTCCTCGACCTTCCTCTTCAGGCTGTCCAGGGGGGCCTCGTAGCAGTCCCCCAGCCTGTCCGCCCCCCACTCCCTGGGGTAGTGGGAGAGGTAGAGCCTCTCGGCCGCCTCCAGGTCCGGGACCCCGGTCACGAGCTTGTACTCGTCGAACTCGCCGTCCCCGTCCAACTGCTCTACTATGAAGACTTTGCCTGACTTGCGGTCGTCCCCGATGTAGATGTCCAGAGGCTCCTCGTCCCCCCTGGCCTCGGTGTCGTCGATGAAGCCGTAGTCCGCCTTCATCTCCCGCCGCCAGGACTTGCCGTCCTTGCCCTTGCCCTCCCGGACAGACCCCTTGGGCCACTCTATGACTATAGGGATACCGTGGTACTCCACGCTGTGGTGCTGCGGGAGCTTGGCTGTCACCCTGAGCGCTGCCTCCATGGTCCTCCCCTGCTAAAGGGGCCGAAATATGGTATTATGGGACACGGAGGGGAGGGAGGGGAGGGAGAGATTATCCAGGAACGGAACAGTATACTCGGAGTCTACACCGTCCTGTGAATACCGCCCCCTTAATCAGTGAGAAAAGCCTCTCCCATCAAACTTGCCTGGCAGGAGGCGGAAGCCTTCCCGCACAAGGAGGACAATGAGCCTGGAAAAGCCTACTAAGACGGAGCTTATCGCCGAGGCGAAGCGCCTGTTCAAGGACAACGGCGGCAAGCCCCTGAGCCGTGACTACTTCAGGAGCAACAGCCCCCTCCGGGGGAGGTGGGGCAACTGCTTCAACACCTTCCCGGAGTTCATGGAGGCCGCCAAGCTGCCCACCGTGGCGAAGCCGCCTGCCCCCGAGCTGGGCATCGAGGAGCAGGTGGAGATAGAGAAGGAGAAGGTCAAGGCAAAGGCCGAGAACCTGCGCAGCAAGTTCAACCACGTGGCCAAGCAGCTAGCCGACACCGAGAGGCAGCTCTCCCATGCCCTGAGGCTGTCGGAGCGCACCCCGCAGCTCATCGACATCCAGCCCAAGCAGGCGGCCGGCACCAGCGAGAGCGTGGCCGTCATGGTCGGCTCCGACTGGCACGCCGAGGAGGAGGTGCTGCCGGGGGAGGTGGGGGAGGCCAACACCTTCAACCTGGACGAGTGCAGGAGGCGTGCCGTCAGGTTCTTCCAGGGCGGGCACAGGCTGTGGGAGATAACCAACCGTGACACCAGGGTGGCGACCATCGTCCTGGCGCTGCTGGGCGACTTCATCAACAACATGGTATGCGCCGAGGAGCACAGGGAGACCAACCTGCTGCTGCCCATGGACGCCATCGTCTATGTCGAGGACCTTATCGTCAGCGGGATAAACTTCCTCCTCAAGGAGACCGACGCCGAGGAGGTCATCGTGGTCTGCCATGCCGGGAACCACGGGCGCATCACCCAGAAGCAGCGCAACGGCCAGGCGGAGGTCGGCAACTCCATCGAGCACTACATGTACAGGCACATCATGCGTGTGTTCGAGAAGGAGCCGAGGGTAAGGTTCCAGATTGCCGAGGGCTACCACTCCTACCTCAACCTGTTCGGGGCCTTCCCGGTGCGCTTCCACCACGGGCACAACATCCTCTACCACGGCGGCGTGGGGGGCATCACCATCCCCGTCAACAAGGCCATCAACGAGTGGAACAAGAACCGCAGGGCGATGCTGGACGTGTTCGGGCACTTCCACCAGTACATCGACGGCGGGAACTTCGTGTCCAACGGGTCGCTGGTCGGGTACAACGCCTATGCCGTGCGCATCAAGGCACCCTACGAGCGCCCGCAGCAGGCCTTCTTCCTGGTGAACAAGAAGTACAACTGCAAGTCCATATCGGCACCCGTCTTCCTGACGGACGAGCAGACCAAGCTGAGGTAGGGTTGCATACCGACAGGTGGGCGTACTACAACGACACGGACAAGTTCTGCTGCGAGTGGCTGCGCAGGCTCATCGCTGCCGGCCACATAGCGGCGGGGGAGGTGGACGAGCGTGACATCAGGGACGTCAGCCCCGACGACGTCAGGGGGTTCGCACAGTGCCACTGGTTCGCCGGAATCGGCGTCTGGTCCTATGCCCTCCGCCTTGCCGGATGGCCTGACAGCCGCCCCGTGTGGACAGGCTCCTGCCCCTGCCAGCCCTTCAGCCCGGCAGGCAAGAGAAGGGGGTTTGACGACGAGCGGCACCTATGGCCCTCCTGGCACTGGCTCATCGAGCAGTGCCGCCCTCCAGTCGTCCTTGGCGAGCAGGTTACGAGGGCGCTTAAGGTCGGCTGGCTCGACCTGGTTTCGTCTGACCTGGAAGGAATCGGCTACGCCTTCGGGTCGGCCGATATCCCGGCTGCGGGCGTCGGCGCACCGCATATCCGGCAGCGGCTCTACCTCCTTGCTCGGCGTATGGCCCAGCCCGGCGAGCATGGGGGGGAGGGACACCTACTCCACGGTGCCCCCGAGCATAGGGGACACGAGGGGCTACAGCCTGGGGATGGCAGCGTCGCTGGCGTCCTGGCCCACGCCGGACAGGGGGATGGGGGTATCGGACAAGAACTGGGAGGAACGGAAGAGTGCGTGCCAGGAGAAGTACGGGGGAGACGGGTTCGGCATGACGCTGGGAATGGCGGTTCAGCTAGCGCACTGGCCGACCCCCAAGACCCCCTCCGGCGGCCCGGAGACGGCGGAGGAGAAGCAGAAGAGGGGGAGGACCAAGAGCGGGGGAGGGGACCTGGCGGCCGTGGCGCAGACGGCAGGGTGGGCCACCCCGGCAGCCAGGGACTACCGGTGGCCGAACCTAAGGCCCTATGCGGAGAGGGGAGGGGGGACGAAGGGGGAGCAGCTACAGAACCAGGTACACCACCTCCTGGCCCCTGGGACAGCCCAGCCTGGGTGCCCTGCCGGGACGGAAGACTCCGCCCCGTTCAGAGGTCGCCTGAACCCGTGCCTGCCGAGGTGGCTGCAAGGCTTGCCCCTGCCCTGGGACTTGTGCGCTATGGAGATACCGAAGTCTTCTCCCCGCTCACGGAAGGCACCCCCAACCGCAGGCAGAGGCTCAGCGGGTACGGGAACTCCCTCTGCGCCCCCCAGGCCGCAGAGTTCATAAGGGCATGCATGGATGTATTATAGGGGTAGGGAGGACCTATGATACAGTTCGAGGGAAGCAACAAGAAGTTCAACACCGACAGGAACGGGCAGCTCCACATCTCCGGCATAACCGTGAAGGAGCTGGAGCTGGAGCCGAAGGGCACCATCATCCTCTCCAAGGCCGACACCGACGAGGTAGAGAGGCTCCTGCTGGACAGGCCCCACTAGGCCCCACTAGACCCCCCCAGATATGAAGAGAACACGGGGCATGCCGAACGGCTGGTTCGACTTTCCTAAACGTAAGGACCCGTCCTCCGGCAGGTGGCTGTGCCGCAGGTGCGGGAGGCCCCTGGAGGGAAGGAAGACGTCCTGGTGCAGCCGGGAGTGCCTCCTGAAGGTGTTCCTGCTGTGCAACTGGCACTATGTCAGGAAGCAGGTAAAGAAGAGGGACAAGTACAGGTGCGTGCTGTGCGCCAGGGGCAGGAAGGAGTGCCACGGCTCGCTGGAGGTTGACCATATCGTAGAGGTGCAGGACGGCGGCCTGTCCGTGATGGACAACCTGAGGACAATGTGCCAAGGCTCGCATAAGGCAAAGACAAGGCTTATGAAGCAAGCACGGACTGAAGGTCGAAAGACTTTGTCGCAGGTTGAGATGTCCACCCTTCCATGCATCTTAGGAAGACAGGTACCGAATCCCGCCGCAGCGCAGCCCCCTACGGTGTATAGTGGTGTAGAAGGAGACGGCCATGGTAGAGATGCTTGCCGACAAGCCCTACGACCACCGGGTGAGGGAGGGGAAGAAGCGGGAGGTAGAGATAAGCCGGAGGCTCAGGGAGGCGGGGCACAGCGTCCAGGAGGTGACTGCCAGGGAGGACATGCACGACAAGATTGACGCTGTGGTGGACGGGAGGAAGGCCCAGTACAAGTTCAGGGAGACGGGGACGGACATCCTGTTCGACTATGCAGAGCCGTTCACCGGCAGGTTCAGGGACCCGGGCACCAGGCTGGGGCGTGACCTCGTGAGCAAGGCGGAGATATACGTCGTCCTGGTCGGGGAGCGCCTCTGGATGGCCGAGAAGAAGGCCATCGTGGAGGCCGCCGACAGGCTGCTCATCCTGTGGTTCAGGGAGGACGGCGGGGTTTCGACACGCTACGAGCACAGGTCGGTGCCGGGGGTGCAGCTACAGTGGAACGCCGACCACAGCAACGGCAGGAGCAAGCTGATATTCTTCCTCAGCCCGCCTTCGGTGGGGGCGGTGGAGGTAGCATAAGACAAGGGGGTATATGTTATACTTTGCTGTCAAGAACCCGTACGAGGCTTCCGAGGCTTCCTTCCTGGTAATCAGGGCGGAGGACAAGGCAACTATCGACGAGGCCCTGGCCAAGCCTTATGATCTTATCCGCCTTATCATGTGCCGGTGCGGAAGCATGTGGCTTGCTAAGACCATCGCTGATGCCTTGAACTACTACAAGGCAAAGACGCCATTCGACGGCGGGCCCGACCTGGTGGAAGTAGCATGAAGCAGCCGACCGCAGGGGAGATTAACAGGCACCTGAGGACGGGGCTTAAGAGGGTGGTCGTCCACTTTGCAGGACCGCTGAAACTGCGTGCAATCGCTGCCCGGCAGAACGGGAGAGACCTGGAGGTCCAGGTCATGGGGTGGCAGAACAACGCTTACGGCGGGTGGTGCAAGGTAAAGCCTGACAGGCGCATTGACCTGCTATGAAGAAGAAGCACTCAACCCAGGGCCAGTTCTACGTCGAGGACCTCGCCTGCGGGGACCCTAGCTGGATGCGGGTGCCCGTGGACAACTTCGTGTTCATCTACGAGGACGGGTACGAGGTACGGTTCACGGCCTGCGGCGGCAGGACGATATGCAGCTACGGAAGGAAGCCTAGAATCAAGGACGTATGGTTCGATACCTACCCTGAGGCACTGCGCAAGATGGCGGACATCCTGGAGGAGCGGGGGATAGACAACCGCTGCCTATGAGGGGACATACCTCCAGTCAACATGGTCGGGGTCTACCCCCTGGCTCCTGAAGAGGGCCTCCATGAACTCCTGCTCCAGCGCCTTGAACTCACGGGGTATGGCCTTCCCCTCCTCCAGCATGGGCAGCTTACCAATTATGTCGGCCATTATCTCCCTGGGATTCCTGGGCTGCCCCATCAGGCCTTTTCCTTCCTTAGGCGCTCCCTGATGCGCCTCATCATCCGCCTCGTGGACTCGCAGTCGGCGCACTTCGGAGTGCCGCACTTGCCCTCCTCCATCAGCCCCTCGCCCTTCTTGTAGTCCCCGTACTTCCTGAGGACCAGCTCCGCCAGCCTGACGAGGGCCTCGTCGAAGGTGGGGGCACCGCAGTCCAGGTCGGGGTCGTGGTACTCGATGCGGTCGGTCTCGGTGTCCCAGGGGGTGGTATACCCCCACTCCAGGGAGCCTGTCTCCAGCCAGACCTCGGGGTACAGGTTGAGGGCCTGGTTGTCGTTCTGGTGCCCCCCGGAGTCCACCTTCACGTAGAAGATGCTGAGGTTCTCCTCGACGGCGTGGTGGAGGTTGTGACGCCACAGCCTCCAGTGCTTGCCGCACTTGTCCCTCCTGACGAGGAAGCCCTTCGCCTTCAGCTCCTTGGCATGCTCCTTGTCAGGCTCGGGGGTCCTGGCGCACAGGCACAGCCTGGGGTGGTAGTAGAGGAACCACCAGGCGTCGTAGGCGCTGCCTATCCTGCGCTTGTCCATGATCTTCACTGGCAGTACACCCTCCTCCCTCAGCCTGTTGCCGATAAGCCCTCCGAGGTCACGCACCGACTGGTAGTCCGACCTGGCAAGCATGTCCGGCAGCTCGGCGAGCACGGACAGCTTCCTCCTGTCCGAGCGGGACCTGAGGGCCGCCCTTATCCGGTCCTCTATGCCCTTGAAGGGATGGTAGTCAGCATGGCTGAGGGCGTCGAGCGCCCCCGTGAGGAGGCCTTTATAGCTTGTGTCCATGGGGGCTAATACTGCCTACTGCGGCCCCTGCACCGCCCCGGGGTGCTGCTCCAGGTAGCGGGCCATGGCCTCAAGGTTCTGCACCTGCTGCCTGTCGGCCTGCTCGTCGGCAAGGTAGGAGAGGTGCCCCGTGGCGGTGGTGCTGAGCCTGAACCCGATGGCACGCAGGGCAAGCCCGTACATGCGGGTCTTGAAGGCGCTGTGGGAGCCTACCACCAGGAGGTGGTGCTCGTCCAGCCAGCGCTGGATGGCCTGCTTGAACGCCCGCCTGTCGAACCCGCCCCAGTCCCTCGGGACGATGCGCTGGGCCTGCTGCTCAAGGTCCGTCATGTCCATGCCGGCCCTTTGCAGCCCTATCTGGTAGAACCCGAACTTGTTGTCCCTCACCAGGTAAAGCTCGTAGTCCCCGATGGGGACCTCCTCCAGGACCTCGTTGTTGTACTGCTCGAACAGGTGCTCCCCCCTGCCGGTCAGGGGGGCAATCTTGAGAAGCGGGCTCTTGAACTCCATGGACATGGTCTTCTTCAGGCGTGGGAACCTGAACCTCCTTTGCTCCTTGGGGGGCTTCCAGGGAATCTCGGGTGCCTCCCCTTCCTCGTAGGAAAAGCTGTTGGGCTGTGCGGGTGCGGTCCCGAACTCCTCGTCGAGCTGCTCCATGAGGTAGTCTCCGTAGCTGTCCGATGACCACCAGTCGCCCCCTCCCAGGGGCAGGTTGACGTCCCTGTCCCAGCTCGGGATGCCCTTCCCCATCTTGGTGACCTGCTCGGCATACTTCCTTGCCCTGGCCAGGGAGAGGTACTGGTAGGCCGGGTCGTCGTCCCCGTTGTAGTCTACCTCTGTGCCGTACTGCCCGCCGTCCATGAGGGCGTCCAGGGCGGACTCCACCTCGCTCTGGGCGTCGGACTGGTGGGGGATGGTGATGTTGTAGAGCTGCACCGCCCTCTTGAGGGCTCCGGCCAGCGCAGGCTCCTTCTTCGGCCTTGCCTTCTCCTTATCCCCCTCCTCCCTCCTCTTGCGCCAGGAGGGGGTCCTGTTAAGCCAGTCGAAGTAGTCCTTGATCCCCCTGCCCTTGTTGTCGTCTACCAGCTCGACGAGGCGCTGCACGTCCCCGTGGTCGGTGAGGTCGAGGCGGTCCCCGGCGCTGTCCCTGGGCGGGGCAGTGAAGCTCTCGTACATAAGCTCCAGGGCGAAGTTCTGGAGGTAGTTGGGGGTCTTCTCCGTCTTTATCTTGTCCTCGGACCACACCGACTTGTCCTTGGCGCTGTTGTCGGCCAGTATCTCCACAATCTCGTAGATGGTGGGGGGGTCGGGCTGGCTCTTGCCCGTGTACAGGTCTACTATCTGCTGCCCGTCGTACCCCGCCATGCTGGACAGGAAGTCTATGCCTGTCTCCCACTTCTGGACGACGAACCTCTTCCTCTCCTCGTCCCAGGCGTCGGGCTCTAGCTGTAGGGCGGTGATTATCTCCTGGACGGAGGCGTCCCCGGAGGGGGCGAACAGGTCGGGGCGTGCCTCGGATAGCTGCTGCTGCATCTCCGGGGAGAAGTCGGAGAGCTTGAAGTTGTTCTCGGGCTTGTACCCTCCCCCGACTACCCCCTTCACCATGGGCAGCTTGAGCAGGCCGAGTATGTAGGGGTGGAGCCTGGGGACGGGCTTGTTGTTCTGCTTGCCCTTCATCTCCCCCAGGTAGCCGTTGGTGTTGTAGATGAAGGTGGCGTGCGGCTCCCACCAGGTCTGTGCCCCTACCCTCCTGGGCTCACGGAGGGAGAGTATCTGCTGCTTGGGGTTCTGGGCCTCGGGGGAGTTGCCGCAGTGCCCCATGGCCGCAGCCTCGTCCTTGTCGTATGCCCTGGGGAGGAGCCACCATGCCCAGCCGTCAGGGAACCCCAGGGCTACCTTGTCCTGGGGCTTGGGGATGATAAGCCCCCGGCGCTCCTCGTTGAACCTCTCCTCCAGCTTGGCGAAGTCGTTCCACAGGAGGCCCTGGGGGTTCTCGCTGCCCTTGAAGACGTGGTTCTGTATCTCGGGGATAGGAAGGCTTAGGTAGTGCTCCAGCGAACTCCTGAGGGACCTGGCGGTGAACCCGCCCAGGAGGCGGATGTCGGCGTCCAGGGCCTTGCGGAAGGCACGGACGTCCTGCCTGACCGGCATCGTGCCGCCAGTGGGGAGGGAGGGGCCATCCTCCGGCATGTCGGCGGCCAGGGCGGCACGCACCCAGCGCAGGAACCAGACGATGCGGTCCTGCTTCTTCAGGAACATCCTGGCCCAGCCTATGGCATTGTCCACCTGCCCCTTGGCCCCTGGGTCAACCGCCAGGAGGACCTTGAACATAGGGGTATAGTCGGCGGCTATCAGCAAGAACTTGGATGAGAATCCCATAGACTACACCACCCTGGAAAGACGGTAGTGTCCTGCCTCCAGGAGATATTGAACGAACTTATCGGGGGGCATGTCCTTCTTCGCCCGGTTGCATATCTTACAGCAGGAGACCGTGTTCTCCACTGTGTATCCCACCTTGTTGTCTAACCTGTCTATCCCGTTGTAAAGAAAGTCCCCGTTATGCTTGGAGAGTATATGCCCCTGGTCTGAAAACCTGACTGCTCCAGAGGCGCATCCTGTATAAGTCCGCCCACAATAATGGCATGGAAAGTGGACTAGCTTGTCAAACCTCTCTTCAGTAAGTGCCCATTCCAGACCCCGTTTCTTAGCTTGATACTTATAGTGAGTCAGGATGGAGTTCCTCATGGCCACGCCGGGGGGAAGACGGTTGGGGGGAGCCTTGCCTATCCGCCATGTACGCCGCATCTCCCCCCTTAGGCACCCGCAGCTACATGTCTTACCTTTAAGGAGGTTTGAGGAACGCACAGGCTTCTTAGTACCACAACTACACAGGCAGACCCATGTAGGTTTGCTTGCAGAAAAGTCTCGGAAGAGAACCCGGAGGCGTCCAAACTTCATGCCAGTCAGTTCTTTGGGTCTTGTACAGAACTTGCATTGGCAGTCAGGACGATGGTGGTTGGATTTCAATCCTACTACATCCATATTGCCTCTTATATAGGGTTGTAGTAGTCAATGTCCTTCTAACTAGCGTGGAACGCCCCC
>Ga0187884_10002971_pt1 | contig 13550 bp, 15 predicted proteins | sample June2016WEW_20_4_FD_132983 | JGI IMG/M metagenome (GOLD analysis project Ga0187884, IMG submission 132983) | Peatland microbial communities from SPRUCE experiment site at the Marcell Experimental Forest, Minnesota, USA - June2016WEW_20_40 | ecosystem: Environmental > Terrestrial > Soil >...
AGGGTCGCTGTCACGGGGATGCGCGCTGCTACGGCGGGCGCTATCGTATCGACTTCGTTGACGCGGGCCTTTGGCTAGACCTTGAACGGTCGGCGTAGCCTACCCGGAAAGGTTGTTCCGCATAAAGTCTGCCATGGCCGGACGGCAGATGTGCGGGCGATCGTGCGCGCAATGACTGCCGTCCTCCCAAAACAGCACCTCGACTAGCCCGTCGCCAAGCGACCGCATCCGGTCAATGTTGTCCGGCGGCGTAATCGGATCACGACCGCCGTTGACCACCATCAGCGGGCATTTGATGCGCCCTGAAACGCGTCTGAGATCGATACTCTCAAGATAGGGGCGAGCTTCCTCGAGTGTTTTGGAGCCGGTAACATAGATAAAGCCCGCCAATGTTAAGGAAGGGATGGAACGGTAATTGCTTAAGTCAAACATCGATCCCCAGGCAACCACAGCTTTCACTCGATCGTCGAGCATAGCAACCTGCGCCGCATAGTGGCTGCCCAAGCTCCGGCCAATGATGCCGAGGCGAGCGGCGTTGATTTCTTCACGAGACTCAGCAAAATCGAGTGCAGCGTGGACGGCTTGCACATATTCAGAACTCATCTTCTTCTGGTAGAAGGTTTCACCTTGCCCTGGTCCGTCGAAGCTAATCGTTGCTAGCCCGCGCTGAATGCACAAATTGCTAATGATCAGTTGCTCCTCTTTCGTGGTGTCGAGTCCATTCAGGAGAAGAACGCAAGGGGGCCGATGGGTTCCCGGCGGCAGACGCAGGTAGCCGGGCATCGCAATATTACCGTATGGAATTTCGATTGGATGTTGCGGTACGTCAAAATGCTTTGAAGCCATGCGAAATGCGCGGGCGCAATGGCCATAAGTTGCTTTTTTGCCACCGTAATCGTCCCATAGAAGGAACTGAGCAAAGAAATAGTAGATTGCAGCGCGGCGAAAATCATCTGCAGCAGTTTGCACGTTTTCCAATTTCAAGAGGCGCTCTGCGCGTTCCTCGGTCGCGTGAGCGACCTCCGCCCAAGCAGCCCGCCATTCATCATATCGCCTGATCCGGTTCTTCAGATCACGCAGCTCGCGGTATATCGCTCCTTCGGCTAGGAAACGATCAAAAACGTTGTCCCACAAATAGGTCAGAATTTCTTCACTCATCTCACATTCCCGTAGTTGTTATCACGCTGTGGTATGTTGCCTGTTTCAATTAAATGATTAGCTCCTTACAAAATAACTTCACCCTCCGCGTGTTGATAAATTTCTAGCGAACGAACCAGAGCGGCCACGTCACGCACTACTGCTTGATGATTTCAGGAAGCATGGTGGCAGGCGGAGTATTCCGTGAGCGGCCGATGCGGACCAGCCCGTCAATGATAACCATGCCGATGCCGGGCAGGTCACCCTTTTGCATACTGTCCAGCAAATCGCGCCCAGCGGAATGTTGCGCCCGGTCCATTATGACAAAGTCGGCGGCGCGCCCTATTTCAACAATGCCGCAATTCAGTCTGCGAATCCGTGCTGTATTACCGGTGGCGAAGCAGAACGCCCGCTCGGCAGGAATCTCGCCAATGCTTGAAAGAAATGCCAGCAGGCGCAGTATACCCAGAGGTTGGACGCCGCTGCCGGCGGGTGAGTCTGTGCCGAGAATAACGCGTTCAGGTTGACCCAATCCGATGGTGGTGCGGACGGCATGCAATGCCGCGAATTCATTTCCGTTGTGAACGACTTCAACCGCCCGCCCACAACGCTCGCAAAGACATCGGATCTGATCGAGCGGCAAGGCAGTATGCCCACCATTGATATGACCGATTACATCTGGGTCTGCCTCAAGCACCACGTCGGCATCAATTAGTCCTGAACCTGGAATCGATGGCCCACCGGTATGGATGGTACTTTGAAGGCCATGTGCGCGTCCCCAGCCGACGATTTTTTTTGCTTCTGGCGCCGTTTTAACGCCGCCCAATCCGATTTCGCCGAGCATCCGGACGCCGGCCGCGGCAAGTTCGCCGAAATCTTCTTCCGTCATATCCTTTTCCGCAACCGGTGCCCCAGCAATAACCTTGACGCCACCGGGGCGGAACGCAGAGAAGGCACGTTGCGCCGTGATTGCTAACGATTTCAGACCAAGGATGTCTGTCGGACGCCCAGGGAGATGAACTTCCCCCGCAGATATCATGGTGGTTATGCCACCATGTAGGAAGCTGTCGATCCAGCCCAACTGGCTTTGACGCGGTGTCCAGTCACCAAACACAGGGTGAACATGACTGTCGATCAAGCCAGGTGAGACCGTTGTGCCTTTAGCGTCGACGACCCGATCCGCTCTTTCAATATCGCAGTCTCGTTCTCTGCCGACGGCTGTGATCAGGCCATCGACAGCGACCACGGTATCCGCCTCGAGTATCGGCTTCGCGAGATCACCGGAGAGCAGTAGACCGATGTTGCGTATGGCGAGCTTCCCTTTCGGGATTTCGCTGATCAGGACGGACATGTACAATTCTCCACGCTTCGCTTTCTTGGTGAGGTCGGTTCTCGCTGCGAAGTCTCCAATCTACGGTACACGAACGGGCTATCGCAAACCGTCTTTCCCCACGACCTGATCTTTGGTGAGGCCGCCGACCCTCGGCCGCGGCCGCCCGCTATCAGTTACCGCCAGCGCAACGACGATCTCGGCGCGGCGGGGTGCATCCGAAACTCGGACTTCCATGGCGTCAAAGTGGCTGCGCACGAATGCTGCGTCCTTGTACCCTAACGGGACGTCGATGGCAGTGCCGACGCCCCCCATTTTTTTAGCCGAGGGGATAAGAGAGGCTCCCTTTTCGACGGCGCCTCGGAACGACTTACCAAGCTTTGGGTGAAGGATCGCGGCGGCATGCTCAAGTTCTCCGTCTTCGCCCACGATTGCTCCTTTCCCAAAACTCTCGACGCGCGAAGGCCGAACGCCAAGCGCGTCGACAGCCATGCGTCCAAGTACGTTGCCGAGTTCCTCGCCGATGTCGACTAGTTCTGAGAGGTCCTCGCTGTCGCGCCCGGCAAACGGGTTTGTTATCACAGCGAGTGCTGCTGCCTTGCGGGTAGGCGGATCAACTGCACGCCCCATTTCGGTGTTAGTTGTCTCGACGATTATGAGGAATTTACGAATCTCCAGGACACTCACGCCGAGTTCCTCCCTACCGCTAATGAGAGACTCATCAGCAGAATAGCACGAGCGATCGACGGGACTGTCACGAGTCGAAAGGCCAGGCGAAGATGGTCATTCGTAAAATTACCTAGGCACATTGCCCCGCTTGTCAGCAACTGCTTGGATTTCTGTGACTCTTGCCATAGTACTCGACTCGCTACCGAAAAGCCAAAGAGAGCAGGGGTGGGATGCCCCAGATTTTGTTGAAGTGGCGAAGCAGGCATCGCCGTGATGATGCTATACGACATCGGCTTTGTGTTCAACTTGTTTGACGGACTTGGATTGATGAGCTGCAAGTGCAACTCTGCGAGCCGGCAGGTGCTTGTAGGCTTTCAATCGACGGAAGCCTTTCGCACCTTCGGCACCCACACGCCGATCCAGCGCTGCCAGATCACAAGGCCCGCAATGTGACCGAGCGTCTCGCCAAACCGCTGCAGGCCTCGGTACGCCGGGCATTGCGGCAGGCCTGGGAACTCGACGATGCTGACAAGGCTGAACGGCTGCTGCGCCATCTTGCCCGCCGGCTCGACCAGGAAGCGCCCGGCGTTGCCGCCAGCATCCTCGAGGTCTCGACGAGATGCTGACCGTCAACCGCCTTGGACTACCGCTCAAGCTTCGGCGCTCGCTTGCCTGCACCAATTCGATCGAAAACATGATGGGGACCGTGCGTCGTGTCTGTCGCAACGTGAAGCGATGGCGAATTGCCGCGATGGCGTTGCGCTGGACCGCCGCCGGCATGTTGGAGGCGGCCAAAGCCTTCCATCAATTGAAAGCCTACAAGCACCTGCCGGCTCTCAGAGTTGCACTTGCAGCTCATCAATCCAAGTCCGTCAAACGAGTTGAACACAAAGCCGATGCCGCATAGCATCATCCACGGCGATGCCTGCTTCGCCTACTTCAACAAATCTGGGGCATCCCCATTGACATCGGAATTATTAATCGTATGCTCAATAATCACCGTTGACATCGGAATTATTAATCGTATGCTTAATTTGCTTGGAGAAGTCGGTCCGATGGATGAATTTTCGGCTCACAAGCTCGAGCCCGCGCTTACGCTTTCAGCACGCCGAACGGCTGTACTCATCGTCGACATGCTCAATGACTTCTGCAAGCCGGGAGGCGCTATGGTCCTTCCCGGCTATGAGCGCCTGCTTTTGCCGCAGCAGACTGTCATCGATGCCGCTCGGCGCTCCGGCGCCACTGTAATCTTTGTGGTCGATGCCCACAGGCAAAATGTTCGGCGCGATCGCGAATTCTTAAAGCGGACGCCGCATTGCATCGAGAATTCCTGGGGCGCTAAGGTGATCGATGAGCTCGGGGCGCGTCCTGATGACTTGTTTGTAATCAAGCGCCGTTACTCAGCGTTTTTCAATACAGACCTCGATCTCACTTTGCGAGATCTGGAAATAGACGCCTTAATCGTTATGGGCGTCGTTACAAACATATGTGTCCGGTCAACGGTACACGACGCATTCTTCCTTGGCTATAAGGTAATTGTGCCGGAGGATTGCGTGGCAGCTACGGGTCCGCGCGAGCAAGAGTCTTCACTTTATGACATCGCGACCCACTTTGGCGCAGTGTCAGATTCACGCGGTGTAGCAGCTGGGCTGGTTGAACGGATTGCCATCGAGAACAGGATTGCCGCATAGAGTGAAGCGGTAAGGAGGGACTAATGAACAAACTTGAAAATGGAACGTCTAGTCGTCGCAAGGTGGTTAAAGCAGGATTAGCTATTGCCGCCGCTAATGTCATTGGCATGCCGACGATTGTCCGCGCAGCCGACACCATCAAAATTGGCATTCTGCAACCATACTCCGGTGGCCTAGAGGCGCTGGGTGAGCAAGGGTTTCAGGGCGCAAGGCTCGCAATTGACGAGGCGAACGACAAGGGCGGCTTGCTTGGGCGAAAGATCGAAGGCATTCGAACGGACGACAAGACTGATCCCAAGACAGCGGTAGAGAAAACGCTCGAGTTGATTCAGCGTGGCCACGTCGACGCGATTTGTGGACCGCTCACCAGCTCCGCACGCGATGCAATACTGCCGATCATTGAGCGTCTAAAAACGCCGGCTCTTTACGCCACGGATTACGAAGGTGGGGTCTGCAGTCGCTATATGGTGTGCAACAGCGCATTGCCGGAACAATGGGTCGACCCGCTTATTCCCTACGTCCGGCAGAACTATGGTGACACGTTCTACCTCATCGGCAGCAATTTTAGTTGGCCACAGCGAATGTTCCAGCGCGTTCGGCCGGCCGCGGAGAAAGCGGGTGGCCGCGTGGTGGGCGAGGAATTCGTCCCGTTCGGTGTCAAAGATTTTACTAGCAATTTGCGAAAGATCGAAGCGTCCGGCGCTAACGTGTTGGTCAACAATGTTGTGGGCGCCGACGCAATCACGCTTGTAAAGCAGTTTACGGCGGCCGGACTTAAATCGAAGATTCGCATCGTCTTCTTCGGTTTTAGCGAAAATTACATCGCGGGTCTCACTGACCCAGAATCCGAAGGGATAGTCACGATCTCGAATTTCACCTCATCCCTTGACAAGCCGGAGGCTAAGGACTTCGTCAAGAAGGTGCGTGATCGCTATGGCCCAAAAACTATTGTTTCCAACACAACTGACGCGCATCATAATGTGATGCGCTTCTATTTTAATGGTATCCGGAGAGCGGGTACAACCCACTGGGACAAGGTCCTTCCGGCTATGGTGGACCAAAAACTTCTTTCCGGTAATGGTGAAATTTATCTAAGATCGAGCGATAGGCACGTTGACTTAAATGTAATCATCTCTGAGGTGAAGGACGGTGTTCTGGTATTGAAAAAGGACGTCGGTCGTGTGTCTGCTCCCGATCAATGCAAGAAGGCGTGAGCCAACTGCGATGCCTATGTGATGGAGTCTAAGCAGACCCCGCTGCTACAGCTCAGTGGGATCGTCAAGAGGTTCGGCGGCGTTATCGCCCTCGACGGTGTCGATCTTTCAATTGAGCGCGGTAGCCTGACTTGCATTATCGGCCCCAACGGCTGTGGCAAGACTACTCTGTTCAACGTGGTCACGGGCACGTTTCCGCCGACGGCCGGCAATATCCAGTACGGGGGTAAGGATATTACCGGATTGCCAACCTACCAAATCGCGAGGAAGGGAATCGCGAGGAAGTTTCAGGTTCCAGGCATCTATCCTTCGTTAACAGTGGCTGAAAACTTCGAAGTCGCATCCGCCGCGACAACTTCTGTCAGCCGGCTGCTGCTGGGCGGTTCCGGGTCTGGCAAAGTGCTGCAATATGTCTTCGAGCTTACTAATCTCAAAGGCAAAGCACTACTGTCAGCAGCCGAGTTGGCTCATGGCGAGAAACAGTGGCTTGAGATTGGCATGCTGATGGCATGTGATCCAAATCTCATTTTGCTTGATGAGCCCACTGCTGGGATGACGATTGCCGAGACCCAGCGCACAGCTGATCTCATTCTTAAAATCAATCGCGAGAGCGGCAAAACGATCCTTGTGATCGAGCATGATATGCATTTTGTGCGGCGTTTGGCCTCCCGTGTTATTGTGATGATGCGGGGCAGGGTATTTCGTGATGGGTCATACGAAGAAGCGCAGGCGGATCCCGAGGTGCGAAAAGCCTACCTTGGTGAGGTCGAAGCGTGCTGAAGATCGAGGGGCTGATCGCCGGGTATCAACATGGAAGCCGCGTGCTGGACGGAGTCTCGCTTAATGTCCACCGGGGAGAGATCGTAGCCCTAATGGGCCGAAACGGGATGGGCAAGACCACGCTGCTGCGTACGATTACCGGGCATCTATTCCCAACAGGAGGCGCGATCAGTTTCGATGGTAAGCCGATCATCGGGCGCCCTTCTCATGAGATTGCGAACCTCGGCATCGGGTACGTGCCTCAAGGACGCGAAATCTTCTCGGAATTCACCACTGAGGAAAATCTGCTCATGGGTGTGATTGGAAAAAGACACTTGCCGAATAGAATTCCAAACTGGGCGTATGAGACCTTCCCAGTCTTGCGTGAGCGTCGATTGCAGCGCGCTGGTTCAATGTCCGGTGGACAACAGCAACAGCTTGCAATAATGCGCGCTCTTGTTGGCGAACCGAAACTCCTACTGCTTGACGAGCCTTCCGAGGGGATTCAGCCATCAATCGTACAGGAGATTGCCCGTACACTGCGGCGAACCGCCCAGGAGAAACAGCTGACAGTGTTATTGGTTGAACAGAATCTCGACTTGGTGTTGGGTATGGCTTCACGCTCGCTATTTATGGAGAATGGTCGAGTGGTCGATGAAGCGCCGGTTGAAAAGATTAGACTGAGTTCTGAGTTCGTGGAAAAATACCTCTCGGTTTAAAGAAGCCATGGAATCCCTGATCACCTTTCTTCTGGACGCGTCGAATTTCGCGCTCGCCCTACTTTTGGTAACGCTGGGCCTGATCATCATCTACGGCTTGATGAACGTTATTAATATGGCTCATGGTGAGTTTTTTCTGCTCGGTGCTTACTGTGTTGTTCTTATTCAAAATGCGCGCCTTCCATTCTGGTGCGCGTTGCTCCTTGCTCCGGTCGTGCTTGCCCTGGTCGGGCTTGCTGTCGAAGAACTAATTATTCGGCATGTTTATCGCCGCTTCATTGATTCGATTCTCGCTACCTGGGGTATCTCGCTGGCACTGAAGCAAATCGTAATTATCGTCTTCGGACCGACTGCTCAAAGCATTGTCAGCCCTATTCCAAGCCCCGTGCAAATCTTGACGGTGACCTATCCAGCTTATCGCCTGTTTATTATGGGTTTCACAGTCGTACTTGCGGGAGCGACATTTCTTTTCTTCTATCGTACGCGTATCGGACTAGCGATCCGTGGGGTGATCGCCAATCGGCCGATGGCTGCCTCGCTTGGAATTAATACCCGGTTCCTCGATCGCTCAACATTTGCGATCGGGGCAGCGCTGGCTGGGGTGGCGGGCGCGGTGATGGCGCCGATCATGAGCGTTGATCCTCAGATGGGCGTCGGATTTCTCATCCCAGCATTCCTTTCAATCCTCGTAGGCGGTACGGGCACCTTGCTTGGAGCCGTGGTTGGAACCGCCGCGATCTCAGGCACCACCACAATCGTAGCCAACACCTGGTCCCAAGTTGTAGCTCAAATTGTGGTTTTCACGATGGCGATTATCGTGATCCGACTATTCCCGCAGGGCATCATGGCTAGGCGCTCCTGAAATGCGCCCAAAGTCTTTTCAATTGCTGCTGGGGCCGATTGTTTGGGCAGGCCTAGGCCTAGCGCCATTAGTTTTGAGTGAGTGGAGCCTCACGCAGCTTGGGCTTTATATGAGCTACGGCATTCTCGCGATGGCACTTGCCTTTATCTGGGGACAGGCAGGTATCATGTCATTCGGTCAGGCAATTTTCTTTGGCCTGGGCGGCTACTGCATGGGCGTGGTCACGCTCGGTCGATTGCCAATGCTGGGCGACAGTACATTGATGGGACTGCTGCTGGGTCTTCTACTAACATTTGTTGCGTCCTTCGTTCTGGGCCGCCTTCTTTTCCACGGGCGTGGCTTGACAGGCGCATATTTTGCAATTGTGACCCTTTGTGCAGCCGTCGTCGTCGAAGCGCTAGCTCAACAATGGTCTTTCATTGGCGGGTTCGACGGACTTCTCGGGATTCCGCCCTGGGCAGCATTCTGGCACGATGAGGCTGATCCTTATCTATCGACAACCGAAATTTACTTTCTGATGCTCGGCATCACTTTCGTAGTCTTTCTTGGGCTATCTTACCTCATCCGGTCACCTATCGGCACTGTTCTTGCAGCAATCAGAGACAACGAGGAGCGAACTGCGTTCTTTGGCTACGATATCGTCCGTTACAAAGTTGGAGCGTTTACGCTTTCGGCAGTTGTATCCGGTCTTGCCGGCGCTCTATTCGTAAAGCAGTTCGGATTTGCTGCGCCTTCACTGATTGGGTTCGGACTTTCAACAGAGGTTCTCATTTGGGTAGCAGTCGGGGGACGAAATGTGGTTCTCGCCGCGTTTCTTGGTGCACTTGTTGTCCGCTCCGTCGAAGGCGTGCTCTCTGAGCGGCTCGGATATTACTGGGTTCTAGTGCTTGGAATCTTGTTTATTTTAACCGTTGTTTTTATGCCTTCTGGCATATTTGGGCGCATACTAAAGCCTGCACTTCCTAAACGCCTCCAAGAATGACCTGGGGATTGCCCCGGTCGGTGTTGAATAAGGGAGGTAGGCGTTGCCCGCCTTGAGCCGCTAGGCTCGGAGGAGCCGGCACGCCGCATAGCCGCGGCGGAGGCCGCGTCGGCTACCGCTGGGGCAGGACCAAGGGCAAGATCGGCTTCCATGGTGGCAAGGTTGCGGTGCATCGCCCGCGGGTGCGCAGCTTCGACGGCCACGAAGCTGCGCTGCCCACTTGGAGGGCGGCGCAAGCCGACGACTGGCTTGGCCGCGTGTCGACGCGCAAGCTGCGGAGTGCCGTGCGGCTGCCCGAGGGCGATCGGCCGGTCATCGCCGGGAACGGCACGTTGAAGGTCGGCAATTCTTTTTCGCGAATTCAGCAACGCGCGGTCGGTCGGCCGGCGGTGGCCGCGGCGTTGGGAGATAGGGGGTCAGCTTCGCCAACACGGCGATCGCAACAGACGACATGGGATCACATCTCGCACGATCTCAGCGCTGTGCACCAGTTGAGCCACCGCACCGCCGTCATGTATCTCGGCCGCATCGTCGAGGAGGGGATGTCGGACGAGGTCTTCCGCACACCGCACCATCCGTACAGTGTGGGCTTGCTGTCGTCTGTCATGCTGCCGAGCCCAGATCTCAAGCGCGAGACCACGTTCGTGCTCGAAGGCGAGATCCCGAGCCCGATCGATCTCCCACCGGGCTGCCCGCTGGTCTCCCGCTGCCCGTTCCGCATCGAGCGCTGCGCAGCGGCCTTTCCGGACACGGCGATGGTGACGCCTACCCACCGGGTTCACTGCTATCGCCATGACGAGGTCGCGGGACGGGAGAAGGCGACGGATACCTTCGCCGCATTCCAGCGTATCGCCGAACGCGTGCTCTCGCTGCCGCACCACGGTGAGGCGGTGGCGATCACTAAGGCGCGCGACTGATCCGGCGGCCGCGGGAATTGCGCACCGCCATCTGCAAGAGCATGGGAGGACTGAATATGGGCAAGCTGGAGAAGAAGCGGGCGCTCGTCACAGGGAGCAGTTCGGGCATCGGCGCGGGCGTCGCTCTCGCCTTCGCGCGTGAAGGGGCCGACGTCGTCGTCAACTATCCCGGTCCAAAGCAGCAGGATGCGGCCGAAAAAATCGCCGAGCAGGTGCGCGCCCAGGGCCGGCTAAGCAAAGCTATCCAGGCCGACGTAAGCGACCCCGAGCAGGTCGCGCGGCTGGTCGAGGGCGCCGTAGCGGCGCTCGGCGGCCTTGACATCCTCGTAAACAACGCCGGCATCGCCGGTACCAACAATGTCGAGGACATCTCGATCGAGGAATGGGACCGCATGATAGCAATCCATCTGCGCAGCGTCTTCCTCGTGACACGCCTTGTGTTGCCCAGGATGTACCGGCAGGACAGCGGTAAGATCGTCAATACCGCTTCGCAACTCGCCTACAAAGCATCGGCTGGCCTCTCGCACTATGTCGCGGCGAAGGCGGCGATTGTAGGTTTCACCCGCTGCTTGGCGCTCGAGATCGGTACACGCAACGTCAACGCCAATTGCGTGGCGCCAGGCGCCACCCGGACGCCGCTCATTGCCGACATCGCCGAGGATTTGATGGCCAGCATTCGCAGGTCCATGCCTTGCCGAGGTTGACGACATCGTGCCGTCCTACGTCTTCCTGGCGTCCGACGAGGCGCGGTTTTACCAGGGTCAGTGCATCAGCCCTAACGGTGGCGACATCTTCCTCTAGGAGCGGACTGCATTGGTCCGCTCGGCCTCGAGATGTCAATGAACTTTTCCACCAACACAATGACCGCTGTAGGTCGATGGTGTGAAGGACGCATACACAAGCTGAAGCCACTGCGCAAATGCCGATCCCTGGTGGCTGCCGTTCGGACGCGTGTACGGCAAAATCGATTGTGACGGAACTGAATGAGTCACCAACACAAATGTTGTTGGATGTTCTGAAAGTTCCACAACGGAGCCGGCGACCTGCGACCGCTGCCGCGCCATTCGTGCCGCGGCTACGCGTGCCGGCCCGTCGCGGGAGAGCCATTCTGGAAAAGCGAGGCGCACCCATGACCGGCCAACGAGATCCGCACACTCAAGTTCATGACGAGAAGCCTGCCGGGATGCTCGGCGATCGACTCCGACTTATGTTCGACTGGTACAAGGGCATGGTCGACGAGAGCACGGGCCGCCTTCTGTACCTGTACGATCCGGAGAACGACGTCACGATCGGCGACGGCGAGCTCATTCGTGACATCGCGGCGATTTGGGATGTCGAAGTGCTGAGTGCGTTTCTCGGGCGAGACGACCTCCGACCCCTGATTCGGCGGTCACTCGACTACTTCAGACGGCTCATCGTCGAACGTGACGAATACGCGATCGTCGCACCGAGAGGGAAGCAATCTTCGATCGCCCACAGCGCCTTCCTGGCTCTCGCTCTCTCTCGTTCGGAGTTTCCCGACAAAATACAGCGGCTCGCACCGCTCATCGACGGCATCCTCCGCCAGCAGAGGAAGGACGGCTCCTACAAGATTTTCTTCGATGCCGAGCCGGATAGCGGTGAGGAGCTGTATCCCGCCGAGGCGATGCTGTCGCTCCTGGAAGCGTACCGCCTGACGAGGGATGCCCGCTACCTCGACAGCGTCGAACGCAGCTTCGCCCATTACAAGCGCGCGTACTATGACCGGGGCCGGGTACAGCCGGACTTCCTCGTGTTCTTTGCGAACTGGCAGTCGCAGGCAGGCCGATTGCTTTTCGAGCCTGCTCAGCCCCGACCCCACGCCGACCGACCTACGAGGTCGACGTCGACAGCCCGATCGCCAAATCCGCAGCAGTGAATCGCTTCCCTGTTTTCTCCCTGTTATTTGTTTTTGGAGGAATCTATCTAAGTCCCTGATCCCTCTCAGCGATTGCCCGGTTCGTGCTTAATCGCCTCCCTGTTTTTCTTGGAAAATCTCCCTGTTTCCGGAATTTAAAACCCCTCCGATCGTGGGCGCCGCAAACGGATACTCCCAAAGCATCGCGGTACGCTATCTCCGCACGGCGGCGCACCTCGGTTATTTTCTGCACGAGCAAGGCAACCCGGCGCCTGGGCGGCCCACAAGGGGCTCGCTCGGGCAGCGGAGATGGGGCCGCAGATCATGAAGTGGAAGGTGAAATTCCGTGGCACTCCATCTTAATAACTTCGCCAAGCTACCCGAGCTGCTGCGCAAGCTGGGATCAACGTAATGCATATTTACTTCAGTCGAAGCTAGCCGCCGCCGTTGGTTGCCACTGGCACACCTTTCGGGAGTTCGCCCAGTGGAATGAAGTCCACGCCAGCGATCATGAACTGGATCAACCGCGCGCCGTCCAACAGCTCTGCCTCGCCGGACCGCAGTTCTTTGGAGGTGTTAAATGTCAAGAGCGCGCCGGTATTGCGCAGCGCTTCGGCGCGGGCCGCCTCATCGAGCTCGGTGAGATATACGACAGCGCTTGCGCCGGCGAGAGCGTCGGCAACGATCGCCTTACGCTTCTCGCTCAGCTCGAACGCGACGACGAGCGGTGGTCGGCTCAGCTCCATGCACCGCCAAGATTAGCGCAACTCGGCTCACGAAGCCGCGCCTAATATGTGATTGGCGGGATCCGCCGGGATAATCGGAGTGGCACGATGGCGACTGGGAAGCAGCTCAAGGCGGCCATCCTCGCCAGGAGGGCGGCGAAGGGATCGCGCAAGAAACGCACGCGGCCGGAGCCTCGGCAGTACACCGTCGCCGACCTGGAGCGCGCACGAGACCGGGTAGCGGCGGCGGAGCGCCGAATCGACAACGACCGCAGCAGCAATCCCAACAGGGGACGCGCGGGGTTGGAGCGGGCGCAGCTCGAACTGTCCGTCATCGAGGCGCAACTACGCTTGCGCGGCCTTCTTGAGTGATGGCTCGATCGAAACTCTCTCGACATCCCTGTGAACACGTGGAGGGACCGCGTGGTCGGCTACCCCCGCCGGCAGAGCGAGTATTACGCCTGCGAGATGAACTTCGTGTTCAGATAGGCTTGCAGCCCTTCGATGCCGCCTTCGCTGCCGTAACCGGATTCCTTGACGCCGCCAAACGGCGTCTCCGGCGTCGAGATATTGATGGAGTTCACCCCGACCATGCCGGACTGCAACGCGTCGCCGATCAGGTTGGCGGTCTGTGCTGAACCGGTGAAGGCATAGGCGGCGAGCCCGAAG
>Ga0187884_10002973_pt1 | contig 13547 bp, 10 predicted proteins | sample June2016WEW_20_4_FD_132983 | JGI IMG/M metagenome (GOLD analysis project Ga0187884, IMG submission 132983) | Peatland microbial communities from SPRUCE experiment site at the Marcell Experimental Forest, Minnesota, USA - June2016WEW_20_40 | ecosystem: Environmental > Terrestrial > Soil >...
AAAAGAACACCATCACGGTTAAGCAACCGAACGCATAGATGAACGACGCGAAGAGCACTATCGGAGCCTCCACGCCACGGAGAACATTAAGGACGTTGGAGACGAAATTCCACACCAAAAGAAGCGTCATCAATATCGTCCCGACCAAAGCCAGCAACGCCGCGTTTTTGAGTGTCATGGTCGGAGTATGAACGTTGCCAGTGACATCCGCAACATTGGCTCCTATCTTGGGGCTGCTCGCCATCTGAAAGGCGACGGGCAACGAGGGGCAGTATCGTAGAGCGATTGCTGAGAGTGTCTGGAAATCTCCATGAGAACTTTCACCCAAAACGAGCCGCTGACCGACGCCGAGCTTGTCGGTTTGTACAGTGATTGTGTGCCATTTCACACGATATCGTCATTAGGCTATAGTGAAGCCGCTATCGGAACCCGATTCTCGTCATCTCAAAGGCAGTTCCGATGAAAATGCGGAGTCAAGCATGGCCGTAATGTCCGAACTCCAGACAAAAATATTGACCCGCGGTACCACGTCGGAGGACTACAAGGTATATCGAGCAGGGCTCGAATGGGATTTGACCGATCCGATTGTCATCCAAAGCTCCGACGACCTCAAGTCCAAGCATCTCTGGCGCGATCGATTGACACCCTATCATCATCAGGTCACCAATCTCATTACCTTTTGCCGCCGCTTGCCGGTTACGCTCCTCGCTGACGATGTAGGTCTTGGTAAGACCATCAGCGCGGGTTTGATTATGAGTGAGCTTATCTCGCGCTCACGGCTTACCAAGACCCTCATTGTGTGCCCTAAACTCCTTGGACCGCAATGGAGGGAAGAGTTGGCATCGAAGTTCGACATTCCGGCGGAGATCGCAATTGGAAGAGCGCTCCTTGATGCAGAGCCCGACGAACCAGGCGCTGTCATCACAACCTATCACTCCGCGCGGATGTATTTGGAAGCGATTCCAGAGAGCCGCTTCCAAATGCTGATCCTCGACGAAGCCCACAAGCTCCGAAACCTTTATGGCACGGAACAGACTCCACAAGTCGCCAAGGTATTCCGAAATGCTCTCGAAGACCGACGGTTCCGCTTCGTGCTAATGCTGACTGCAACACCGATCCAGAACCGGCTGTGGGATCTCTATTCGCTGGTCGATTTACTCACGGTTGCTCGCGGACATGAAAATCCTTTTGGAAGCGAGGGAACATTCGCTCGCCGTTTCATCGCGGACAGGAGGGACCAAGCGCGCCAGCTCAAGTTCGATGCGCGCGAGGAGTTCCGCACCATCGTGTATGGGTACATGTCCCGCGTGCGGCGTGGCGACGCCAGGCTCTACTTTCCGGATCGTGTTGTACAAATGCACCACGTTAATCCAACGGTGGCCGAGTTAGAACTCATCAGCGTGATCGCTAAACCAATTCAAAAGCTCAACCGACTGGCCCAAATCTCCATTTTGCAAGCACTGACTAGCAGTCCTGACGCACTGGCGGCTCAACTCGCAAACATGGCGCGTAATGGCACTGTGCCGCCGCCGCTCGCGGCCACGGTCAAAGAAATCGTCGTCAAAATGCCCGTCAGCGCAAAGCTCCACGGCCTGGGAGTCCTGATCGAAAAACTGAAGAAGGAGAATCCGGATCGGTGGAGGTTGGTGGTGTTCACCTGTCGGCGCGAGACCCAGACAACGATACAGACATTTCTCGAAGGCCAAGGTGTCAAGGTAGGGATCATCAATGGCGAGTCTGGAGCGCGCAACCAAACGACACTCAGCCGCTTTCGCCAAGATCCACCTGCTTTTCGGGTGATCGTTTCAACCGAGGCAGGCTCGGAAGGTGTCAACCTTCAGGTTGCGAATGTACTGGTCAACTACGACCTGCCGTGGAACCCGATGATCGTCGAACAACGGATCGGCCGCATTCAGCGTCTCGCTTCGGAACATGCGCACGTGAGCATCTTCAACATAATGCTGCGCGGGACCTTCGAAGAATATATCGTTGGGAGGCTGATGGAGAAATTGCAAATGGCTGCGCATGCCATAGGGGACATCGAAGCGCTATTGCAGGGCTCGAACATTGGCGAGGGTGAAGAGGACGCCGCGAAGAGCTTCGAGGACCAACTCCTCGAACTGGTTCTTGCAGCGCTGGCCGGTAAAGATGTCGAAAAGGATACCCAGCTCAAGGCGGAGAGCATCGAGAATGCGAAGGCGGAATTGGATCGTGAGGATGCGAGTATCAATGAAATGCTTGGCGGCATGGACGGCGCCGAATATATTGGACCGCGAGCTCCGAGGCTCCCTGCAGTCGCCCGGTCGATGGAGCCGCGCGACTTCACTCTTGCGGCTTTACGCAGCCTCGGTGTCCGCTTAATTCAGAAAAGCCATGATCTGTATAGAGCTGAACAAGACGGCGGGTTCGAGCATATTCGTTTCGCGGAACCATCCCCCGCTGACATTCAGACCACACTCTATACGCCAGGTTCGGCCGCGTTTCAGCGGTTGGTCAGTAGGGTCGTTGCTACGGGCATTCATGAGGTCGACGATCTCGACCTCAATCCGGCGAATGAAAGTGAGGCAATTGCGCGGAAATGGGCGGAGGAATTCGAGGCCAAGCCGGACAAAGTTGAGATCAATGAGGTCAGGCGTACATTCGGTGGTACCGTGCTCCTTCGCGTAAGGGCAACGGTGGCTCTTGATAGTTACGAACGTCTCGTGCAGGTTGCATGTTCTCATGAAGAACATCGCGGTTCTTCCGGTCGGGCGGCGATCGCGCCAGTATCCAAGACAATCGAAAATCCACTTGATTTAGGTCTTGATGCCGAGAAGTTGGTGCGCGCCACACAACTGGACGAGGCTATATCGGAATTCTCCCGGTTCTATCTCGAACGACGTGAACAGGAGGTTCGCAGCGCGGCTGGAGACGAACGCAAACGACAGAAACTGTCGGACGACTTTACCCCACGCCTCCAGGTAACACTTGTCGGCCTGAAGGGGGAACTTTACCGTGAAATCGGAGTCCAGGTGGGCTATTCCTTCGATCACGCGGACCATTACGACACTCAGCTGACAGTGATCCCACATCGCCGAGCCATTGCAGGCGCACCTGAAATGAGGAGATGCTCGAAATCGGGTCGCACAGTTCCCATCACCTGCCTGGCCCAATGCGCAATCACGGGCGCTGAGGTGCTCCGACACCTGCTGGTCGAGTCAGAGGTGAGTGGACGCCTTGCGCTGCCCGAATTCATCCGAACGTGCAGCTTGAGCGGCAAACGCGTCTTACAAGACGAAGTCGAGTCCTCCTCGGTCACCGGGAAGCTCGTCGCAAGCACTCTTCTGAAGACCTCGTCTCTAAGCGGTAAGCGAGCCGAACCGGAACATTTTTCGCGTTGCGAATTCACCCACAACGAATTGCTCAACACCGAACTCGCGGTCAGCGAGATCTCGGGCAAGCGATACCGGGTTGATGAACAGATTCGCTCCGCAGTCTCTGGGAAATCAGGCCACAAGGATGAGTTCATCACCTGCTATGAGACGCAACAGCCCATGGCTCTGTCCGAAGCGGAACAATGCGAATTGACCGGAAAACGGGTTCGGCCGGGAATTCTCCAGCTCTGCGAGGTAACGGGTAGGAGAGTTTTGCCTTCCGAACTGGAAAGATGCACGGTCACTGGAAAACGTGCCCTGAGGCGGCTCTTGGTGTCTAGCAGTTTTTCCCAGGTACGTGTCTTAGAAAATGCGGCGATCCGGTCAGCAACAGGAAGGTTCTGCGCGCCAGCCGAATCGCGAACCTGTTTTTGGAGCGACCGCAAATACCATCCCGACGATCTTCGGACGTGTACTCTCACCGGACTCCCGATCTACTTCGAATTTGCGACGAATGGCGGACCCATTCGCCTCCAGCCGCTGGTCGAATTGCTCGACGGCATTCGGCGAACCGCAGATGAAGCTGGGTTATGGAACGCGGCTGTGACCCAAATCTCGGCGTCGCTCAAAGGCGGAAAATGCAAAGTTGAGGCGGCGATTCTCTCGCCCGCCAAGGCGCATCTCGCAATCTGTTGCGAGGTTCGAACGTTGTTGGGCATCCGCGTCCACCAGCTGGGCGTTATTTACGATCTTAGAGAGAATGCGGTCATTGGACGCCTTGCCGAGGGTAAACGCGGCGATGGTGGATGGGTAGAGCGAAAGCACTGACTTGGTATGTGAAACGTTCTACGGGCTTTCCGCTCACGCCGTCGCCTGTTTCCTTGGCTCCCTGCATGTTTCCACCCCCGACCGCGTGCTGGTTAACTTGTCGCGTGAGCCGCTTCGCCTCCGCTGCGTCAATATATCCTTTCTTGCGCGCGTCTCTGACGGCTTCGGGGGCCAACCCCGACTCTTCAGCGAACTCGCGCCAAAAGATCCCTGGGGCTTCCGGTTTTGTCTTGCTCATGGCCCTCACGATTGGTCACCCTGGGTCGCGCTTCTGCACATGCGCGAGCGCTGGCCGGAATTGCGGTTCAAGATGAAGGCGGGGTATTTGGAAATGGGTGGAAGTCGTAAAAAGAGGCCGAGCTAGGCGGCTGTCTCGATCGGCCCATTCAGTACAACCACGATCCTTTCAAGCAAACGCTGGCGTCTGCCCTTAAAGAACGCCTCGAATCCGCTCAGGTCGGTCATCACGCCGTCCAGCATGTGCCGTGAAATATAATCCTTGCGCTCCTCGTCTTTCTTGTACGTCTCCGCGATCCACTTAGCGGGCATTTGATCGTTCTTCGATTGATTGTCCGGCCCCCCGAGAAGCTGAAGGTTGGATAGCCGGTCCTTGCTGTCCTGCAGACGTTCAACTTCGTCTTTCGAAAGACCCAGCTGCTTGAGCTTACGTGCGTGAAATACGGCACTGGGAAAAACGTGGTCGATGTGAAACTGATTTCTGGTATCCACAAATGGAAAGAGCAACGTCAGCAAGCCGAACAAGTCGCGGGAACCGTATTTCATGTCGGCGAGTTCTTCAACCTCTTCCTGGGTGAATGTGAGGCTCTTTCCGCGAGCGCGCATCTCGCGCTCAAGCGATTCATCCGGGAACTTTCCGGTGGTGTTGCGGATGACCTCCCTGAGTGCAGTGAGCAAAACGTCGAGACCACTGCCCCATATGCCGGGCTTTATCAGTGATCGGATGAGCCAGTGTTTAACAATCTTGCGATCTTCGGCTTCAACTTTCGAAGTCAGATAACCGTCATCGCACCGCCTCGTGTGCAGATAGTAGGCGACTGGGAGGAGGGCGCTGTCGGCAGTTATGGTATCGCGGGACAATCCGAAACTCGCGATCAATCTGGCTGTCAGCCGCAGCGTCTCCGCGACTTGCGACCAGTTAGATTCGAGCTTCTTCATATTGTCTCGATCAAAGTTTTCAACTTTGAATCCCACGCTTGCGATGTCGGAGAGCATCAATCCGGCCTTGAGGACAAAATCCTTGGAGAAGTTGAATCCCAGGCCCGTGACATTCAGGGCATCGACGAGGGTGTTGATTTCGCTGCGTGCGTCGCTTTCCCATTGCGCGGTCGCGATTGATAGGAGAAGGTCTGAGTAGGAGAGCACCGTGCCGCCACTGTTGGTTCGTATGAAGATGTTGAGGACCTTTTCGATATCCTGACTCTCTTCCTCGTAATAGCTCATCACGAGTGCGTTGTGGACCATGGCGTGCAAACGGTAGAGCGACTTCACCGCGCAAGTAGTATTTCCGAGGCCCTGCTCAGCAAGATAGACCATCGGTTCGGATTGCTCGGCCATCCCAAAAATCCGATTCACAGGAAACCAAAATTCACCGCTGGTCAGCGCGGCTGCTCTTTCATCCGTCAGAAACTCGAACCTGTAGATTGCACCTTCTTCGCCGGGTATCGGCTCGTGCAGCAGATCAAGATAGAGCTTCTTTACTGGAAAGGCTTTGGGATTATTCCACCATTTGTTCGGTTCCTTGACCGCCAGAGAACCGCGCAGGCCAACATTGAGGGCTGTCAACCTCTGCTGTCCGTCCAGCACCGCGGTGACCGGGCCATCTGGAGCCTTGCCCAAAGGCGGGCAGTGAGGTTTATCTCGCTGATGATATTCACGGCTGAAATCGAAGAAGCAGAAGTTCTTGGAAGTCGCTGGCTCAATCTTCCAGAACAAAAACGTCCCAACGGGAAATCCCTGCATGAGGCTGTCAAATAGCTTACAAATCTGCTTGGGATTCCAGACGAACTCGCGCTGGATCGCAGGTAGCACGTAGTCGTGTTTCCAGATACGGTCGAGCGTCGCTTTCACGGTAACAGGAGTCTGATATGGCATGCGGACAGGATACATCAAGCCGCAATCCGGTCGCCGTGTTCTGGTTCCTGTCCGAGGACTGGTCGCCCTGGGTCACGCTTGTGCGCATGCGCGAGCGATGGCCGGAATTGCGGTTCGAGATGAGGGCAGGATATCTTGAGTTCGTCGAGCCTTGAGTTGTTAGCAAAGCTGCGAAGGCTCCCGTTAATCAACTTGAACGTCTACCGGGGCATGCAGGCGGGTTCCCCGCTTGCTATGCGTTGGCCTGCCTGCGGCGGCGGCTCGATTTCGCCGTTGAGAGGGTCACTGCAATAATTGTGAGCATCGGGATATTTTATTTGTTAGTCTTTAGGAGGATTACAAAAACCAAAATACTTACCTAAAGGAGTTTTTCTATGCCATCGACTGGTGAAGTATGTCAAACATCAGGTCTCTACACAGTGGTTAACCATATCCAACACCCTAAAGAAATTACAATGGTGAAAGGTAAACAATTTCCACCTTGCACCGAATGTAATACAAAAGTTGAATACCGCTTGAAAGAAGCAGCAAAACATTAATATGTGGTTCAAGAAGGAACAAGCACACTGACATAGTGACTGGTTCTGCCGCTCGGAAGCCACGACAACGGAAGTGGCGCATCGTTTTCTACGGATTGCCGAAGTACGAAGTGCAGACGGCGAATGCTCACTCCTCATCCGGACTCCGGTCGAGCAGGTCACGCCTTATACATGCACGACGAGCGAATCGAGAAATTCTGTCCAAGCCGAGCGAATCGGCCAAGGGAACAGAACAGCGGGAGTTGTTTTGCTCCCTCCTGACGCCGCCCAATTATGCCACCGATCCCTTCAGTGGCCAACACGCAGGTGCATCCCGCTTCAACCGAAGTTCACGCCTTCTTTGCTGCCCTGATTTTTGCCCAACGTGCCCGCTGTGCCGCTGCGATTCTTTTCCTGCCTGCCGCTGATATTTTGCGGGTCGGTCGTGCCGGGCTCTTTCGCGCCGATTTCTTCCCTGTTGTATGTGTACCCTCCAACAACCGGAGCGCCTGAGTCAATCTCGCAATTTCTTCCTTCACTTCTCGAATGATGTTCTCGATAGGACTCAAATTCTCTTCTCCTGTTCGCAAATTAGCGAAGGCAAAGAATAACACGTCACTTGGGGCAGATCTGGACAAATAGCCTCGGATGCGGCATGCTCCGCACCAGCGACGCTGTGCTGTCAACGGCGCGCGCCGGGATTGCCGTTTTCAAGCTGACAACTCAGGCGGACAGCCACAATTCCATTTGCTTTGGCGGCAACCGCTGGGGCGCATATTTGCGGAGGAAACACCGGGCGAACGCGTTTGCCAATCGTGAATCATCGTCGGTTCTCATAATCACACACGTTTGGAAACACAATGAGGTATCGGAAAGCGGCTTTACAACCACCCCCTCAGCGCGAACGCCAAGGGCTGTAGGTTTGGTGAGGATAGCCACGCCTACATGCTCCGATACCAAGTGCATCGCTTGTTGAGCTGTAATTATGGCGTGCGCGTGTTTCGGAGTGATTCCCTCACGTCGCGCCGCCTCCATGATTGCGCCATGAATGCCGGGGTGAACTCGTCGTGCCAGGAGAATCCATTCATCGTTTGCCAGGTCTCGGAGCGCGATGTACTCCTTTTGGGCAGCCGCGTGGGTCTCTGGGAGGACCACATAGAGAGGGGTCTGAGCGAATGCCACGGCCGTGATCTGAGAGTTTTCAAGCGGTGCCGTCACTATCGCCAGATCCAGTTCGGCTGCCATCACACTCCGGACCAACTCGCTTGAGAATTCGCTGATGAGCTGCATGCGGACATTAGGGTACAGCGGCAGGTGGATGGCGAGAATGCCAGAAACCCAGGCTTGATCGGCGTCGGGCGAATGCCCGACAGTCAAAATGTTGTCGCGCCCTTCGCGAGCAGCACTCCCGAGCTGAACGGCACGTTCGATGTGCCGGAGCGCGGAACGAGCCTCTTCCACGAAGATACGGCCCACTTCCGTGAGCTCCACATGCCGTTTATTGTTGCGAGTGAACAGATGAAATCTATGCTGTTCTTCGACCTCAGTGATCTGTTTACTGAGTGCAGATTGGGTGATGTGCAATCGGTGGGCGGCCTTCGTGAAGTTCAGCTCTTCGGCCAAGACAACGACTGCATGCAAGTGCCGGACTTCGAGGTTGGGGAACATTGCTCAAAAACCCCAGGCGGTTGACGCCTCGCGCTTCGTTCCACGGGTCAGTGCACAGTCTGATGGATTTCTGTACAGGACTGATCATTTTTCTGTTTGGTGGCCCGGATTCGGGACAGAAAATTAGGAAGGCCCTGGAGCTAAAGGTTCGTGACGAAGGATCGGCGCTTCGGAACCGTCAGTTATTCAAGCATTTATCGTCGTCGGGAAGATCTTCTGAAACGGCAAGAATGCAGGCCTGGCCATCGAATTGGATCTTGTCTGCGGAATACGCGGTGGTCTTGATTTCGCCAGATTTAGTCCGAAGCCGGGTGATGACGTTCCGAATCGGCCCCCGTTGCTGGAGTTGCGCGATCATCAAGGCTCGATCCTTCGGGTCTTCCCAAATCCCGAGTTCGCCGACTGTACGGCCGATCACTTCGGAGCGCGAGTAGCCGTATCGTCGCTCGAAAGCGGCATTCACATCTAGGAATCGCCCTTCATTGACTGTCGTTATGGAAAACGGGATTGGGCTGGAACGAAAAACCTTTTGAAACTTGTCCTCGGATACCCTGCGTCCCTCTTCTGACTGTTCCAGCGCTTTCTCTGTTTGGCGAAGATCCGTCAGTCGCCGCTGGAGTTCGGACCCGAAGATTTCAGCACGCTCGTAAAGGCGAGAATTCTGGATCGCTGCAGCAGCAGGGATCGCCAGTAACTGCGTCCGCCGGAGGTGGTCTGGAGTGAAGGTGTTGGGCTGGGTGTGGCCCACCGAAAGCAGCCCCAAGGTCTGCTGGGACGCAACCAGCGGCACGCACAGCCATGATCGGATGTCGGTATGGCCCTTGAAGCTGGGCCATTCTTTTTCGTCTCTGGTGTCGGGAAGCAGGACGCTGTTCTGGGCCGTTAATATGCGCAAGAGGAACGGCGAATCTGCGGCGTCGAGAGTCAGTGGATAATCCGGAGTTTTCTTGGGAACTTCGTGACGCAATTTTTCTCGCGCCACAAGAAGCTGTGAATCACCCTCCAAGAGCAGCACACGTGCACACTCACATGGAACCAGTTCCAACAAGGACTGAAGCAGCCTGTCCAGAACAAAGTCCATCCGAAGATCTGCGGTGAGCGCGAGAGTGGCCTTGTTTAGAGCATCGGATTCTGCCCTTGCGGACTCGGCGGCGGCCAGGTGCTCGGCAACCTTGTCCTCCGCTTCTTTCTGTGCCGTGATTTCCTGAACCGTCCCGACAAGACGGTAGACTTTGCCGGCAGCATCCCGTACCGGAAACCCATGCACCGCAACCCAACGCACTTCGCCGCGGGGGCGCACGATCCGAAATCTTTCATCGAAGTACCCTGTCTGCGTAGCTTCTCCAAGCTTAGCCAGCACATGAACGCGGTCTTCGGGGTGGATCAGTTCTTCGTACGAAGACGGATTTTGGAGCAGGCTCTGGCAAGAACGTCCGGTGATCGTCTCATAAGCTGCGGTGACGGAAAGGGCCTTTTTGGTCTTCGCGTCAATCATCCAAAAGATCTCCTGAATGTTGTCTGCCATCTGCTGGAGCCGCTCTTCGGTGTCGAGCTGCACATGTTGGGCGCGCTGCAACGATCTGGTGTAGAGGACAATCAGAATAGAGAAAACAGCGGCCCCGAAAAGCAAGAACGCGGAGAATATGTCGAGCGCCCGAAGCCGGGTCCTGAATACCACTAGAGCCACAGCGAGCAACACAGCGCAAAGAACTATGGGAATGACCTGCCAGTAAGGGTACGCCGCCCATTTAGGGGGAGATTCAAGGCGGGGTTGGTCAACTTGACGCATTGCATTTCCGGGGAACTGGGTTCGCCAGCGTGACCACTGCAGCCCGGCATGAGATGCGCGCCTTTGCCGAAACCGTCGGAACCGCCGCAGTTTGGGCCGATACTACGCGCCTGCATCCAGCGGGTCAAGAAGGCGGTCTTAGCGGTGGCCGGTCAGTTTCCGAGTAGCTGACAATCTGCCCAGTGGCGAGCCGATTCCCGGGGCAAAGCAGGACTCTTTGCCGTCGCGACCTCTTCTTTTCACTTTCTCTTGTTTGGGTATCGAGAGAATGAAGGTGCCCGAGCAACCAGCAGCAGAATAATACACTGTTCAAAAGTGATGATCCGTGACGCTAGCAGCCCAATACAGAGCAAAAACATGGTTCTGGGCCAACCCACAGTCTCAACGAGCGACCGGACTTTACGCGGATCGAACATGCGGTCCCATCTGTCGCCTCAATATAGCACTATCTTGCTATAATGGAAAATATATGGCTCGTCCAATTGGGATGTCCCCTCGCCGGAAGACCGACACCGTTGAAAGGGCAATGGGAACGATCGTGGCCCGTCACCGTGTCCAGAACGGTTTCTCCCAGGCTGTGCTCGCTGAAAAGCTTTGCTGTGATATCTCGTATATCAGTCAACTGGAACGTGGCCTAATTAACCCGAGTCTGCGGAGGATTCTCGATCTTGCTTCCGCCCTGGGCGTAGAAGCTGGAAGGCTGGTCCGGGAAGTGGACGATACAATTCGAAAGTCCAGATCCAAACGCTGAAACATTGATCTGACCGTGCATCGGCGTTGACCGTTGCTTGGCGCGTGACGTTTCGTGAGGCAGGGCTTGCAGTTGCAGCGTTCGAAACTCGGGATCTACGTTGGCGCTTTCGAAACGAAAGAATGTCGAAGACGAGAAGCCGCTTACTCTTCGTCAGATACAAGCAGTAATCGGTAGTATTTGCGCAGCCGTTTCACATCGTCCGTTGCGACGAGCCGATGGATCTTGGCACGGAGCACCTCGGGACTGTCGTCAATGCCCTCAACGAGGAATAGATCATTCACAGACATATCAAACTCGTGAGCGATGCGGACGATTACGTCTAAGGGAGGAACGATGCGGCCTGTCTCGACACGTGTGATGTAGTTTGCTTCTTTGCCAATTCTTTCCTCCAGTTTAGTCTGGCTGAGTCCTCTGGCCTCCCGCAACATTCTGAGGCGTTCCCGAAACGGCTTGGTGTCATCCGAACTCATCGTACAAGGGACGTTAGCGGCAACCACGACTGGAATGAACGACGCACGCGGTATTTTTATGTTGCTATTTAATACCCGCGAGGTATGATGTCGAGCAGTACTGCCCTAGACGTCATCCGGCGGAATATCGCGGGGATTGCTCCATGCGTCGCACAAGATCCGACGGTCGGACCCTAAGGCAGTTTGCGAACCGAACAATCATCCGAATGGTAGGGCTCTGAATGCCACGCTCCACGGCGCTGATGTATGTCCTGTCGATTCCGCTCTCCATGAATAAATCCATTTGCGACATACCTCTGTTTTTACGAACCTGCCGCAAGACTTCGCCAAACGCTCTTTCTGGTCCTGATCGAGGTTGAACTTGTCTGCGACGCTTAGCCATCTCGCTATCATTGTTCTGGTTATGATGGTCATAAGCCAACGGATCATAACCAACATTCTTATTGCGCTATTCTTGGAGGCAGCATGAGTTCATCAGCTGCCCGTTACTTTTCTGGAGAGTTTGGGAAAGGGGTTACTTCGACCCGAGCAGAAGCTGAACCTGCACAAACCTCGCCGTCGGAAGCAGCTACGACTCAGGATTGCGATCAACCAAGCTCGATATTCGCCCCTGGAAATGCAGACACGGGTAGTTTCACTACTCTGATCGAGTCTTCCGACGAAGTCCTGATGGCTCGCATCAGGGATGGAGATAAGGAAGGGCTGGCCTGCCTTTTTCACCGCTATGCGCGCCTTGTGCGTGCGGTCGGATACAAGATTCTCAGGGACGACTCAGAAGCAGACGACCTGCTCCAAGACGTATTTCTGTTCATCCATCAGAAGAGCACGGTGTTTGACAGTTCGAAGAGTACGGCCCGTTCGTGGATCGTTCAGATGGCCTACCAGCGCGCGATTGACCGTCGCCGCTATCTGGACTCTCGCCATTTCTATACCCAAGTCGATCTGGAGGATGTTGGAAATGAACTGAGCAGTCTGGGAACGACAGCCGGACGATACGAAAACTCGATTGACGAAGTGCTCGGCAGGATTGGATTACGCAAGGTGTTTGGAGTGCTCTCAGAGATCCAGCGTCAAACCCTGGGGCTTCATTTGCTCGATGGTTACACTTTTGAAGAGATCGCCGTGAAATTGGACCAGACCCGCGGAAACGTAAAGAACCACTATTTCCGGGGATTGGAGAAACTGCGGAAGCAAATTTTTAGCTGTAACCGGCAGAGCGATTGAGCAGTATTATAGGAGGCGTCATTCATCCGAGGAGCAGGGGCGTTGTCTCGAATCGAACCCCATGACGAGTTCCTAGAACTCTGCGCCGTTTCGACCTCGGGCCAGCTGAGCGAGGAGGACCAGAGGAGACTACAGGAGCATCTTGTCGTTTGCTCCTCCTGCCGTGAGGCCCTGCAGCAATACGAAGCGATCATCCGCCACGCAATCCCAGCGATAGCAACAGAAGAGATACCAGAAAATCTGGAAGCAGGGCCGCGTTGGTCCGAGAAGCAGGCAGAGTCAGCTCTTTTCGAGCGTATAGCACGGGAAGAGGGCAAGCCCGGAATTGAGGGGAACGGGCCGATTCAAATCCGCCGTCAAAATAGCTCTCGTCGAGTCCTTGCCCCTGCGAGTGCCGCGGCTTGGCGCAGTGTGTGGGCTCTCTACGCTGCCGGAATACTGCTTTTCATTGCTCTCGGTTTCTGCGCTTATCAGGTCGGTATTCGCCGCGGGACAAACGTCGCAAACGTTAAAGCATCCCATCCAGAATCACAAAGCCAGATTTCATTGGAAGAAAAGTTAAGTGACGCGGGCCATGAACGCGAGGTTGCGCGCGCCCAGGTCGAGCAACGTGACAGCCTGATTGCCGATCTGCGTCGGCAGTTGGAACAGCAGTCGGCGAAAATGGATCAGATGAAAGTGGCGCAGGAGCAGACGGATGCTGCGCTACGGAACGCTGATGCTGGACGACAGGAACTCATCCAGCAGCGGACTGAGGCGGAACAGAAATTCAATGCCGCTCAGTTAAGCGCGCAGGCATTGCAGACGAAGCTCGATTCAATCGCAGAAAAG
>Ga0187884_10002976_pt1 | contig 13537 bp, 15 predicted proteins | sample June2016WEW_20_4_FD_132983 | JGI IMG/M metagenome (GOLD analysis project Ga0187884, IMG submission 132983) | Peatland microbial communities from SPRUCE experiment site at the Marcell Experimental Forest, Minnesota, USA - June2016WEW_20_40 | ecosystem: Environmental > Terrestrial > Soil >...
CAACGGTAAAGGCTACAGCAACGCCCAAGGTGAAGGCAGCAGTCAAAACAACGGTAAAGGCTACAGCAACGCCCAAGGTGAAGGCAGCAGTCAAAACAACGGTAAAGGCTACAGCAACGCCCACGGTGGGGCAAGCATATGCCCCCTCTGATATCTTACACTCTAATTCAGGAATTTCTACAGCACGTGAGAATTCCTCAGTGCCCGGAATATCAGTTCCTTCAGCTCAAACGAGCAGCGTCGCGAGCTTACCTGCCCAACCTGTTTCGGAGTTTTCGCTTCTCGGACTTGGAATACCGGCACTTTTGGCTGGATTCGTCTATCTACTGATAAGACGGTGAGAGGTCCTTCGAGGCCCCTCTTTTTTTATTTCTTTTTTTTGATTTATGTGATTCTAGGGAACGCTCTCGTCGATTACTTTCGCTAAACACTTCGGTTACGCTTAGCGCCCTGGTATCCTTGTTAAATACAATGATCTACTCTGTAAGTTGCGAGCTTTATGTTGAGTGTCAGCGATGACAAGACCAGGATCGCACTCCGTTACATTGCGAATTATGCCACCAATAGCATCGCGAAATACAAGACTTATCCAACTGCATAAGGACCTAGGCGATAAGCGTTGCTTTTATGAAATAAAGTGACGTTGTGCACGTTGAGCGATGAATTTGACCGCGACCAGAAGAATCACAGGCTTCGACAGCAGCTTAGGATCGAGTCAAGTGGGCGCGCTACAAGCATCTGCTGCCTGAGCATGTCTCTGATGTTTATATGAAGTATTGGAGTGACGTGCGGTTAGCGTGTGAAGATGCCCGAACCGACCAATGTTTGGATGAAAGCGCGAGAACAGGTAACTACACTGCGATCACGCATATTTTTCCTTCAATCCCCGTGCAAATACCCGTGCTTCCTGCAGATCTTCCTCATTTGGTCTTCCCTTATTAGTCCCTCCGACAAGTTTCAAAGGCCCCCACGTATCCCATCCGTTGCAGGAGAAATCACCCACGATAGAGAACCCTCGATTCACCAGCTGCTCATTCAAAGCAGCATGCCTCTGTATGCCCCCATCACCACTGGTAGAGAAGATAAAAGCCCGTTTTCCCGTGACGATCGGGAGCGCCCCTACAAACTCTAGGAGGGTCTTATGGAACTTCATGTAATAAATCCCCGATCCGAATCCGATCAGGTCATACGCCGTGAGGGTTTCAGGTTGTACTTGACCGATAGAGACAAGGTCTGCCCCCAGCTCTTCAGCCATCACCTTAGCAACTTTTTCCGTGTTCTGGTGGTGAACTGAGGTGTAGAGAATCAATGTTTTCATGGCGATTGCCCTTGACGGTGCTTATTGTTAATATTTTCTGTCCTCGCGACCACCTCTACGGTCACGATCATGCCGATTTTGCCTTGCATTTCCCAAAATATTCATCCGCAGCCTGAGCACGTTTTTGATGCGTATATTAAATTCTAGGCAGGTACTGAACTCGCAGGTTGAGGTTGGGTTAGATAACAAAAGTATTCAGTTGTTTCAGCTTCGAACAAAAACGACCGGGGACGAGCTGGTCGAGGTCGGGCATCGCAGATGCGCCGCATAGCACGCTTCACAGCTGTCTATCGCCCGAAGCAGACCGCCCCCAAAAGTACAAAGAGGCCTCAAGCAAAGGCGGGCGAAGCCCTTACGAGGCGATGACCACCGAATAAACGACGGCGCTTGTTGTTTGGTTCGCTGGGCTTATCTCACTGAACGCGATGCCACCGGTTCCCGCCTGGATTGCCTGGAAGGTGAACACGTCCATGCCACCCGCCCCGACCACTGTGCTCGATGCGCTGACGTTGCTCGCAAACGTTTGACTGACCAACTTAAGGGTCGAATTGTCATAGAGGGACACCTCCCAGCGGTAGCCGGTCGATGGATTCGATGGCAGCCGGATCGCAAAGTCCTGGCCCTGTGAGATATATACCGCATTCACTGTAGGCACATTGAGCGTTGTACAATTAATCGTGTACTTCACGGTGTTTTCAATTTGGTTCGTCGGGCTCACGCAGTTGAACGTGATGACACTGGTTCCTGCCTTAGTTCCCTGGAAGGTGAACACGTCGGCGCGCGGACTGGGCGCTGATGTGTTGCCGCCCACGTAAGTCTGATCGACCAGCGTTACGGACGAGGTGTCATAGAGGGACAGCGCCCAGTGGTTGCCGTTGCCGATCGATGAATTCGATGGCAGCTGGATCGCAAAATTCTGCCCTTGTACGGCGGTGAGGTTGGTTGCATTACTTGCGGTACCACCAAGCGCGGCTGCTGCGTCGGTAGCGACCGTTGCGCTACTAACGGCCGTTGTCGTTGCACTCGGGCTCGGGCTCGGGGTTGACGATGATGTGCATCCCGCGATCATAACCGTTGCACCCGCTATCACAACGAACACTAAAATGAGGTGTTTTTTCATGGTATCTAGCTCCCACAGACAGTTTCCGTGCCGTTTTACACTGCTTTGATATGCATGGTTCGTTTAATGAAGTTTACCCGCTGAATCGTTGCTCAGTGTATAGCCCCAAGAAAGAATGGTGCGCCGTGACGACCGTCACGAAGAAGAAGGTGCAGGCGGCGCTTAACGGGAATCGCTTAGGCGCGAGTGCGGATACATGCACCGCGGTACTCATCTTTTGTGTCGCAGTTGATCGGTGCTGTCGACTTATAAGCTTTGGCTGCGCTAAAGGCACAACGTCACTCATGTGAAGCCTCAAGAGAGATAGACGCGTGCTCAAGCCGAACGTGCCACAGGAAAAGGGTCGGCGGTAGAACTCGTTAACTCTACTCAAAAGTTGTCGTTTCGCTTTTTTTGAGCTTGGTCCTGCGGCTAGACTAATAGCTACGTTACGGAAGCCACCCAAAAAAACTGAGAAAGAAGAACTTATTAATAAACGGGGGGCTTCTATTAAAGCATGGCCGTGCTGTCTGACGTGCTTGCGATGGTTTTCCTCCTAGTGATCCTTCTCCTGGCACTTGCCTTGGTGCTTATCCTCTTCATCCGCTTGCTTCCAGTGCTGATAATCGTCGCAATTTTGCTCTTGCTGATATGGTTTATCTTTTACCGAAATCGTTCGTGAAGACTATCGCTTCTTAATGCCCCTCTCCTTAGCAAATATCCCCGCTGGCGTCAGAAGTTGAAAGGGAAAAGTGGACAAGAGGCCCATTGCGGGCGCTGCCCCCTTCAGCAGTGGCTTAGGCACAAGGAAATTCGTCTGTTGCTCAACAATGCTCGTATCGTCAACGGAGCTCTAAGGAAATTTTGTGAACAGATGGGCGACGTGCTGCAATGGGATCAGAGTAATAAGAATTACATCCTCATACACGGTATTTTGGTGGTTGACTGGCGGTTTTACAAGAGTCCCAGGCCTGGGCCGCTTTTTTGATATCTACATGAAGTATTGGGGCGATGTCGAATTTTCCCGTGTGGATGGCTCATAATGCGAAAGGATGCAGCGCGTGGTAGGCCATACCCATCATTACGACGGCAATTTACCTGAGGTTCAATGACCACTGGTTTTATCTCTAATCCTGAATTATTAATAAAATAGAACCCTCTTTATAACTGCCCCTTTTAGGTTTCTAAAGTTTCTAAAAGTTTATTTATCCTGCGTCTAGTGCCCAATATCCTACCTAGCATGGGGGCTGCCGTGATGCCGAGAGCAATAGCAAATTACTGAGCGCCTTGCACATAAGATCCCAGAAAATAACTGTTAGTGAATACAAAAGCCAGATAACACGCTAGAAGCACTACTATCAGCCAATATGACCGATCACACTGTTAGTTTCTACATCCCAGCTGAGGCGATATTGACGGCTGACTGTGATGCCTCTCACTAGGCCTATAAGGACACCTATAAAAACAAATGCAATGCCAAATCTGCCTTCCAACACTTCAACTCCTATAGCGGCAAATAAGACGAGCATCACAACAAGGTAGTACCGCAGCCGTTTAATGAGGCGATGTCCTATGTATTGCCTTTTAGGTTGCTCCTTTCTTTTTTTCACTCTCGTTATCTACGTTCTTTTAAGAGCTAACATTCCGATCGCCATCTAATCACCATAGCGTCATATTCTCGCTGGGTGTTCTCAAAGATGCGATCGTCTTCTACCTCATCGTAACACGCCGCGCAAACGGAAAAATGCTCAAATACTACACATACCGCCGGTTTACCGCAATATACGCACGGTTCCGGTTCCCCTTCCGGCTCATTATTTCGCATATCACTTACCTCCAATAAGGGCTTACTATCGCAGTCATGTCCCGACGTGGCGACCGCCGGCGTTCTTTTTTTTCTAGTCATTAACTTGCCGCGAGCAAGCTGTTATCTGGCCCAACTGCCCCCCGGTGGCAGCGTACACTCTGTTAAGAAGTTGACTGAACCTTCATGTCGTGTAAATGAAAATCTTGTTTTGGCGTTTGACGAGCTTCATATTTTCTATTGGGTGCCAATAGCTTACGATCCTTGTTTCGCTTCGTGTTTCAGCCTTTATTTTCATGACAATTCTGTTGTTTATCGTTCCTTCGTATTGGAATATGAATATAACATCAGCGTCAGAAATGTCTTGCTTGAAAAGGTTTCCTAAAATGACTTGGGCTTTTCTTGCTCTGAGCTTGGCTATAAACCATCGAATAGGCTCTATCTCGACTCCCTTCACGTGATCGCATACCTTTGAGGCTTCTATAAGGGCTTCTCCTGTGCCGCATCCAAGGTCGTAGAAGAGTTCATCTTTCTTAAGGTCCGCCAGTTTAAGAGCCTCGGCCGCAACCTCCCGCGGAGTAGGACTATATGCTGCGCCTCCTGCCAGCATAGGATAATAAAGCGAAGCTATGATGTATGCTATTGCCAGGAAAATTATGCTTATTATTACATTCACAAGAATACTCATTTCTTAGTCACGCAGTTGATGCAGGTAATGCAACTAGTAGGGTATCCGGCGTGCAAGATTTTACACAGCTATACAGATCCGTTCGGTGTCCACAAATCACAGACATATTGATGGTCAAAGACGGTAACGTATGTGAGATACGGGACTCGGCAAATCTTAGATACTACGACACTTACGCAGACACCGCCCAGAAAATGATAGATTCATTCCAGATCAAGTGGTGGTGATTGGTAGAAATTACTGGAGAACGAAACAGGGAATTTGACTATGTTAAGCGCAAACTGGCAACATACTCATAATCATTGAGATTATTATTCTCCGGGTTATCAAATATAATTTCAGTTTCCTTGCCAAAATGTTCCACACCAAGTTTCAAGTGATAAAGACTAATTCCCACATCCATGGGGGGATATTTTTTGATTAAAAGTCCTGGGATGTAGCCTGGTTTACGGTAATATGCATGAATTAAATGCTCATCACCTGTAAAAAACCACTCCTGTGCATTACGTGCAGAAGGAGCAAGACGAGCTGTTTCCAATAAATCATCTGCACCTTTAATGTCACCTATGTCCTGGAGTGATTTTCTCTTGAATTGGGAAGTTTTTGTTCGGTGTAATGTTTCCTGGGGCTTTCCAAAGGGCATTAATATGATAAATTTCAGATGTGAACGTGCCAAACCTTCTTTTTTGAGAGTAGGGATCCCCTGCCAGCAACTACCCAATCCATTAGCAGAAAAAAATAGATCCATCTGCTGTAGCATGAACCCTACGTTGCTTAGATAACCCTCTTTTACCTCTGAAAAAACAGCTATATAGTGCGGTGCTTTTCTCATCGTCCTTCTTATAACAGCATCCGGGGATAAAATCTTAAATTCAATATTAATGTCCTTATGCAACGGTTTTAAGGTTCGAAGATGCTCTCTGATTTCCTTTAACGTATCCTCATCAAGAGAGTCTAAATCGTACTTCCTGATGGACTTCCGTTGGAATATGGTGGCGTACAGGTCTTTTTCTTCCATTTTACCAAGATTTAATGTATTTTCTTTCATTTTTTGTGTATCAGAATAATCCCGTGATTCTATTTACATTATATTTTTTCCTTTCAGATCATTTGCAAAATTCCACGTCAGTGCAAGCCTATTGTGGCTCCAACCTACTTAGCAACATCTGAACGCTTTGACGAATTTGACACAGTGACCGGAGCCTAATACGGACTCCGACTCCAGAAGCAATATGTGGGGGCTCTATTGAGACTCCAACGGGGCGGCGTTATTCGTCGTCGTCCGTCAAAACTCCGGCGGCATGTCTAACTCAGCTCTTACTAGATCCATCACCGCCCGCGCCCACAGAATCCTAAAGCGGAGCGTTCCTGTGTATCTATCAGTATCACTGCGTAAAATATCATCTATCTCGCTTATGGCGTCGGATAATACGTCGCTTATGTTTGAATGTTTACCCATGTTTTTTACCCCCGTATTCTTCTTAGACAAATTATGACGCGTATTGATCGCGTCGTCGGAATATGAACTTAAAGAAATCATCGCGCGCCTTTAAACGCTTCACGCAGTCGCCGCAAAACTTAGAAGTAATGTCTATAGTGGTGTGACACGCTGCGCAGCGTTTATAGTGCCCATTTACCCAGATAACGCGCTGGGGCTTTTCCATCAATAACGGGGTCGCGTTCGCTTCCACGTGTCATAATTTCTCAGCTCAGTCGAACCATAATTCTATTACGTGTATTAGCTCACCCTCGCGTTGTGTCACGTGAATCGTGTAGCTATTCGCTTTAAGTCGTTCCATCTCTATTTCATTCGGCTTCTTTAACGCCGTCGTGCCATTCGGAGGATAAATGAAGATAGCGACGCCATACTCTCTACTAGGTAAAAAGTACGCTTCGGGATACATACTGGTTAATAATTGAATCGTCTTACTGCCGTCAAACTCGTTATAATCCGGTACGACTTTGGGCATAATCACGAGCAGCTCCGACGCGCTATAGAGTGTATCGGAATACCAGATTAAAGCCCGTTGTTTAGCGTTTCGCTCCTGCCTATCATAATCAGAGTCTTCTTCGTTATCGGCAAACGCTTCTTTAAACTGCGCTATGTCGTACTCACTAGGAGGCGGCGCTTTCACATTCGTTAAAGCTTCGTCGCGCATGGCGTGAAGCTCGTCTACATTATCTATGTTACAATCGTCGCGTTCGATCCCGCGTGTCATTATTCTTATCCCCTACACGCGCAACGTATTAAGCGTTTTTAGTGGATTCGTGCCCTAAATCATCAATAAGCCGCGTATGCTATAACATCGCTGTGTAGCCAGTAAGTCCTTGACTTTACTAAAGTCCCGAAGTAAAACAAGATGGAAAGATGGGACAAGCGCAACACAGTCCTTGATCAATTCCGCGCTTTCAAGAACTTCCCCCGAGACCCAGCATGGGGAGCGCAGATTGAAAGGTGGATGAACTTCACAGACCAGCGCAGAATGTATAACATTTTTCATTTGCGCGTCTAGATTCCCTCGGTCTAACGAGTAAAGAAAGCTGTAGTTCGAGAAGGCTGCCGCTTTCAAAAAAGAAATAACACAGAGTCGAAAACAGAGCCTACATACTGCAGTGGTATCAATCAAACAAGCACTATCTACTCACGCACGGCGTTTCTGGAGTCGATTGGCGATTCTACAAGCATCCGCTGCCGGACCACGTTTTTGACGTTTATATGGAGTCTGGGCGGATGTGCGGTTAGCGTGCGGCACGGAGTTGACATAAGGCGCTAACAGGTGCTTGGGCATTCAAATATTAATACAGCTGCAGTTTACCTGAAATTCAACGACTAGGACTTGCAGGATGTGTATGCAAACGTACCGTTTTAGGTGGAAAAACTGCAGTTAAACGAGCAAAACCGATTAGTTTAGGTAGTTATTACAATAAATAAGTGCCCGGATAGGCATTAATTTCGTGCAAGTGCGTGCTGATTGAGGAAATAGAGCGGCACCCTAAGAGCACAGAGTAAATGGTGACAAAAAATGGCTGATACAGATAAAGATGTTCTTAAACACGTGTTAGAACTTTGCAAGGAAGGAATTGAACAAGCTCAGAAAGAAGAAATAGAGTCTGTTGGAACCGCTGCTTCATATGCTACTGGTCAAGCTGTTGCGTATATGAAAGTTGTTGAGCTAATAATGACTATGAAGCAGGAAGTAGTCCTCGACGATAAAGAAGCGTGGGATTCCCTAGTGAACACTATGCACACCAAAGCAATAAGAGATGAATGGGGCGGCAAAAAATAATAAGTGCAGCAACAACGAAAACAACGACAGCAAGTACCTTTGTGTGGTTACTTCAGCAAAACCAAGGCCTTTAGATAGTTTTTATTACAAAGCAGTTACCCAAAACCCAAGGAGGAGCAGGACATTTATTTAGCGCAGATGTGTTTGACTTGAGTAAATAGAAGCGCCGACGCAATTTTTAAACAGGCTCTGCTACTTAAAAAAAGAAGGAAAGGAAGCGCGAACGCTTACTATTTGCGCGGAATTAGCGCTTCATTGATTAAACATTGCCTTTTACAACGCAGCTTTCAAGACTTACTGGGGTGCCCCCGAATCTATCAAAAAACCCTCGAAGGAGTTCTTGCTTTTTTGTTATTCCAGTAGGTCTGGCTGCTGGAGACAGGGCAAAGAACGCAGGTCGCCAGACGAAAACGAGATAAGATTATCCGCGATGCATATTTTCCAATTGAAGTAATGAAAATTCAATCGTGATTGAAGTGACAGGACCACGACATGAGAAAAAGCGATGTAGAAATAATCGGCATTGGAATAGCCCTTACTAAAAACTGCAGACAGTGCGAAAACGATGCGCCTAATAAAAGATATTGTAGAGGCGCCACTGTATCCAGCTGGTGAGTGAGAAATGACCCCAAAAGAATTTTTAGAAAGATGCAAAAAAATATACAGTAGAGAAGGAGATCGCGTCTACGAATTTGAAAACGATTGCGAAGCCGCCCACGTAATGTTTGATCGATTATGTTGGGAAGCACTAAAGGACGCCGGGTTCGAAGAGGGAATTAGTTACGTACTAGAATATGTAAAACCTACAATGCGGTATGCATAGGTGATTAAAATGGTATGTGTAGAATGTGAAGACTTCTTTGCCAAAGGAATCATTGCTGCACTTGAGTTTTTTGAAGTTAACAAGCTCTATGGTAAAGAAGAGATTAAGTTTGAAAACATGAACGACTTAGCGACGAGAATCTTTGACGCTACTTGGAACAATATAGACTGGAGTCAGAAGGGAATAACGACGTGCGGGGATCTCGTTAAAGAGATCAAAGAGTTCTGCGAGAAAGGCTCTATCCAAAGCGCTAAAGACAACCGGGACTCAGCGGACAGTGCTGCTTCGTTTGCCAACGGCAGGGAGGTTGTCTTCTTGAAAGTGTTGGAGATGATCGTTGAATACGAGCGGGGGGCTAAGGTGTGAAGAAACAGCTAATGCTTTGGCGCCTCGAGGTTTCTCTTCTTCATCCTTTTCGACTGTGAGCCTGATGGTGGGGTAAATCTGAAGCTAAAGTGTCAAAATTAGCAAGGTGAGCAATCAAGATGAGTCGAAAGGAGACTAATTTATGGCACAAAACATTAAATTGATCGTTTATCCGGTTAAAGATGTAGAAAAAGCTAAAGCATTTTATGGCACGTTTCTAGACATAGAACCGTATGTCGATAGCCCCTACTATGTAGGTTATAGAATTGGTGACCAGGAAGTAGGATTGGACCCTAACTCTAAGATTGGGCCTATTGCTTATACGGACGTTAAGGATATTAAAAGCAGTCTTCAAACAATGGTTAAGGTCGGAGCTGAAGTTGTGCAAGATGTTAAGGAAGTAGGCGGCGGTTTGTTGACAGCTCAGGTCAAGGACATTGACGGTAACGTGGTTGGGCTAAGACAACAATCTTAAATGAGTAGGCACTTTTTACGGACGTTACTGTGGTAATGACGTCTTTTCTCCTTACCAGGCTACGTTTTGCATTCCAAAGGCGCAAACATGCCTTAACTATCTAATACCGTTCTAACACTGAGACACGCCGCACCTTAAGTTCAGTTTCGCACTGTGCGCGGCACGGCCTTTTTGCGTTGTTCATCGAGAGATGTATTTATCATGAACTGCGCACGGTGGCGTCGTTCTTCGAGAGATACGCCGATGGTCAACTGCAAAAAGTGCAGCAACTTCATCCAGTGCAGGCTGCGCGGCAACAGAAAGTACGTTCCTTATTGTGTGGCATATCGTCGCTCCCAGCCTATTCAGAGCTTCTTGTGGTAACAGGCCGAGGTCGTTAAAACCGTAAAACAAACGCGTTAGTTCAGCAGGCTCTTCGTTTCTATGTAGCGCGTGGCTACGTCAAATGTGCCGAAACTGTTGTTGCTCTTTATCGCAAGTAACAACGTCAACCGGCTTTGTTGCAAAACCGCCTTCTGTTGCAAAAGTAAGACTTGTGCCACAACATCCATGTGGTTATTCATGAGATATATGAGTTGAGTGTCGAACCAAGTATACTACTCCTCTGGTCGCATTCCAAAGAAACACGACGCCTTTTTTAGCCAAGTTACAGACTTGCGAGTACGCCCAGTAGCTCGTAGCGTCAGATACCCGCTAAGATCTTAGCTAGTAGATGGAAGCATAAGCTCAGACAATGGGGCACGATGAGTTAAAAGTTTACACTCGAGTTTACACTCTTTTCCTGGCGGTGCGAAGCTCTGTTGCTTAGAAGAAAGCATTTTTCCGCTATTTATCCAAGACACATTTCGATACGCGATACCAAGCGTTTGAACTATTCCTTGAACTGCCGAAAGTGCTTGAGGAGCGCAAGCACGTGACGAGCCGCATCGTGACCAACGAAGACGTTGAAAAACGTGGTCAAAGCAATTGAACAGGCACGTAACAACGGGCGAATTGACACCTGTCATTACCTCAACTACAAAGCCCTCGTGCTATTTGGCGCATTTACAGGACAACGGCCCTTGGCAACGATCGCACGATTAACGGTGGGGCAGTTCAAACAAGCTGGGAACATGAGGAAGCCCGTCGTGGATATCCTGCCAGAGCAAGACAAAATACGTATGCAGCACCACTGCCCGCTTCATCCGCAAGTCGTCGAGGCAATATTGCCTGTGCTGGACGGTCCACGCGATGAGAGCCTATTTTTGAGCACCTATCGTTTCAACTGTGGCTTCGGTACACTGAGGTTCAACTGAGGTACGGGGGCGCTCGGATCGTTAACGGAGACCTGAAAAAATGCTGTGAGCAGCACAGTGACATCATCCAGTGGGATCAGTCAAATAGGGCCGATATAATGACGCACGGTGTTAGTGGGGTCGACTGGATACACTACAAGCATCCCTTGCCTGAAAACGTGTATGATGCATATATGAAGTATTGGAAAAAAAGTAGTGTTCACAAGGTGACACCACATTCCCATCTTAAGTATCATTTCATGTAGAATGCTCGAAGATGAGCTCACCTCTATTCTTGCCGATGACGACGACGTCAAGCAGATTGTTATCGTTGACAGCACAGAACAGCAGGAGCTAGCACGAAAACTACGATCACAGAACCGGCCTTTTCTTATTAAGGATTTTGAAGGGGCCTTTAACCTCGTTAAGAAGCATCGACAGGGATCGCATTCTGGCGGATATTTGACAAAAAGACATGGCGTTCTTCAGCAGCTGCTTCGCCGTCGAAGCGTAGACGATCTTGCTGTCGTTGTCCACGTTCTTCCGTTGGGGCTTCATATCGATAGCAAGCTCCTTAAGCAAGAGGTTTACCGCCAGATCGAGCGCATGTCAGACTTTTCAGACGGGATCTTTGTGCTCTATGGGATTTGTGATGCCCTTAGGACTCTTGAGCACGATTTCAACGGCAGTACATGTCAACTTTTCTTCCTCGCTGACGACAATGGGGCAACAGTTGATGACTGCATCGCCCTTGCACTCGGTGGGAATCAGACATATGCAAACGTGCTCACCAACGACAACATCATGCTGTTTTTGACGCCCATGGTTGCTGCTCAGTGGCAAGATCTAAGCGACGACTTCACGTTGATGAAGCATGCGCGATTTAAGAAGATCGCCAAAGTGGATACCGGCCTTTCCTATGAACCAGATTTTGACGCAAACGTTGACAAATGTGCGAAGCACTTCAGCCTCTACCCCGTATTGCTGAGAGGCAATACAAACGTGATTCAAAAGAGTTATTTAAAGGCGAAAAAAGGAGTATGCAGAAACTGAGCCTCTCCTTAACGCTTCGATTATAAACAACAGCAACCTACACCTCAGCAGGAGCAACTGCTTTTTTATTGAGCTGCTGTATGCTCTTTTCATGACTTCAAGCCCAGCCGCCTGAGCACGTTTATGACGCGTCTATATAAAGTATTGGCAAAATAGCCAGCTAGGCAACTAAACTGTCGCTAACAGTTTTTTAATCAAATATCGACGCTGAAGCATAAGGAGTAAAACTATGGTCGATCTCTTTGTGAGGGCTCTTATTATCACTGCCATCATCGTCGCTGTCACAGATGCTATTGTTTTTTATGTTATATGGAGTGGAAAAGCACAAATAACGCCACTGTTCGTCATCTTGGTCATCGTTATAACGATGATACCTATTGCGATCAATCTCTGGGTTCACATTTTCAGGCAACGCAGCTAAGTACCGATATCGCAGCTCACAAAAGGATTAGAGTCGAGTGGAGCACCTACCGGCATCCGCTGCCGAGCACGTCTATGATTTGTAAATGAAAAATTGGAGAGATATCGAACTTTCACAGTGATTCTATTAGCGCAAAGCTCAATGCGCTGCTGGTACACGCTCAAACTCAAGCAAACACGTTTTTCGGCAATCAAGGTGCGCTTACAGGGTGTTTAGGGTCTCTCAAGGAAAAGGAGCTTGCGAATTTCGTAGGAGTCATCAGCCTTATGCGATTACGGTGAACTCCATCACCCGTGCATGGCACTTACTTATGTTCTTACATAACTGTTGCGGCGGCACGCCATGCTCCTGAGCAAGCATAGCATCGCAATTAGGTCTGAGTTTGTAAGCGGCGAATCTCGTCAGTTGATGCCGCTTTTAATAGGGGGACCTCACGCTGGACGCTGGACTGAATGATGGAGCACTATCGAAATCGATTGCACATAGTTCATCACATAGCTCGGGCAAGAGACCTGATCCTCGATCTAGAGGGACTAGGTTTGGGAGCAATCGTCCGGCGGAACCTCTCCGGTATCAGGTCCCCAACGCGAGCAGTGGCCGCACAGATCACCGAATCCGCAGCGCCATAGTAGACGATCAGTTCATCATCCGCATCGAAGATGCCCTTCTCCCCGTCTCGTGGAACCGCCCCACACGTGAACACGACGCGGGGAACCCACGACCGCTCATCCTTGCCCAGCTCCCATTCGTCTTCCGGCTCCAGAATGAAGTTATGGGAACGATAGAGCAGTTTGGCGGGATTTTCTAGGTCCACTAGCATAACCCCCAGCCGATAGATATGCGCATAGTCGACTCCGTGGGTGATGAGCAACCAGCCGAACCTGGTTTTGATCGGCTGGGAGCCGCTACCGATCTTGGTCCCATCCCAC